>Ga0172372_10001230_pt1 | contig 39765 bp, 73 predicted proteins | sample LakKiv5m_2_FD_114544 | JGI IMG/M metagenome (GOLD analysis project Ga0172372, IMG submission 114544) | Freshwater microbial communities from Kabuno Bay, South-Kivu, Congo - kab_092012_9.5m | ecosystem: Environmental > Aquatic > Freshwater > Lake | place: Democratic Republic of the Congo...
AGTTCAACTTGCTGCAGTTAAACAATGGGGTGATGCAATTATGTATTTTGATTATTTTTATTATAATATTATTGAACCAAGTCCAGAAGTTAAAAAAGAAGCATATGAAAGTTTGATTAGACTTTATGGTAGAATTCTTGATGAATATAAAAGATATTTTCGAAACATGTAATTATGTCACAACAAGTATATAGATTTATAAAATTCTTGGAACAAAAGGAAGGCAGGGAAATTCCATCCATGGCAAAATACAAATACGAGCACGTTAAAAATTTAACAGAAAAAGAAATCATTGATATTCTTAAAAATGTTGGTGATTATATTCGAATTGTTGAACAAGCAGGTATTAAAATAACACATGAAATGATGTTGGCAGCCCTTTCAAATGATGGGGATTTATTAGGGTTTATAAAATCTTCTTTAAGACAAAAAATACAAAGATGGTATTTGCCAAATAATGAATTAACTCAAGAAGAACTTGACCAATTTAAAATTCCAAAAGATTTGCAATTGGCGGCTGTAAATAGTAGAGGAGAATCAATCAAGTATATTGATAACCCATCAGAAGATGTACAAATTGCTGCGGTTCTTAATTCACATATTGCTATTCGTTATATAAAAAACCCAACTGCAGATGTTGCAATTTTGTATATTAAAAAGTATGGAAAGTATTTCTTATATGATATTTTGGATAAAGATATAAAAAATTCACCAAGGGTAAAAGAAGCAATTTTAGATTTTTGTAGGGCAAAATATGGAGAAATACCACAATATGTGAAAGATTCGTTCAAATGATTTCTTAAATCGGTTTAAAAACGATTTGTACGTTTTTTCTCATAATATAAATATAAATTAAAATATGTCCATGTCATTTTTTTTTGTTAGATGGTATATCGTTTTATACATTCTTTCTTCCATGTTTAACATATACTCTTCTGGTAAGTACCTATTTACTAAAGTGGTGTAGAGCCTTGACCTAGATGTCATATCAATATCCTTATCCGCAGAAAACACTAGTTCTCTTGGTTTCTCTTTTTCTAAAAAATCCCTTATTACCATCATTACTGTTGCAAATACTTTCATTTGGTTTCCCGTTCCTGTAATGCCCCATGCTTCAGATTCATTGCCCCATGCTTCAGATTCATTATTGGTCAATACGAACTCCACCACCCATCTATGAAATCCTCGTGTGTATGAGAATTTTATTTGGTATGTCTTTCCTGAATCTGTGGTAAAATTCATTACTTTGGTATCACCATATGATTTATAAAATGTAATAGGATAAGGACTGTCAAATGCCTCTGCGATTTGTGTATTCAAAAACCTCAATTGTTTTTCTGTGATTAAGATTTTCATATGATATAAATATGAAAAAAAAACATATTTATCTATATATGAAATTATTAGATTTATTATACGAAAGTCTCACAGATACTGTATACCATTATACTGGAATTGAAAATTTGGTTCAAATATTAAAAAAAGATGAAATATATTTATCTTTTAATCTTACTGATGATAAATATAACAATAGAAATCGTGGTAAATACTTTTATTTATCTTTGACAAGAAGCAAATCGCTAGATGATATATTTGATTTTGCGGGATATGCAAAAATTGTTTTTGATGGAAGAAAATTAAACCATAATTTCAAATCAATACCATATAATTTCTTTAGAGGTAATTATAAAAGTTCAGAACAAGAAGATAGAATTATTTCAGATAAATCATCTATATTTGATATTTGCAAATTCATAAAAGAAATACACGTATTAGATAAAGAATATGTGTATTTTGGATTTGACAAAGACGTAAATCAAGCAGTATTTTATGCAAATAAAAGAAATATTCCTATTTACGTATACCAAAATTATGAAAACTTTAAATTCCAAAAAAATCCAATACATGACCTTAGTTATCTAAAAATAATGACTTCCGATTCTAAATTAGAAATTGATAGAGAATTTATTAACTTATCTGCATTTATAGCATACAATAATAAAAATGGATATTATGATATATTAAATTATATAAATGAACATCCAGAATATAATTTATCAAAGGAAGAATTTGTAAAAGTTTTGGAAAAAAATTCTATTAATGTATATAAACCTAATTCAATTTACTTAAATAATGAATTAGACAAAATAAAAAATACTTTATCATATAAATTAACGCATAAACCAACTATTAGATTTTTAGTTAAACTGCTTGTAAATGATATGAAAAAATTTAATACGAGTAATTTAAAAAATTATATTATATATAAGAATTATAATACAAATAAATAATTTTATGAAATTATTAGATTTATTAATTGAATCATTAACGGATATCGTTTATCATTTTACATATACATCAAATTTATCTGAAATTCTTAAACGTGATGCAATAAGGTTTTCAGTTTCATTAGGTTCAGATGCCGATTTAAGAAATAGGGGAAAGTTCAATTTTTTATCCGTAACCAGAAGCAAAATGAGTGGATATAAAAAGGGGAATGTTAAGATTGTATTTGATGGAAGAAAATTAAATCAAAAATATAAATCCATACCCATAGATTATTGGGAATATTCAAAAAATGAAGAAGATTGGTTAAACAAACAACAATATATACAATCATTGAAATCTTTGGAACAGGAAGACAGAATACTTTCAGATGATACCGAAATTCCAAATGTTTCGAAATATATCAAAGAAATACACATATGGGATAGATTGGAAAAATATACCGCAATATCAGTTTATTATGCAAAACAAAGAAACATACCCGTTTACATTTATGACAACGAAAAAGATTTTTATAAGCAAACAAACCCAATTCAAAATTTAAATTATCTTGATAATCCAGAATTTGAAGATAAAGAAAAAAGTTATCAGGATATTAGATTTAATTACGATTTAGCCGCATTTATCGCTTTTAATAGTGAAGAAAATTATAATAAAATTGTTAATTATTTAAATGATGAAAATGAAATTGAAAAATTTGAAAAAATATTAAAAGAAAGAACAATAAATTATTTTAAAAAAAAATCATTATATATTGATGAACTTTTAATTTCGGTTAAATCCGATATTCATTATATGAGAACATACAAATCAGAAAGTGATGATTTTTTATTGAATCTTTTGATAAAAGACATGAAAAAGAAAAAAACAAAAAATTTAAAAGACTATCTTACAATAAAACAATATTATGGTAAAAAAACAATAAAACAAATAAAGACTGAATTGATAAATTATTTGAATAATGAAATTGACAATTTTTTACCTGAAGAATATGAATATAGATTACGAGAATGGATTGAAGTGGATGGAGAATATTATAATCATGCATATGAATCTCCTCAATTAATTAATTACATAAACAAATACATTTTATCATTAAAAAAATACATAAATGATGAAATAGAAAAATCAGATGATTTAAAATATAACTTTAATATTATTTTTAGTGATAATCTTAAAAAATATTTAGATATTGAAAATATTAAACATAATTTAAATATTACTGATGAAAATAGTTTTATTGATATAGATAAAAAAGTATACGATATACTTTATTATTTAACAAATTTGGTAAGTAGTGTATACCGAAAAAAATCCGAATCTCTAATGATAGAATATCATCAACAATTCAATTGATAAAATATATTACCTTTTATTCAACATATTTTGGGATTCTGTAATTACTTTTTTCATTATAATTTTTATATATAAATACAATAAAAATATGTATTTATAATAATATTAAAATAATTAGAACTGAATTATTTTCATATTATTATAAATTATACTTCAGTGCCTCTTTTTCTTGTGGTGTCAATTCTCTATTTATATTGTTTTTAATTTTTTCGACATTTTCATCTGTGTATCTCCATAGATTATCCAAAATAATCTCCAATATTGTTCTATCTGCAATTTTGCATCTGATATCCATGATGATATCAAAACGATTATCATCAATTAATACTTCTAAAATTTTATAATCTGGCTCATTGTTAATATCCCCATTTATCAAATTTTTTCTTAATGTTTTATAATGAATTTTTTTTAATTCTTCACCCATATCATTTAAAAGATATGGTTTTAAAAAACCTTTATATCTTTTCAAGAACATAACCAATTTATCTCTTGAGACTTTTTCAATATTCATAGGAGTTTCACCTTTTAATAATTTAACATCGTCATCAAAAACATTATCGATAACATCATTTCGCCAATCATATTTTGCACAAAAAATATCGGTGTTAATTGGGATTGGTTTGTCTGATAATTTTGACATATCATAAATAACAGAACCATGTAATGTATTGTCATACTCTGGAATACCACTAACATTTACACCATTAAACCCATTATATTCCATAATTCTTGTTGAGAATGATGCAAAATTTTCTTTATCTTTTATGTTTTTTCCGGCAGTAATAATCATTCTAATAAAATCTCTATAATTTGGTAATTTTAAACCCAATTTGTATAAATTATGTTTTAATTTCAAATAATCTGACGATAAATCATTTTGCATATCAAATTTACCATCGTAATAATTTATATTTTTATAAAAAATATTATTTGTAAATTTTAATGTTTTAAACAATAATTCTGCATGTTGATTATTTGTTACTCTATATAAATTTTTATATATATCAAAATCAACCCTATAAACACCCCCATTTACTTTTGTGAATTTTTGAGGGTAGTTATCGCCACGATAAACATCCAATGATGTTTCCTTGTCTCTAAAACTACAATTATATGTTGAAAAATAAAGACCAGAACCAAAATGTCCGGTTCCCCTACCTTTCATCATAATTATAGTATCAGAACCATATGGTTTAATATTATCCAAATCTTCAAATCCATCACCTCCTCTAGATAAATGAAAATTTATATTGGTTTCGATTAATAACCTGTACTGGAATTCTGTAATTATTATTTTCACATAAATAATATTTAGTATGGTTTATAACTCATACCCTTTAAATCTCTTACATCGTCCATACTTTGTCCACCATAATTCCAGGAACGATATATGTCATTATCGCTTGGCTCACGGAAATATTCTTGAACATCTTGCACATCTGCAGCATCAATAACATTATTTTCATCAATTATTGATTTCAATACATAACCATAATAATCTTTGCTTTCCATACTTTGGGGTTTACTGAAAGAACCAATAACTTTTACATATACTTCATCTGTGGCTTCCCAATTATCTACCACATCTGATGATATATTTTCATTTAACCCCATCATATTTTTTATTTTGGTTATTTCTTCTTTTAAATGTTTTTTCATATAAATTTTTTTATATAAATATTAAAAAAAATCCTTTTTTATATCATCAAATGAATCCGCATTTGCAAAATCCGAATGCAAATAATCAATAACCTCTTTCATTGCTTCGCACTGACTTTCAGGACCATCCTCCGCCCGAATCAATAAACATACCGCACCCATTAATATTTTTCTCATTAATGGAATCCCCATATCCTTATCACTTTTACTGATTTGAAAATTGATTCTCCCATCTTCCCCATATGCAACCACTTGAACAGATAATTTCATAATAATGATTTGAAATCAAATATATAAAATTATTGTTTATTTATGAAATTTTGCTTGCTCTTGCAGATTCATATCAGATAAATTTTTGATTAAGGATATAACATGAAAAAGTCATATTCATCGGCACTTGATATATTTGATGTATCCATATTCATCATATTGCATAATCTATGATATTTTGCAACCCTTTTTCGATTATAGGAACCGATAATTAATTTGCCATATCTATTAAGCCAGTCGTTCAATTTATTTTTTATCATGAACCATAGTTTTTTGGGATTTTTAATATTATCTCCCATAGCTTTATGTCTTTGTGATTCTGGTGTTGCAAAAGGTTCATCCTCGGTTGTTATGCCAACTTCATATTCACCATCTTCATATGTAACCAACATGAGGTTATATGGACCAATAACATATTCTTCAACAATTTCCGCGCCCATTTCAATCAATTTTGCTTTATCAACGTCATTGATTTCTGATATAATTTTTTTAAGTTGATTTTCGGTGATAAGAATTTTCATACATCCAAGCATTTTATTTTATTATCTTTATCGATTCCAAATTGGTCCTTATGCAAATCGGAGGATGGTTTAATTTCATAGATGGTATCAACCAGATTAACAAACTCAATAAATTGGTCCAACAATTCGGGTTTAATATTTTTAACTTTTAATGCGAGATTATACATCTCATCCAAATCATAATATTTTAAATAATGTTGAAATTCGTTATCAACACATAGTTCATCAATTTGATTCCAAAAATTTAAAAATGATTTTGTATCCAATTTTTCAACGGCAATATAATAACCCATTTTTTTCTCAATTACGCTTCCATTAAACCCTTTAACATCGAATTTAAAACTTTTAATATCGCCATATGTTTTTGGAAACAAATCCGGGAATTCATTAAATAACTCAACCCACAATTTCATCTTATCTGGGTTATATCCAATTTTATAAACAATATCAGGATTTTTAATTGATGGATATATGGAATGAAATGCTCCTTTGCCAATTACATCTTTTTGTTTGGCAATCATTTCATTTATAATGGAAATTAATTTCATATATGATAAATATGGAAAAATTACTTTAGTAATCTATAACCACCAATCCCATCAAAGACAAATCCAAAACTCTCATAGAACCCTTTCAAACCTTCAACATTAACATCATCTTCCTGTGGTGCAATTTTGATGTATAATTTTACTTTATACTTATCCGCAGCATTAACAAGTCTGGTCATTAAATCTTTGGCAACCCCTTTACCTCTAAATTCTTTTTTAACCACAATCAGTTCCACTTCCACACCATCATATATTTCACGCTCGTCACCATCTTCATCCTCCACAATTTTTTCCGACTCCTTTAAGAAAATTGCTCCTCGGTCATCACCAAACGGGCGACCTAACTCACCATCTGCAGGATTCCATCCGCCACCCCAACTATATGTTTTCTTTTTTACCCCCAATTCTTCATACATTTTCTTTATTCTTGAATATATGGATTTTTCGATTTCGCTAATTCTTTCTATTATTTTATCTTCTAAAACTTCATATTCTCTATATTTTTTTTGACGAAACTCATAGACTTTCCTACTACGTTCATTTGCATCATTTATATGGTTTAGTGTTTGTTCAAATTCGTCTATTTCGTCATTCACTTTAGAAAATATTTTACTTTGAATATTGTATAATTCTATAATATCCTCGGTTTGATATATGCCGTCTATTATGCTATTTAACTGGGATTCTGTAATTAATATCCTCATATCACATAAATACAAAAATTTTTAATTATATTATATAAAATTTAAATTTATGAATAATAACACATTAAAAAAGAAAAAACAACTAATAAGAAAGAGATTAAGAAATGTGGGAATATTACCAGAATATGGGAAACAACTAAATGACGAACAAAAAGTAATATGGGAACAAATTAATCAGAATAAATTTGACATAAAAGAAGTTTTAAAAAAAGAATATATTTTTGAAAATACATGTAAAAAAATATGTAAAATATGTAATGAAACAAACTATTCAAAATTCTATAACAAAGAAAAAAGTAAATGCAAGAAATGTATATTAATTGAAAGAAAAAAAAGATATATAAATAATGAATTTCAATTTCAAAATGGACAAAATTGGAAAATGGAAAAATTCATACACATTAGAGTATCGGGGGCAAAACACAGAGCAAAAAGAAAAAAAATAATATATGAATTAACAGATGAAATTATATTAGAAAAATTAGAAAAACAAGAAGGCAAATGTTACATAACAAATATACAATTAGAATTAACACCAAACGATTGGAGAACAATGTCAATAGATAGAATAGACTCTAATATTGGTTATACAGTTGAAAATACAATACTAGTAACATGGTTCGTAAATCAATCAAAAAACAAATTAACTATAGAAGAATTTATACAACATATAAAATTATGTTATCATGGAATACTTAAAAACCCATTATTTTCAGATTTATGGTAAAATTTTTTTTTTCTACAAATGACAATATTTTCGTTTTTTAAGAAAAAAATGAAAATTTTTTTTTTTCATAAATGACCCCTATTTTCCAATTTTACCTTTTTTCTGGAAAAATTTCTGTTACGGGATTGACCCCCGTCCTATAACATCGAAAAAACACTATATTAAGGGGGGATACGGGAGGGGGGAGGGGGTATCCCGTATGGGGGAGGGGTATAAAAGGGAAAGGGGGGACGGACATACGTCCCCCCGTATCCTTTCGGTATATCGTCCATTATTGGACAATATACCTTTGTCCATTCAAGGATATTTCACGGATGGAATCCAACATGAAACTTTTGGGGTCATGTTTGTTTTCTTGAGGTTGACGTGAGGAATCCGACTTTTTCACCTCAAAGGACTTGAACGTTTCCCTATCAATCGGATTCCCCTCAAAGATGTATTCCGACTTGATATTGGACGTTTCAAAGGTGAAGTACTGAAGATAGTGTCGGTTCAGTTTTTCGTTGTACTGAACACACTTTGTGACGTGTTGACCTACCTTACATTCCTCTGACTTAAATGTCGGTTCGATACCCTCTTTCTTACAACGGACGTTCACCATGTCCTCATACGAACCCCCGATGAAGTACGTACCCGACATGACTTTCATCACTTTGTCGAAGTAGGGGTTTTCCGTTTTGTTCATCCTTACCTTTGTTTGGGTAAGGATGTTTACAAATGTGGGTTTGAAAACGGACATTAGGATGTTCAACATCTCTGTCTTCGATACTTTCAGAATCTCTTTCATAGTGTGTTGTGTTTGGGGTAAAAGTAAAACAGATATTTGAAACTACCAAATATCGGACAATGTTATTCAGATATTTTTTTTCGTAATACGTTAGGATGAAAAATAGTACAAAGGTATAACTAGTTTTTTATATTATCAAATAAAAAATCACAATGTTTTTTAGCAAATGGGTATGGATATTTTGATGTCTAATCATGACAATACCCCAATTTCCCATTCTAATACCCCTTCCTTGTCCTATAATCGTCCATCCTTATGTTGGTATGTATCCGAGGGTAAAACGTCTTAAAACGTCTCTAATGACGTTTTTGTATTTACTTGGTCGCCAACAAACATTGATATGGGGTATAAAAAAAAGGGAGGTTATTGACCCCCCTTTTTAAGTTCAATTTCTTCGAGTATTTGTCCCCAATACTTGGGGAGTTTGGTAGATACCTTTGTCAGGTGGTGACCCGACAATTTACCCCCGTTGAGAATGTATTTAGATACATAGGACAGGTATTCCCCGTCCGATTTGTTGAACCCCCGTCCGTTCAGGTGACGGGTACGTTTGACCGACTTTTCGTCGTCGGTTTGACGGGAAAAAAGAACTACTAATCCTCTCTCCATCCAACGGACATCCGTGGACAGTTTTTCCTTAATAAACTCTTTGGTGTACGTCATGGTGTGTGTGTTTTATGAGGATGTAAGTATAACGTACTTTTGAAACTACCAAATATCCGACCATGTTTTTTTGATAAATGTTTCTTGGCAAAATGACACGGGATAACGGGTATCGGTGTGGTGTGGATGTATCGGTATGGTATGTCTGTTTGGGATTCAAATACCCCATAAAACGTCGATATTCGTGGATTGATGTGTTGGTACATGAATGGGTGTAAAGTGTCTTAAAACGTCTCTAATGACGTTTTTGTATTTACTTGGTCGCCAAAGAATATTGTTCAAACATATTTGGTGGATTGAAATATCCGTTTTACTTTTGTGGTGTTATCGAAGGATAACATGGTTCTTTGACATCACGGATTCACCCATATGACCCTTGTGTGGGTTGGGTGTCTTATATTTATTCATATCTAAAACACACACTATGTCAAAAGTAATTTTCGACAAAATTATTTGGAATAATCGGGATAATCGTCATAAAGTTACGGTTAATCCCGATAGTTTAGAAGACGAAGACGAATACGAAATCATCCCAATAAAGGAGATTCACAAAATCCTTGTTATGGGAAGTATAAAAGACCCTCAAGGGTATTTCGCGTGGGAATACTTTAAATCCGCGCGTTGGGTACGTGTTGAATGGGGAGGAACTGTTAAAAACGGTACCCCCAATTTCGATGAGGGTGATACCCCCAATTTCGATGAGGATGACATCCAAAATGAGGACATTCAATTATACCATGTCCATGTCACCTATCCCTCTCCGGAGGAACAGTTGAATGAGGACATGTTCGGTTTTGACTACGATGATTGACCCCATAAACCCCGACCTAACAAGTCGGGGTTTTTTTGTTAATCTTGATATTCTTTGGCAAATGGGGCGCCAAAGAATATTCTAAAAATAAATTTGGTAATATCAAATAATTGTTTTACCTTTGTAAACTTTTTCAATGGGGGTGCCAAAGAATATTGTTCAAATAGATTTGGTAATACGGAATAATTGTATTACCATTGTATCCTAAATAATCCACACTATGGGTATGTGTCCCCAACAAATCAGTAAGTACACCAAGAAAAAAAAGTCCAACAAGGTGTACAAAAAAATGAGGAACAGGAAGATGAGGAGGGTTCCTCAAACCGAAATCCCGTACATCAAGTACGAGGGTTGGAATGACTAAACCATAATCCCCCCATCTAAAAAGGTGGGGGGGTTTCTTTTTGTCATACAGGTTGCCAAAGAATATTGTTCAAACAGATTTGGTGGATTCAAATATCCGTATTACTTTTGTATTCTAAAACATACCACTATGACCAAGAACAAGACCATGTTTTTTGAAGACCTGTCGGTCTTCAACTTCCGTCAACTCAAGAACGGACATTGGGTTGGGGAGAACTTCTTTGGTTGTTTCACCTCGGTCGAATCTTTCGACAAGGGGTCGACCAACGACGAGAGGTTCAAACACCTCGAATGTCGGGAGTCCACTGAAGAGGAGGAAACGGAATGGGACCAACTCGGTAAATAACCCATTCCCCCCCATCTAAAAAGGTGGGGGGTTTCTTTTTGTCATACAAGTTGCCAACAAACATTGTTCAAATAGATTTGGTAGTATCAAATAAACGTATTACTTTTGAATTCTAAATCAAATATTATGAAACTTATTTCAAAAATGATTATGGACATTTTGAAGATTCGTGAAAAAAACCAAACGGACGATGATAATCGTTCATCCGTGGTTACATACATCGTAGATAAGGACAATAATCTACTGTGTTACACGGAATGGTTGAATGATGGGGGTGAGGTGGTGGATAGTGTGTTGAGGGATAAGGATGGGTATTCCTTGGAATCCCCCGTATTGATTCAGGAGGTACGGGAGGTTGTCACCTCGGATTCCTAAAGACCTTGAGAACCCCCCTTTGGATGGGGGGTTTCTTTTTGTCATACAGGGCGCCAAAGAATATTCCACAATTAGATTTGGTAGTTTCAAATGTCTGTATTACCTTTGTAAACTTTTTCAATGGGGCGCCAAAAAACTTTCTTCAATTAGATTTGGTAGATTCAAATGTATGTATTACCTTTGTAAACTTTTTCAATGGGGCGCCAAAAAACTTTCTTCAATTAGATTTGGTGGATTCAAATGTCCATATTATCTTCGTATTCTAAATCAAATGATATGTGTAAAAACACACTCGGAAAAATGTGGATTAAGTTTCTCCGTCCCTTCGAGACCTTGACCCTCGAATTTGAGAACAAGGAATTGAAGGGGTACGGGACATCCCCTGAAATGGAAACATTTAATAGGGACGTTGTTGTAAAGGTTATTGGTGACCTTATCGAACAAAAGATGATAACTTTTTTCGATGACATCCCCAAAATGACCATCATTGTCGAGATACACGACATTCCGTCCATAAGTGAATACAAAGGGGTTGACCCTGAAATGGTTTACATTGAAACGTTCCATTACAACGATGAGAACGATGAAATGATTGACAGGGATGATTGTGACGTTCCTAAACCCCTTCATGAGTTCATGGGTATATCAACTCCCGTCACCTTGGTTGACATATAAATAAATGGGGACACATCTAACAAATGTGTCCCCGTTTTTTATCTTCATCATACCCGCCAAACAATTTCTTTCAATTAGATTTGATAATATCAAATGTCTGTATTACCTTTGTAAACTTTTTCAATGGCGTGCCAAAAAACATTGTTCAAACAGATTTGGTAGTTTCAAATGTCTGTATTACCTTTGTATCCTAAATCAAATGAATATGACTAAAATCTTCAATGGTACTCCCCACTCAATCAATATCGTAAACAACGGGGTATTCGACCCCAATATCCGTAAATGGGTAACGGATAAACCCAACGTGGTTATGTCCATCCCTTCCAACGGGGTGTTGTCCTCAAAGGTGTCCTCCGTTGACCTTGAACCCATCGACGGAATCCCCGTACATGGGAAGAAGTTCACGGGTGTTGACCCCATCCCCGAAGAGTTCGACGTGGTAATCGTCAGTCAAATGTTTTGTTCGGGTGTAGTCTCCCAAGGTGGTGACGTATCCAAGTTGTTCACCATTTCGGACCCTGTTTATTCTTTGGACGGAAAGACCATCCTCGGATGTCGGGGTATTTGTCCCTATATCTAATTTTATAGTGTGTGTGTGTCCCCCTTCCATTCTTGGAAGGGGTTCCTTTTGTCATACGGGTCGCCAACAAACATTGTGGAATTGGATTTGGTGGATTCAAATATCCGTATTACCTTTATGTTCTAAATCAAATGATATGAACAACAGACACATTTGGGAAGGGTGGACGGTACAATCTTTTATTGATGAATTAGAACCGACCTTCGACTCAATCATGTCGGGGGGAAGTTGGTGTCAACCCTTCAAGACGAAAGAAGAGGTTAAAAAATGGTGTATGGACAATCAACCTTATTACAAAAAACATATCCCTGAAGTTTCAAAACACTTTATAGACAAATGGAACAAAATGAAGGGGGAATAACCCCCTTTTTTGTTCAACACACTTGCCAAACAATATTTATGAATTAGATTTGGTGGTTTCAAAAACTTGTATTACCTTTACATTCTAAATAAATCAAAACATGTTACAACACATTTGGGAAGAAAAAAAGGAATCAGGAGAAATCACAATCAATGGGTACACCACGGGTTGTGGATGTTGTCAGGGTAGTATTTACGGAAAGGAAGATATCATCGAAGAACTGAAGTACAACATGAGGTTTCTTATTCGTTCATGTGATATGTTGGATATTGACCTTGTAAGATTCAAGGAAATGGTGGAGAAGGAATTGATGGAGGAACAGAAGTAAAAACTTATAGTCGTGTGTGTTGTTTTAGACAAAAACTTTTTCAATGGGACGCCAAAAAACATTGTTCAAATAGATTTGGTAGATTCAAAAGTTCTTTATACTTTTACATTCTAAATTAAACAACATGGATAACGTATTCAAGAAAATGAATGAAAGTATTTTCAAGGGTGTCAAAATGACATGGTTTGATGTCGATGGGATAATGGAATTGGACGAAACAAGGTATGTTCGTATCGTACTTGATGATGTCGGTACACATAATAGTTACAACGGACATTGGGTTGAAGTCTTTAACAGACAGAATGGTCTGATATCCAAAAAGTTTTTTAGATTCAAAAATCACATGGAGTTTATTCATCGTGATACAGGACAGAATTATTTCCATATTTGGTTAAGTGATGGTAAATTGGATTGGTACATATCAAGACCGAAAAACGTGAAGGATTATGTTAAAATCCTTATGGACTATATTGAAAAAGTGAAATGACCTTAATTTAATTTTAACAATTTTTATTTGGTAATATCAAACGATAGTTTTATTTTCATTGTATAAATCAAACCCCTTATGTTATGAAAAAGAAAACACGTCTCACTCGGTACGTCACCATGACCAAGGTAAAAATCAAGACCCTCACCCACAACCTCACCCCGTCACGTCTTGAACGTATTTCGGAGGTCGGTATTTCCCAAGTCATACGGGAAATGACCAATAAATAACCCCCGAACCCCATCCGAAAGGGTGGGGGTTTTTTTGTCATACAAGTTGCCAAACAATATTGGAAAATTAGATTTGGTAGTTTCAAATAATCAATTTATCTTTGTATTATAAATCAAACGACATGGTACAACTTACAAGGAAATCGGAGTTGACAGGGAACATCAACGAGATGACCCTTGACGTGACCAAGGAACAACTTGACCACTACTTTATGGGTGGTGGGTTGGTTCAGGTTGTTTTTCCTCACCTGTCAATCGAGGAGAGGGAGTTTATCAAGTCGGGTATCACCCCGAAAGAATGGAAGGACATATTTGGGGAGGGGGAATAACCCCCTTCCTTTACCGATAAAATTGAATGATATGGTAAAGGTATTTTTGGACGATATTCGGTTCCCCAATTGGGTTTATGAAGATGGGAACCCCCTCGATGAATGGATAATTTTAAGGTCGTACAATCAGTTTGAAAATTGGTTGAAGTCCAATTTGGTTGTACCTGACGTTATTTCCTTCGACCATGATTTGGGGTATCATGACAAGACGGGACTTGATGTTGCAAAATTGTTGGGGGAGTTTCTGTTGGACAAGAAAGAAAAAGGTGAACCTTTTAATTTCCCCGATGTTCACGTCCATTCAATGAACCCCGTTGGTGGTAGAAACATTCGAGAATACATGGGTAACCTCAAAAAACATATTGAAAGTTAATGTTGTGTGTTTGATTTAGACGAGAACCCCCGAAAGGGGGTTTCTTGTAATACCTCGGTTGCCAAACAATTTCCGTCAAACAGATTTGGTAGTATGAAATAATTGTTTTACCTTTGTAAACTTTTTCAATAGGACGCCAAAGAATATTCTGAAATTAGATTTGGTAGTATGAAATAATTGTTTTACCTTTGTAAACTTTTTCAATGGGGCGCCAAAAAAAATTGTTCAAACAGATTTGGTGGATTCAAATTTTCATTATATCTTTGTTGTATCAAAATCAAATCACACTATGGTACAAATCACGGACTACGTTGTTGAACAAACAACCAATGTGGAGGAAGTGTCCACAAACGAACTTATCCATATCCTTATGGGTATCGGGAGTGACGGGAATCCCATCCCTTCCCAATTCGTGAACGTTGTCATGGAAACCGAACCATCCATGAATAAGACGGGTAACCCGTTTTTCGGGAGGGTGAAAAAAATGTCTTCCCGTAATTACAAACTTTTGGTGGACTATCAAAAGAGGGTACGGAGGAATGAAGAGAAGGAAGGTTTGGAACCCGACTTTGTTACCGAGAAACCCAAGGGGAAACATCATGTGACCCCGTTGGTACTCATGGATGACAAGACCAAGAGTGTCCACTACCTGAACCTTGAGTATTTCCCTGAAATCAAACCCAAGGTATCCTTTTCCTTCGACAACCTTCCCATGTCACAGGAAGACCAAGAATTGATGAAGAACTACCTGACCAAGAAGTACGAGAGTAAGAAACAGGAACAGGACAGGAAGGTCGAAGTTATCCAACCCAAAATATTTAACATCAAACAAATCACCTTGAACGGGGTGAAGTATGTGGTAAAGAATTGAGGAAAGGGGGGAAACCCCCTTTCTTTTTTTTATCAAAAAAAAATTAAATAAAATGATTATTATTATATATTTTGTTATTGTTTGTATAATTCTTTTTTTATTAATTTATGTGGCAACACTTTATGATGGAAATAAAAGAAAGGATTATTTTATTGATACACAAAATAAACTTATCAATAGTTTAAGAGAAACTAATAGGATACAAAACGAAAAAATAAATACATTGGAGGAAATTATCGTATTACAAAAAAATGAAATTAAAGAATTAACCGATTCATATGATTCAGGTATCAATCAAATAAATAAATTAACTAATATCATAAAATTAAATGAATTTAGATAACATGGATGGGTGTATAACCCATTCCATTGGTAATACACCTTGCCAAAGAAATTTCTTCAATTAGATTTGGTAATATCGAATAACTGTATTACCTTTGTATTCTAAATTAAAACATTATGGAACAAAGAATTGGTGACTACCTTGTAAGAGTTGTTCAGGATTGTAACCCCGAAAGTCCGAGGGAATGGGATAATTTGGGGACAATGGTGTGTTTCCATGGAAGATACAATTTGGGGGATAAACATACCTATTCCCATCGGGACTATTCAGGTTGGGAAGAAATAAAAAAGGACATTATCAAAAATGAAAATGTTGGGGTTATTCTCCCCTTGTATATGTACGACCACAGTGGAATAACAATTTCCACAAGTCCTTTTTCATGTCGTTGGGATTCAGGACAAATTGGATTCATATTTATTTCCAAGAAGAAAATGTTGGAAGAATATGGGGGGAAAATTGTAACCCAAAAACTGAAAGAACGTGTGAAAGGGTATTTGGAAAATGAAGTCAAAGTATATGACAAATACCTAACAGGTGAAGTTTATGGATATGAAGTTCATCATGTGACAAAAATTGAGGATGAAGAAGATTCCGAACTTGTTGAAAGTTGTTTCGGATATTATGGGGATGAAGATAAATGTATGGAGGAGGGTGTATCCGTTGCAAAAAATCTTATGAAGAAAGAAATGGTGTAGTGTGTATTCCCCCCGACCGAAAGGTTGGGGGGAATTATTTGTAATACCCCTTGCCAACAAACATTGTCAAATTAGATTTGGTGGTTTCAAATAAATGTATTACTTTTATATTCTAAATCAAACCTAAATGTATAACAAACTTATCATTGTCGAAGTCCACAAGTCTGACAATTTGGGAAGTCCTGAGAACCCTAATTGGTACTTGATGGACCACTTGACGTACTCTTTCAAGGTTGACATGGAATGGGTTAACAGGTTCCCTGACGAGGTTAAGGAGTCAATCGAGGAACATATCAAGAGTAAGTGTACGGACGAGGTATTGTACGAAGTAATCCACATTCAACACTTTGACGAACCTGAAGACATGACCCTTGAAGTGTTCAAAATCTTTTATGAAAAGATGAACAAGACAGACGTGAACCAAAATAGTTGGTGAAAAAGAATGGGGGGGTGAGAACTCCCCCATTTTTAATTCCCCCTGTGGGTTGCCAAAGAATATCGACAGAAAAAAGATGGATTAAAGTTTGGTAATATCAAATAAAAGTATTTACTTTGTATTCTAAATCAAAATAACATGAAAGAGTTTATCATTCGTCTGAAAGAAGTTCTCGGTGTCGTAATTGGTATGTCTTGGGTTGTCCTTGTCCTAATGATGATTGGGGAGGAACCCACAACCGATTATGGGACAACAAGTAATGAAGTAACATTTATGGGTTACTTTATATTTTTCTATGTAATTTTGGCACCGTTTATTTTCATATATTTGTTACCCAAAGAAGAAACAAAATGATTATATTAAAAGTCCTGTTACTGACTTTGATATTTTTCATAATATCAAAGGGGGTGGAAGATATAACGAAAAATGTAAAATAAAATATATGTTAAACAAGTCAAAAGTTTGTGGTATCTTGTTTGTGATGGTACTATTTTCATCCTGTATGACCACAAGGACAACACTCCCGAATGGGTGTAAATATTATTACCGTCCATCGTTGAAAAACGCAAAATGGAGATATCGTTAGTCAATTTGGTGTTTAATGGTTGATTTCCCCCGATGTTTCCACATTGGGGGTTTTTCTAATTTACATGGGTTTGCTAAGAAATATCCGTTGATTAAATTTGGTAGTATCAAATAAATGTATTACCTTCGTAATCTAAATCAAATTACATGAAAATAAAAACACATAAGGGACACAAGAGGGAAGAACAGGTGAAACAGGGGATGTACGATGGAAGGTTCCGTTCCAAAGTCGTGTCAGACAAGAAAAAACAAAACTCAAAGTTGTCATGTCGTAAATGGAGGTTTGAATAACATCCGTCAACCTACCTTGCCAAGAAACTTTTTTCAAATAGATTTGGTAGTTTCAAATAATCAATTTATCTTTGTATTCTAAATCAAATGACATGAAAGGAATCCTAATCGACGTTCAGAAAAAAGAAGTCAGGGAGGTTGAGTGGAATGACTACAAAGACATTTATCGTCTCCTTGGTTGTGAATTGTTTGAAATCGTACAAATTGACGGGGGTAACTTTGTTTATGTGGACGAAGAGGGTTTATTGAACCTTAATCCTTCGTCAATGTTTTTTGATATGGGTTTACATCAACCTTTTGTTGGTAATGGACTTGTCACAGGTCTGAATTACGACACAGGTGAGACAATCGAACCGACAATGACCGTTGAAGAAGTTAGAAACGTGGTGAAGTTCATGAATATCAGTGAAGTCTGGAGTAAGTTGAAGTAGGGTGTATTTACCCCCCACCCTTTAGGATGGGGGTTTTTTGTATTACATGGTTGCCAAACAACATTCCACAATTAGATTTGGTAGTATCAAAAGTTTGTATTACTTTTACATTCTAAATAAAACAAAATGAAAGTAGTGTCATCAAGAATTACCGAACAACCTAAAACGTTATTTGACCCCTTACCCATGGTCTACGTAACCATGGAGGATGGTAATGAACATTATCTGTTTTCGTATTATCCTGATGAAATATCATTCCGACCCGAAGAATTTATCGGGTTGACAAGAGAAGAATGTTTCTCATTGAAAGGGAAGAAAGACAGAAACTATTTGTTAAGTTAACATAATTGAAGGGGGATGAAATCCTCCTTCTTTTAGTTCCACACACTTGCCAAACAACATTGGAAAATTAGATTTGGTAGTTTCAAATAATCAATTTATCTTTGTATTCTAAATCAAATGACACATGAGAATTACAAACAATTTCGATGAAATTATTTCGACCCCTGAATTGAAAATAGAGGTGGGAGAAAAAATTAACGAAGGGGATTTGGTTGTCGGTTTTACATATACCGATTATGGTGGAGATTTTTATGACAAAGTTTGTGTGGAGTATTTCGCGAAAAATTACCCCGACAACTTTGTATGGGAACATACCATGTGGAATGGTAAAAACGGTATCTTGTTTGGTGACGTGGTAAAAGATTTCAAAGAAGTCACCGAAAGATATTTGTTGGGGTTTGAAGACCTTGAAGAGTTTTATTATGAAATGGAGAGGAATGTCGAACATAACGATTTCACCCGTTTTTTGGATGATATTAAAAGAGAATACAAGATTTTCGACGGGTGTATGGAATGGTTGATTGATAACAGGAGTGGTCACTATAACGTTCTGACAACGGGGTTGGATTTCTCCGAACAGGATTTGATTGAAACACTTATTAACGAAAAACTTATCCAAAAGATTGAAGATTAACGGATGGTTTGAGTTCCGTCCCCACTCGAATTGAGTGGGGACATTTTTTTATTTTGAAACAATTTTTATGAGAAAATACATCAGAAGATTTATTAACCCGTTTGTTGGTTATACAATAAATTACAATAAGAATGCCGATAAAATATATGTTTATAGGTGTTCACAATACTTTGGAATTATATTTTATAAAACAATATGGATTTGTGAGAATGATTATGAATTAAATTATATTTTATATTTTTTAAAAATACGTAAATAGTATTTTTGTCATACATGGTTGCCAAATAATATTAAAAAAAAAAAACATCAAGAATTATTTGGTGGTTTCAAATGTCTGTAATACCTTTGTATTCTAAATGACACCATTATGAATATAATCTTACAAAAGTTTGTTGAGAATCACAAACAATTAGTCCGTCAAATCTTTGACAATAACGGGTCTGTACTTCCCATGATTGTCTTGGTTGGGAAACCCATTGAAGGGGGTAAATACTTGGTGAAACCCCTTGATATACCCCCTGTGTTTTATCAAACAGACATGGGTAAAGATTTCTTAGTCGGTCATATCCTGAAAGAAGAAAAACAGGAATTGATTGACATGGGGTATAAATTGTCTTTGATTTCTTTTACATCGGAATGTTGGATGACAAAAATTAAAATCCACGAAGATGGGTCGAAAGACGAAGTAAAAAAAGAAGTCATATTTTTCTCCTTTGAGACGGAAGATGAAATTAAATGTCTGTCTTGGGAAATACATCGGAGTATGTCTGTTAGTAAGGATGGAATATATGAAAAAGTTTATCTTGAAGAAAACGATGATTTCAATGAGGAAGGTCAATTAGTGGGACGTTTTTCAGGGTTGTTCAATAAGTGAGACGGATGGGGAGTAATACACTCCCCATTCCTATTTTAACTCACAGATATTCTTTGGCATTCCAAAAATTATTTGGTAATTTCAAATACTTGTTTTACCTTTGTACTCTTAAAAAAAAATAAAATGACACTTAAAGAATTGATGAAAAAGTTTAGAGAGGAAATGAAAGAACAAATACTCAAAGAGTACAAAAAAACAGGTCGTATAAATACCAAAATAGTTTTGTTGGCGGTAGATGATGAAAAAACCCCTGTTTTATGTGTTAAGAAAATACCCTCGGTTTGTAGTAATATCGGAGATGACTTTTATGAGGAGTTTGTGAAGTCACAAAAGTCAATTAAAAAACTAATTAAAAATGTTGAAGAAGATGGTTATACTATTTTATCGTCTTATGAAATGGAGTTTGTGGAGGATAAAGATGAAGAGTACGTATTCACCCGTATGAAGTATGGTACTAACTTGGATAAGACCGACATAAAGAACTATCAATTTGTCAAACAACCTTCGATTGTGTCCGAGAATGGTGAGATTGTCATAGGAACAACGACACTCGAACAAATAGTGGATTAACCCAACCCCCCCCCCTGAATGGTCAGGGGACATGTCGGTTGCCAAAGAAATTCTGACAATTAGATTTGGTAGTTTCAAATAATGGTTTTATCTTTGTATTCTAAACTCAAAACAATATGAAACAAGAGACAATCGTCAGTATCGTTGTTGAAATGTTGAATGGTATCGAAGTGGACGGAGAGACCATGGTGAATATCATTGACAGGGTTAACATGAAACAACAAATGTTGGGTATTTTGGTTATCAATTCCAGAAAGGAGAATCTTATTGAAGCCATTGGAGTGAGGAATGATATTGTTCAAAAGGAGGAAGAAGTTATTTTTGATGGGGATGTTAGTATTGATGTGGAAGAATTGACGGAAAAAATCATAGATGATGTTATTGATAATATCACCGATGATGATATTAGCTCATATGATTTGGAGATGGAGGGTCATGAAGTCGTTCTGAAATCAATCGAATTAGACCAAAAAAAAATTAGAAGACAAGTTAAAACTGCAATTCAAGACTATGTTGAAGAATTGAAAGAAAGAAACACGGTACATTGATTAGACCATGGGGAGGGAAAATACCCCTCCCCATTTTTCTATTTATACCTCATGCCAAAAAAGTTCCTTTAATCATATTTGGTAGTTTCAAATAATGGTTTTATCTTTGTATTCTAAATAAAACAAGTATGACACAAAAGGATTTTTCAGATTACATGAAATTAAGTGAGGAGGTTGTAGTTAGGTTGAAGTCCGTTTCCTCCCTCCTTAACCGACTTGATGGTAAAAGGTTCCCTAAATCGGAATGGGTGACTAATTGGAAGTTCAACAACATTGATGAGACGGTTTCGGTGATGTCAGAAAGTGAGGATAAATGGATGAACGAATTTGTCTGGTCAAGGATGACATTTCCTTATCGGTATTTGTGGATGAGTAACGATGATATTGTTGACGAAATAAAATAATAACTATATCTTTGTATTCAGTAGTCAGGTGGCGGAATGGTAGACGCTAAACCATTTAGAGATAAGATGTAGATTCTCAGTTAGGTACTATACTACATCATACAGGTTCGAATCCTGTCCTGACTGCAAAAATATATTTGGTAGTTTCAAATAATAGTTTTATCTTTGTATTCTAAATAAAACAAGTATGACACAACAAGAAATCTTGGATTACAATGAAAAATGTGCTGAGTTTTTAGGTGCAATATATTCTAAGCACGCAGATGCTTGGGGGTTTGGGAACGCTGTAAATATTGGCTCAAAAAAATTCGATGGAATTATGTATGTAGATGTTATCCAAGCACAAAGATTTGAAAAAGATTTGAAATTCGATTCAGATTGGAATTGGATAATGGAATTAGTTGAAGCCATTGAGAATAAAGGATATGATGTATTCATAAATGGTTTATACTGCAGAATTACGGACTCAGGTATGACTGATTTGGAGATAGAATCGGGCAAAGTTACTTCAAAAAAAGAATCAGTAGTACAAGCAATCCGTCAATTTTTAATTTGGTATAATGAAAACAATTCTTAAAAAATATTATCTAACATACATTGGATGTTTATTGGGTTTACCAATATGGACCATAACATATTTTGCTATGGAAGAAAAATGGCACGGAGTGTTTTGGTTTATGATGGTAATCTATACTTTATTTATAATAATACAACAATTAAGATGGAACAAAAATTAATTAAACTCTCAGACACTCACTACATAGTTGTAGATGGTGATTCTGAAATCAAAAAAGGTGATTATGCTATTCATAATAATAAAGAATATCGTAATAAATACAATGAAAAACCCATTTTATGTACGAAAAGTAATTGTGAATCAATACAAGAACATTGGGATAAAATCACTCATTCAACTCAACCAGAACTATTAGGAAGTGGTTGGATGCAATCTGTATTACCAATACTCTTATCAGAAGTAGAAGAAGCCATATATGGATATTGTGTTGAGATGATGGCTTTGCAAGATTTTAAAGATAATGATGATGGGTTTATTTCCTATAGAGATAGGACAGAAGGTTTTATTAATGGTTTCAACGCTCACAAAGAACTTGTGAAGGATAAGTTGTTTACTGTTGAGGATATGGAGAATATTCTTATTAAATTTCACAAGATGAACATGGCTTATTTAACAGGTAAAGCAGATGATAATTTAGACATAAAAGATTTTATCAATACCGTACTTCCAAAAACAGAATGGGAATGCACAATAACACCGAGAGGTAAAATAGTAATATTATGAGTACACTTAAAAAACATAAAGTATGAACACACCTGTAAGTTTCCCGGTAGCAAAGTTGCTAAAAGAGAAAAGCTTTGTTATGCCTACTTTTTATTACTATGAAAATGAAAAGTTAATAGAACCCTACTTAGAAAATGGAAGCAGTACCGATACTGATTTTAGAGTTTATTTATCAGATTTAAAAGAACATTTTAACAAGTGGTCTAAAAATTTGGTTTCAGCACCAACTATTGCAGATGTGGTAATGTGGCTTTATGAGAAACATGGGATTTGGATTAGCTCTGATTTTTCAGAGGTTGATGAAAGTTTTACCTATAAAATTCATTTAATAAATTCTGATAATTTACCTAGAATCTTTACAGATTGTGGATATAACTCACCAACAGAAGCCTATGAAGCTGCAATTACTTACACTTTAAATAACTTAATGTGAACAGGCTTGTGGTGATACAGGAATGAGGTGTTTTGATTGTGGTCATATCAAATGGAAACAAAGTTGCGAGGAGTATAAGAGTAAATTGCCGAAGTGGTGTCGAGCCTATTGCACATAACTCGTGTATTGGCGCAACTCAAACCAAAGGAAACAAGGTAAAATAACAATAGTATGACACAGAGATTTGAAAAAAAATATCAAAAGAAATTTGGAAATATAAAATAAACATTTTACCTTTGTATTCAAATAGTCAGAGAAGCATGATGAGGTTATATGCCCGGCGTTAAGACAACGGAGATAGCAGGTTCGAATCCTGTCCTGACTGCAAAAATATATTTGGCAGTATCATATAAACGTATTACCTTTACATTCTAAAAATTAAATTATGATTTACCTTTGTTTGTACTACGTCATTGGTGTAATTGTGTCTATATTCCACGTATGGTTGTATCGGTATTCAGAGGATAAAACTGACCCCAAACAATCAGATGGTTGGAAAGGTATTTTAGGTGTATGGTTATGGCCTATTCAGATATTGTTAACTTTTTATCTGATAACACAAAGAAAAATAAGAAACGAAATTGTTTATATTACTTATGTGTTGTTAATGCTCATTGCAATTTTTGGTATTGGATTTTATTTGGGTTATATATTACAACAAAACAATTAATTTTTTTATGTCATACGAACAACATATCTTTGCAATCGTTATTAAAACTACACAATAAACAAAACAGATGATGTTACTGACATTGACCTATCAACACAATTTTAAGAAGACGGGTGTTAATTTTGATGAAGTCAAGACGTATTACTCCGTGTACAACAGGGAGGACAATTCCGAAATGACAAAGATTGTATTCAAAGGAAGTACCCCAAGGAACGAGGATTACATCAACGTCACCGAGACCATTGAGGAGATACACAATATCATCAATGAGATACGGATGAACGGGAATCAATTCGTTGACTTTACCAAGATGATTGAGAAGACCATTCAGGAGAGTTACGTCCGTCAGAGAAGGGAACGGGTGTATAACCGAGAAGATTCCATGAATTGGAATGTACAATAGTGTGGTGTTTTGATTTAGGCGAAGACCCCAATCGAAAGGTTGGGGTTCTTTGTTTTAAGTAATACACACTTGCCAAACAACTTTGTATAACTAAATTTGGTGGTTCCAAATAAACAATTTACCTTTACATCCTAAATAAAACAAGATGTCAAAAAAGAAAACAAAATCGAATTTAGTTCAACTCAGGACAAAGCACCGCAATGAAATGATTTACGAAACCCTTTTCGATATTGATTGGGTTAAGATTCACAATGTTATGAAATTTCTTAATTGGACATGGGATGGTAAACTACCCACTATTGAAGACCTGAAAGATAAAGGTCTTGAGTTGTTCAACAACGCATTTGATGAATTTGAGACAGGACACAATTTAGGTCAAGATTGGGATACAACCCATCTTTCCCATTTCTTTGGTGGTCTTTATGCTCGACTGACGATTGAAAATAACGAACTCATAAGTGTTGGTTGTGGTTTCACCCTTGATTGGTCAGACGTAGATGTTTTCGATAGTGTATTTGAAGAATGAATCTTATTTTTACATAGGTTTTGATTTTTTTGATTTTGAATGATTACCCCCCTGACGTTTTCACGTTGGGGGTTCTTTTCCCCATGAGGGGTTTGCCAACAAACATTTTTCAAATAGATTTGGTAGTTTCAAATAATGGTTTTATCTTTGTATCCTAAAATAAAACATTATGAAAGAGAACTTTTATTTAGAGTTTCGATGGACTGTATCACGTGGTCGTAACACCTATGGATACAACATTTGTTCAATGTACATTGATGGAAAAAAAGTATCATCTTGTAATGGTGGTGGGTATGACATGAAAGGCACTTGCTTTGGAGATTGGATTGAAAAGACATATCAAGAACAACTTAAAACCCTTAACCCGAAAGAATACTACGGAATGAGGGTGTATGACGATAGTGAAAAGATATATTGTGATGGTGCTTGTGGCTTTTCAAGCATGAAGGAAATTGTAAATGGTTTGGGGTTGAAACTTGACATCATCCCGACTAAAGGAGAGAACAGTATGTATCGGCTGTATCGACCTTAACTTTTTGTTGTGATTTGTTGAAACACCCCAATGTTTCTACATTAGGGGTTTTTTCTTACTTTTGCAAAAATTTATTTTCATATGAATCTTGTTGTCAAATATGAAGTGGTGATTTATGGTCAATCCAAGATTGTTGAAACACTACAAGAGGCGGAAAATCTAATGCGTAGACATGAATATTCAGATTTTGCACCCTCATATATCCTGAAAAAAGAATATACAAAACGTGGAAAATTATTGGACGTAATAGTCATTTTTTAACATTTTTTTGGCAAGCAAGCATTCCCCCTGATGTTTCTACATCGGGGGTTTTTTTATCCTATGGGGTTGCCAAAGAATATTTATAAATAGAATGAAAAAAGTTGAAAATAAATTTGGAAGATAAAAAAACTCGTTTTATCTTTGTGGAACAAAAATCAAATAACATGAAAGTAGAAACATCACAGGAGGTCACCAACATCCTCGACAAAGTTGGTCTGAATTGGAGGGTCGAAAAGCAGACCATCCTCACGTCCAAGGGAATCGAAATCCCTGAATTCTCCGCCATTATCAGGACGGACACTCAAGTCCCCTTGTCCGTGATGGGGTCGAAGTATCAGCCCTATCAGAATGAGGAACTTTTGAATCTTCTCGAAAGGGTCTCCAAGAAGGTGGGTCTCGAAATCCACAATGGTGGTTTGTTTGGTCAGGGTCAAAAGGTGTACATCCAACTCAAGACGGATGACCTGAAACTCGGAAAGGACAAGGTAGAAGGTTACATCACGGGCATCAATTCCTTCGATGGTTCAACGTCCCTTGGGTTTGGAAACTCGACCGTCACCATCTCATGTATGAATACCTTTTTCGGAGCGTACAAGGAGGTATCTTCCAAAGTACGTCACACCGAGAATATGGGTATCAAGGTGGATGAAATCTGCACCCGTCTCGACAAACTCATGGTGGATGAAAAGAAACTCTTTGAACGTATCAAGAGGATGTCAGAGGTCAAGATGGACGATAAGGTGAAAGACCTTGTAGTCAGGGCTCTCTTTGAGGTGGGTGACAAACTCGACCTTAATAGTGAGGAAATCTCGACCCGCAAGAGGAACGACATCTCCCGTTTCTACATCGACCTGAATGGGGAGATGAAAGGGAAAGGGGACAACCTTTGGGGACTCTTTTCGGGTGTGACCAAGTACACCACCCACACCGTTGGGAAAGGTGAGGACAACACCGAGAAAAAACTCTTTGGGGTTTATGGTCGACGCGAAAGGGAAATCTTCGACACCCTTGTGGAACTTGTCAACTGAAACAAAGACCCCCGTAATACATACGGGGGTTTTTGTTTTTATTTGTTATATGTTCTTTGGCAATTGAAAAATTTACCTAAATAATTTGGTAATATCAATTATTAATTCTACCTTTACATTCTAAATTAAACGAAATGAAAGTTATTGATTACAACAAGTACAGAAGGTTTGATTATGAGAACGAACCTTGTGAGACCTTCCAATTGGGGGATGTCCTTTACAAAGATTATGACGGGGAACAGACCCCTGAAATTGGTGTGGTCATCCAGACGTTCTCAGACGGGGATGTAAGGACTGATATGTGGGGGATGTGTTCCCCTTCGGAAGTTCGATTATCGTCTCTTAATGAGGTCGAGAAGTACCGTCCTGACTTGTTTGGTGACTTGATTGTTGAGTACGATTCGATTAAACTCATGGTGGAGAAGGTCAAGTCCGATATTGACAATTTTTTGAGTGGTCATGTTGATGGTGAAGTCATAGACGATATTAATGGGATTATTACGAGTAATTTCCGATGGTACGAACTCAAGGATAAATAACCGAGACCCCCGTAATACATACGGGGGTTTTTTATTAACAGAGTGTTGAAAAGAAATATGGTTTGAGTTGAAAAAAAATTTTGTGATTAATGTTGTTGTTATTACTTTTGTAACAACACAAAAAACCGTGGACAGGGTTAACTGAACATTTATGTGTATGAAGGAGTTTAAAGTTTTGTATACCAAGGACTTGAGTGTTTTTAAGTTCCACAATGTTAACAGGGATATAACCAATTTGGCTTCCCAAAACAGGATATTCAGGATATCCGAGTCCATGAAGAAGGAACTTAAAAAACACCCCATTATCGTCACGACCAAGATGGTAATTGTGGATGGTCAACATCGGGTTAAAGCAGCTGAAATTGCTGGATGTGGGATTTACTACATCATCGATGATAGTATTCCGAACACCGCCAAAGGAATTTTTGACGCAGCAAAGGAGTTTAACAAGAACGCCAAGGAATGGTCCAAGAAGGATTACATCAGTGGATATGCCAATCAGGGGAATGATTCTTACAAGAAACTTCAGGAGTTTGGTGAGAAGTTTCCCATGTTCTCCCTGACGGAACGATTGATGTTACTTCAGAATAGTGGCACCAAACATGCCAACAAAAAAGAGTTTGCCGAAGGAAAATTTTTGGTCAAGAATTTCACCGTTGCTGAAAGGTGGGCCAATTACCTTTTGCAACTCAAACCTTATTTTGAGAAGGGTTACAATCGGTCAAACTTTGTCCGAACCATCCTGACCATCATGGAGAAGAAAAAAGGATTTAAGTTTGATGAGTTCCTTCATAAGGTCAAGATTCGTCCAGGTTGTCTTGTTCTTTGTGGGGATAAGAAAGCTTATTCCCTTTTGATTGAGGACATTTACAACTATCGGAGAAAGATTGACGAGAAGATTACTCTTCGTCTCTGACAAGTTTGATGTGGTGATTTGTGGGGGAGGTTCTTTTATTGGAACCTCCCTAACTTTTTATATGGGGTGGGGTTGCCAAAGAATATTTGGGAAAAAATAGTTCAAAATATATTTGGTAGTTTCATTCACTTGTTTTACTTTTGTACCCTAAATCAAATATAACATGGAATACATCAATCGAGCTCATGCCAAACGTATTACAGGGTTGAGTTATATTGGAAATCTAAATAATTCTGCAAAGCATAAAAAGAATTATATTGTTAATGAATTGGTGTATACCGTTTATTTTGCTCCTGCAAATAGAAGTGGGTATGAAGTATGTCCCATGAGGACACCCGAATGTACTTTGTCCTGTCTGAATGAAAGTGGACAAAATAGGATGGACATACATAAAAACATTATCAATAATTCCCGTATCAAAAAAACTAAATTGTTTTTTGAGGAACGTGAGTTTATTGTACGTTGGATTATTGATGAAATAAAATACGGGATTGATATTGCGAAGAAAAATAAATTACGTTTTTCAGTCCGATTAAATAATACCTCGGACATATCCCCCGAAATGTTTTATATTACTGAGAATAGTAAAACTAAAAATCTTTTGCAGATATTCCCCAAAGTGAAGTTTTACGATTACACTAAAGTTCCTAATAGACGTAAGTTGTTGGAAAAGTATAAAAATTATGACCTGACTTTTTCCTATAGTGGACATAATTGGGATAGTTGCATTGATATGTTAAATAACAATGTGAGGGTCGCCGTGGTATTTGATAAAGTCCCCACTACATATATGGGTTACAAAGTAATTGATGGGGATAAATATGATACCCGTTACAAGGATGAAAAGAATGTTATTGTCGGACTCAAATACAAAATAGTAAGGAACAAATTGGACATATCAAACAAGTTTGTAATACGTACTCCCCAAACATGAGGGGGAGTACATGGGTTGCCAAATAATTTTCTTCAAATAGATTTGGTAGAATAAAATATCCGTTTTATCTTTGTACTCTAAAAACAATTTGTATGACAATCAAAGAACTGAAAGAGCAATTACAAGAAGACCTAATTTCTTTTTTGGGGGATTTTATTGACCAAGAAGAAATGGATTTTGTGTGTCTAATCGTTATTGATAGAGTTAATGCGTTTGAAAAATCAAATAAAACTGAATCATAATGAGAACAACTATTGTAACTATCTTAAACAGGAAAGGAAGTGAATCAACAACCATTGGTATAACATTCAATGATATTCCTGACTTGATTCAAAAGATTGATGATGCAACCGATGAAACTGGTTATAGGAAAGTATATGTAACCGTCGATTCCTCCGACTTTACCATAGATGAATTAAATGAATTGGAGAGTAAGGATATATTCGCATAAAACTAAATAAAACAATATGAAACAGAAACATGAAGTTCGTTGCAATAATTGTGATTGGGAAGGATATGAGGAAGATTTGAAAACATTTGTCGATTTATCTGACAATAATGTTAGTCATGATATTCAATATTTCAAAGGTTGTCCAAATTGTGAAACCGATTGTTATTTGATGGATATCGAAAAAGATTTGGCAGTATAATATAAATGTATTACCTATACATTCTAAAATAAAAAAATGAAACCGAAAAAATGTAGGTTAATCCTTCATGGAGCATACAAGGAGCACGACATGGGGATATTTGAATCCATTTCAAAAGCAAAAAAATTTGTAAAGGAATGTTGGGATAGACCTTATTCAATCATTATTCTAAAACAAACGAAATGAAATATTCAATAGAACGTATATGTTGGTGTCCAAGTACATTCAATGGGTATGAGGATTCACCATATTGGAAAATCACATTTTTGGGGTATGTAATTGGATTGACGGATGATGGAAAATATTGGGGTATTGGTGATATTAAACTATCGGTGGCAGTACCGGAATACGTTAAGGAAATGTTAAACAGAATCATTACCGAATGCAAATTGCAAATAGTTTTGGAGGATTGATATAATTGTATTACCTTTACATTCTAAAACAATTTAACCATGGGATTCTTTAGTTGGATTACGCAAGACACGGAAAAATCGATTCCGAGTGTTTATTCGACACGGAGACCTTTCAGGGTATGTATGACCGATGACAAGGGCAACCGCTGGATTGAGGAAAATTACGAAGGGTATGGAGTTTTCGGGGATAAGGATTATTACGAACTCTTATCCGAGATGAACGGAGGCCCTTCGGACAGGAAAGAAGGAATCAGGATGGCATTTGATGATGGACATGGTGATGGCTATAACCCTAATGTTAAGCACCCGAATCTGACCGAAAGCACCGATTGGGTATGGGTGAACGAAATCCCCGAAGCTTGTCCCGACCAGGGTTTTTTCTACGATGATGAAGAATAATTTTGGTGATATTGTATCAATGTATTACCTTTACATTCTAAAATAAACACGTATGGAATTGAGAGATTACAGTACCAACAATTTGATTGATGAACTTCGTAACAGGGGATTTATCAATGTGTATTGGTCGGTTGAGGACATTAAATACGTATTACCTGATATTTTGGAGAGACCTAAATACACGGGTATTGAATTGAAAGAAGAAGATTTAGAAAATATCAGAACCCGTATTGAAGAAAATTGGGATGCATCTATCGGTATTAATTGGAATGAAATTGAAGGATTTATCATGGGGTATCTTGATGATAAATTTGTGTTTGTTGATTCCGATGATGAATAATTCATTAATATTTTTTTAACAAGAAAAATTTGGTGGTTCCAAATAAACAATTTACCTTTACATTCTAAAACAATAAACGATGAGGTTAACACTGAAGCAAGATGTTGAGAAAAAGGGTCATGTACTTCCCTCCGATGTGGAATTGGACTTTTACGTTTCGGAAACCATGAGAATCCTTGCTCGGGTTCCCGATGAGGATGAGGAGGTGTGGGTTGGTGTGAAACGGAGTGAAATCAAGTCCTTCGTCTTTGACCCGAAGGAAATCGACCTTGAGAACCTGCAGGGTTGAAAAAAAAATAAGACCAACTGAAAAAAGTTGGTCTTATTTTTTGTTGTTTGGTATTCATGTATTACCTTTGTAATCTAAAATAAAAAAAATGGAATTGAAAGAATTTAGCAACGAGCAATTGTTAATGGAATTAATGTCCCGTGGATTTGTTACGGGGTTGATGCCTTCGGTGTATGATGTTGACACTGCATTAAAAGAATTGAAGGAAGAGACGGACGTTGAAATCACGTTGACGTATGACGAGAAGATATTAATCCTCGATAATTTCAACTTGGAGGAAATCGGGGAAAAATACATTGACGATTTGAAGGAATGGATTGTTGAGCATAAAAATGGTGTAGGTAATTATTTTAAAAACAAATAAAACAATAACAAATGACACAGAGATTTGAAAAAGCGTACAATGCATTATTGAATGCATTTATGAATGACACTCTTGCCAAAGGTTCATGTGCAGCATGTGCTGTAGGTAACATCATTGCTGATGCAATGGGTGGAGAAGTGATTTCTCGTAAAAATAATTATGGTGATGTTAAATACAATTGCAGTGTTGAAAATCATTGGTGGTCATATGTGTTCGTAACTAGTGTTCATGGACAAACAATCCATAAAATTAAAGAAAGTCCTCATACAAAAGAATATAGAAAGCGCATGTTTATTCTCACTGGTTACAGATGGAATGAACTTGCTAAGGTGGAAAAGGTATTTGAAAAGAACACTAAAATATCTCATCCTGACTATTGGATTCATACAGAAAAACAAATCATGGAGGACCAGTTCAATGGTCTAATGGCGGTGATGGACGTTTTAATCAAATTGGATGATATTGCCGAAGGAAATAAATACAAGGATGCATTCAAAACAAAACTTGTAAAACATGAAGAAGTTTGTAATTGACAGGAGTAAGTGGAAAAGTGGAGACAGAGATAGGGGAGGTCATGTAACCGGAAATGGTCGAACCGACCTTCTAAATCCTGAAGGGTTTAGTTGTTGCTTGGGACTTTTATGTCTTGATAGGGGTATATCTCCTGATGTCATAAAGTGTAGGACAACACCATTGGATTTACATTATGATTTATCAATTGAAGATTTAGAAAAGATACCCGAATTAATCGATAAGGATAGTAAAACAAATGTGTGGAATGAAACTGATTTTTCTTCCAACGCAATGAGATTGAATGATAATGGTTCAATAACTTCAACGGAACGAGAAGTTAAACTGAAAAAACTTTTCATGAGTGTTGACATTGAGCTAGAATTTGTCAATGAATATAAAATGAAATAAAATGGGAAGTGTAATTGATTATCCAGCTTGTGTAAATTGTGGTTGTGAATCATATAATGATTACAACTACAGAACTGGTGAGGAGTTCACCTTTTGTGCAAATTGTGGTTACAATCATCGTTATCAATTAAAAACAAGGGACAAGAAAATCACCGAGGTCACCAAAGATGATTACGAAGAAATCTTGGTGGACAAACCTTATGGTGCATACATTATCAAAACAATCGATGGTATGGGTGAGCAAATAGGTACTATCGAGGATGAAGACCATTACAATAAACTCACATCATTCATGGTTACACAACATGATAAACTCAAACTATTTCAAATAAATCAATATATAAATGGTGAGATACGTAATACAGTTTTATTTTGTTCAGAAAATTAATTTGGTCATTTAAAATTGTTGTATTACTTTTACAAAAACATATAACAATGGATGCAATCGAGTTTGTGAATAACTACCTTGAGTACGTAAATGAGTTGTCCTCAGTCGTTAAGGATGAGTATCAACCCGTCATCAAGTACATGAGAGGGACTGACCCCCACGACTTGGTAACCCCTGATGGTTACTTTTCCAATTCGAACCAATCCAAGGGGTTCGTATGGTCTTACTTCATGTTCACAAAGAAACTGATGGATGCCATGAGTGGACTCTCCATGGAGTCCTGACCATATCAAATTTGACATATTGGATGTCGTGTATTACCTTTACAATCAAATAACAAGAATCAAATGGGGAGAGTCAACAAGAAAAATGAGGGGGTGTTTGTAGAACTAGTAGGTACTGAAGAAAAACTCAGTGCTTTTGATGTTTTTATAAACAACAACAATCCCGACCAAATGTCGGAACAACTCAAAGAGTTTGTTCAAGACTACAAGAGTATCATCGAGAAACACCGTAAGGAGTTCGTGAAACTATCGGTCTTGGAGGAACTTATCCTTCAACTGAGGTCGAAGGAACACATGGAGATAAAGTTGTCCATTGCGGGTGGTGGTAGTTCGGGTAACTGTCAGTACATCTATGCCAGGAGTTCTTTCTACCGTAAGGAGAAGGTTGCAAAGGACATCAGGGTGGTTGTCGACCCCGTGGAACTTTGGCAGGACAAGATTAAGACCTCTGTCGAAGACCTTCGAAAGAACAAGGAATTCATGGACAAAGCAACCAATAAACTCTTCAAGGTAATGGAAGACGAAATCCTGAACAGGTCCAAAAATCTAAAAAAGAAGTGATGTTCAAGTTGCAATACCAAAACTTCAAGAACAACATCCTTGAGTGTATACTTCTCAGTGGTGGATTCGTATCCATGGATGAGATTGTTGAAATGGTCAGACCCATCATGTATGACAACAAAAGGGTCCTCTCTTTGGACACTAGGGTGGGTGAAATCGTTGCAAAAGGGGATGACGACACCTTGTATGACATCCCCATCACAAAGATGGATATCGAGTCTCTGGTGACCCTTGCAGACCATCTCTCCAACCCGAAGAACTTCCGAATCGTAAAATCAAATCAGACAATATGAATACACCGAGACAAAAGTTTGACGAGTACTACGAGTCCGCAAAACAACACTGTAAGAGATGGGAAGTCGATGACCCCCACGTCATCAATGTATGTCAATCAGTGATGATGACAAGGGATAACTTCCTCCAAGGGGGTTCCTTTGTCCAAGCTGTCAATGACAACAACCTAAGGCTTGCGGTGATAAGTTGTGATAACACCTGTCTGAAACACCTCAAGGTGATTGTCCTGGCAAAAACTCAAGCATATGTTGAAGACATTTCACTCACTACTCACTGAAGTAGAATGGACATATGATTACTACATCGTGTACTTTCTCTACAACGGAAACAAGCAACAACAATACATCAAATACATGTTAAACAAATGGGGTGATAGATATAAAAACAGATTGTCCTGAAATTGCAAAAGAATATTTCGTTTGAAATATTCTTTTCTTTTTCCCCCAAGGGGAGTTGCCAAAGAATATTTAAAACCAGACGTTGCCAAAGAATATTGGGTTGCAAAAGAATATTTGAAACCATACGTTGCCAAAGAATATTGGGTCGCCAAAGAATATTGGGTTGCCAAAGAATATTTAAAACCAGACGTTGCCAAATAATATTCGTCCGAATTGACATCCCTTGCCAAATAATATTTAACATAAATAATTTAATCTTTGGTAATATGTTAAAATTATTATAAAATAATATGATTTTATGTTTTATATATTTTATAACAAATTCACCAAATATTAATTAAAATGAATTAATCATCACAAAAAAATATCTGAAAAATTTTATCAAAATTTTTTTTTCCAAATATTAATCCGTATATTTTAAATACAAAATAATAATCATATGGGAAAAAAAGAAACAACATCGTTACCAAAGACAACCTACAGAGCAGTAAGCAATAACATCTACTTCGACGGGTTCTCCTACAGAGTAAGAATGTCCATCGATGGAATCCGTTATAGTAAAAATTTCTCCTCTAAAAAGTCCGCACTAAAGTTTCGTAACCAACTCACCAAACAATCCTCAATGACCTGATAACATACAGGATAACAAATAAAAAACCATCTTATGAAGATGGTTTTTTTCGTTTTATCAGATATTTATATAATATAAACCTAAACTAAATAAACATTATACCCGTGTATGACAATACAACCAACGTATTACACCATACCCCGCGTATCACAAACATATAAATGTATTACATATAACCTACGTATGACATGAACTAAAACAAAAGAAATTAAATTAATTACCGATTGTAATACAAATATCCCAATATTTTTATTTCATAAAATAAAAATCATTGTGGGGTGTATTACAGGGTTAAAATGGGGGATAATCCCAAAATATATCTTTTGTTTTTCTATCTACTATATGTATTACGATACAACATATCTCAGACGGAATTTTAGGTGTTTTTTATCATCATCATTTGCGAGTAATTTTTACGACAATTGTATTACATTTCGAGTAATTTGATTGGTGTAATATTCCACTTATTTTTTATGCATGTTTTGTTTTTATAATCTATAAATTGTTGGAATTTTTCGTATTGTTCGTAGGTGTAGAGTATTTGAAAAATCATATCCCATGTGATATTAAAAGTTTGTTCGTTATATGGGTAGTTTTCGTTTAGGAATTTATCGGGTAGGTCTTTTGTGAGTATGATTATTTTTTCGTTTATTTCGAGGTCAACGATTAGGGTTATGAATTCTGCGATGGAGTTTGTGATATTATTATGGAGGAGTGTTGGTATGTATATGGAGTCATCTTTATTTGGTTTTTCTTTTGTGAGTTGGAGGTGTTGGATGATGAGGTGGTTATTGGTTGGGTTGAAGGAGATGAGGATTTCGGAGGTAGTATCATGGGGGATGTAGTAAATATCGAAGTCATTTAGATGTTCGTCGAATGTGTATTGTTGTGACTGTATGAATTCTGTTGTCAATTTCATTTGTCATATTTTAGGATATTAGAAATTTGGATTGTGAGTTGGTGTATTTCGGGGATTATGGGTTGTTTTGTTATTTCATCAGGCATGGTTGTCATTTGGTTTATGATTGGTTGGTGTAGAGTTTTTTCTAGTATTTTTTTTTGTTTTTTTTTGAATTGTTGTATTTTGAAGTAGTTCTTCATTTAATATAACATTGATTTCGTTATTAATGCTTGTAAATTCCATAAATTCTTTAAATGCAAATTCGTTTAATTTATTGTTGCGGTTAATTAATTGGTTAGTTAATTCTTTGGTTATGTCATTTGATTTTGTTGTAAGTATTGGATAGATATGAGTCAATTTCATTTTGTAATTCTGTTAGTTCATTTCCTTTTGATAGATTAAAGAATTTATGGCTGATGTCATATAATTTTATCGGAATTTTTTTATATGTGGTATCTGTTTCTAGTATGGTTAGTTCATTATATAGGTGATTTTTAAATGTTTTGGGTAATTCTTGCATATTGTTTTATTTTATTATTATGATTTTCGTATATGATATAAAATTCTGCAAATGGAAATAGGTTAAATCTATTTTCGATATTATTGATATAGTTGTTATAATTTTCTTCTACTATTTGGGTATCATTTGGGTGGATATCTATATTTGTATATTTTTTTTCAAGTTGGTAATAAATTTTCCATCCTGTATCGTCTTTTTTTAAAATGCCATCCATGTTGAAATTTTTAAATGATTTTTGAATCTATTTATGAAATATGAAAATTTTGATTTCAAGTAAACAATAAATTTATGTTTGCAAACAATTTAAAATCTTATCTTAGATAGACATAATAAAATGGGTGGTCCATAATTTTAGAACCACTCATTTTGAATTATTTATTTAATTTCTTTCAACATAGAATGTCACAACACCGATTGTGTCAACTTTCACATTCCAACCAAGATTGCTCTTGGTATATGTGTGTTTTGTTTCGATTTTTTCATGAACATCATGAAATCTTTTGTGCTGAATCTTTCTTCTCTCCACTTCTGTATCTGATAGGTGGGTCACATTTTCATGATAAGCAACTACAACATCATCATCCCCTATGTAAATTACTAGTTGTACCGTGAAATATGTCACAACCACCATGGAGAGGAAATAACCGAAGATAATTACCTTTTTCATCATCTTACAAGTTTTGAGTCTGAATCCCAATTGTATTTGCTGAAATATCCTTTTATTACTGAAAAATCATCTTGCTTGGGCACTCCAAAAAATAGCCATGAGAAAATGAATGAGAAAAATGTGATGATGAATGCGGATGTTTTTGTATAATATGTGATATCATCAATTCCAAAAATCATTGCAAAAACAAATCCAACAATTGGCATCAGCATAAACATATTGAACCACATATGTGACCAATATGATTTCCACCTAAGTCCGTCAAGCAATCTGAAAATGGTGAAATCATTCCCCCATTTGTGAACCATCCTGTAATGGTATTCATCAATTTTGTAAAAGATGATTGGGTCCAATTGCTTCTTTCTAATATACTTTTCTTCTCTCAACATGAACATCTCTTCTGGAGCCATGATGAAGAACTTCCTATTTAAATTCCATTCGTTCAACTCAATCTTTGCATCGTTTGAAAATTGTTTTATTTTTCTCGCAAGTTCTACATCAAATGAACCAGTATAATTTACGGATGGTAAAAATCTCAAATGATAATCAATGCAAATATTTTTGATTTGATTGATGTTATAGATGTCCCCCGCATAGTTTTTTTCCAATTTCTCCAACTCAATTTGTCTGCCCCTGATTCTTTCAATTTGAGTTAATTGAGAATTGCTGGATAAATTTCTGAGAATCCTTAAATCTTCTTGTGAATCTCCTTCCAAAAGAAGTTTCACATCTTTGACCTGGTCACTGTTTAAAATCTCCTGGTCCTTCTTCTTTTGCTCCTTGAGCAGACTTTCCATGTTCACTTTCATGATGCTTGGTTTTTATCAAAAATAAGAAATTTTTTTGTTATTCCCAAATGTATTTACCCACCCATTGTGTTTGACCTTGTGAATTGGTTGTTATTTTAAATAGGTCAATACCTGAATTCAAAACTAATTTTCTACCCGTTTCACGCTCAAAAGCAACAGGCATCTTTGGTTGTGAGAGGGATTCAACATAATCATCAAGCCATTTCTTGTATTTTGAAATTGCCTGAATCATATCCCATGCTGCAACATCTCCAACAGGAAGCATAGTAACTAATTGATTTCTAATTACAAGCATATCTTCATTAGTGTACTTATACTTCTCTTTACTCTTCTGTCCAAACTTATACCCACATTCAACTCCAACCTCTAAAACTGATAATATGTCGTCTATATTAACCCATCCACCTTTTGGATATTCACTTTTCATTTTGTCGGAGTTGAATTTCTTCATCGCAAACTTTTTTGCTTCTTCTAATGTGTAACGACCACTAACATTAGATATATTCAAGTTTTCATCATCTTCTACATCAAAAGGAGGAAGAACATCTACACCTTCAAGGAATGGTGCGTTGTTGAGTGGTCGGTGAGCAATGATTTTTTTGCAATGATGATTATCACAACCCATATTTACATCCGCTTGTTCTGGTTTATTTAGTTCCCAACCTATTCCGCTAATAGGTAAAAACCAATCACCTTCTATAATCTTCGAATCATCTACAGCAAGTAGATAGTCTGCTGTTTTTATTATCTCGTGTGTCATTGTTCTTTGTTTATGTCCTCTATTTTCCTAATGATTGTGTTTCTGATTGGATAAAATGCTACAGATTTTGAACGACCACATTCTTTCATTACCCAAAACTCATAATATCCTGCGTTAGATGAACTTATTCCATCACACGTTATAGTTGTTTGATGTGATGTATCTACTTTATCGTAATAACCGAAAATTGTTAAATGATATTTTTTCATTGTTTTGTTTTTAGGAACTCTTGAAATAGTTCTTTAGGTGTGGCAGATAGGAACTTGCCGTGAAAATATAAAAACACCAATTCTTTTATTAACCATTCAGCAAACTCAATAGCAATCTGTTCTGTTATTTCTGCTGCTTCGGATGCTGCTTTTTCGCAATCCATTTCATTATGCCCACCTTCGTCAAAAGAATCTAAGTATTCCTCTTGTATTTTATCTAAATGCATTTGTTCTATCTTGTTCATTGTTTTGTTTTTAAGAATTCTTGGAAAAATTATACCAAGTTAAAAATTGATTGATTGCTTCCACTACTGCTTCTTTTTTTGAATTAGCTTCAAAGCAAGCAGCGACAGGTTTTATCATAAATGGATTTTCTTCATTTTCAGCGGCTTGTTTATCAGTAATAGCACATTCACTTTCAACAATTGAAACTTCGTATTTTGAATTATCTAATTTCTCAATAGCTTCAACAACTTCCATTATCCAATTCCAATCTGAGTCGAATTTTAAAAATCCATTTGCTGAATATCCAACTTCATGTTGAAATTTATTTTCTTCTGGTATCCAAGTAATTATACCATCAACAATTTTCCATCCTAAAAACTCAGCACATTTTTTATTG
>Ga0172372_10001231_pt1 | contig 39743 bp, 36 predicted proteins | sample LakKiv5m_2_FD_114544 | JGI IMG/M metagenome (GOLD analysis project Ga0172372, IMG submission 114544) | Freshwater microbial communities from Kabuno Bay, South-Kivu, Congo - kab_092012_9.5m | ecosystem: Environmental > Aquatic > Freshwater > Lake | place: Democratic Republic of the Congo...
CGCTCCGGCGGCGGGAACGGCGAACGGACGGCGGGATACCGCGTGGATCATCCCGGCAAGCACACACCAGATTGTGTCGGCGATCAGGGAATTCTTCAGGAAGACCCAAGCCTGCGGAGCATATTCGGGAAGACCGGTGGTCTGGCTCTGCCACCAACCGGCGAGCGTCTTCTCATAGCCGGGCCAAACCATCCAGGTGTAGGTGTTCCCTACTCCGTAGAAGAGCGCGCTGCACAGGAGCGTGCCGCACCACATCATCGGCCAGATCTTCGACGAACGGGCCGCGCGAGCCCCGATGAAAGCTACCAGTCCGTAAACGAAGGCCGACATCAGGGAGTATCCCGCGACGCCTTCGGACGGATTCCGGAGTCCGAGCAGGAGATCGCCGGTCAGCAATACCGCCACCGGCAACCACCAGAAACGGGCTCCGAGCAGCATCGAACCGCCGAAGGCCATCGCCATGAGCGGCGCGGAATTCCATGGCAGGCCAAAGACCGGCACGGCGAGACGATAACCGGCCCCGAGAAGAAGCAGGAAAAGAATCCAAGCAAAGGAGGGGCTTCCTGCCTGCTCTGATCGGGGAGAAGTCACGGGGAGGAGGTCCGGTAAACGACACTCAGGCGAGCGAGGTCAGCTTTTGGATGATCGCGTCCTTCATCATGATGCCGGTCTTGGTCTCCTTGACCTCGCCACCTTTCATGAAAATGAGAGTGGGGACGGCGCGGATCCCGAACTTCATCGCGAGGTCGCGGTTCGCCATCACGTCGACCTTGGTTACCTTGGCTTGTTCGCCCAACTCTGCCGCCACCTCGTCGAGAACCGGTGAGAGCATCTTACAGGGACCGCAATGCTCGGACCAGAAATCAATCACGACGGGGACGTTCGACTGCTCGGCTTCGGTGGCGAAGTTTTCACCGGTGAGGTGGACGATGGAAGGATGGGCCATGGGGAAAGGGGCGGGGTGAGAGATTGATGAGAAACTTGCCAGGTGATCACCTCCGGGCAAGGATAAGGTCAGGGTATTTCACCTTTCACCCATTTCAAGGTGAAGGAGATGCCGAGACGAGCAAACGCGACCGGAGCGGAAACCCCGGAAGTTTTGCGGAGGAGGAGCAAACCTCGGAGATCTCAGCTCCCGGCGCCCATTTTCGTAACCAGCTCGATGGCCAGCACGGCGAGGGCAAGGATGAGGACGATGATGGCGAAGGGCATGAGTCCGGATTCTTCGTATTCTTCTTCCCACTCTTCCTCGACCTCCTCGGCCGTGGGTTGGACGTTGGGAGACTTGGGGATGGATTTCGTCGGCGCACCGGGGGTGCCCATGGGCTGGGTTTGGCCCATCTTGACAGTGGCTTGCGGGAGCGGTTTGGCTCCGCCAGGCTGAAGGGGGGTGGTCACTTTACCGACCGGACCAGGACCGGCACTACCGGGGGCCTTGGCTAGGGGGATGGTCTTCGCGCCCACGGGAGAAGGGGCCACCGGGAGGGCTGACACAGGAGCGGCAGGAACCCCGGCCGAGGCCGTGGCGACGGGACGAGTGGGACCGAGTGGATCGGGTCCCTTGGCCAATGGAATGGTTTTGGCACCGGGGGGCGAGGGCGGGGCGACGGGGATCGCTCCCGGCGCGGAAGGAGGAGCCGGGATACCCGGAGGCGAGGGAGCCGACGGTCTCGGCGGAGAGGGCGGGGCGGCCACGCCTGCAGGCGTCGGGAGGGATGGGGCAGCGGGAGGGATGGGCGCGGAGACCGGAGCCGGGATACTCCCCGCCGGGGCCGCCGGGGCCGCAATCGGAATCGGTGCCGTCGCTCCCTTCGGGGCCACCGGGCCGGAATCTTCAGTTTGAGCCCGCAGACTGATACGGACCGTCTCCTTCTTCAGCGGCACCGTGGAGGTGCTGACAGACGGCTTGGCTTCTTGATCACTCATACAACAACGAAAGAATAACTTTTAAAAAGTTCCGGGAAGGATTAAGGACTCGGGACGCGCCCAATGTCAAACGCATAATCAAAACCGACCGGGGAATCCAGCTTTTTCGCGATTTTGTTTTCCAGACCCACCGATGCTCTGACGACAATGAAATTTCCCGATTCGCCCATCGACCTTCTGAGCCAACTGATCCGCATTCCGAGCGTCAATCCAGACAGTGCGGCCGGTCAGGGTGCTACAGGTGAGGCCGATTGCGCCGCGCGCGTGGGGGAGCTTCTCGGGATGCTCGGAGCAGAGGTCACTTTCGAGGAAGTCCTCCCCGGTCGTCCGAACGTGATCGGTCGGTTCCCCGGGGACGAGACGCAACCCGGTATCCTTTTCGCGCCCCACCTCGATACCGTGAGCGTCGCGGGAATGACGATCGACCCTTTCTCCGGCGAGGTCTCGGGGGGGCGGATCCACGGACGCGGGGCCTCCGACACCAAGGGCACGATGGCCGCAATGCTTTGGGCCCTCCATGAAATGCGGGATGATCTCTCCGCGCTCCCCGTCCGGGTGGCATTTGTTGGCTTGATGGGCGAAGAGGCCGGCCAGCCCGGATCGATCCATTTTGCCCGACACCACGCCGAAGAGTTTTCCTTTGCCATCGTTGGCGAACCAACCTCGCTTGAGGTCGTCCACGCCCACAAGAGCTGCCTCTGGCATCGCCTCTCGACCCAAGGAGTGTCCTGTCACGGCTCGACCCCCGAGCGAGGAGAGAATGCGATCCGCAAGCTCCTCCCGGTGCTCGATGCCCTCCTTCTCCATCTTGAGGAAACGCTGCCAAGGTTCGCCGATTCCGTTCTGGGCTGCCCCACGGTCAACCTTGGAACCCTGAACGGAGGCAGCAGCCCCAACATCGTGCCCTCCGCGTGCGAGGCCTTTCTCGACATTCGCGAGACTCCCCGGCTTTACGAAGCGGGCGGCAGCGCGAGGCTGATCCACGACTTCCTCAAAGATCGCGGCTGGAGCGACCTCGTCGCCGTCGAATCGCCAGGCCACTGCAGACCGCTCCTTACCGATCCCGCCAACGACGGCGTGCAGCGACTTCTTTCGATCGGGTCTCGGCTCACCACGGCCCCCTGGTATTGCGATGCCGGTCATCTCGCCGAGGGCGGGATCCCCTCAGTGGCCTGCGGACCCGGGAGCATCGCCCAAGCCCACACCAAGGACGAATTCCTGGCCATCGTCGATCTCGAGTCGGGATGCGATTTCTATCGCCGCTTCCTCGAGACCTATCGAAGCTAAGGGAGGTGCCCTCTTCTCAACCAAAAAAGGCCGCCCGTAGGCGGCCTTTCCCGTGAAAGTTGTTTCGTGGAGACGGGTGCGGCCGAAATCACCAGCTGCCCCCGCGGGTGTAACCCGTCGTGGTCAGGAATCCAATCTGGGGTGGGAACTCCTCGTAACCATGAGTCGGGAGGTAGTTCATGCCAGGCATCGCGGGACGGTAGCTGTCCTTGTAGAGGGGGCGCTGGAAGTTAATCACCTCGTAGAAACCGTATTTGAGTCGGGCACCGGCACGTTGGACGCCCTGGAAGAACCCGGCCGTCACGATTCCGACCGATTGCTCGGAATGAAGCTCGCGCCAGCGTTCCATCGTCATCGGCACTTCGGTCCAGCCGTAGACGATGTTGGAAATGCCACGCCCCAGCTTGCGCGTCTTGGTGTAGCGGGCTTTGGGGGGTTCGTGGATATCGGCGACGGAAGCGGAAACGACGCCGAAAAGCAAAAGGGCTGCCAAAAGGATTCTCATATCTGGAGCCGAAGAGTAGACAGGCGGCAGATTATTGGCAACCAAATTTTTTTTTTCGCTTGGCGTGGGCCTCCTTCTTTCTATGTTGAGAGACAATGCATCCCGATCTCGAAAAGCTGGTCCAGCGCGAAAAAATTGACCGGGCCACGGCCCAGCAACTTGAACTCCTCCCTCCCGGAACCTTCTGCCACCACAAGAGCTGGGGGGTCGGCAAGGTCGCGGATTGGGATCGGCTCGGGGTAAAAGTCATCGTCGATTTCGAGGCCAAGCAGGGCCACGAGCTCGGCATGAAGTTCGCGGCCATGTCCCTCACCCCGATTTCCGAAGACTCCTTTCTCGGAAAACGCTTCACCGCCGCCGATGAATTAAAGGCCCTCGCCAACAACGATCCAGTCGCCCTCGTGAAGCTGGCCCTCAGCAGCAGCGGCGACCGGCTCTCCCTCGACCAGCTCGAGGAAATGCTGAAGGGCTACGTCATCCCCGAAGGCAAATACAAGAGCTGGTGGGAATCGACCAAGAAAAAACTGCGCGAGAACATGCAATTCATCGTGCCGGCCAAGCGCACCGATCCGCTCGAACTGCGCGAGGAAGACTTCGATCCCTCGCAGGGCCTCATCGAGCAGTTTCGCGCCGCCCGCGACCTGCGGGCCAAGGTAAAAGCCGTCGAGGCCATCATCAAAGAGATCAACGCCTTCAAGGATCATCAGGATAACCTCATCGAACTCGTTGCCGAGATCAGCGAGATCGCACGGAAGGGGGTGAAGCTGCAATACGCGCCCGCCGTCGAACTCATCCTGATCCGCGAGGAACTCCAAACCAAAATCAAGGGCTTCGACTCCGACAACGGTCAGATCTCCACCGCTGAAATCCTGGCCGCCGATGAGAGCGCCATTCCGGGCCTTTTCGAGGAGCTTTCCCTCACCCGCCTGCGCCAAGCCCTCAAGAGCTTTCCCGACGCCTTCGGCGAAGCTGACTGGGTCGAGAAGATGCTCGGGCTCATCCCGGCCTGCAACCTCCGCTCCATCGCCGAGATCGCGAGCTGCCTGGATGCCGCCGAGAAGAAAGACGCCCTCATCGCCTACATGGAGAACGGTCTCCAACAGCGCACCATCACCTCCGACGCCCTCGCCTGGATCTGCCGCGAGCGCAAGGCTCTCGCCGCCTCGGTCTTCACCCCGACGCTCTGTCTTTCGGTGATGAGCTCGCTCGAAGCGGACCAGCTCAACGAGGAAGGATCCGTGCGTTCCGCCAACCGCCTCCGCGACCTCGTCGCGGACGACTCCGGCCTCATCCCGGACTTCATCAACAACGCGAACATCAACACGATCCGCAACTTCGCGGGACGCCTCGTCGGCTCTGCATCGTTCGACGAGCTCACCCGGAAGTCGCTCATGGCGCGGATCATCAAGCTGCATCCAGAGATTCAGGATCTCATGAGCGGTCGCGAGAAGGAACAAGAGGAGACCCTCATCGTCTCCGAGGCGAGCTACACCGAGAAGAAGGCCGCCTACGACCGTCTCATCAAGGAAGAAATCCCGCAGAACCGCGAGGATATCAAGATCGCCCGCTCCTACGGCGACCTTCGCGAGAACTTCGAATACAAGTCGGCGAAGGAATACCAGCGCGTCCTCATGAAGCGCCAGGGCGACTGGGAACGCGATCTCAAGCTGGCCCAACCCACCGATTTCGCGAATCCCGATACCTCGAAAGTTTCCATTGGAACGATCGTCAAACTCGAGCCCGTGACTGACGGTTCCCCCCTCTCCTACACCGTGCTCGGGGCTTGGGATTCCGATCCCGACAACGGCATCATCGCCTACCTCTCCGAGCGCGGCCTCGCCATCCTCGACAAGAAGATCGGCGATGAAGTCGAATTCCCGCTGGGAACGGGCGGCACCGAACGCTACCGGATCACCGGAGTCCAGGCCTGGAAAGCCTGAGTCGTCCGAGCCGCCGCGGAGAGCTCCTCGAAGCTGCCCTTGCCATTGGCAGGCGCGGCGTGCTGCGGTCGAGTTCGGTCAGCTCCCCGGAAAAGGCGGATGCACCTCGGGGAGGTGACGGGGATTGTATTTCTCGCCAGGATAGAAAAGGAAGCCCGGGTTCTCGCTGATCAACTCGTATTTCGAGAGGCGGAATTCGGGAATCACGAAATTGGAATTCGGATCGTAGATCTTCTGCCCGGTGAAACTGCCCCAGATGCGATACTCATAATTGTGGTCGAAGCCGTGGATCTGGAGGGAGCCTTCTTCCGGAATGCGGTCGGGCTGCTTCATCGCGCTCTCATTCATGATGACAAGTTTCGCCGACGACCAAGGCTGACCGGGCTCACGGAGATAACCCCAGAAACGGGTCCCATCGGTCCACCAGCGTCGCCCGATGAAATAATTCCCCGGGGCCTCGGTCGCGATAATGGCATTGCGGGCCTTCACCTGAGGATGGTTCAACTGTGCGGTCGTGAGTTGTCCAGCGACCGCGCCCGATCCGCTCATCCCCGCTCCATCGGTCATCCCGGTGGTAGTGCAAGAGGAGAGCAAGGCGGCGGCGGCAAGCGAGAGGATTGCCAGTGCCTGGGCCGGTCGGGCCTTCGGGTCGCCAGCGGGGGTCGGGAGAAAGTTCATAGGGCGTTCCAACAAAAAAGCCTGACAGGCCGAGGAGAGACGATTCATCCGGAGGCAAACTTAGTAAAATGGGGAATTTTTTAGAATTCCCTCCGATTTCGCTCTTGTTTCTCAAAAACAGGAAGAATTTCGGACTGGATCCAAGCGAAAGCGGTCTCCATGCCGTGATCTTGATAAAGTTCCCCGATCTTTGCCTCGATCGAGGTGGGGTTCCCGAAGCAGGCGAGGAATTGATTGCAGGTCATGCGTCGCTGGGTCTCCCCGCATACGCCGCCCCGCTCGCGCAGGATCCATTCGCGGGCAAAGAGATCGAGGATGGTATCGCCGATCCAGGCGAGCTCCTGTTCGCGGCGTTTCGCTTCGTCTTTCCGACTCGGTTTCATCCCTTCACTTTTCCTGTTCGCGACGGAAGGCCTCGAGGGCCTCGCTGGTGATCGTGTAGCGGGCGCCGCATCGAGGACACCCGGCCGCAATGACTTCGCTGCCGTCGAAAACCGCTTCGAGGGATTCTTCGTTCATGTTCGCAATGATGGAGTAAATGCGCTCGGGGCCGCAGCCGCAGTCAAATCGATAGTGCCGCACCTCGAGCAAGCTCAGGGTTTCTCTCTGGTCGATCTCCCGAATCGCCTCTTCGTCGAGGGCGAAGAGCCAATCGAGGTCGCATTCTGGCTGGGCCGAGATCATCACGAAATCGTCGCCACCATGGCGGAAGTAGCGGGCGGGGCGCTGTTCGCTCCGGGTGTAATAGGATTCGGCAAGTTCAAAAAAGTCGAGCGAATGCGCCTCGATCAGGCTCTGCCGCGGCTCACGTCCCGCCACACTGACCTGGGAAATGAAAAGATTCTGGTCGCGCTCGCGCACATCCTCGGTGAAGAGGCGACCGACGAGATTGCCAGCGCGGTTGCTGCCGGTGAGGAAGACATTCTGCAGAGGATCCTGCCAACTCAGAGTCCAGGCAACGGCCTCGTTCCACGGACGCGCGGCGAGATGCAGGCCGAGAGCGGCGAGACCGTCCTTGAGGAGGAGATCCTGCGGAGGCTGGTGCCGGATGCCGTGTTGCATCAGGTGCAGATAATAGTCGGTGTAGAGTGGGGAAAAATCGCCGCGCACGAGCAGAGCGTTGCGCTCGCGCACGAAGTAGCACTGGATCTCGATCGCTTCGGGGACCGCGTCTTGGTCAAGGTCATCGGACATGGAGAGGAGGCGGGCACATCCCGCAGGAAACAAAATACGTCCGCTTTTGCTTCCACGCGAACACGGACCTCCGAAAAATGCGCATTGAATCCCGCTTCGGGAGGGTGTTAGAAACTCCTCCCCATGAACGAAGCCGCATTGATCGAGGTCCTCCGGGCCAGCTCCGACTTTTCGAGCGTCAGCGAACACTCTCTTGGCGAACTGGTTCGCAGCGGAACAGTGCGCGAGCCCGTCGTCGGCACCGAGATCGTAAGCCAAGGCGAGCCCAGCCAGCAACTCTGGGTTCTTCTGTCCGGCGGACTGGAAATCCTCATCGGCGGTGAGCCGGTCAACCAAGTCTCTCGACCAGGAGAGGCCGTGGGACAGATCAGCGCGGTCTCAATGACCCCGGCGACAGCAACGGTCCGCATCGCGTCACCGTCGACCTGCCTCTGCATACCTCACCGCGCGCTGCACCAGCTCTTCGGTGCCTATCCGGATCTCGCCGAAGCGCTGCTCCGGTCCATGGCAAAGTATCTCGGGAAGCGCTGAAGGTCGGGGGTCAGATGGCGACACCTTCCTTCATCTCCTGAGAGAGCTGGAAGAGACGGTGGACCTGCTTCAGTGGAATGTGGGCGATGTCGGTGCGGCGCTCCCCACCAAGCAGAATCGAAAACGTCCCGAGTCCCTTGCCTTCGTCGCGCATCAGGGTGTTTGTCACCGCCTTCCAAGGATGCGCCTCAAGCTCGTAACCCTTGCGGTTTTCCGTCATGAGGAAAAGATGACGGTCCGTCAGGATCAAGCATTGCTTGGTCTTGCTGAGGAGGCCCGCTTTGGCCTGGACCGCGATGTAGTAGATACTCTCTCCCACACCCACGACATTCGATACTTCGCGGAACGCGATGCCGACTCGCTGGGTATCCTGACCGTCGTCAACGAAATGAGTGATCTGCTCCTGCACCTCGAAGACCTCGTGAAGCGGCTTCCACTCCCCGATGCCGTCATAATAAACGTAGTCCTGGATGCTGATCTGCTCCGCGTTGAGCAAGGCGAGAAGTTCCTCGTCCGAATAGGGCCCGAGAGGGTCGCGCTCGCCGCGTTTGAGAACGGAAAAAAGAATTCCAGCGGTCGGGACGGCTTCGGCATCGCTCATGGGTGGACATCGCGAGATGTGCTCTCAGGGTGATTGAAACGCCTCTTTTCGGCAAGGCGAAAATCGAGCCAAGACGCATGACGGCGAAAAAAGGCACCTCTTTTCAATCGATGAGCCCAAGCCACTCGGACGGCATCCGTCGCGGCCGACCTTCGGGCAACTGGACGAGGGCCACGGTCTGGCTCGCCGCCGCGACCGTTCGCGGCTCGCGTCCCGGTGCTCGAGCCACGAGACGGAACTCGCAAACGGCGCGCACTTTCTCGACCGCCACGAGGCTGGCCACGACACGGATCTCGTCGCCGAGACGGGCCGGGGAACGATAATCGATCTCGGTGCGGACGACTGCCGGAAAGAGTCCTGTCGCCATCATCTCGGACGCCGGCATTCCAAGCTTGGCAAAAAGGGCGGTGCGGGCTTTTTCAACGAAGCGAAGGTAGGCGATGTTCGACACGACCCCCCCGCAGTCGGTGTCGTAAAACGGGACCTCTTCGGTAATTTCAGCTTCAATCATGGCACAAAGGAGGAACGGCTCTTCCGAAAATTCCCGGGGCACAGCAGTGCAACGTGGACATCCCGAAACGAGGATGGTAGCATCACGTGCGTGATCTTGAGAATCAAATCGACTCCGGGCGAACTCCCCACGCATCGCTGGCAGGGGGGCTCCACCATACTGCTGGGACTCTCCCTGCTCTTCGTGGCGGGAGACAGAGCCCGGGCCTACGACCCGCCCGAAATCGGACCCGGTCTTTTTTCGACGGATGGGATTTTTCTGGCCGAGGAGGACCGCTCGAGTCTGCTGCAGGCCCTCGCCGCGATCGGATCGAATTTCAGCGCCGACGAGCAGGTCGATGACGATCTGAGGGAAAAGGCCCTCGCCATCGCGCTGCGCCTCGATCCCCTTCACCACCCCTCGCGAGTCGCCCATCGCGAACTGGCGAAGGGAGCTACCCCGCCCTCGATCGATGGTTTGGACAATCTCGGCTCGGTTTCGGAGACCCTCTGGACGATCGGCAACCGCCTCGCCGAACCGCCTCTCGACCCGGAAGAGCGCCGTCTCGCCAAGTTCCTTCTCGAGCTCGCTCTCCTCACCCGTTCCAAGCCAACGGCAGAACAGCTCCAAACCTTTGCCACCGCCTGCGATGGCCAAGCCCCGCAATGGGAGAGGATCGTGAAGCTGCAAGGCGGCTCCAACCGATCGACCGACCGCTCCCTCGCTCTCTTCCAGGAATCGGTCGAACAGCACCGCCGAAAGCACCGCGAGCCCGCCGTTGCCATGCCTGCCAATTTCGCTCCGGCCAACCCAGCGACTCCCGACGCCACGATCTCTGCGACACCCGCGGACGCCCCGCCGATCCGGCCTCCCAGCGCGGCTTTACCTCAGATCGAGCCGATCACTGCCTCCGTCGCCACGGTCCGTCTGGTCGCCGAAGCCGAGCAGGCTCCGGTCGGTGGCACCGTCTCGCTGACACTGCGCGGCCCCGTCAATAAACGCGAGCACTTGTTGCTGCTCGAAAGCGCCAACGCCGCGACACTGCCTCTCATTCCCTCGAACGAGGGCCTGATTTTGAACGTCTTTTCCCTCCCCTCAACCGTTCTTCCCGATCGCACCTGGACGTCAGGGGCGGTTGGCGAAGTCCGCTTCACCCCGGCGGTCGAGCCGGCGGTCGAGCTAACGGGCACCCGCCGGCCTCTCCGCGCCGACGCTTTTCTTCCCGCCCTCGTTCTTGCTGAAAGCGTGCTAGCCAATCAGCCGGTCAACGCGGATTTTGTCCTTCTCGGCGAGATCGACCCAACCAATCGGCGGGTCGCACTGCCGGGCGACACCCTCTCCGCGCTTGCCGCCGCGGCCCGGCTTGGCCGACCTTACACATTCGTTCCCGCCTCGGTCGGCGAATCCCTCGTCGCCTACCTTCAAAAATCAAACCGACTCGAACTCCTCTTCGAGACGGAACTGATCGCCTACGCCGACGCCGACGAAGTCCTAGACCGGCTCACCGCCCCGACCGATGCCGCGCTCATCTCTGCCTCGGCTATTTTCAACGAAATTCGCGAAGTATCCCTTCGATCGGATCCCGCCACCCGGGTTGCCCTTCAAGACCTCGCCAAGATTCCGGCGGCGCAAGAAAAACTGCGCGGCATCCTCGTCACCTTCCCGTCGCACCTCAGCGCCTGGGCCATGCTCGAATACGGAACGCGCCCCGTCACGCCCGATATCCTTCTCTCCCAGTTTGCCACGAGGATTGATCAGTCCGTGGCTCCGTTTCTGGCCCTCGAAGGCAACGACGAGGACTTCAACGGCCTCGACGCGGCGATCGACCAGAGCGACGCGCAGTTTCTGAAGCTCCGAGCCGAGATCCCCATTGAAGCGCGTGGCCTCCTCGGTAGCGCCGAAGACCTTGTCGAAGCGGCACAGCGTTATCTCGAACTGACGAACAAGACCTCGTCGATCGCCGAACAGCGTCTGCGCGAGGTGCGGGCGACCATCACCACCTTCAAGGCCGAACGCACGAAACTGGGTCTCGAGTCCGCCTCATCGTTCTGATCGGCGAGCCCTTCATCACCTCCCCGCCCCCGGCCGGGGCGACCACCGCTGCAAGGGCGTGCTCGCGATAGCGGCGCTGCATGCAGGCTGGCCAATCACGAAAATTTACCGGGATCGACGGAACGAAGAGGTCTGGAGAAATCTCGCTCATCGAAACATCGAAGACGGTCGGAGGGAACGGCTGCACCACCTCAGCGCGAAAAGCGCCGCAAAAGATCATCCCGCCGCAGACGAGCCTCTTCGACTTCCCGAGTGCGCAGGGAGACCCGCACGCGCTCGGCCGTGTAGTCGGGTCGGTGCAGCGTGAAATGACACCACCAGGTGCCCCGGTTATTCCAAAGGTGGTGGTCGGGATTTTCACCGTCGGTCCGCACCGCGAGGGTTCCAGCGAGGACGGAGACGCTCGTGCCACCGTGTTCTTCAAGCAGGTCTAGATAGGTCATGTGATGCAGTTTCTGTGGAATTCAGCTACCGCATCAGGTCTGGGGATCACCGCGTCGCGCGGGTCATTCCCCGGAGAAGTTCCTGTTCGGGCCTAAGGCCCGCACATCGGGGGAAGCCGCGGTCTCCCGCGACAACCTCCAAGGCACCTTGGCTTCTCCAAGCCCGGTTGCCGGACCCGACTTTTGCCGGGCCACTCCTGATGCGTGGGAAAATTGCCCCAAGCGAATCGCCTTCGCAAGCGCGGTTTTTGTCATACGCCGACCGAGGGGTAAAAATTCGCTTGCAGCCGGGGGGAGTTCTGTATAAATCAAATCGATGAATCGTGATTCTTTGATTTGTTTTTTTCTCCTACCTTTCCTTTCCTCTGGCCTGAGGGCGGAGGAGGGGATCGTCTCGACTCTCGCAGATCCTGTCGCCACCCTCGATGTCACCACGGTCGAGGCCAATGGACCCGACCGCACCGCCATTCTTCGCGATGAAGTCGTGCAGGAGGCCTACACCCCCCTCATCGCCACCCGGACCATCGAGGCTGCCGAAGGTCGCCGCGACCTTCCCCCCTCCGTCGATACGATCTCCGGTGCCGAAATCCGAATCTCGCAGCGTCGCGACCTCGGAGACATCCTCCAGCATACCGCCGGACTCCACCTGGTCCAGGCCGGACAGACTGGCGCACAAAGTTCCCTCTTTATCCGGGGTATGGAAAGCAACCACGCCGTCGTCCTCCTAAACGGGCGCCGCCTCCCGCCCGGACTCGCCGGTCTTTACCAGCTCGAATATCTCGACGTCTCCACGCTCGAGTCCGTGCAGGTCCTCCGCGGTGCCTCCAGCTCGCTCTACGGATCCGACGCCCTCGGCGGCGCGATCGACCTGCGCTCCACCGATGCCCGCTACGTCACCGAAGACACCCTGAATTCCTTCATCGAGGCCGGATCCTTCTCTACCTTCCGAACCGGACAAAAACTGGCCATCCGCGACGGACGGGTCTCCCTCGCCCTCGACACCTCGTGGGTCGAGACGGCCAACGACCGTCCCCGGTCTGATTTCAAAAACCAGGTCCTCCGCGGCAACCTCGCCTACGAAATCGCCGATGGCGTCTCCTTCGATGTCCTCGGCTACGTTCAGGATTCCTTTCTCGAAGTGCCAGGCTCCTCGCTCAGCCCGTCTTTCCCCGAGACCCAGCTCAACGACAATCAATCCTCACTGTTCTCGCCCCGATTCAGCATCACCCGCGACGACTGGGACTTCTCGACCTTCTACAGCTTTTCACAAAACGAACTCGCGGCGACCCGCGATGTCTTCGCTCTCGACAGCCTCCTCGAGCAGACCGGCCACGAGTTCGAGATGGTCTTCAACTGGCATCCGGACCAAGACGCCACCTACACCCTCGGAGCCGGTCATTACACCTACGAGTTCGACCGCACCCCTCTGATTCCCGGTCCCTTCAATCTGCCTAGCGCCTTCGACTACGGCTACGGTAGCCTCTTCACCCAGGCTGCTCTCGAACTGCCCGCGGGTCTCCATCTCCTCGCCTCCGGTCGCTATGACGACCACGATTCCTTCGAGAGCAAGGCGACCTGGACCCTCTCGCTCGAGCGGACCTTCGAGGCCACCGATACGACCCTCTTTGCCAAAACCGGCACCGGCTACAAGGCTCCCTCAGGACAGGACTTCATCTTTCTCGCGCCGAACGTCGACCCTTCGACCCTGTTACCTGAAGAAAGCTCCACCCGCGAGCTCGGCATCCGACAGAACGTTCTGAATGAGCGCAGTTCGCTCGCCTTGACTTATTTCGAAGCGGACATCAACCACCTCATCGACGTCGATCCCTTCACCTTCGTCGATCCCGCCATCGTCGACACCGAATCCTCCGGTTTCGAGCTCGAGGCCATCGTTTCCCCTTCCGAGGACCTCAGGTTCTACGCCAATGCCACTTGGCTCGACGCCATCATCACCGATGGCCAGTATCTCGGTGGCTTTGGCGGCAATCCCGGCGACCCGCTTCCCCGGCGTCCCGGGTTCGCCCTCTCCGGAGGCGTCATCCTCAGCGGCGACCGCTGGAAACTCGGCACAGAGATCGCCGGGGCCTACGACCGACTCGATTCCCCGGGCGTCATCCTCGACGACTACACCGTCGCCAGGATCTTCGGCAGCCATGAGATCAACGAGCGCCTTGAGGTCTACGGACGTCTCGAAAACGTCTTCAACCTCGATTACGAGACCACCCGCGGCTACGAGGCCGCCGGGCTTGGTGTCTTCGGCGGTCTGCGCTTCGTCTGGGGACCGTAATTTGGGTCATCCGCCCTCCCCACACGAGGGACCTTTTTCAGTGGAAATCCTGCGGTGCGCCCTTTAGCCTTTCGATCATGGCAGCGACGGTGTTCGAGATGGAGAATGTGTCCGTGCAACGGAACGGACGAAAGATCCTCGAGGGGATCAACCTCGCGGTCGAGCGCGACCAGCATTGGGTCATCCTCGGAGGCAATGGCTCAGGCAAGACCTCGCTCCTCAACGTTCTCATGGGGTATCTCACGCCGACTACCGGAGACGTCCAAATGCGCGGCCGTGAAGATGCCGTGAACTCCGCCTCACAGAGTTGGGATGACTGGCGCAAGCGCATCGGCTTTGTCAGCAGCAGCATCTCGCAACTCATCGAGCCCTCCGAGACCGCCCTTGAGATCGTTCTCTCCGGCCGCCATGCCATGGTCAACTACTGGCAATCCGGCGACGACCATCCTGCCGAGATCCGCGCCGCCGAAAAAACCCTCGAAAAAGTGAACGCCTCCAGTCTCCGAGACCAGTCGTGGGCGACGATGTCACAGGGCGAGCGACAGCGTGTCCTGATCGGGCGGGCTTTGATGTCGCAAAAGATGGAAATCCTCATCCTCGACGAACCCTGCGCCGGACTCGATCCTGTCGCCCGCGAGCACTTTCTCCAGTTCGTCGAAGAGCTCACCCAAAAGGGCTCCTTCCGCTCCCTTCTCCTCGTCACCCACCACGTCGAGGAGATTCTCCCCGCAATCACCCACGCCCTCGTCCTGAGGGAAGGACGCATCGTCGCTCAAGGCGAAAAACGGCGGGCTCTCAACTCCTTCAGCCTTTCCGAAGCCTTTGGAGCCGAGCTGAAACTGCGCTCCCGTCTGGGGCGCTATCGCCTCTACCACGGAGACGAGTTCATCCCCGAGGGAGGACAGGTCGTGTGATGAGCGACTCCCTTCCGCGAGAGGCGTCTCCTGGCGAGATAATCGCGCCAATCCCGAAGAATCGATTTCTGACCCCCCTCCAAAAAACGGATTGATTGCTTGTCTCGATCCGAATGTCTAGCTTCCTGAATCATGGGGAATTCGAGCGAGGCGGAGGTTTTCCCGGGCGGCTGGCACGCGAAGACCGAAATCGAAGTCCAGAATCTCCTCGCATCCGACCTGGAGAAAGGATTGACCGACCTAGAAATCCCCAGGCGCCAAAAGGAATTCGGACCCAACCTCGTCAGTTCGAAACCCGGCACGCCGCCGTGGTTTCGATTCCTCCTCCAGTTCCACCAACCCCTCGTCTACCTCCTCCTCACCGCTGGCACGATCACCGCCTCCCTCGGGGAGTATGTCGACACGACGGTGATCTTCGGGGTGGTCCTCATCAACGCCATCGTCGGCTTCATCCAGGAGGCGAAGGCGGAAAAGGCGATCGAGGCCCTCAGCCGGATGGTCGTGACTGCGGCGACGGTCAGGCGCGGCGGGAGAAAACTCCGCGTGCCCTCGGCGGAGCTCGTTCCCGGGGATCTGGTATTGCTGCAAAGCGGCGACGTCGTGCCCGCTGATCTGCGGCTGATCTCGGTGAACAGTCTCCAAATCGATGAATCGGCCCTCACCGGTGAGTCGATGCCAGTGCACAAGAATCCCTCCACTCTCGCTCCCGAGACCTCTCTTGCCGACCGCCGCAATCTCGCCTTTGCCGGCGCCCACGTGACCTCGGGTCAGGCCGAGGGGATCGTTTTCGCGATCGGCAACGCCAGCGAGACCGGACGCATCGCCGGGATGCTCGCCAGCACTGCCGAGCTCTCGACCCCTCTGACGCGGAAGATCAACGCCTTCAGCCGGTTCCTCCTCTGGCTCATCCTTGGACTCGGCACGCTCGGATTTTTCGTCGGGTTGATGCGGGGAGAGGCGGCCATCGACCTGTTCATGGCCTCCGTCGCCCTCGCCGTCGGGGCGATTCCCGAAGGTCTCCCGGCCGCCGTCACGATCGTGCTGGCCATCGGGGTGAGCCGCATGGCGCGCCGGCGCGCCATCATTCGAAAACTCCCCGCGGTCGAGACACTCGGCGGGACGACTGTCATCTGTTCGGACAAGACGGGCAGGGGTTGTTCTGACTGAAGGAGAAACTTTCGTTTGCTACAGGGCGGTTTCGCGCCGTAGGTCACCACTGTCACTCCCCGATGGAAGGGGAACAGGGCCGGGTCTCTTTTCACGAATCATTCCCCGCCTCTGGCCGCTCCGGCGATCGGGCTCCCCAGCCCCCTCTCTTTTTCGCGACCGGTCCTTCCCGAGGGACGTCATTTTGGCCAAATTCGCGATCCTGCGCCTTCCGCGGGAGCTTCTCGGGCCCGGATGCCGCGCGACCGGCGCAACCTGTCCGAAGCAACTCCTGCTTTCACGGACCGGGAACGGACGCCGCCACACCCACACCCATCCCTTTCCAACTGAAATGGAAAAACAACTTCTGAAACACCTCGGGCACAAAAACTACACGCCCGCCACGCTCTCGGAGATCCACGAGGATCTTGCTCTTCCTTCCCAAGATCAACCCGCGCTCCAGCGCAGCCTCCGCAACCTCGAGCGCGATGGCATCGTCCTCCGGATCAAGGGCGGCCGCTACCTGCCGGCCGATTCCTCCCGGCTCGCAGCGGGACGTCTCCAGCTCACCAAATCCGGACGCGGCTTCCTCACGCCTGAGAATCCCGCCCTTCCCGAAATCGCGATCGCAGCGCGGGAAACCGGCACGGCCCTTCCCGATGACCGCGTCCTTGTCCTCATCGACGAATTGCCGAAAAAGCGCTTCTGGCAGCGGACCGCGCCCGAGGCAGAGACTCTCTCGGGTTCCGTCGTTTCCATCATCGAGCGCCGCCGTTCACGTTTCGTCGGCACCTGCCGCCGTTCCGGAAAAGGCGTCGAAGTCCAACCCGATGACCCTCGTTTTCCCCGCGGAATCACGATTCCACCCGGGAAAAACGCCCCGACTCCACCCAAGTCGGGCGACAAGGTCGTGGTCGAGCTGACCCGCTGGGATTCCCGCCACGCCGCCCCCGAAGGCCGCATCGTCGAGGTCCTCGGCGCTCCCTCGGCCGAAGGGATCGACATGCTCGGCGTGCTCCGCCAATACGATCTCAAGGGTGAATTTCCCCCGGCCGTCGTGAAAGAGGCGCGTCGTTTCGGCCGCCACGTCCAGCCCGCCGACCTGACCGGGCGACGCGACTGCCGCGGGCAAATGGTCGTCACGATTGATCCCGACGACGCCCGCGATTTCGACGATGCCATTTGCCTCGAGCGGGCCGGCGTCAATCGCTGGAAACTCTGGGTCCACATCGCCGACGTCTCCCATTACGTGCGGCCGGGCTCGGCCCTCGACGTCGAAGCGAGACGCCGCGGCAATTCCTCCTACCTTGTTGACCGCGTCATCCCCATGTTGCCAGAGGAACTCAGCAACGAGCTCTGTTCGCTGAAGCCCCGTGTCGACCGTCTCACCAAGTGCGTCGAGTTTCTCATCTCCTCCGATGGGCGCGTCCTCTCGACCGACTTCTATCCCGCCGTGATCCATTCGAAAAAACGCTTCACCTACGCCGAGGCCCTCGCCGTGCTCGAAGGCCAGCCCGGTGACGCGACCACGACGATGCTCCACGAGGCCAGCGCCCTCGCACAAGCCATCCGGAAGCGCCGTTTCGCTGATGGTTCGCTCGATCTCGACTTTCCCGAGACGAAGATCCGTCTCGACGCCGGAGGCAAGATCTCGCGCATCGAGCGACACGACAACGACATCTCCCATCAGCTCATCGAGGAGTTCATGCTCCTCGCCAACGAGGCTGTTGCCGGACGCCTCATGAAGCTGAAGCGGCCCGCAATCTACCGCACCCACGAGGCGCCCGATCCCGATCGGCTCAAGAGCTACCGCGAGGAAGTGCTCGGACACTCGATCCCCTGCGGCAACCTCAACAAGCCCGAGGAAGTGAAACGGCTCCTCGCCCGTCTCGGCGAACTCGCGATCGGCACGGCGTTGAAAATCGGTTTCCTGCGTTCGCTCCAGCGCGCCCGCTACACCATCGATCCCGTCGGTCATTACGGACTCGCGAAAAAGAAATACACCCATTTCACTTCGCCGATCCGCCGCTACGCCGACCTCGTCGTACACCGCAGCCTCTTTGCGCATGCAAAACACGTCTGCGGCGATCCGCTTCACGAAGTCGCCGATCACCTCTCCTCCACCGAGCGGAATTCCGCCGACGCCGAGCGCGATAGCAAGGATGTGAAGCTCCATGCCTACCTGCTCGACCAGGTCCGCTCTGGAAGGCCTCAGCGCTACGAGGCCCAGGTCACCTGCCTTCGCGATTTCGGCTTCTCCATCGACATCGCCGCGCTGGGCATGAGCGCAATCGTGCCACTCTCCCTCCTTGTGGACGATCACTACCGCCACGATCCCGCCGCCAAGCAGATCACGGGTCGCCACCGACGCCGCTTCATCCGCCTCGGCGACACTGTTGAGGTCGAGATTGCCAAGGTCGACACCGTCCGCAAGATGATCGACTTCCGTCTCGCCAAAACGGGCGAAGGGGCTACCTCCGGTTCCTCGCGCGCCCCTTCGCGTCATCGGAGCGGCAACCGCGCGCCCCGGTCAAATCACCCGGCAGCGCCGGTCGCCGTGGCTCCCGCCGCCACCGAGGATGACCCAATCGGCCGCCCACGCCGACGCCGCCGAAGGCGCGGTGGCAGAGCAAGAGCGGCGTGATCGGGGGTTCCCCATGCTAGACGTGGCGAAGATCGCTTGTCTCGGAGGCGCGGGCGCGTCCCCCGTTCGCCTGACAAAAGGCTTTTCCGCGTATCCGTTTCAGTGTAATTTCACCTCCCGTTCAGTCAGTCCGACTGAGTCGGTCTCCTGACACGATACCCTCAGACTTCTCCGCCACATGGTCACCGCGAAATTTCTTCCGTCCCTGCTTTCGGCCTTCGTGGCGCTCGCCCCCATCGCCGCTCCCTCCCTCATCGCCCAAGAGGAGACCCAGTATGGCGATCTCGGCCTTCGCGTCGTCGGGATGCTCGAGGAAGAGCACTTCCTCCGCGAGCCTTTCAACGACAAAATGTCCGAGCGCTCCCTCGACGCGTACTTCGAGGCGCTCGATTACAGCCGGGTCTACTTCACGAAAGAGGACGTCGATGGCTTCTATGCGAAATACCGCACCCAAATCGACGACCAAGTCCGCGCCGGCGGCATTCCTGCCGCCTTCGAAATCTTCGCGGTGTATGAGGAACGCGTCCGCGACCGTGTCGAGATGGCGAAGAAGCTCGCCGTGCCGAACACCTTCACCTACGACTCTGATCGCAACGTCGAAATCTCCCGCAAGGATTCCGAATGGGCCAAAGCGGGGGAGGAGCACGACCGGCTCTGGAAAAACCTGATCGAAGGCGATCTCCTGCGGGAAAAACTCATCGCCGAGGCCGTCGAAAAAGAGAACGCCAAAAAGGCTGAAAAAGCCAAGGCAGCCGGGGAGGAGCCCAAACCGAAGAAAAGCGACTCCGACTCTCAAAAATCCATCTACGAGAAAGTCTCCGACCGCTACGACCGCATTCTTAAGCGGATCAAGGAAAACACGACCGAGGATGTCGCTGCCCTCTTCATCAAATCGATCTCGGCCGCCTACGATCCACACTCCGAATACTTCTCGCAGCAGCAATACGACAATTTCCGGATCGGGATGAACAAATCCCTGACCGGAATCGGTGCGATGCTGCAAAAGAACGAGGACGAAGGCGGAGCCACGATCGAAGGCCTCGTCGTCGGAGGGCCCGCCTTCAAGGCAGGCAAACTCGAGGTCAGCGACCGCGTCATCGGCGTCGCCCAAGGTGCCGACGGAGAGTTCGTCGACGCCGTCGAGATGAAGCTCTCCGACATAGTCGACCTCATCCGGGGCGAGATCGGCACCATCGTCCGCCTCAAGGTGATTCCCAAAGGAAAGGATGGCGAGATCAAACTTGTCGATATCATGCGCGACAAGATCGATCTCAAGGACAGCCTCGCCACCGCTGATCTCATCATCACGAAAGACCCCGCCGGCGCCGAGCAAAAGCTGGGCTGGATCACCCTGCCCTCCTTCTACGCCGACATGGACGGAGGCCAGACCAGCACCACCACCGACGTCCGCCGACTTCTCACGCGGCTTGCCATCGAGGGCATTAACGGCCTCGTCATCGATCTCCGCGACAACGGCGGCGGCTCCCTCGAAGAGGCCATCAACATGACCGGTCTCTTCATCCGAAAGGGTCCCGTGGTCCAATCGATCGACTGGCGCGGCCAGCGCGATCAAAAGTATTCCCGTAACGGCGAGGCTGTCTTCGGTGGGCCACTCATCGTCCTGGTGAACAAAGCCAGCGCCTCCGCCTCCGAAATCTTCGCCGCCGCTCTCCAGGATTATGGACGTGCCGTCATCGTTGGCGATGAATCGACCTTTGGCAAAGGGACCGTTCAGCAACTTCGCCCCGTCCTCGGTCGCAAACTCTCCCTCCCCTTCGCCCGGGAACCGGAACAGGACGGCGCGCTGAAGCTCACCATCCAAACCTTCTATCGCATCAACGGACATTCCACCCAACGCCATGGCGTCGTGCCAGAGGTGCGGCTGCCGTCCATGCTCGACATCGCCGAGATCGGTGAGGGAGCACTGCCGAATGCACTCGTCGTCGACCCGATCGAGCCAAGCCGCTACCTGCCGTTCTTCGATAAGCCGATCGACTACGAGACCCTCCAAAAGGCCTCCGAGTCCCGCATCGCCTCCGGCCGCGATTTCGAATATATCCTCAAGGACATCGACGAGGAGAAGGATCGCATTTCCAAAAACATCATCTCGCTGAACCTCGCCAAACGGAACGAAGAAACCGCGCGGGACGAGGCCGAACGCGAGGCGCGAAAAAAGGCTCAAATCGAATACTTCGCCTCCGTCCGTGAAGCAGAGAAGGATCTCTTCACCATCTACAAACTCACTCAGGACAACGTCCTCGATGAGAAACTCGTCCTGCGCGACGAGCTCTCCGAAGAACAGCTCAGCGGCATGTCCCGGGGCGGTGCCGAGAAGGAAGACGAGGATCCCGACGTCAAGCTCCTCATTTATCCCCACAAGTTCGATCCCTACGAGCGCGAGACCATCCGCATTCTTCAAGACCTCATCGCCATCGGCAAGACCGGCAAACCCGTGAATATCTCCGAGGCCAAGCCAGAAACTCGCCAGAAGACCGTCCCGATCGAAGCGAAGGCCAAGCCCGAAGCCAACTGAGACAAGGTCCGAAGAGGCTCCCCGTCGTTTGCACGGGATTTCCTCCGACCCTTCGGCATTTGCCCAAAAAACTCAACGTTTCCCTTGCGGATTTTCTTTTTCTATATTTCTGTAAAGACAGAAATATCCGAAATGAAAGATCTCCCGCCCTTCGCTCAGCACTTCATCCTCCATTGGGGGGAAATGGGGACCAAGTGGGGCATTAACCGCACCGTCGCCCAGGTTCATGCCCTCCTCTTCATCTCCGACCGACCCGTGCACGCCGAGGAAATCTGCGACCAACTCGGAGTGGCGCGCTCGAATGTGAGTAACAGCCTCAAGGAACTTCAGAACTGGGGCATTGTGAAGGTGGTGCATCTTCCCGCCGACCGACGCGATCACTTCGAGTCGATCCAAGACGTTTACGAGCTTTTCCGCGTCATCGCGGGCGAGCGGAAAAAGCGTGAGATCGATCCCACCCTCGCACGCCTGCGCGACTGCGCCAACGAAGCCGGGGCCACTGACAACCCCGCCGACGCCCACGCCAAGGAAAAGCTTGAGTCGCTCCTTGGTTTCTTCGAACTCGTCAGTGACTTTTACACCAAGATGGACCGCCTCCCCACCAAATCGGCGATTCAAGCGATCCGGATGGGCGACAAAATCGCAAAATCGATCGGCGCATTGATGAAATGAAAACGGCTCCTGACAGAATGACAACGGAAAACGGTCGAGTCGTCCTTGCGGGGGGCAGCGGCTTCCTCGGTCGGGCCCTTGCTCGCAAGCTCGAGGACGAGGGCTATGATGTCGTCGTCCTCACCCGCGACCCGTCCAACCATCGTGGCGCGGGGCGCGGCGTAAACTGGGACGGGCGGACCGTCGAGGAGTCGTGGGCGTCACTACTCGACGGAGCCGCCGCCCTGGTCAACCTCACCGGTAAATCAGTCGACTGCCGCCGCACCAAGAAAAACCACGCCGAGATTCTGAGTTCCCGCGTGGATTCGTGCGAAGCCCTCGGTGCCGCGCTGCGCCTCGCCTACCGTCCGCCCGCGGTCTGGGTGCAGGCCACCAGTCTCGCCATCTACGGCAACGCCGGCGACCGCATCTGCGAAGAGTCGGCATTTGTCCCTGATGAATTTCCCACCGATGTCTGTGTCGCTTGGGAAGAGGCCCTCGGACGATCCATCCGTCCGGAAATGCGCTGGGCCGCCCTGCGAATCGGTTTCGTCCTTGGTCGGGATGGCGGAGCCCTACCGACCTTAGCTAGGATCGCGAAGCTCGGTTTCGGTGGGCCCATCGGATCGGGACGCCAGTGGATCAGTTGGATTCATCTTGAGGACATGATGCGCCTCTTCGTGGAGGCGATCCGAAATCACGCGGTCCACGGCATCTGTAATGCGACAGGACTGCAACCGGTCACGAACGCAGAATTCATGGAGACGCTTCGTCGGACCCTCAAGGTGCCCTTGGGCCTGCCAACACCGGCTTGGTTGGCGCGGGCCACCGCCCCCTTAATCGGCACCGATCCCGATCTCGCTCTCAAGGGGCGCCGCGGACTTCCCTGTCGCATCCACGGGCTAGGGTTCCGCTTTCGATATCACGAACTCGAGGACGCCCTTGCCGATCTCCTCCTCACGCCTCCCACGGAAGCCAGGGAACACGAGTGGGTGCGGACCTTCGCCCGTTGACCCGACTGGAAGTCGTCACCGCCATCGGCGTCAAGTGCTCCAAGTTCGGGGAAGTGAGCTGATCAGCCCTCCCTCCGGCTCCGAGGCGGGACCTGCCTTCCACGGTGTCAGGCAGTAAAATGAATCCTGGGGGTCAAAGTCTTCGGGTGTCAGGCTATTTTAGGTTCCAAAGTGTCAAATCCTGGGGCGTCAGACTATTTTAGGCTCTTAAGTGTCAGGCTATTTTTGGGAGGGACAGGAGGATTTCCTGTCTTGAGAGCAGGCGCATGATATCGCGTTCACGCAGAGACGCGCCACTTGATCTCAAGTCGCCACGAACCAACTACCCCAAGCAGCAAATACTTTTCGACTCGATCGGCTTTTCAAGAATGGACGCCCATTCTCGAGACCATTTTCGTTCGCGTGTGGCACGAGGATTCCTCGCAAGCCGCATCTCAGGCCTCTGGTGAAACTCGCCTCCGTTTCTGGCGGTTTTAAGCAAACGGATCAGTTCGAAGATCTCGGATCACCCGCAGGTCGCCCCAATCCGCTCCGCGCATTCTCCGGGCTCCGGAGTTTCGCCGCGACCCAAACAGGGCTCGGTTCCGCTCGAAGACTTCCTCCACGAACACCGCGCTCCCCAAGACCACCCCGTCGCTTAGATAACGCACCCTGAGCCTTAGCAATTGGCTAAGCGGGAGCTTCCCTCCACGCGCAATTTCTTCCTGAAATTGCTCTCGGGTGAAACCGGGGCGATGGGGTCGGCCACCCGGTTCGACAAACTCGCGGATTTCGCCTTCGCCATACAGCAGGAGACGATAGGAAGCGCCGGCATCTTCCCAGCTCGCAGCGTAGTCATCTCCCGAGACCCAATAGGCGCGGTCAAAGATGCGGCCCAGACCCCTGCGCGCCTCGTGGTCTCCGGCGACCGCCGATGCATAGCCACACCACCGGTAATCTTCGATCCGCGTAACCATCCCGGCTCGCAGGGGATTCAGATCGATATAGGCAGCCACCGTCAGAAGCGCTTTGTCGTCGCCCTCCACCAGCAGGCTCTTGAAGCGATCCTCCCATAAGGTCCCCTTTCGCCCCGTGCGTCGATTAAACCAAATGCTGAAGCGCTGCTTAAGCTGCTTCATGAAAACGGAAAGATCTCCCATCTGACGGCGATAACGGTCGAATATTTCCTCCTCCCGCCGAGGGCGCTGGATCGCGCCGACCCTGCTCAGTTCTCCACGCAGCGCCTCAACCGCGTCGCGCCCATAAAGAATGCCAACACGACGGATGATCTCTTCACGATCCAGGCCCGCAGTGGTAAACGCATCCGGAATTTCCAAGAGGAGATGGAAATGGTTTGACATGACGCAATAGGTCAGAATCTCAATCCCATGGAAAACCTTGAGCTTTTGCAACAGGTTCACGAAAAACTCTTTCTCCACATCGCCAAAAACGTGTTCCTGCCCCACGATGCGGGAGAGACAATGATAGTGGGCGATGCCGTCAGACTTGATGCGAGGAAGGCGCATAAGGGAATTTATGTGTTCTGACGAACAGTTTCAAGAAATATTTTTGAGAAGATAATGTCTGGCACCTTACCAAACCAATCCCATGCCTGACACCCCTTGGCGGAGATCCAATCCGCTCAACCTGATAGATTGCCTGTCACTCCAGTTCCCCTTGGCGGAGATCCAATCCGCTCAACCTGATAGATTGCCTGTCACTCCAGTTCCCCCCAGCTCCAGCTCGGTCACCCAGCTTGATACTTGAAAGCCTGTCGCATTCCTGGCATCTCACCACGAAGACGCGGCTTCATTGGATCAACGAGGACAAGTTGCTAGAAACTCACCCACCCCGCGCCACCCGAAACCCCAGATGATCGCTTCGGGTCGTCTCAGCGAGCCCATCCCGCCATGATGGCCGCAGCAACCTTGGAAGACCATCCCACGATCCGCCGCGGATGGTGAAGAGGCCGGGAACGATTGTGGCAAGGAGTTCATGGGACCGGGTCCAGGGAGACGAGGTCCACTCGTTAACGTTGCCGAGGAGATCGTGGAATCCCCACGCGTTCGACGGGTAAAAGCCGACCGGCGTGAGGTGACCCGGTCCGATCCGCTCAAGGGATTCGTCGTAGAGGAAATTCGCATCGATCGGCGAAAGATCTTCGCCTTGCGGGAAGAGCGTTTCACTACCTGCGCGGCAGGCATACTCCCACTCGATCTCGGTGGGGAGCCGCCACGATTTGCCCGTCCCGCATCGCAACCACGCAAGATAGGCTTGCGCATCGTGCCATGAGACATTGGTGACAGGCAGTTTCGGATCGTTGGTGACAGGCAGACTCAGATCACCCTGAAGGCCAGACGCAAAGGCGGCCCACTCGAGGTTCGTCACCGGGTGAATCCCCATCTCGAAGGACCCGACCTCGACGCGGCGGCGCGGCAGTTCGGCGGCGTCCGCGTATTTGTCCGAAGACACCGCCCCGAGGAAGAAGCTACCGCAGGGGACGACGATGGTCGGCGGCACGATCATCCCGCGGAATCGAAATCGAGGAGCCGACGCGCCCCCGGATTGGCGAGGACCCATCGGGCCAGTTCCTCTCCCCGACAAAACCACACATCTCCAGCAGCGGCGATGTCACGGAGGAGTCGCTCAAGAAGCCGGACACGCGAAGGACGTCCGCTCAGCCAGGGGTGAAGGGTGAGGACGAAACAGCAGCCGAAGTCCCGCATCGCCTCGAACTCGTCCCACCAGAGCCGGTAGACCTTTTCACAATCCTCGGGAATGACTCCCCAGGCGGGATCGGCGTTGAAGGCGAACTGCTCCCAGTCCTCCAGCATCCACTGGCCGGGGATCTCAACGAGTCCATTGCCGTGGATGAAGGGCACGTCGTCGCTCATGAGGCTGGCATTGTAGAGCAACCCCTCGCCGACGAGAAGATCCGTCGTGCCCTGATTGATCTCGAACCAAGGGGCGCGGAATCCGGCGGGACGTTTCCCGGTCACTTCCTCGACGATACCGAGACTCAGACGGAGGACGTCGCGTTCCTGCTCGGGATTCAGGTAGGCGAGCTTCTCGTGAAGGTGGCCGTGCGCCCCGATCTCGTGGCCGGAAGCGGCAATGGCTCGGGTCATTTCCGGATGCTTCATCGCGATGAAGGAGGGAATGAAAAAGGTCGCAGGCACGCCGAGATGATCGACCAGCCCGAGGAGCCGCGGCACGCCCACCGAGGGGCCGTATTCGCATTGCGACATGGTGGTGAGACGGTTGGCCAGATCGGGGTTCTCGGATAGGGCGGTGGTCTCGCCGTCGACGTCGAAGCATAGCATCACGGCGCAGCGCTTTCCCCCGGGCCAGATGAAGCGCGGAAGTGGGAGGTATTTGTCAGGATTCAGGGTCATGCCAGGAACCGTCGCGAGAAATCTCGGAGGGAATAGTAAGGTCGTAGCGCTCCCAACCCGCGGCGATGCCGCCATCGACGGGGAGAATAACACCGGTGATGAAGGAGCCCTCATCGGAACAAAGGAAATGCGCCGCCGCCGCGACCTCGGCTGGCGTGCCGAGGCGTCCCATCGGGGTGCGCGACTCGGCAAAGGGGATCTCGGGATTATTCGGAATGCCCTCGACCGCGGGAGTGCGAATCGTACCCGGAGCGATCGCATTCACGGTGATGGCTCGCGGCGCCAGCTCGAGCGCGGAGCATCTCGTGAGATGAGCAACGGCAGCTTTCGAGGCGGCGTAGGCGGTGCCCGCCGGCACGCCGAGGAGACCGACGAAGGAGGAAAGATTGACGATGCGCCCACCCGGTTTCAGGAGACGCGAGCCATGTTTGATGCCCCAAATGGTGCCGTTCACGTTGACGTCGAAGGTCCGCCGCAGGACGGATTCGGTAAGGTCTTCGAAACGCACTCCGAGCGGCTGGATGCCCGCGTTGTTCACGAGAAGATCGAGTTTCCCGTGCTTCGCGACGACTGCATCAAGCGCCGAAGAGACCTCGTCTTCGCTTGAGACGTCGACCCTAACAAACTCCCCATCGCCCACGGTCGGTGCGAGGCGGTCGGCGATTACAACGACGGCACCGGCGGCGCGGAAACGCGCGACGATGGCCGCCCCGATGCCGGAGCTGCCTCCGGTGACGACGGCGACTTTCCCGGCGAGAGAGAAGAATCCGCTCATGCGAACCCACGGATCTTGTTTGCGAGGTAACGCTGGAACTGCCAGATCGGTTCCTCGAGGTGGCTGAGCCGTCCAGGCTTGTAGGCGGTGGAGCGCATCCCGTTTTGCGTCGCGGCGCACACCTCCATGTCCTCGAGGTGGAAGTGGATCGCGGCCTCGACCTCGCTTTGATAGAGCTCCTTGTAGTCCGCGCGCTCCATCGTCGCGGGGTGGACAAGCAGAGTGGTGGTGAGGCTGCAGGTCTCCGGTCCCGTCGGAAGGAGTCGATACCAGTAGACCCGGTCGGGCGCGGTGAAGAGGAGGCAGGTCGGGTATCCGAGGAAGACCCACCACTCGGTGTAATCATCGACGCCGAGGCCGGGAAAGGGAGTCATCGTCGTGCCCGCCTCGCCGGTGGTGAGTATCGTCTCGACGAGATCGGGGCGCAGTGGCAGGCGCATCGCCGAGAAGTCGGGATCCTCGGGAATGGTCGAGCATCCTTTCGCGGGGAGGAAGGGCTCGAGCGTCTTGCGGTGGGCTCCGAGGTGATGATAGGCCTCCATGAAGTTCTCCAAAAGGATCTTCCAGTTGAAGTCGCAATCCCAATGCCGGTCCCAGACGAGCTTCGCCTCGCCCATCTTCCAGCCCTCGAGGAATTCGTCGCGGAGACGACCGAACTTTTCGGAGAGCGGTGGCGCCTCGGGATTGAGCGTGACGAAGATGAAGCCCTCCCAGATCTCGCTGCGGAATTCGTGGAGGCAGACCTCGCTGCGGTCGAAACCATCGGCCTGCTGCATCTCCGGAGCCCCTAACATTCGCCCATTGAGGTCGTAGCTCCAGAGATGATAGGGACAGAGGATGACGCGCTGGTTCCCCTGATCGGGCAGGCTCGCGCCCCCGGGCATGAGGTCCATGCCGCGGTGGCGGCAGACGCGCGAGAGGACACGCACGACTTCGTCCTTGCCGCGGGTCACGAGCATGGGTTCGCCGCAAAGATCGACTCGCAGGTAGTCGCCTGGATTCGGCACCTGCGAGACGTGGGCAAGGGAAATCCACTCCTTGCGGAAAATCGCCGCAGTTTCGAAGTCGAGGAACTCGGGCGAGGTGTAGATCCCGGCGGGAGACGATTGCGCTTTCTCCCGTGGCAGCGCGGCGGCCTCGAGGAGTTGCGAGAAAAGAGCTTCGATCCCGGCGGGAACGGGGCTGGCTTTGGAAAAATGATAAGCTGGCGAGAGAGGGGAGGCGGCGGTCATGTCTTCTTGTCAGGTTGTAGTGCTTGAAAACGGTTGCGCTGGCGCAGGGCGATCCAGCGGTTCACGTCCCAGAGATCGGCGACGGGCTTTTGGGTGAACGGCTCGCAGTGGAGATAGCCGTCGGGACCGAACTCGGGTGTGAGGGTGGAGACGGCGAAACCGCGGCGGAGCTGGCTGTGCCAAACTTCGTCCCACCAGCGTTCGTGGGATTCGAGGTCGCCGGCGTGCTCGGGGGCGCGCGGGTCGGGCACCTGCGGTCCCTGGGCATAGCCGACGCGGGTCTGGAGGTGGAAGGCGTGGTCGGCGCAGAGGGTGAGAATGTCAGGGTGCTCGTCCATCACGAGCCGCTCCGCAACGACGACGAAATGGCTGAAGTCGCAGGTCAGTTTCAAGTCGGGCACTTCGAGGAGGAGATCGCGAGCGGCCCAAACGCTGTTGAGAGGGCGGCCGCGGTGAGTCTCGACACTGATATCGATGCCATACTCACTCTCGAGCCGGACGATCGCGGCGTGGAATTCGACCTTCTCGCGGAAATTCCAAGCATCAGAGCCAGCCATGGTGTTGATGAAACGGGGCGAGGCAGGCAGGCTTCGTTCGATTCCTTCGCGAAGCGACCGCAGGTGATCTTCGGATCTTGCCCCGGGAGTCGGCACGTAAAGACCGGGAGGCGTGGCGGTGCAGACCTCGGCGATGAGATCGAGAGACGCCTCGGCAAGCGTGGCGATGAAGAGCTCGAGCTCGCCCGGATCCGACGGGACGGGCCCTTCGATCCCATGGAAGCCTGCTTCGCGACAGTGCGCAGCGGCATCGGCGAGCGAGCCTGCGTGGCCCCAGAGGGTTTTGAAAAGTTGGAGTTTCATGGTCGGGGAAGAGAAGCGGCAATACGAAACCCGAGATTGTCGAAGCGGGCATCGGGGGGAGCCCAGTCGCGCCAAGAGCAGCGGAGGAGACGCGGGAGGTGATCCCATGCGCCACCGCGGACGGCGCGCTTCTCAAGTTGGAAGCCAGAGGGTCCACGCCACGGATCGGCTGTCCACTCGCAGACGTTGCCGATCATGTCGTGAAGGCCGAAGGCATTCGGGGCGAATGAGCCAACCGGAAGCCGTCTTCCAACTCCGACGGGGGAGCCCGATTCATCGTAGAGGAAGTTCGCCTCCGTCGGCGAGAGGTCATTGCCACCGGGGAAGATCGTATCGGATCCGCCGCGGCAGGCATGTTCCCACTCTGCTTCCGTCGGCAGTCGGAAGGGCAGGCCCGTCTTCATGGCGAGCCAGGCTGCATAGTCGTCGGCATCATGCCAGGTGACACCGACGATGGGCAGGGTGGAGTCTGAGTCTTTCCCTCGAAAAGCGGCCCACTGCGACTCGGTAACGGGAAATCGCCCGAGAAGAAAGTCCGCCACCGCCACCTCGCGACGCGGCAGCTCGGCCGCGCTGACGAACTTGTCGTCCTCGCGCCCACCGATAAGAGTGGACCCACCCGCGATCCTGACAAGCTCATGAGGATGGGTTGAGTTCCCATCGCGGACGAGGGTTACTGGAGGGTTCGCGCTCAATAGCCGCTCTCTTTCAGCATCTCCATCGGCTCGACCGCAACCCCTGCCTCGATCGGATGCGAGGTCTTCACGGTGCCGAACTTGATCCACCAATCGTTCGTCAATTTCCAGTGGTCGGCGATCTGGCCGTTCTTGCCGAATGGCGGCACCCCTTCGCTGAGACCCATGAATTGGGAAGCCTCGGTCCAGTTGAATGGGTAAATCCCGCCATCGGTCGCGCTTCCATCCTTCCCGAGCACGAGTTCGACATCGGCAACCGGAAACTTCAGTCCATCGGCGATCATCTGGTTGCCCTCGGCGGGATTTTCCTTCCAGAATTTCACGGACTCGAAGTAGGCTTTCATCGTCAGCATCGCGATCTCCTTTTTCTCGAGGAAGGATCCGCTCATGTAGATTCCGTCACCGAGGAGCACGGTCTCCTTGAAATAATCGTCCTTCGAGGTCGCGACCACCTTGGCCTCGGGCAGGGCCTTGAGCACGTTGCTGCCAAATGGTTCCCAGAACTCTCCGGCGGCGACCTTGCCGCTGACCATCGCGGCGACCGCATCGTCCATGATAAGGTTGGTGTATTTCACCTGGTCGAAGGCGACACCGTTTTTCTCAAGCCAGATGCCCATGTAGATCTGAGTGAGGCCGCCTTCGAGCACGGCCACTTCCTTGCCGACGAGATCGCTCGCACTGTTGATGCCGGGCGCGAGGATGATCTTGTCGGTGCCATAAGAGGGGTTGGTGTAGGCGACGAGTTTCACCGGCACTCCTCCCTCGGCGGCGATCGGGCCATACTCGACCGTGGATGAGGTCACGTCCAACTGACCCGCGGCCATCTGACCGAAGCTCTCGTAGGGATCCTCGATGATCTGGATATCGAGGGAGATCTCCGGGACAAGGTTCTTCTCTTTCGCGATGAACCAGAAGCCGTAGCCGGGCCAAGAGAAAAGCGAGATCTTCACCATCGCTGGAGCGGCCGGAGCCGGAGCAGAATTTAACACCCCATCGGAAGCTTCGGAGATTGCCTCAGCCGGGGGTGCCGCGGGCTCTGAGCAAGCGTTGAGGAAGAGGGAGAAACTCAGGAGAGCGAGGAATCGGAGCGTTCTGTTTGAGTGCTGGGGATGCTTCATTGATGGTTCGGATGGTTGGGATGATCGGAGGGAAACGGAGGACGGCTCAGGGGAGGTAGCGGAATCCGAGGCGACGAATGAGCCGGAAGAGCTGGTCGAAGGCGAGACCGAGTAGTCCGATCACAAGGATACCGGCTAGGATGTCGTCGACCCTGACAAAGCGCTTCGCCCTCATCATCATGGCACCAATCCCATCGGTGGCGGCGACGATCTCGGCGATGACAAGGTAGGTCCACCCCACCGCCATCATCTGCCGCGCGGTATCGAGATACGAGGGAAGGGCCGAGGGAAGGATCACCCGGCAAAGCACCTGCGAACGCGACGCTCCAAGGGTGCGCGAGCATTCGACGAGATCCTCCCGCACCGATTTGGTGTTGTCCATGAAGAGGGTCATGAGGAACCAGACGACACCGAGAATGAGGAGAGCGATTTTTTGTGCCTCTCCCGTCCCGAGCCACATCAGCAATAGCGGCACGAACGATGGCGCGGGTAAGTAGCGCAGGGGCGAAACGAGAGGATTGAAAAAACTCTCGACGATCGGAAAGGCACCCATGAGCACTCCGAGAGGCAGGGCGATGGTGATGGCCAGCATGAAGCTGACAAGGATCCGTTTCACGCTCTGGAAGATGTCAGCGCCGAAGCCACCCTCGAGGAGAAGCCTCTGGAGGGCCTCGAGGACCGCGAAGGGGCCCGGAAGGAGCTGATCAGGCGTGAACTCCGCGTCCGCGAGGAGGTGCCAGCCTCCGACGAAAAGACCCCAGGCAATGAGTCCGAGGATCATCGCGAGAGGCCGCTTCACCGAACGTTTGAACTCGAAGAGCGGCCTCACAGAATGAATCCGGACCAGGCTCCACCCCGTCCTCGTCGACTCGTCCGCCATCTCGATATCGCCTGTCATGATGCCGTTCACCAGCGGAGCGACCCCGCGACTGGTTCGGAATGCAGGTGTCATGCCACCAACGACTTTTATTTGCTTTGGCAAATACTTTTCGCGAGGGCTGGGTTGGTCTCGTCGGGGAAGAACGCGCGATTGATCCAGTGACTGATACGGTATAGAAAAGCGTTTCCGCCAAACCACCCGAATCGTCTCGCCGATGCCCCGTCCCCGCTCCCGCCAAGTCGCATGGCGACTGTTTCTCCAGGCGCACGCCCTCCTGACCAAACGCGTCGACGCAGCCTTGTTGGCGGCGGATTGCGTCTCGTTCGACACTTATGACGTGCTCATCACACTCGCCGAGGCTCCAGGCCGTCGCTTGCGCATGAGCGAACTCGCGGGAGCGACCTTCTTCTCCAATAGCGGGATTTCGCGCCGTGTCGCCCGGCTCGAGCAAGATGGTTTGCTGAGCCGGGTGGGATCCAAGAACGATGGTCGCGTCTTTTTCGCCGTGCTCACCGAGGCGGGCCACAAGGCCCTGCGCGAGGCCTGGCAAATCTATGAGCGGGTCATCGAGGAGGATTTCGGCAAGGCGATGAATTCGTCCGAGGCCCGCGATCTCGCGAAGATTCTCAGCTCCGTTGTCGGCCATATCGGCGGCAGGAGCGGGGGGACGACGGAAGCTCCTCCCGAATAGTCCGAGCCTCAGGACGGCGGCATCCCGCCCCAGCGCACCTCCACGAGGAGTCGCGAGCCTCTGAGTGAGGCAGAACATTCGCCTCCGAGGAAGGTGGCGGCCGCACGAACGACGGAGAGGCCAAGGCCGGAATGACCTTTCTCGGTTCGGGAAGACGACTTGCGCCAGAAGCGCTCAAAGAGCCTGTCGAGATCGGGGGGATCGAGATCGGGGGCATCATTCTCGACGGAAAAGAGGTGGGGACTCGCACAGACGCGCAAGGTGCTTCCCTCGGCAGCATAGGTGACGGCATTACCAAGGAGGTTCGCCACGATAGCCCTCCAGAGCACGGGATCGGTTAAAACCGAGCCTGCCGAGATCTCGGAATCCACGGTGAGACGTCTCCGCTTCAAATCGACGTCGAGTCGCTCGAGTGATTCCCTCACTCCGGCACCGAGATCGACCGGCTCGAGATGCGGAGAGACTTCTGAGTCGGCCTTGGCGAGAAGGGAAAGCGTTTCGAGGAGCGACTCAAGCTCGGCGAGGACCTCGAGCATTTCACGACCGTGCTCGGCGGTGAATTCATCAGGCCAGGTGGCTCCGAGTTCTGTCATCGCGCGCAGTTCGGCAAGCGGTGTCCGGAGCTCGTGGGCGGCGTCGCTGGTGAAGCGCCGCTCGCGGGCGAAGGAGACCTCGAGACGGGCAAGGAGCTCGTTGAGCTTCGCGGCCACGCCCTGCAATTCGACAGGAAAACCATCGACAACGAGGCCCGTGGAAAGACGATGAACGTCAATGCGCTGAACATCGGCACTGAGCCGTCCAACCGGCTTCAATGCCAGGCCGATGACGAGGTAGAGCACGGCAAGACTAGCGAGAATCGCCCCGCCGCCAAACGAGAGAATCACGAAGGCGACGGTTCGCAGGGTCTTCCGCAGTTGCGAAGTGTCGCTCGCCACGAGAATGCGGGTCCCGCGGAAATGGCCCTCAAGATCATCAGACGGCGTGAAGGTTTCCCAATAGGCCCGACCGGTAACGCCGTCCGGCAAAACGAGGTCGGCGAAACCACTCAGCTCGCTGATAAGGTTTTCCGGCAAAGGAAGATCTGCGGTGCCGAGCGAGGGAGAACGACTCAGGGCCAGCCCTGCTTCGCTGTAGACCTCAAAGTAGTCACCGGGGGAAGAAGACCCGAACCCGGCAAAGGCCTGAACGTCGAGGTCGATCTCGAATTCCCCATCGTCGATCTCCGAGGCGATCAAAAGCGCCTGCGCCTTCGTTACGAGCGACTTGTCGAACTGGCCGGTGAGGGTCTTGCTGAGGGTCAGATGGAGACCGGCCCCGCCGCCGATGAGGAGGATCGCCGCCGCCGCACCGATCGACAGGGCCATTTGCCGACGGATTGATTTCATGGCCTCTCCTCTAAGACGTAACCGAGACCGCGCCGGGTGTGAATCAGGACGGGTTCGTCACCAGGAGACAATTTGCGTCGCAGCGCGTAGATCGCCGCATCGACCGCGTTGCTCAAGGGACTGTCAGCCTCGCCATAGAGGCGCGCTTCGATCTGCTCGCGGCTAAAGACCCGACCGGGATGCCGGGCAAGACATTCGAGGAGGGAGAACTCGCGAGCCGTCAGTGACAGTGAGGTGCCGCACCGCCTCACGGTGCGCGCCGCGAGATCGATCTCGAGATCCGCCACCTGAATACGGGAGTCGGCCTGCCCGCGGTGACGACGGATGACGGCCTCAAGACGAGCCGCGAGCTCCTCGATCGCAAAAGGCTTCACGAGATAGTCGTCCGCACCAAGAGCCAATCCCCTGACCCGGTCTGCCACGGAGGCGAGTGCCGTGAGGATGATCACCGGAGTCAGATCGCCGCGCCGCCGCCAAGTCTCGAGCAGCTCGAGTCCGCTCTTTCCTGGAAGCATCAGATCGAGAATGATCGCATCGTAGGGATGCACTCCGACGCTCGCCATGGCCTCATCGCCACCGCACGCTTCATCGACGGCATAGCCCAGCCTGGCCAGCGCGCGCACCAAGGTAACCCGGAGCCGCTGGGAGTCTTCGACGAGGAGAAGGCGCATGCGGTTGCCGAATTCAAAGATTCGCCTCCTCACGACGACTGATCACTTCTCCGCTCTCGCTGAGAACGAGAACGAGCTCGACCCGGCCGGGTAGATCGAATTCGACGTGATACTCGACCCGGCCGTTGGTGGTCACCTTGTCAGCCCCGTCGAATCTGCCTTTGTTCGCGAGGATCGAGTCCACCGCCGGACGAGTCGCCGGCGGGAGGTCCGGGAGCCGGAGTTTGTCGACGATCTTGAGGAGTATCCCTTCACCGGTGAGGTGGAGCTTGCGTTCGCGAGGTCCGGGTAAATCAATTTCGACGAGGTAGAGCCTCCGTGCGTCGATGCGGATGACCTTGATGTCATCGACATGCCCGCCCCCCAGATTTTCCGAAACCCTTGCCCGAACGGTATCGGGGAGTTCCTTCGACGATTCTTCACCCGCCCTGACGGCCGGGCCAAGGCCTGTCGCCACAGCCGCCAACGCGCAAACCCATCTGCTGGAAATCTTCCTCTTCATATTCCCTGCTCCGAACGCGCCCGGTTGACCCGCGCTCCGGAACCACTGGAAACTACCTCGCGGACTTGGCAAGGGGAAGGCTGGATTTCGCCCTGAAGCGGTGGCGAAACCGGCGGAGGGTCCCCTCAAAAGTCCGCCTCCTCGCGATGGCGGAGGATCTCACCGCCCTCGCCAATGACGAGATGCAAATCCACTTCGTCAATAAGGTCGAAGTCAACGTGGTATTCGGTCCGGTTTTCGGAGATGACACGATCTGCGCCGTCGAAGCGGTTGCCCTCGCCGAGAAAGGGGTGCAGGGCGGCCTTCACCGGACGCGGCAGGTCGCTGAGACCGACCTGGTCGACAATCCGCAGGAGGGATCCATCGCCCGAGACATGCAGCTTACGCTCACCCGCGCCGAGGCGGTCGATTTCGACAACATAGAGAAGGCGGTCTTTAGCACGCACCGCGTTGACGCCATCGATCCGCCCCGGATGGCAATGGTGGTGGATCGTTTCCCGGACCGATTCCGGACACTGCTTCAGAGAGATACCCTCGGCGCGAACCGAGGTAAAGGTGCTGCCCAACAGGTTGGCCGAAAGATCGAGGACAAATTGCTTCTTCATCAAAGACGGGGAGAGGGTTCATCCGACGCCGGAGCCTACCGACCCAGATTTCCGCTAGTCTCGCAGATGAAGATGACGGGAAGATGATCGGCGAGGGAAAAACGCGGGATCCGCCCGCCCCCCCGTCCCCTGCCCCGGGCTTGTGAATCGGGGCTCGATCGCACCGCTTCAAAACAACCGGGCATACCGGTCGATCTCCCACTGCGAAACGGTCTGATGGTATTGCCGCCATTCCTCCGACTTGCAGGCGATGAATTCATCGCGAAGCTCCTGACCAAGTGTCCTGATTACAAAGGGATCCGCAGCAAAAGCCCTGACCGCTTCATCGAGCGTTCTCGGCAGCTCCTGTATACCGGCGGCGGCGAGTTGTTCGGGTGTGTATTCGTAGAGGTTGGCCTCCTGAGCCAGCCCGGGATCGAGCCCTTCGCGAATGCCCTCGAGTCCGGCGGCAAGGACAAGGGCGGCGGCGAGGTAGGGGTTGCAGGCTGCGTCGGCGTTGCGCGACTCGACCCGCCCTCCACCCATGGGCACACGCAGGGCATTGGTCCGGTTGTTTCGCCCGTAGCTGTTAAAAACAGGCGCCCAGCTGTAGTAGGCCATCAATCCGCGCCGGACGAGGCGCTTGTAGCTGTTCACGGTCGGAGCGAAGGCGGCGCAGAGGGCCGGGCCATGACGCAGGACCCCAGCGATGAACTGGTAGGCGAGATCAGTTAGGCCGTGACCGCGGGGATCATCGGCGGGATCGCGGGCGAAGAGATTCGCTCCGGTCGCCGGATCGCAGAGCGACATGTTGAAGTGAGCCCCGGTGCCGGTCTTGTCCGCGAAGGGCTTCGGCATGAAGGTGGCGATGAGCCCCTCCTCGGAGGCGTATTGCTTCGCCATCATGCGGAAGAAGACGAAACGGTCGCACATCGTGAGAGCGTCCGCGTATTTGAAGTCGAACTCGAACTGCGAGTTCGCGTCCTCATGGTCGAGCGAATAGAGATCCCAGCCGAGCTCGTTGATCGTCGTCGAGACCTTGTCGAGCCAGGTGTAGCGGTCGAGGAAGCGCTTCACATCGTAGCAGGCCTTGACGAGATTGTCATCTTCGTTGGGGACCTCGAGCTTGCCCTCTTTCGTGAGGCGAAGGATGTAGACTTCGCACTCGATCCCGAGGTTCATCCCGAAGCCCATCGCCTCGGCATCGGCGAGAACCTTCTTCAGCGCGACGCGGGTATTCACCTCGTAGGGCTCGCCCTTGAAAGTGTTGTCGGCCGGGTAAAAGGCGACCTCTTTGTTCCAGGGGAGGATACAACCGCGGTCGAGATCGGGCACGGAGGCGATCTCGTCGTCGTTGGGTTTTTGTCCGAGCCCGTCAAGGGCGTAACCAGTGTAGAGCTCGGAGCCCTCGGCGAAATGAACGAAATGATCAATGGGCACGAACTTACCCTTGGGCACACCGTGGATGTCGACATAAGCGCCGACGCAGTATTTGACGCCTTTGGCTCTGAGCTCGTCGCGGAGACGGATGAGTTCTTCGGTGGATTTCATGGGGGAGGAAAAAGGGGGTTTGTATCTGCGTCCATCTGCGGTGATCCGAGGTCATCTGCGTCCCGAAAGGAAAAACGCAGATGAACACAGATGGTCCGCGGATTTCCGCCGATGCTTTGGTGTTTGTTAGTCGTTTCTGAATTGGTTGGATCGGGGAGCAAGGAGGGTGCAATGCCCCACGTAAAACGGTCCCATCACGCCTCCTGCGAAGCCGCTGCAGGCCGGTCCATCGTCGGCCACGTCCCGCGCGATCTGGCCGCGAGATAGCGCTGGATGAGCCAGACGGGCATCTCGAGGTGGCTGAGCCTCCCCCGCTGATAGCCGGCCGTGGTCAGTCCGCGTTGCACGGCCATGCAGACCTCCATGTCCTCGAGGTGGAAATCGATTCCGGCACGGTTGGCTCGCTCGCGACGGGCCTGGAAGTCGGGCAGCTCGGTGGAGGTCTTCGGCACGAGGATGGTAGTGAGGAGCTGGAGCCGGTCGGGTGCGACCGGGAGGATCCGATACCAGATCAGCGAATCGGCGGTGTAGACAAAGGTGAAGAGCGGAAAGCCCATCACGAGCCCCCAGCTGAAGCGTTCCTCTTCCGGCAAGCCGGGAATGGGGGGAAAATTGTCCCAACCGTCGCCACTGCTCTCCTTCTCCTGAATTTCGGCACGAACCGACTCGCGCATGGGCAGATGGCAGCGGATGTGAAATGGCTTTTCGCCCTCGGTCCAGGTGTCGCGGGCGCGCATCATGGGCTGCAGCGTTTTGCTGTGAGCCCCGGCGTGGTGGTAGGACTCCATGAAGTTCTCCGCGAGGATTTTCCAGTTGAAGCTGCAGTCCCACTCGTTGGCGACGATCAGCTCCATCTCCGCCGGATTCCACGGAGCCATGTCTTCGGCGAGCGCGGCGTATTGGTCGGCTACGGAGTGGGGCGCACTTCCGTCGAGGTTGACGAAGACAAAGCCGTTCCAAACCTCGGTGCGGAACCGGCGGAGCCCCCACTCATCGCGCCGAAAACCCTCGGCCTCGCCCATCTCGGCACAGGCCTTCAGTCCGCCATCGAGTTCGAAGGTCCAGAAGTGATAGGGACATAGGAAAAAACGCGTGTTGCCGCAACCGGGTTTGCCCTCGTGGGGCGTCGCCATGCTGTGGCCGTCGTAGCCAAAGCCGGGCGGCATGATGTCCATGGCGCGGTGCGGGCAGACGCGGGAGAGGGTGCGGATATCGTTCTCTTTGGTACGCACGACGATGAGCGGCTCGCCGAAGACCTCGAGATTGAGAAAGTCTCCGGCCTTCGAAAGCTGGGAGACATGGCAGAGGGCGATCCAATCGCTCTCGAACAGGTTCGCGATTTCCCAGCGGAAGAATTCCTCGCTGGTATAGGCCTGAGGCGGCAGGGTCGTGGCCTGCGGGAGCGGCAGATCGGCAATGCGCCCGATCTCCGCGAGAATGTCGGAGACGGGCAGCTCCGCGGGAGCCTGGCGCAGAGCCGGACGGGCGGCGCGCGCCGGACGCGGTAGACAGGCGGAGCGGACTTCGGATTCGGTGACCGGGTTCATGGCGGGAGCGGCCTACGGCCGCGGTAAAAGGAAAAAGTGAAAGATAAAAGGTCGGGAAGAAAGGTCCGGTTATGGTGCGTTTGTTAGGATGACAGGACCGGCATCTTCCATGGATGTGCGTGGCGGAAGGAGGTCACGCCCGGCAACCGACGAAAACGAAGCTGCACACGGTGATGCCCAACTGCAGGAGGAGTTCGTGGAGCGGGAGAGGAGAAAGGCGGACTAACCTCGGGCGGAGGAGGGGCGGCCTACGGAATACACGGAAGACGCGGAAATACAAAAGGCCGAGATCGAAGCCGCAGGCATCAAAACACACGGAAAACGCAGAATGAAAACAACTCGAAGGATTTCGAAGCGCCGAATCGACTTGGACGGCATTGGGGTTGCGGTTGGTGATTTCCATCTTTCCCCCTTCTGTGTTTTCCGTGTATTCCGTAGGCCCACCCTACTCACAACCTCGTGAACTGCCGTTCGAGCTGCAGGTCGTGAATGGTGTAGAAGGCCTGATCCCATTCGCGGCGCTTTTGGGCGAGGTAGATGCTTTTCATTTCCCCGAAGACGCTGTCGATGAAGGGATCCTCCTCGAATGCGTCGAGGGCGTGCAACAGGGTGGGCGGGAGGAAGCGGATGCCGCCTTCCTTCAGCTCGCGGCGGCTCTTCGCATAAATGTTGTCATTCACCGGTTCGCCGGGATCGAGCTTTTCCTCGATGCCGTCGAGTCCGGCGGCAAGGTGGAGCGCGGCGGTGAGGTAGGGATTATTCGCCATGTCGGGAGCGCGGTTCTCGACGCAGTAGCGATTCAGCGGGAGGCGCATCATCGCGGAACGGTTGTTTTTCCCGAAGGCGACGAGGACGGGCGCCCAGCTCACATCGGGCATGTCGCCCTGGGCGATGAAGCCTTGGTAGCTGTTGTAGGTCGGTGAGGATACCGCGGTGATGGAGGAGGCATGGCGGAGGATGCCGGCGACGAAGTGGAAGGCCATCTTCGAGAGCGGAATCCCGTGGCGCTCGGCGTAGGGATTCGATCCGGCTTCGATCGCGAA
>Ga0172372_10001233_pt1 | contig 39729 bp, 60 predicted proteins | sample LakKiv5m_2_FD_114544 | JGI IMG/M metagenome (GOLD analysis project Ga0172372, IMG submission 114544) | Freshwater microbial communities from Kabuno Bay, South-Kivu, Congo - kab_092012_9.5m | ecosystem: Environmental > Aquatic > Freshwater > Lake | place: Democratic Republic of the Congo...
AGTTGGGTTAATATCGACATAACTATTGTTCTTTAAAATTAAGTCCTTTCCTGTCCAAGTATACCACCCAAAACAATGTTCATCAAACCCAAGTTCTTTGAGTTCTAATGCTTCTTGATAAGGGATAAATTCTTTATCGTATTTTTTCATGATTTTTGTTTTATTTTTTTTTCCTTGAATCTTTGTAACCATTCAGTTCATGGAGTCTCATGTAGACATCCTTCCATACAAGATGATACACCTCACCATGACAACGTAAACCCTCCTCCAATTTTTTGTAATGGGTTATTGCTTCTTCCAATTGTTCATCTGTGAGAATACCCACACGAACCGCATCAATCGTTTCTTTCGATATCATTTTATTTGGTTTTACAGCTCTGAATTCTTCCAAATGCTTATCAACATCATCTTCTTGTTCAAGTGGTGGTAGCAACTCCACACCTTCAAGAATAGGTGAGTTGTTGAGTGGTAGGTGAGTGATGATTTTAACCCATTCTCTTAAATTAGATGGTAGTCCACTTCTACATAACTTTACCATATTTTCAGGTATAAGCAAATAAAAATCTCCAGCTTTAATCTCTGAATCATCTACAACAAGTAGATAGTTTTCGGTGTGAATCAAATCGTATTTTTTCATGGTTTTTGTTTTTCGGGTAAAAACTGTATTTTGGTTTTTACGATTTCAATAAGTTTCCTAAGACAAGCAAGTTCTGCTTCTTCGTAAGTGTTAAACCAAAGACTTGGGTTGTATTTATGTGATTCCTTTTGAAGTATTAGATGTATGATTGGGTAATAATTAGTTGGGCGATAACCCTTTTCTACATGACCCATCAACTCATATTTTTCTCTAAACCATCTAAATGATTGTGAAAATGTTGGGGCAGCACACCATTCATTACCCATAGTTATACTACTATTTTTTAGAGTTTGAAAGTCATTCAATTCACCATCAAAATTGGTATATCTTCTAATACTTCCCTTGTAATTAAAAAACCCAAAACAATGTTCATCAAACCCAAGTTCTTTGAGTTCTAATGACTCGGCATAAGGAACAAATTCTTTTTCCATTGTTATTTTATTACAGCTATTTTATTCTCAACTATTACAGATGTTGCCCATCCTTGTAGAACAACAAGAGGTTGTCTTTTATTCCACTTGGTCTCAACAGGTACATTACATACGATATCCCTAACTGATATGCATTGTTTATTCCAATGCAAAGTCAATTCTCCAGTTTGCTTCCTGTAGTGGAAAAAGAACCTACGAGGTTTAACTGTCATTTGTTTTTCTTAATGTGTTTCTCAATCCATCTAATGCGTGGATTAATGTCTCTGGGTTTCCAGTAATAGGCATTGGCATTATCACCTAGTAAATTATACCATGTTATTGGTTTATTTTTTTTAATATAATCTCGCAACTCACGATATTCAGCATGACTTATCTTTTTATTATCATACATCATAGCATTCCAATTACACAAACCACTACCAAACAAGTGTTTGTTTTCTAACATGATTTCTAAGATTTCTTTAATCGTTCTCATTGATTTTATTTTTTTGGTGTCCAACTTCTCATTGCTCTGTCTCCATTTTTAACGACACAATCACGGCATAATACCGTAATCCAACCTGATGTTACACCCAAATCCTGATTTGACCCACAATCTTCGCATGTGTTGTGACATAAAAATTCAGCCATTCGCACCATACCCGAAATGAAATCATCTCCACCTACATAATAAAATCTTAGACCACCATATTTTTCCTTCATTTGGATGCATGTGATTTGTTCTGGTGAAGATTTGACACCATCAATAATAATTGATGTATTGTCAATATAATCCTGAATGGCACCACATAATTTATCAATTATGGGTAACCATCCTGATGGAACACCATACCAATTCACATTACCCGGATTACCTTCATAAGGCGCAAAAATCTTCGGGTATTTCTGAATCAGTTCCTCTGTTGTCATAGAATTTTACATTTTATTTTAAAACCATCTTCGGTATATATATACACATTTGAATCGACAGTCATTTCACTCCTGAATGGATTCTGTTTCCAAAACTCATGTCTTATCACTTGAATAATATCAAATGCAACTCTGCAACTTTCATCTACATCAGAATTGTGAATACCAAATGATGCGTTTTTATGCATTTCTTCTTGAATCAAAAGATTTCTACCTTCATTAAATTTATCAATTGCCTGGTCTCTTATTTTATGAAAACGACCATAATCGATACTATGTTTAATATTATGAACATCACCCCACGTTTTTATTTTCTCACCATTTCCCCAACTTCCCTTTGTCTTAATGTATCCATCCCCCATTTCAACGATTTCACCCCTATCAGTTTTATCACCGATATTTAATGGTTTTTTTGGTGACAATCTATCATATAAAATGTTTTCAAATGTTGGATGTTTAACGATTTCATGCATTTGTCCAATACCTACCCTTGAATAAAAATCAAGAGCATCTTGAATCAATCTTAATTGTTTTTCTGTCACTTCTAAAGTGGGCATATGTTTTATTTTTTGGTAAATGCTAATTTATACGCATAAACAAAATAGAATAATTCCAATCCAAGATTTAATACACGGTTATACCAATAATCAAATATTCCCCAATTTAAAGGATTAAAATCCAAATAAAACAAACATTTTATGAAATAGTATATCATATTAAAAAATAAAAACAAAATTAGAAATTTACGCATCTTTCAATTTTTTAGATATGTTCCATTGCCCCTTTGATATGAGACCTTGTTTTTCGATAACATATTCCAAATATTCATTTCGTGTTTTATTACCAATGACTTCCATATCACAAAATTCGCAATATAAATCATCCGTCATTCCAAGTGAAATAATCTTGGAACAAGAATGACATAATGTTGCACCAAGTCCTCCATTGAACTTATGGATGGGTTTCATCATAGTTTTTTTATTTTATATGATTCTTGTAATAACTTAATACCATTATATCTTGTAATATGTTTTATTAAATCTTTTATAATTACGGAGTTTTTATCGTTGTTTGTAACAAGTTGAACGAGATGACTTACGGCATCTCGTTTACTCAAAAAATAAATTTGTTTTCCTGATGGTTTGTGTTCAATGAAAACCTTCATTTTTCCAAGTTTACAATTTGAATCTTTCAGTATCATGTTCGACATTGAATTCAATTTCAATTTCATCTCCATTATGACGTTCCGAAAGGAAATCTATCATTCCACCTATTATATCTAAATCCTCTTTATTAAGGAGTTTGAAGTTCATTTCCCTCACCAACTCACCGCCATCCAAACTCCACGTCATTGCCTGAAGTTCTGCATATGGTTTTTCTTTGTAATATACGACATTTTTTTGTACTGAAAAATCTTCCTTGGGGATTCTACTACCTTTAGAAAACAATTTAACAATTGAACCACACCCAACCAAAAGAAGGACTCCGATTAAAAGAAACGCTTTTTTCATTGTTCTTGTTTTTTTATGGTTTGAAATTAATCTCCTCCACCATCTCCACCCGAATCACCCCAATCACCACTCGAACCACCACCACCGAAACTACCACCACCAAAATTGCTGTCATTTGAATTATGACTTGATGAATCATCTCTATCATAACTAAAAGGATTGAACATGGTATTGTCGGTCGATGTCGTTGAATCAAACCAACTCTTTGATTTGTTTTTCTTGTCTTTTTTCTTGTTGAATGGCCACATATTATTCTGGTTTATTTTGGTTATCAGTTTTATTTTCTACTGTGATTTTTGTTGCACCTGCTCTTTCTTTCATGACTTCCCTACCCACTTCCACAAGTCCACGACTTTGGTAAACCTTCATTGCCGTTGCAATATCAATTGCCTGACGAGTTTGTTCATCAAGGTCAAAGGTAAGGGTTATGAAATTCAATTTAATACCAAGAGGTTCAAGGATTTTGTTGCTCTCTGAAAGAAGTTTGTCTTCCAATTCTGATTGGTCAAGTTCAACTATATCTTCATCAACAAAAAGATTTTTTGCAACGTCCTTAATCCTTTTGTCGATAACCATGTTCTCAGCACCTTCAAAATTGGTTCCCAATGCATCTTCATCATCAGCATCAGTATTAGCTTTACCCAAAAACTTTGCTTGTTTGATGAACGCCAGAGGTTCTACAATCGTGTAATCATAATCAATGTGGGTGACAGTCCTAACTTTATCTTTAAGGTTTGTAATGAACTTGCTTTCGCCTTGCATGGGGTAGTTAGGAATAACCACCTTCATGTAACAAGGATTGACACCTGGACGAGGTACAGATTCACCTGCATTAATCTTTTCCCATGTTACACCACAATCACTTGATACAACTACTTGTTGATTTGACTTGGCATAATAACAACTTGGTAGGAAAACCAACCCAAATAATATGACAGGTAGTTTCCATATGCTTTTTGCAAGACCAAATGCCCAATAAACAAAAAATGCAGATGCAAACAAAAATAAAACTCCCGTAAAAAAATTGTGTGACATGTAATTGAGGTTTATGAGTTGATAAGACGCATACAAAATTCCACTGACAGCCATTACTAAAAGACCGAGTAAAAAAAGTTTGACGGATTTTTTCATTTTATTTAAATTTAATAGTTTTGGTAATTTGATTTATTCTTGTCCGTCATGTATCCAACTGACATTCTTAAAACCATTTCGTATTATAAAATCATCAATCTTATGTTTTGTTTCAAAATATATTTTATGCGATGTCCCATTGTTCATATATAAAATAAGATGTGGATGGCAATATACGACATTGTCTTTGATATACCACATACTGACACCATTATATTTAGCGTTTAAAATTTCGTCAACAGTATATGACCCACCAGACAAATAATCCACGTATCGTGATTTTCTAATAATAATATTGAATACTTTCCATTCTTTTTTCCATTCTATTTCCCAATTTTTACATTCTATATACACTTTAACATGTGATATGTTCTTTGAATTGATATACTTTTCAGTGTATTTCATATGAATGTTTTATTTTACCGAAATAATGAATTTTTTTAAAAAATGTATGGTTTATATTTCGAAATTAGTAAATTGTTTAAAATAAAGGGTAATTAACAATTGATTTAATTTGTAATATTCGTATTGAATATCTAACAATATTGATAGTTCTTCAAACATTTCAGATGATATATACATATCCATCAAAATGTGAATCGCATTTTCAACACAACACTTATTGTTACGGCTGAGAGAAATAATATTTTCTGTTATATTAACTTTTTTTATATCATAAAAAAATATATTCATTTCTAAATAATTCAAATAATCTCTGATTGTGAATTTTAATGTTAACTTTCTACCGATAATTTCAAGAATCGTTTAATTACAAAATTATCATCTATTTTTATGCCACCAATTCCTCCATGATGTATTTCTAACATTCTATTTATCTTATGTTGTTTATGTAGAAAAATATAGAATTTATGATTTTGATTAGAATCGTATGCTCCCACATAAAAAAATATTTGACCAATTTCAATTTCATTATTGTCTACATTTAGTAATTTATCATTTCTGTAGACATAATAAGAATTAACGTTTGAAATATACATAAAATTTTTTTTTATAATAAATTTATTTTTTATCAATCATCATTTTCTTTAATTATTATTTTTCCACTTTTAAACATTATAATAATATTGTTCAAAATAAAAATTATTAATATTGTTATCCATTTCCAATTTGGAACAGGAAACCCCAATCTGAGATACCCAAAATACGTACCTAAACAGAATATACAAATATATCGAACAAAGAGAAGATGTGACATAGATTAATCTTGTGGATTATTTTTCATGTAATTTTTATAAAACACAATTAAATCATGTAAACAGGAATCTTGTGCTTCATCGTATGAATCATCGTAATTATTAATCCATTCCTCACCATTCCACCAACTATAACGATAACCTCCATCTATTGATTTCTTAATGTAAGAATCCGCGTTTATTGTTTCTCTAAACCACCTAAAAATTTGTGTCCATGTTGGTGCAGATGCTGTATGTTTATTGAATGAATTTCTAAAAATATCATCCGATTTTACCCCCCAAATCACTGGTTTTGAATCTTTATTCAAATCATTAATATCCAAATACACTAACCAACAAGGTTCGTTAAAATTTATTTCTTTTAACAAAATTGCAATGTCGGGTGTTACAAAATCATTGTACATGTGTGGTTTTTTGATTTTTCAAATAAATATAATTTCACTAAAAAAGCGGAGGCTTAGGGATTCGAACCCCAGATACAGTTTCCTGTATAACGGTTTTCAAGACCGCCGCATTCAACCACTCTGCCAAACCTCCATAAACTCATTTCCAATTCAAAAAATCATCACCATTATAATCTTTGTAATGTTTTTTTATATAATCAATACCACCAGCCCATAACCATGATAAAGATAATAAAACTGATAATGTGATTATGATAATTGATAACATATTATTTATCTTTTTTCATTTTTTTTAGTTCTTTCACTGTATATTCCATATGTTTTAACAATCTATCAAAAAAACCAGGATTATTTTCCATGATATCTTTTGTGTCTTTGCTATATGGATTCATTTCAACCAAAGTGTTTCCCATGTGAACATAACAAGTGTGAGCATCAGCATGTCTTGGGACTTGGACAGTGAATAGATTGCCATGATACCCATGACCAAAACTTCCAGATTTCCCATCTATTGTGTAAACACCATGACACGCATCTTGTATTTTTTTTCCCAACTTCTCAGTATTATTTGTCAGTTGGTCTGCACCATCATTGTAAATGGTGATTGTTGTTAAGTAACCCATGATGTTAAAATAAATAGTTTTGTTTGTTAATTCAAGGTTTATACTCGAATCAAAGTTATGATTATTAAATTATACCACCAAATATTTTTTTATGTATATATAACAATTTTATTATTATAATGTATTTGAAATTATTTTTGGAAAAAGTATATTTTCCATGAAATATAATGCTTTATCCTCACCTATCTTCGATTTTAAAACATTAAAAGTACTTTTATTATTACATTGTTGTTCACAATAATAATTCTGTTTTTGCTTAATTTGTTCTGTTTGATTGGATTTCATTTCAGATAAATCATTAAGATAATTTTTGAATGAATCAATAACCATGTAACATAAAATCTCAAGTTCATCTTCTTGAGGAATTATAGCAATTGCATTATTTGAAAAAATATTATTTGCCCATTCAGGTAAATGATATTTTTTTTCAAAAAGATAAGTTGGTATGTAAGTTTTATTATTTAAAATGGGAGACCAATCGCAAAATGCTGCTAAAGGTTTCTTTTCAGATATAATTATATCGAATCCAAATATTGGGTCTTCGGACCATTGTTTAGGGAAACATGTTAGATGAATAACATTTAATTTTTTATCATTATATACTTCTAAGTGTAACAACCTAAATTTGTTAGATACGTATCTGAAATTGTCCCATCCAAAATTCTCAGTTTCGATTTCTATTCCTTTATGTTCAATAATCAAGTCTTTAAAATAATTTACTGTGTAATCAAGAATCTTTTTGTAACTCCTCATAAATTTTAATTAAAAAAACAAATCCTTTATTGACTTCATCCGCCCACTCATTCTCTTGTTTATCTCTAATATATTTAATACAATGTTCGACATTGTTGAAATCGTAAAGTTGACCTTTTCCATGGATGGATTTTTTAATCATTTGTCCCCCAAACAATAATGCCATGTAATTCAAATACACGTGAGGTAATATATTATCCACATTTAATGTGTCTAAATAATCAACATAATTTATTGTAGATGATAAAATATGTTTATCAAATTTATGCGTAACCATACCTTCCAATTCTACCATGTCAAAAGTTATGTTGAATCTTCTTTCTAAACTATCTAATAGTTTTATCTTTGTTTCAATTTTTGTATATATTTCAAACAATTGATATAAATAATGTAGATATTCATTAATGTTTAATTGACCTTTAATCAATCTTTGATTAAATGGCATATTTTCAATATGCTGATGATTTTCTCTGATTAAATTTTTAAGTATCATTATTATATTTGTTGTGTTAATTTTTCTCCATTGTAAATTATGTTAAGTTGATTAAAAATCCTATTCACTATTTTTCTATATGCATCTTCAGTGCCAAATCTATCTCTAAACGTACTTAATCCATGGATGACAGTGGTGTGGTCTCTATTTGAAGTATGTTTACCAATTTCAGTCAATGAAAAATCAAATTTAATTTTTAAAGTTGCAAAATATACATACCTCGCATTGACAATCTCTTTTTTTCTAGACCTTGATTCAATGTCCATTATATTAACACCAAATTCCTCTGCAATTACTTTTATAATTTCTTGTTTGGAAATCCTTTTATTCTTATTTCTTTCAAACATAACGTTTGTTAAAAACTTATCTTCAGTTTCTCTTAAACCAGGAAATACATAAGGGGAAATCAACGTTATTTTTTTCTCCATAGATATCAATGTTATTATCAAATATATGGATTATTCCCCAAATAAAAAAATTAATTTTATTTTGAACCAATTATTTCTCCCGTATCATAATTAATCACATAATATCTACCATTTTTATCTTTAAGAATGTTAATAGGTGACTTTGTAGGTGTGACAGGAGTAACGTCAGGACGTATTTCTAAATTGTAATTTTGTAAGATTTTTTGTGCAGATGGGTCTAAATTAATTTCTTCTGACGTGATATTATTATCCACATTATCGATTTCATCCATCTTATTTTCTAAAATTCGAATTACAATATTGGCGATATCATTTTGATGTAATTTTATTCTTTTTTTCATATTCTTTTTTTAATAAATATACATACTATCATTATCAAATATTTACATAAATCGGTGTCTTCTCACCAACATACGCAGACCATGTATTAAATTCAAGATACTCAGTTGCATCTTCATATGTCATATTTTGATTTTGTAGAATTTCAATCATTTTGTCCATATTATAAACTAATCTCATAGTTAAAGGTTCGAGACCAATAATAGCATCATCAAAACCATCAGCTTTTAAAAATTCTTCATCAGGATATAAATCTATTATTTCATTATGGGTCATATGTAATTTTTAATTCATTCATTTTCTATTTGAAATTCTTGTTGGCTCTTGAACCTTTCTATTTAATTGTATCGGACCAAATTCATTACTTAATATCATTTCTCTCAATTCTGATAAACAATATGCTAATGCCGCTTGGATATTAACATCATCAATAATTGTATAATTTTTAATTTCTTTATTATCGGTGAATGGTTTTTCACCACTTGTAGTTTCTTCACTCACATTTGCTGTTTTGTTAAATACGACATCTCTATTTAAATTCAAACCACCAAGTATTTTTCTCGACTCTTTCAACTTGGAGCCATATTTTACTATGTATTCTAAAGTCCAAGTGTAAGTATCCCCCATCAATTTACCTTTAATTTTCAAATCACTTCTGACTACAGTGCTTAAATTTTCTTGTTCTAATCCAAATTTATCTAAATAATATTTTTCAGTTTTACCCAAATAATTTTTATCTTGTTTTTTTGTTTCTTTCCAATTTTGATAGATGGTATTAAATTGTCTGGCTAAGTGATATTCTTTAACATCATCATTGATTGGTATATTATTCATTCTAGCATTTACAAATCTTAAAAATTGTTCTTCATCATCGTATGCATTAAATGTATGTGTTTGATAATTTACCTCATTATTATTAATTTTACCATGTGAATCTAAGTGTTGTACTTGTCTTGGTTTGATTAATGGAATACTACACCTTTCAAGTTTTTTATTAACTTCTTCATCTGCTAAATACTTTTGAATAATTTCATACATCGTCCTTTTGATTATTTCTTCGGCATCATAATGCTCACCAGATGGAATGTATTCTGTACCTAATTTTATATTTCTTGGAGCATATTTATATGTGCCAGTAGGATTTACTTCACTAACACAATAGTGTAATATTGGTTTTAACTGAAAAAGTACATGTAAACTTTTTAACCATTCTTTATTTTCTTTAATAAAATCAGACAGTTCACTACAACCAATCGGAACAACTAATTTTGAACCTCCCTCAACCTTATTGGGATTTATAATCCAAGCATCTGGCACACCATCACCACCAACAGGTGTAGGATTATTTTCTTTGAAAACAGGTATTGCTTCATGAATTAAATATTCACCTGTCACAGGGTTTCTTCTCGGAGCTTGAGTTTTCTTTTTTCTATATGCCATTTCATCCATGTCGGTCATGGATTCATTTATTAAATTTAATAAATTCTTCTTACTTATTATTGCCATAACAATATTTTTAAACTAAATTATTTGAAATATTTTTTACTTGTCTTATTATTTTCATTAATTGTGATTCATAAGCTACAGAACTAGCATATCTACGATTATTCTTATTTACAAAATTCTGTATCAAATCCTTTGCCGATTTGTTAACTAAATAATTTTTTGTCATCAAGTTATAATATGCATCAATTCCATCTTGTGATGTTTTGAATGGTTGTTCTCTACCATCATCAAAATTACCAACATTAAACGGATTTTTTAATCGTACAGGTTTTGCGGTTTTTGATGAAACAAACGCACCTTCTAATGCTGCTTGTGCCATAGCTAATTCAGGTGGTAAATAACCTTTAGAAAAATATTTTTTAGCAGCAGATGCAAACATATCACCCGACAAATTCAGAAAATTATAAGCTCTTCTATCAATAAAATTTTCACAGATTTTTGCATACAATTCATAATCTTTACTCTCATTTAAATTTAAATCAGTAAATAAATTCGCGTCCCCACCAGATAATGTCGGTAGATTAATATATGGTGATAAATCTTCGGATTTTATGTTTTTTTGTTTCAACAAATTAATCAATACTTTAACCATGTTAGGTGTAATTTTTTCTTTACTATCTATTGTTGATTCTGAACCCGTTACACCTTGTTTATTTGAAACATGGACATGATTAAAATGATTACCTCCAACATCAGATTGCCAAATTACTGCTTTGGTATTTCCCATTTCTTTATTTCTGACATAACCCAATTTTTCCAATTCCTTGACAAATTTATCTCCACGTTTTTTAAATTCTGTTTGACTATAAGTAAATCCATCTATTATTGCAATATCAGCTGCAACATTTGACATGTGACGACTCGTATAACCACTTTTTGATGTTTTACGATGGCCAGATTTTGCTGTTGTAATAGTAACAATAACTCCAGCAGATTCGGCAGCTTTTTGCATATCTTTGAGTAATTCGGAACTCAAAGTATCATATTGTGTTTCATCTTTATCAAATTTGACATTCGAAAACGATGTCTTATTTAGTGCAACAAATGATACTTCATTTATATATTCAGTCAAATTATCAAATGATAAAGAAACATCTTTAATATTATTATCTTTTTTAAATTGTGTAACAGCACGAGAAGTTTCAGGACCAAATTTACCATCAACACCAAATTTAGGCAATTGATAACCCAATAAAAGAAGTCCAATTTGGACTGATTCAACTTGTTTTTTATATTCGTAATTACCAAATTGTTGGTCGATGTCAGAATCTATACTTTCTAAATTTTTATAAAATTCAGACAAATTATCTTTTACAACATCCGCTTTTTTTGTAACTTTTTGAACTGCTTCATGAATTGATTTTTTACCATAAATCAATTGTTTTATTCTTAATAACTGTTCATTATATTTTCTTCTCATATCTATATAAATATTAGATAAATACATATATTGATTGTAACGTCTTAAAGACAATTATAATTTTTAAATACTTTTACAAAATATTTATTGTATTCTCTTATTCGATGAATTTTGTTAAATTTTTCATCCAATTGTCCTGTCAATATTGCTTGGATTTCATCATCAATTATATTTTTTTTTGAACTATAACCAAGTTTTATTAATTTTTTTTTGATTAACTTATATGTTGATATATCCATATTTTTAATCAACATGTTTATTTCACTTTTATAATCATCATTCATATAATATAATGCATGAGATATTTCATGTCTTGTTATTTCTCCTTCCAATTTTTCAACACCAATTACATAAAATTCATCTTCGTTATTATTAAATTTCGTTTTACAAAAGTTTAAAATATTAAACATTATTGTATCATACTCAGTTTTATGTGTAAAAGTGTTGTATGCATTTTGAATTATTTTTGAAGATAGATTGTAACCATCCCAATGATGATGATATCGAAAAGATGTATCTTTTAATTTTTTTATATAAATTTTCATCAAATATTCTAATGATATGTCTTTACCAATAATTTCTTTATATGGGGATTCATAAAATTCAGAATATCTACAAAACAACATTGCCCTATCATAATTATTTTTAATAACAACCGCAAATATTTTAGGGCAGACCTCTTTCACATAACCATTCAATAAATGATTTTTTATTAACATTACTTAAACTTTTTTGACAATTCTATGATGATAGTAGTATCTAAATATGTCATTTTACTGAACCCACCTTTCATTCTATTCAACGCTTCCTCAAATTTGATTTCCTCACTACTCATTTTTTTTAATTCATCTGATATTGATTCAAAATTCAAATTTTTTTTCAAATGTCCAATTTCAAATAAATAATCAATCAAATCATGGATATCATTATCATCACATGAATTAACAAAAGTTTTGATGTCAATTTCCTGAAAGAAAGTAATTTTAGGCATATATATAATTTTTAATTTTATTTATAAAATGTAAGTAACGACAGAATATTTTCTAAAAAAATTTACTATCCTTTCAAATATATTGTAGTTTTTAATTTCTTTCTTGTTTATATATATATTATTTGATATTGATACCACATTCATATATTTTGATGTTAACATATTGATAAATAATTCCCTGTGTTTTTCAGGTATTCCTTCAAAGTCTGCAGAAATTGTTACTTCTAAACTAACATTACCATCTTCAGTCATAATTGTAAACTCTTCTCTCATGGACATTATAGAAGATTGTTTAAACTCATATTGACAATGAGTACCTATGTTGACAATTTTTCGGTTGGTAACGTTCATTTTGTTTATTTGTGATAGTTATAATAAAATAAAATATGGCGAAAGGTAAACAAGTTTCAGAAAAAAGTAAAATCAGTTTTGGTAAAAGAAAAAAAGGAAGTTCTAAAAAAACACACAATAAGCACGACAGGTCTGAAAAAAATTATAGAGGACAAGGGAAATAAATTAATATCTAATTGTTGATTCTAATTTAATCAATTTTCTATTCATTCTATCTAATTTATCATTCATAATTAATATTTTTTCTATTGTGTAATCTTGTTTTAAATTGATGAAATCTAATTTTTCATTTAATGAATCAATTTTACGATTACTTTTACCTACAATATAATTTGTTTTATTTATTGTTTTATTTACAACATTAAAACTAGTTGTCATTTCAAATAACATGTCATGAAACAAAAGATAAATAATTAAAAACCCAATAAGTATCCCAATTGAATATTCGATTGCTTTTTGTTTATAATTTGTCCAATTTTTATTCATAAATTTACATTATTTGGTAAATTCAACCCTTGTGTTATTTTGTATATATATAAAATTAATATGATTAAAGTTCCAACGACCGTTGTAATGAGAATCATTTTGAGCACTTTAATAAAATCAAAGTTTTTGTTCTTGATTGAAATATCAACAACTTTTTTATGGCTTATTTGTTTTGTATCTTCGTCTTGAATTTTACCTTTCACTTTATCGAGTAAAATTCTACTAACATTATCGTCTAAATATTTGCCTGTTTTATGACAAGATACAATTGCTTCATATATTTTTTCTTCCCCACAATTTTTAACCAAATACGCATCTGCACCATTTTTCATCATGTCAACAATTGTTGTCATTTCATCTCTCATTGTTAACATTATAACTTTTATATTGGGGTATTCTTTTTTAAGTCTTAATAATGACGCTTTACCATCTAATATGGGCATGTTTATGTCTAAAAGAATTACATCAGGTTGACAATGTTTTAGTAATTGGAATAGCTTCATCCCATTTTCCGCCTCTCCTATAAAACATATGTCATTTTTGTATGATAATATGTGAATAACCCCTTTTCTGAATATTTCATGGTCTTCACAAATAAGAACTTTAATCACATCGTCCATAAATAAAAAGATTTGGGTCTAAAATTACGATTATAATTTTAAAATCCCAAATCTTCTTCTATTTTCTCAATTTTGGTTATAAACGTTTTATTTTTTGGTAAAATCGCAACAATTTCATGTGTATCGTAAAAAGTAAATGTATCGTTGTCACTTATTATATTAGTTGCAAATATCGAAATTTCAACATTTTGCAAATTATTCTCTAATATACAATTAAAACGTTTATACTCTTTCGTATACATATTTTATTTGAATTTTCTAATTGGTACGTTTGACTTTTTATTTGGTGTAATAACTCTCACTTTTGGTGTTGGTTGTATATATAATCTTGGTTGATAATAATATGGATTATACGGGGTAAATCTATTATTAAATAATAATTGGTTACGATAAAAAAAATAAGGGTCATATATCCTTGGATAATATAAATCCAAATTGTTATTACGAATAATCGGACTACAACCATCCATTGATATATAAACAAAAAAGAGAATAATTAATTTTTTCATCTTATTGTTATTTAACAATAAATATTTTTAGTCGTCATTATCCTTCATTTCTTGAAAACATTTATACAATGTGTGTGATTCTTCTAAACTAAAGAGACCATTTTGTTGTGCATGCATAATTGCAATTTGAATAATTTTCAATGCCATTTCATTATTCATCGAATTTAAAAATTCGTCTAATTGTACCGTGTTCTCGAACTCGAAAGTTCCATCAAATATTTTTACATTCATGTTTATAATTTAAAAAAAATTTATGAATAAAAAAAATCAATGTCAATATTTTTTTTGAATATTTATGATTATGTCGATTATAATCAATAATAAATCATTTCCCACTGAATATATGGTCTCACCAGAAGACAAAAGAAGGGGTATGATGGGAAGGAATCAATTAGAGGGTTGTATGGTATTCAAAATGGAAAAAGGACACCATACCTTTTGGATGCGTGGATGTCTCATACCACTCGATATTGTTTTTGTCAATAATAATCGTATAAGTAAAATACATCATGATTGTCCTCCTGTTGATGACCATGTTATGAACCCACCTAAATATTCGGGTATCGGTGACCACGTAATTGAATTTCCTTCAGGAACTGCAAAAAATTTTAAACTGGGTGACAAGGTTAGATTATATTTAGGTTCTCCACAAAATTCTGTTTTTTAATAATTTTATCTAAATTATAACTAACTTTTGGTTTTATTTTTTCAAATACCAAAAAGTAACTGTGATATTTTCGTGCGTGCATTTGTTTTTTCCATTTTCCTCCAAAACTATTCAATCTTACGTTGTTAGTTAGTATAAATAAATCTTTAGGATAAAATCCTATTTGAAACCCCATATTAATTACATTAACATGAGTTAAATATTGTCTACCGCCAGAAATTGTATCTTGACATTTCACAACAACAAAACCATATTGATTACAAATTCTGTAAAGTTCACTCAATGTCAGATAATAATTATTCAATAGTTTGTCATATGTATCATAACCTTCAAACCTTTTTGCAATAATTGAACTTCCTTGTTTATTTTCTTTATATGTTTTTCCACTAACAATAAAAGGGGGGTCGTACATGATGGTATTCATCGAATTGTCTAAAAATGGTAAGTTTTCTGAATTTGATTGAATCACATGGTCGTTAACAGGAAATAAATCAGATTTATAAATTGGTTCGGGTAAATTTTTCCAAAAATTACCTTTGGAATAAGTGCAATCTAAATCAAATCTATCAATTTTATAAAGTTCCATGATATTTCTTATGCATTCTAAGTTAGAAGTATATACGCTTTTTACCGGTTTAAAATTTTCCATTTCAATTAATTGTTATGGTTTTTTACGAAAAATAATGAATTATTTGTGAATTACCAAATTTACAATTATTTATGTAAAAAATAAGTTTTTGGGTCAATCAAATCATCTTTTTTCATGGTTCTATCTTGTGTTGACATTTCCCTTACGTATTCTCCATTCAATTCACATCTTCCTTCAAAAACAATATATATTTCATTTTCATTAGGTCTGACAATACCAATGAAATTGGTTATTTCATACGCGTAAACTTTTGCATTTTCATTTAAAGCGAATGCTGTTAGGTTTTTTAAATCATATCCAATTTTACGAACAATTGGGTATTGTTGTAAATTAATTAGAAAACTTAATGTTAAAACACCATTCTCATTTTTGATGTGAACATCAGAGGAATATTTACATATGTCATTATCTGTTTTAAATTTATATGTATACTCACCAACACCTGATAATTGTTCGTGCATAGGGGGTTCATATGTTTGATTTTTGAATGAAATAAAATCATTACTGATACCTCTATTTTCTAATATTTGTTGGAACCTTTCCACATTTTTGTTTTTGTGGAATCTGTCAGCAGCATCTAATAAATCGTAAAATCTTTTTTCCGATATAATGTTTATTTCTTGTTTTCTAATCTTTTGTTCTTGAAATGTATCATCTTCAACTGAAAGTAAATCGTTATCTCTTCCTTTCAGTTGATTTAATCTTGATAGTGACATAACTGTTCCTGTTATGAATGATTTAATTTTATTTGACATAAACTTATTTTTATATAATTTAAACAAAATATATTTATTATTAAAATACTAACTTGTATATTTTATAAACAATAATTATTTAAAAATTTAAATTATGGGTGGATGTGGATGTAAAAAGAAAAAAACAGAACAAGTTCAAACTACAACTAATACAAATAATCAATCTCCTCAGATAAATTCAATCCAAACAAAAGAGGAAGATAAAGCAAAAGTTGTCAGTGAAATAATCAAGAAATTAAACATGAAAAAACCTTAATATTTTTCTTTTAATTTTTAACGATATTTTTATTAAAATTAAATATATATTTATTAAATAAATATATATAAATTAAATATTATTTTATGAGAGAGGATTTAACTAAGTTGACAAGTGTAAAGATTATTAAGAAAAATTATTTAGAATTTAAAAAATCAACATTGAATTTGGATTTGACATTTCAAAAATTTGTAAACAGAGCAGTTGATTTGTATTTAAGAGATTCTGATTTCAGAGTAAAAATAAATGGTCATGAAACTAATGGTGTTAAAAATTCTAAATTTTGATGAAAAAGAAAAAACTTTTATTGTTATCAGATGATATCAGAAGTCACAGTGGTATTGCTACAATTTCCAAAGAAATTGTTTTAGGTACAGTACACAAATATGATTGGGTACAACTTGGGTGTATGATTAATCATCCCGAATTGGGCAAAATAATCGATATAAGTCAAGATGTTAAAAATATAAGTGGTGACGAAACAGCATATGTAAGAATTTATCCATATAACACATATGGCGATATTCAGGTATTAAGACAAATATTAGAACTAGAAAAACCTGACGCAATATTACATTTCACCGACCCCCATTATTGGATATGGCTATATGATAACGAACATGAAATTAGACAAAAAATTCCAATTCTTTATTACCATGTTTGGGATAACGAACCATCACCAGAATATAATAGAGATTATTATGAAAGTTGTGATTGGATTGGATGTATATCAAAACAAACTTATGGTATTGTAAACAGAGTTGGTAAAAGTACAATATCTACAACTTATAAACCTTTACAAGATTGGCAAATAAGTTACGTTCAACATGGGATTAATAAAAACACATTTAGACCTATAAATGAATTTTCTGATGACAATGTTATCAGAACAATCAAAAATGGTGATTATAATTTCATTTTATTCTTTAATAATAGAAATATAAGAAGAAAAAAGCCAGCAGATATAATTTATTCTTATCGTTTATTTTGTGATAATTTACCAAAAAATGAAGCAGATAAATGTCTTTTGTTAATGCATACAACTCCAATTGACAACAATGGTACTGATTTAATCTCTGTAAAAAACGCATTATGTCAAGATTATAATGTACTTTTTTCAACATACATATTGAATCAACAACAATTAAATGAATTATATAATTTAGTTGATTGTACAATTAACATATCCAATGCTGAAGGTTTCGGATTATCGACAGCGGAAAGTTTAATGGCTGGAACGCCAATAATTGTAAATGTTACAGGAGGACTTCAAGACCAGTGTGGATTCAAATTTAATAACGAGGAATTCACTGCAGAACAATACATAAAAATTAAATCTTTACATGATAAAAATTATTGGGATTTTTTAGCTCATGGTGAATGGGTTGTTCCTGTATGGTCAAAAACTCACCATCTAAATGGTTCACCCGCAACACCCTATATATATGATGATGATGTTGACACCAATGATGTAAAAGATGCTATAATGAAAGTTTATAAATGGGGAAAAATAATAAGAAAAGAAAGGGGGATGAAAGGTAGAGAATGGATGTTAAAAAATTTCTCATCTGAAATTATGTGTGAAAAACTTATCGAAGGTGTGGAAATTACAACAAATAAATTTGTTCCTATTCAAGGAACTGACAAATTCAATTTTTATAAAATTATATGATAAGACCATTTTTATTGTTTAGGGGTCCAGTTAAAAGTTTATCAGGTTATGGAGCACATTCAAGAGATATTTTACAAGGATTGTATGAGAGTAATTTATTCGACATAAAAATTGATAGTTGTCCATGGGGGTCAACTCCCTTGAATGCATTAGATGAAAACAACATTTTTCACATATGGATTAAAAGTAATATTGTGAATCAAATAAATAAAATTCCTGATTTTTATGTTCAAGTTAGTGTAGGGAATGAATTTAATCCTGTTGGTAAATTTAATATTGGTATTACTGCTGGAATTGAAACAACTGTTCTACCTCAAGATTGGATAGAACCATGTAATAAAATGGATTTAATAATCGTTCCATCTCAATTTAGTAAGGATGTTATGACTAACACAATGTATAAAGATACTGTACATTCTCATGTTAGAACTAAAATCGAAGTTTTATACGAAGGAATTGATATCAATGTATATAAAAAATTAGATTATGATGTCATGATTAATAAATCAAATAAAATAAAAAATTTCTTCGATTCAATACCTGAAAGTTTTTGTTTTTTATTTGTTGGTCATTGGTTGAAAGGTCAAATTGGTCATGATAGGAAAGACGTAGGAATGTTAATCAAAAGATTTGTTGAAACATTTGATGGTCACTCAGATAAACCGGCGTTGATTTTGAAAACATCATCGGCAACATTTTCTGTAAGAGAAAGAGAAAGATTGCGAAAATTAATTTTGGAATTAGTACATGGTAATAAGAATCCACCTTCAATATATCTTTTATTTGGTGATTTATCAAACGAAAATATGAATGAATTATATAATCATCCAAAGGTAAAGACAATGATTAGTTTTACGAAAGGTGAAGGTTTTGGTAGACCCTTGTTAGAATTTTCGATGGTCGGAAAACCCATAATTACATCAAATTGGTCTGGTCATCTTGATTTTTTAAATAAAGAACAATCATTACTAATTGAAGGTGAATTAAAAGATGTACACAGTAGTGCTGTTGACCAATTTATTGTAAATGGTTCCCAATGGTTTCAAGTAGATTATTTGGATGCATCATTAAAAATGATTGACATAAAAAATAATTATCCCGTTTATTTACAGAATTCTGAATTCTTAAGATTAGAAAACAAAGAAAAATTCTCATTAAAAAGCATGAATAAAAAACTAACTGATTTATTTTACAATCAAATAAAGTTAGATGATAACAAAAATAAATTACCTAAATTAATTTACTCATCGTGAAGTTAATGTACGCAATAACTGTAAATGATGAAAGGAATGAAGTTTTAAGATTAATAAACTTCATCAAACAAAATACTGATGACGAGATTATTGTACAAATAGACAATAAAAATTGTTCTGATGAATTTTTTATGGAGATTGCAAAATATACAACTAAAGTATATTGTTACTCATTTGAAAATGATTTTGCAAAGTTCAAAAACGAATTAACACATAATTGTTCTTTATACGATGCCGATTTTGTTTTTCAACTTGATGCTGATGAAATGATTACTGAAAAAATGATAAAGAATATTAAAGATATTATATTATCAATGAAACCAGGTACTGACATAATTTATGTTGGTAGAATTAACACAGTTGAAGGTATAAATCAAGAACATATAAAAAAATGGAATTGGTCGATGGATGAATTAGGTAGAATTAACATGCCCGACTTTCAGGGTAGAATATATCGTTCAAATTTAAAATGGGTTAATAAAGTCCACGAAAAAATTGATTGTCCGTTGAACAGAACCGCATTTTTAAATGATGAAGATTATTTTATATTACATCATAAAACAATTGAAAAACAAGAAAAACAAAATAAACATTACGAACAAATAAATTCATTGTATCATGATAATTGAAATGAGACCACCAATTTTTTTTAATGGTTTAATTGAATTAATTAATCATATTAATCAAAACAGAACAACTTCAGAAATGAATATGATTGAAATTGGTTGTTATGCGGGAGAAAGCACGTTAATATTTTCAAATTATTTTAAAAATGTGATTACAATTGACCCATTAGAACCAAACTATCATTCAGGGGACAGTGCATCAAAATCAGATTTTAATGAAGTGTACAGAAAGTTTTTACAAAGAACTATTAATAGAAACAATATCAAACTTATAAAATTAAAATCAGATGATGCAATTAAATATATTGAAAATAAAGTAGATTTTGTTTATATTGATGGTATGCACACATATGACCAAGTTAAAAAAGATATAACTAACTATAGAAAATTAATAAATGAAAATGGATTTATTGGTGGTCATGATTATGTTGATGGTTGGGCAGATGTGAAAAGAGCTGTCAATGAAGTGGTTGGTAGTGTAGATATGGTATTTTCTGATTACAGTTGGATAAAAAAAATTTAAAATGAAAAAATTTTTAATACTTACATCTATAACAAACGGTAAAGATAAGTTATTGGACCCAACAACTAAGTTTGACAACTGCGATTATATTGCATTTGTAGATAAAAAAGAAGATGTAAAAATCTGGGAACAAAGAAGTATTTTTAATTTCTCATCAATCGACAACTATAAACATAGAAGAAATGCAAAACCATATAAAATAATCTCATCTGTTATGTTTCCCGATTATGAATATATAATATGGGAAGATGGTAATCATCAATTAAAAAAAGACCCTCAACTTATTTTAGATGAGTATGGTGATTCTGATTTTTATTTATTCAAACACCCTGACAGAGAATGTTTATATGAGGAATTACAAGCATGTCTGAATTGGAGATTAGATGACCCCGTTAATTTACAAAATCAATATAATTTTTATAGAAATGTCGGATATCCAAATAAAAATGGTCTTTATGAATTATCAACTTTCATAGTTAAAAATACTCAAGATGTTAAAGAATTACAATTAATGTGGTTTGAACAAATCATAAGATTCAGTTCAAGAGACCAAATAAGTTTACCATTTTGTATTTGGAATAAAGATATAAAAGATAAAATAAAATTACTAAGAGGATTTTCAAATATCTTTTCTATGGGTGGACAAAACATCGGAAATGAATATTTTGATGACCAAGGAAGACATTTGAAATATTAATTATGGTAACGGTAATTTATACATATTTCGGACAAAAGGAAAGAATCGAAGGCATCGTTAAACAAAAATTGAATACCGTTATAATAGATGATTGTTCATCAATACCTTTGGGTCCTGTTGATGGTGTTAAAGTGTATAGAATTTTAGATGATATAAAATGGAATCAACCAGGTGCTAGAAATTTAGGTGTACATGTATCTGAAGGTTGGATTATCAATGCAGATATTGACCACTTAGTGACAAGAAGTATGATTATTGAATTGATGAAAACAAAATGGGAAAAGGGTAATATATACTTTTTAGGAAGAGAAGATGATGATATGTTGCATAATTTTTTTCTTGTACATAAAGAGGATTTCGATTTAATGGGTGGATGGGATGAAGATTTTTGTGGAAATTATGGATTCGACGATTATTACTTTGGTGTCAAATCTAAAAAATTTTTAAATCCAATATATCTAACCGATATAAAAGCAAAATTGTTTCTAAAAGAAAGTTCAACGATAGGAGACAGAAACACTAAAAATAATTCTATATTATTGAAAAAAAAACTTTCCGATTTTTCCCATACTCCAAGGTTAAGATTTAATTGGGTCGAAGTAAAATAAAATATATGTGTAGTATAATTTTTACAAGTAAACAAATTAATAATTTAGATGATGTAAACAGAGTGACTAAATTTCGTGGACCAGATTTAACTACACATACTTTACATGGTGGGTTCAGTTTTGTACACAATTTATTATCAATAACAGGCGAGATTACACCACAACCATTCGTATCTGATGATATTGTTTGTATCTATAATGGTGAAATATACAACCACAAAGATTTTGGAGATTTCAAGAGTGATGGTGAGAGTATAATTGAAGCATACAAAAAACATAGTATCGAGTTCACAAAATTTTTAGATGGTGAATTTGCAATTGTTTTAGTTGACTTCATGAATAACATAATTGTAGTATCATCAGATACATTTAAGACAAAACCATTATTCTATTCTATAGATGATAATCATAACATAGGTATTGCAAGTTATAGTGAACCTTTAATTAAATTAGGTTTTATTAAGGTTCAAAAATTTCCACCAAATAAAACAATTGTATTTGATGTCAAAACTAAAGAAAAATTGGATGAATTTAATGTTGTCACATTTGACGTTAAAAATCAAAATAAAACATCAATGGAAGATTGGTATAGTTCATTCGTACAATCAATCAAAAAAAGGACTGAAAATTTAAGAGAAAAAGTTTTTATTGGTTTATCAAGTGGTTATGATAGTGGTGCAATATGTTGTGAACTGATTAATCAAAAAGTGAAATTTAAAACATTTACTTTAAGAGGAACTGAAAACGAAGATGTTATTTTGAAAAGAATAATAAAAATGCATGAGGAAAAAATCGAATACAAACTACTCAATAAATCAGATACAGAATTGATTGATACAATAAAATATATAAAAGAGAATACTGAAGAATTTAAATACACAATATGTTCATCATCTTCACCATACAATGAATTTCATTTATCATTAACTGACGATGGTGGGTCAAAACATCTAAGTTATATTTGTAAAAAAGCAAGAGAAGATGGTTTTAAAATTATGTTGAGTGGTGTTGGACCAGATGAACTGTATTCTGACTATGGTTATGATGGAAGAAAAATATATATGCATTCCAATTTTGGTGGACTTTTTCCATCAGATTTAACAACTATTTATCCTTGGAATAGTTTTTTCAATTCTACAATGGAATCATACATTGCAAAAGAAGAATTTGTTGGTGGTTCATTTGGTATTGAAGTGAGATACCCCTTTTTAGACAAAAAATTGGTACAAGAATTTTTATGGTTAGATGTTAATTTAAAAAATAAATCATACAAATATCCATTAGAATATTATTTACAACGTAATAATTATCCATTCAATAAAGGTGAAAAATTAGGTTTCTGATATGAAATACAATATATTAACTGTTGCTAGTAAATCGTATTTTCCATTTTTAGATGTGTTTCTAAATTCTTTATTTAAAAATTGTGACACTTCTAAATTGAATAAAATTTATATTGTTGGTGTTGATTTAGGAAGATATAGAAATTATTTATACAATTCAAATAAGATTGTTTTTTTAGATGATGATAATAGTGATGAATATAATGGTGTACATTCTGATGGATGGTACAAAACAACTAAATTAAAAACAAGATATCTATACGATATTTTAAAAAAAATACCTGAAGATGAATCTTTATTGATGATAGATTCTGATACAGTGATATTGGAAGATTTTCACAATATCATTAATAAAAGTTATGATTTGCAAATATGTAAAATGTCTGATGGTGCTCACATAAGTGCGTCGGGTGTTTTAATCTTACACATTGCATGTTTTATGATATTCAATAATATTGAAAAATCAAATATATTTGTAAATAAATGGATTGAAAATATCGATTTCTTATTAAGAAATAAAAAAAGAAAACCACATGAAACACCGGCAATGAATCAAGTAATGCATGATAATAATTTTATTCAAGATTATAAAATTGAATCTTTAGACGATAGAATTGTTTGTGCAGATAGAAAAATTTTTCCCCAAACAAAAATCATACACTTTAAAAGTGGAGGTCTAATTGAAAGAAATACACCTTTGAAAAATTTTATGTCGAGATTTGAAAAAATTGAATGTCATGATGAAAATAGAAAAGATTTAAATTACATTAAATATTTACAAAAAGCACCTTATCTTGAATGGTGTTCAGAGGATTTCAATGTAGATAAACAAAGTTTTTATTCAATACAAAATAATTATAAATTACCGTGGATATAATTTTAAAAAATCATCAAGATAAATTTCTCAATTTAATACAAGATATACCATATGGTCAATCGGGGATGTTCAATAGTGAAATATTCATGTTATATGTTTTATATTATGAATTATATTGCGATTTATTTATTGAATCAGGAATTGATAATGGAATATCAACTGAAAGATTCTTAAAGTTTGTAGATGTAGAATATCTTGGAATGGATTTGAATGATGGTTGTTATGGTAGACATGTAAATAAAGATAATTTTACTTTTACATCTTTAGATTCAAAAGAGTTTATACCGAAATTTATTGAACATAGAAAAAATAGAAATATTGTTATTATGATTGATGGACCAAAAAACAAGGAAGCAATAGATTTAAAGAATAAACTTTTGGAAAATACTGATGTGAAAATAGTTGCAGTTCATGACACATATGATGGTTTAGATTATGAAGATTATCTTAGAATATTTGAAACAAAAAATAATAAAGAATATTATGAAAAATATTTTGATATTTTAAATCTCCACACACGTGATGATATTAAAACAATATTCAATCTCAGAAATTATGATGGTAAATTTTATAACCAAACATATCCGTGTGGGCCTGGTGTTTCAATATATTCTAAATTAGATATAAATTTTATATTATGAAATTAAACGATATAAATCAAAAATATGGTTCAGATAAAGGTTTAGGTCATAATTATTTGGAATTTTATGAAAACCTTTTCGAATTCAAGAGATACGATAAATTGAATGTACTCGAAATTGGTGTTTTATTCGGAAACTCTCTCAAATTATGGAGTGATTATTTTGAAAATTCATCAATTTATGGTCTTGATGATTTTTCTCAAAAGAATGGTGAAGAATTTTACAATCATAAAACAGTAAATGTCAACGATATTAAGAATAGTTTATCATCTTACAATCGAATATTTTTAGTAATCGAGAATTGTGGAAACGAAACATCAATAAATGAAATTTTCAACGATAAAAAATTTGATTTAATAATAGATGATGCCAATCACAACATTGAACAACAAAAGAATAATTATAAATTATTTCATAAGTTTTTAAAAGATGATGGACTTTATATATGTGAAGATGTTGCATCTAATGATTATGGAATTGATATTATTAATTTTATGAGATTGATTACTCCCGAAAAAAGAATGGAATTGATTAACTTTGATGTTGAAAAAAGAAAAGACGATAGAATCATACTTGTAAAATAATTTTATGAACATAACTTTTGTACTTGCAGTTTACAATAAGATTGAACTCACAAAAAAATGTTTCCACAATCTTAGAGAAACATATCCAACATCATATCTTGTAATTAGTAGTGGTGGTTCTTCCGATGGTACAAAAGAATGGGGAGAATCTATTAGTGACCCATATACGAAATTCATACATACCGATGATAGAATATCTTTTTCTGAAACATATAATAGAGGTGTAAATCTTGTTGATACAGAAAAATTAGTGCTGATTCATAATGATATGGTCATAGGTAAAAATTTTCTTGAAAATTTGGATGAATTATTAGATAAAAAAACAATATTATCATATTTGACAATTGAACCACCAATTTTCAATTCACATATCAGACCCGGAAAATTGATTTTAGATTTGGGTTCAAATTTTGATGATTTCAAATATAATCTATTCGATAAAATTATTGATACAAATTCTCATGATTGCAAAATATATGACGGTGCTTGTTTCTTTATGTCATTATATAAAGAAACATATGATGATATTGGTGGATTTGATGGAAAAACATTTTATCCAGCATTTTGTGAGGACGATGATTTCTTGTTTAGAGCCAAATTAAAGGGTTATAATTTAAAGACGACAGAATGTGCTATCACTTATCATTTCGTGTCCCAAACGTCACGATTTAGTCCTGAAATGAGAGATTACACACAACAATATGAAGAACAGTCAAATAGAAATTTTATCAGAAAATGGGGAATCCCATCAAACATAATTCATCATATGAATTTGTTGACACAAGAAAACTTATCATATGAAAGAAAAAAAATGCGTCTTGTAATAGAAAATCAAACATTGTTTGAAAAATATATTTATTCTTTAGAACCATTGTTTGATAAAATATCTATAACAAATAATATTGAAAATTATGTTTCATCTGAACAAACATATACATCATTTGATTTGAATGATAAATTCAATAATAGTGATGAATGTGATATTACAGTATATATTAATAATAATATATCAGATTCAGATTATTATAATATGTGTGTTTTGAGATTAATATATTATAACTATAATTCGGGAAAATATTTCATAGGTAACTTGAATGTTGAAATTAAGAAATGATTTTATTAATTTTTTCTATTACCATATCTGATGTAATTGATTTACTACATTCAAATTGTCTTGAGGTTCCTTTATGTTCTGGACACCAATTCCAATCACCAGCATCAAAATCAAAACGACTCCAGCACCCATTACAGACGTTTTTATTGATTACTCGATAGATACCATTCTTAGGTTCTAAATCGTCATCTGTGAACCCGCTAATAAGGATTGTGGGGATGTCACAAGCCCAAGCAATCCAAGATAACCCGCTACTCAAACCAATGAACATTTCAGATTCTTGAATAACTTTTATAACCTTCTCTATATCACCGGGTGGATGTTGCTTAACACCTTGTGGATTTCTGTTTCCCATATATCCATCTTCTTCTCTTGATAAAAGAATAACTTCGTATCTGAGTGATTTAAGATAGTTTACAACCTCTTGCCAACCATTTGGGTTGTTCCAATATTTACATTGTGCGGTCGAATGAGTTGCAATCGCAACTTGTCTTTTCTTTTTATTGTTGTATTTTTTAAGTGTTGGTTTCAATTCCTCGTATTCTAAACCAAGTATATCTGATGCAACTTTTGTTAATGGTTCTGGTAATGGATTGATAGGGTGTTTTTCATAATTAATTTCTTTTCCATTTTTGAATAAGCCAATATTATATTGTGCATGAATGTCATAGACTGTTGAACCTGGAGAAACAAATTGTATTTCTGAATAAACTTCTGAAAATAAATTGTTAAAAAAGGTGGAACAAATAATTTTACATTTATTAATTAATCTAAATTTTTCAACATACGGAATCCATGCCAAGTTATCACCCAATGATTTTGAATCGAATGATATCAACACCTTCTTATTTTCAAAATTTAATTTATGTACATAATTAAAATTATCACCTTTGATTGATAATATCCAATCAACAAAATACTTTTTGTTAGTCTTGCTCCACCAATTACCAAATAATTTTGTAGTATATTCAACAACGTTTGTTTTATTGTTTATAAATTGAACGTCATATGATAATTTAGGATTTCCCTTGATATGAATATATGCTCCATCAATAAAATTAATATCAATTTCAGGATTTTCAATTGATTTGTTTTTCCAAATGAATTTCTGTAGTTTATAGAATTCTTCAAAATCATAACCCAAATATTCGTCGAAAATATTTATTCCGTTATTATACAATTTAACTCTTGTACCTTTTTTATACTTTCCGATACAATCAATAATAGAATTTTCTTTGGGTAAGTATATGAATTTTTTTGTGTCCAAATAATTTACTTCAATGTAATAATCGTTGTCTGCAATTTTGTTATGGAATCCACTCACTAAATTCAGATATAAATTCTTGTTTTCATCACATGATAAATATACTTGAAGATAAACATCACCTCGGTTCATTCCATCTCTATTCCATACTGCTTGGGTATTTAGTTCATTTTCATTTGCAATATATTTGCTTATATGTATATTGTTTGTGACTTCTCTCAACACTTTCAAGAATGTTTTTTCTAACGCCCATCCATTTGGTTTATATGAAAAATATTCCGATTTGTTTTGTATTTTATCAACTAATTTCAATGCGATGTCTGTATGGATTGAAAATATGAATGTTGCACAATATGCATCATTGACATCCATAGTACTTTCTAAATTATATTCGTAAATTATTACTTCATAATTTTCAATTCTTTCTAAAAAGGATTGTCTATATTGGTCTACATCGATAATATTATCATATTCCAAAAAATGGATATACTTCTTATTCAAATATTTACAAAAATTAAATGCATGTCTCATGGTTTGCCATATTGCAAAATCATGATGAAATTCATGCATATTTTCTATTCTATAATCATTATTTTCCATCCATCGACCACTACCAACTTGATATTGTTCAAATTCATGATAAGATAGAATAGGATTGTCTTTATCAAAAATATAATAATCAACTAATTTTTGTATTTCAGATTTAATTGGATAATGACCAATTAATAATATTTGAATATTAAATGTTTTTAATCTTCTTATTAGTTCCAATAAATCCTTTTCTTTAGAATCGTTGTCAGGCCATGAATCTATTACAAATATGTGGTCTTTGAATTTATGATTTTGATTTTTTGGTTGAGTATTAACCAAATATTTTTCACCACCTTTGATACCATAAAAATATAAATCCATGTAATTTACCCCATCAAAATTTCCTTTTTCAAAATATCCATCGGGAAATGCATATTTGAAGTTAGAAATTTTTTCAATATCTTTTTTTTCTAAATTTTTATAGTAATTTGACCATTCTTGAGAAACTAGTTCTAATAAAGGTGCAGAAAATTCATCAGTATTTTTTGTCCCATGTTCGGGTCTACCCATAGATGCACATGTAAATAAAAACAAACCACCAGGTTTTAACATTCTAATTATGTTATTAATGGTTTCTTCATAAAACATATCATGTTCAAACACTTCGGTGGATATGATAGTATCAAAATAATTGTCAGGTCCATCAAACATATGACCAATAGATACTAAATCAACATTACTACCTTCCCCAACATCGATACCCAAATAATTACAATTTTCAAACAAATCACGATTGTTGCCATTAATATCCAAAGAACCAATATCCAAAACTTTTTTATTTTTGAAATATTCAGGAAACTTGTTTTTTACTTTCAAACAAAAATCTTTTTGTTGTTGATGTGCCATTATCTTTTATTTATAATAATAATTGCGTTTAAAAAATTTATTGATTCAATTTGCATTCCATAATTTAAGATTCCCGAATTTTTATAGTGTTCATAATGCCAGTCATCTCTTCTTGCATGAACATTATGTTTATGATATAGAATCTGTCCATGATAATTCACTTCATCTACAATATTTTTGAAATATTCAATTGTAGTATTCGGTCCCTTATATGTTCCACCATAATCAAACCAATAAGAAGTACAGGCATCTTCAACAACATAAATTCCATTATTCTTTACATGATTCCAAAGATTTTCAAATGAATAAATGACATGTGAATTCATGTGTGAACCATCATCCAAAATCATATCAAAAGGACCATATTGATTTGCAACACGTGATAAAAATTCACCATCTATTTGTGAACCAATCTCAATAGTAATTCTTGATTCTTCTTGTTGTTTGCAATCAGGATTTATATCAATACCATATACATTCGCATTTGGATAATATTCTTTCCAAGTCCTCAATGAATTACCATTCAAAACACCGATTTCTAAAATTTTAAGTTCTTGATTTCTTTCGAAAGGCAAATATTTTTCATATTTTTTGAGGTAGTCATGTATTTCAGACGACTTATCTGTTCCGAATTGCAAACCTATTTCATTTAATGTTTTCATCTCCATGCGTATAAAAGTTGTAATTGATTGTTGTTACCTAAATATAATAAATGTGTATGGAATGATAAACGATTCAATCTGTTTATCAAACTTGCTCTCAATTCATCATCAAATCCAAGATGTGCATGATGGTATTCCATGGAGATATTTTTTACCTTCATCAAGTTTTCATCTGATATTCCTTGAAAAACCATTTGTTCCGAACCTTCGATATCGATTTTAAGAAAATCAATTTTATCAATTAATTTGGTTTCAAATAAATAATCCAAATTGTATGTTCTGACAGGGTAATTATTAATGTTATCCGTATTATTCACAAACACATTTGAACCTCCCAAATGGTCACTCTCATATAGATTAAGTGTACCCATTTTATCTGCAACCGCAGCATTAAATAAAATGGATTTTGGGTCGGAATTTCTTTTTAATAATTTAAAATATCTTTTGTCTGGTTCAAATGAAATAACTAAACCAGCACCTTGTGAGTGTGCCCATCGATTAAAAACACCGATATTTCCACCCAAATCAACAACTATATCACCATCATGAATTTTTCTTTCCCTATTATAATAATAATCAAGTAAATTATAAATTTCATGATAGATTGCTCTTGGCCAACCATAATTTATTGCAACAAACATGGTTCCACCAGCAATTCCCTTTATGTTGCCAAGATTTTCAAATGTATTTTCATCAGTCCAAAAGTATTCCGATTTATATAAATTATTATCTTTTTTAAGTTTAATAAATTCAATCATTTTGTCCGATATTTCTGAATTTTTATTTCCATGGAAGTATAGAATTGTTGATTTGTCTTTGGGGATAAATTGATATCCATATATTCTGTTAAAATTATATGGTCCTTGTTTATTCCAAAATATATAAAAATCACTCAATTGATTACTTGTTTGACCAGCATCCCCATCATAGGACGATGTATCGAAATTTGATAATGGTAAATGTGTTGTCACATTGTATCTCCATAATAATAAATTATGAATTCCCTCATCATTCCATGACAAATATTTTTTGTATTCATGTAAAGGTATTGATTTATATATTTTAATAATATCCTCAAAAAACCATTTGCATCGTTGATTATATACATATAAACATACATGTGCATATGGATATGACTTTTTGACCGAATATAAATTTGATAGATTTTCGTTGAACAAATAATACTTTATTTCTCCGTTATCATTATATGGAACACTGAATTCTTCGGGTACATGAATATCACTGACAGGATAATCGGTTATTAAATTGAAATATTTTTCAATGTTATCAATATTATAATTAACAATGACATCACCATCTATCCAAATATAATTTTCGTAACCTTCATTCAATGATTCTATGCAAGCATATTGTTTCCAATACCATTTATCATGTTCAGAATGATATGGAACGTTTAATCTTCTTTTTATTAAACATGGATAATCAAAATCGATATCACCATCAACACTATAAACAATAATTTTATGTCTTGAGAATTCATTTATTGATTTTACTAACTTATCTATAACAGGCATGTATTTGGTGTTTCCTACTGTAACAAAACACCAATTCTTTTTTTTAAATTTATTTGGTAACCTATCAGAAACTTCTTTTGCAATTTTATTCCAATCAAACTTTTTTCTTATTTTTTCAGAATCTCTTATTGCTCTTGCTCTATAAATTGTATAATTTTCATAAGCATCTCTCATTACTTTTGATAAGTCCCCATAATTCGGTTCAATATAATTACCAACAAAATGTGGTTCTTGACCCGATGCTGGTACTTCATGTAATGTTTTAACAGGTAAACCATATCCTTTTGCAAATTCTAATTGCGCTCCCCAATTTGAATAAATTGACGGTGTTCCGCATGCCAAAGACTCGATTAGGGGGAGATTAAAACCTTCACTTCTTGCACATGAAACAAATACATTACCCTGTTGTAAATAATTTATATAATCATTCCTTGATGGAAAATGAATAACTTCAATTCCTTTATGTCTAATATCAAAATGTTCTAATCTATTTTCAGTTGTACCTAATCCATCTTTTGCAAACATATTGTCTGCGGAGACAATAAGTTTCACCGATTCGTTCTCATCAAATGTTTTTGCAAATGTTTCAATAATTTCTTTTGTTGATTTTCTATATTCCCATCTACCAAATAATAAAAATTTAAAAGTATCATCAGTGTTTACTAATGTTGGTTTGAAAGTATCCCCATCGACACCCTCAGGAACAACAAAAATTTTCTGTTCAGGATAACCTTGTTTAATTAAATTAATTTTCTGCCATTCAGATGGAACCCAAAATTCATCAAATTTTAAAATCTGATTAAAAAAATCTTGTGGATATTCAGTTGTTTCCCAAACATTATAACCAATTTTATAACCATCGTAATTATCATAGAAATACCTATGATTCAAATCATTTAAGACAATATGAATATCTGCTTTGAAATCGTTTTTATAACCATATAAAGGATAATCACTAACCGAACCATCACTATTGTGAAGTGATTGTAAAATGAGCATATCTCTCATTTCATCTGTCATGTAAGATTCATTATCATGTGCTTTTTCATGATAATGCGACCACGTTTTTCCTATGGTGTAATTTCTAACCTTAACTGTATGGAACTTATTTAATGCGGTGAAAAAAGAACGAGCGTGATTATTATAACCCGTTTCACCAATAAATGATGTATGTACAAGTATGTTCATTGTACAAAATATACATAAAAAAAAATAAATATCTAAGTGTATTTTCAGAATTTATGTGGTATAAACCATTCTTCTCCTTTCAATATCTCTAAAATTTCATCGTAAGTGTACGGTCCTTGTTTAGTATCTAAATATTCTATAAAAAAGGGTTCTTCTTCGGTATTCCACGAAACAAATGTTTTTGTTTGATTTACAGATTTTCTAACTGTGTATTGTGATGTTTCAAGCACCACACTAAAATCTATTTTTGGAAGTTCGCTTACGTCGAATATTATATACTTAATATCTTGCATATTACTATTATTTTTATAATCCGTACCTTGACCTAAAAACATCAAAATTTTGATTGATTTGCGCTTGAGTAAGCGCAATGGTATACACTTGAACAACGGATATGCCACCGGAAAAATATCGAGTTCCCGCAGTACTACCTGAGTCCCAATTGCCAACCGTAAAATTTAATGTTGGAGTATTTGGTGTTGCTAGACTAGTGTTTGCAGTTTGTACGGTATTAACATACCATCTAGTTACTCCAGCTGAATCTCTAGCAACAACAATATAATACCATGCGTTAGCTGAAGGGAATGTGTATCCTGGGTCTAAAAATGTAATACCATTGTGTATTGCTTGTAAGTTAGAACCGCTACCACCTGAACCATTTCCTATACCAAATGAATATCCATTAGCATTGCCCCCCGACCTTTCTGCTCCATTATGAATTGCGATAGAGGCGACACTTAAAACTGACGGTCTTATAAAAATGCACATAGAATAATCTATTATTTTTGTGGTAGCTGGAGTACTTCTATTTGCGTATTGATTTATTCCATTGAAAGAGAGGTATCCTCCGTCGCTACTAACAAAAGTTGGACTATTAGCTAATGTCAAGTCGTTTCCGTTTCCGCTCAAATCTGACCAAGTTCCTCCTATACCGGAATACGATGTCGATAAACCAGCGTCTAAATATAAGGCCAATCCCTCAGTAACAATTGGGAGTTGATATATGTTTCCAAGTCTACTAGTATCAGTTCTTGGATATAATCTATCTCCGAATATCCTTGTGTTTTCTTGAAATCCTCTAAACATAATTTTTAAAAATTTCCTTGCATACCAAATACACTACATGACACACTAGATGATATTGCTGTAAGTCCAACTTGTACCAATGAACCTGATGCAATTTGAAAATCTGAATATGAATTTACTGCCCTAAATGAACCCGATGTTGTTGAGACGGTAGATGTGATTACAGGTACTTCATCGAATAATCTCGGTGTAGTACCTGCGGTATTAGTGACAAAAATTAAAAGTGAACCTGATATTGCGTTACCCGTAAATTTTACACCAATTTGTGTAATTTTACTTCCTAATGAACCTGCTGTCGCTAATGTTACTAAACCACCAGTAACTCCAGTTCTATCGGTATATGCGCTTGTTAAATATGCTTGGTTAAATATCGGTGTTTTAGCAAATACTGGTGATGTATTTTGTGACATAGTTGTGTTTATTTATAAATATATTAATAATTGTAAAATAAATAAAGTTTTGCCCCTGCGGGTACTCCTTCAGCACCAATCAAACTACCTGTTATGGTCATGCTACCACTTAGATTCAATATTGTACCATCAAAAGTTAAATTCGGTTCTCCATTAAATGTATTTGCAGTACCTGTTGCTGTAATTACATTATTGTTTGTATTATTATTAATTGTAACACCACCTCCCAAAGCAGAACCATTTAATGTCAATGAACCTGTAATATCAAGTGAACCAGTAACCGTTGCACTACCACTTACATCTAATAGACCTGTTAATAATGATTCCTTACCAATTCCAACTTTAGATTGTGAAACATATAATGCTCTTTGTCCATATTGACCAACACGAACTGTATTATCTGAAAATGCTTCGATGATTGGTAGACCTGCAACTGTATTAACACTGAATAACGAACCACTAAAACTATCTGTTACACTAAACAACCTGCCACTTACTCCATCTACCGAAAATATATTTGAACCACTACCGATTATTGCTAATGCAGAAGTGTTAATAGAACCTGAGATGTTAACTGAACCTGTGATTCTAAAAATACTTGCAGTATAAATTAAATTAGCAGATGCTGTTGCTGCATTTATTGTACCATTAGATAAAAGTACGCTTCCTGAACCAGGGTTGTTAATAGTATTAAATCCTGTTCCTGATGTTCCACTACTTCCTGATGTTCCACTTGTTCCTGAAGAACCTGTATTTCCTGTTGCACCAGATGTTCCTGAAGAACCTGATGTACCACTAGTACCCGAAGAACCTGTATTTCCTGTTGCACCGGATGTACCACTACTTCCTGATGTTCCACTTGTTCCTGAACTCCCATTACTACCCGATGTTCCACTTGTTCCACTACTACCACTTGTTCCACTACTACCTGAAGACCCCGATGTTCCACTTGTTCCACTACTACCACTTGTTCCACTACTACCTGAAGACCCCGATGTTCCACTTGTTCCAGATGAACCACCAGCACCTGATGTTCCTGAAGAACCACTATTACCCGATGAACCACTTGTACCTGAAGTACCACTACTACCTGATGTTCCTGATGTACCTGAAGAACCATTACTACCTGATGTTCCAGAACTACCTGAAGAACCACTAGTACCGGAAGAACCAGATGTTCCACTCGTTCCACTACTACCATTAGAACCACTTGTACCAGATGTCCCACTACTTCCTGAACTTCCACTTGTTCCTGAAGTTCCAGAAGAACCCGATGTACCACTTGTACCAGACGAACCATTACTTCCTGATGTACCAGAAGAACCCGATGTACCACTTGTCCCCCTAGTTCCCGAAGTTCCTGAACTTCCTGATGTTCCTGAAGTTCCACTAGTTCCCGAACTACCACTTGTTCCCGATGTTCCACTACTTCCATTAGAACCACTTGTTCCTGATGTACCTGAAGAACCAGCACCACCTGATGTTCCCGATGTACCTGCAGCACTCACCCATGAAGTACCATTATATCTATAAATGTTTGTATCTGTTGTATTATAATATAATGCTCCTGTTGCATTAAGTACTGGTGCTGTTGCTGATACAGGTATTTGTAAAGAACCCGTAATTCTAAAAGAACCAGTGAACTGATGTGTATCATCAAGGGTATCACCAAACTTATTGGAACCACTAGCAAAGGATGTGGTGAAGAAACTAACGGATGAACTTATGATTAATTGTTGGGCAATAATATTTCCCGTAACTGTCAGAGAACCTGTAACAACGGAATCTTTTTGGCTTATCAGACCATTTCGGACAACGAATTGACTCATTTTATAATAACTAAGTTCACTATCCCTTAGTGGATTTACATATAAATATTATAGTATTTTGATTTATTTAAAAAATACTTTGTCTTTCGGATATAAATGTGTGAAATGTTTAAAGTCCGAATCTCGATTTTAATGCGTTATAATTCTGTGTTAATTCTGAAAAAGTTAGAATTCTATTATAAACTAATGTATTATAAATCCGATAATTACTATAAACTCCGACAGGTGGCGGTAATGCTCCAACACTATACACATTTGTACCATTGGTCCAACCAGTAACAGATGCCCAAGATGCATTTGCATGTGTTGCAGTCATTTCAGTCAAATTATAAAACATTTGAATTGATGTAGATGTCTTAAATTGTACTGTAAACATATATGTTGTATTATTTGTCAATTGAACAGACCCTCTGTAATCAACAGAACAACAAGCATCATTACCTTGAGCATAAAATCTCATGGTATTGGTCCAATTGGTGCTATCTGTTCCGACTTCGAAGACAAAACCATAAGGTGTGGTAGTTTGATATTTTGATAATAGAAAATTTCTATTCGAAAAACTAATTATATTTGCAAAAACAATTAATGTGATATCATTTGTAATTAATGGTAAACTTGTATTTGAAGTTACATAATCATCACTACCATCAAAAAGTAAATTCCCTCCATTATTAGTACTATATGTTGGTCCATTTATTAATGTACCTGTATACCCATTTCCACTCAAATCAATCCACGTTGTTCCACTACCCGGATAACTATTTCTATCAGCAGCATCTAAAGACAATACCAAACCATTTGTAACAACTTTTGGTCCATTATCAAAACTCATAATGATAAATATTTATAATCCAAATCTTGATTTGGTTGCGTTATAGTTTTGTAATATTTCTGATGGTGTTAATACTCTGTTATATACTCTACAGATGGAAATAGAACCATTATAAGAATATGATGCCAAATTTCCTCTACCACCCAACCATATACCAGTTGTATTCGTTGCGATTGTTCCTGATGGTGTATCATTACCAACTTGAACACCATTGACAAATAATCTTCTATCACCTGTTACAAAAGTTCCAACAACTTGATGCCACTTTGATGTTGTGATATATGTTGCGGTGGTTATTTCCAAATTATTGATACCACCTAATGCATGTCTCCATTTGATACCTGCACCTTCTTGAAACAAAGAATATTGTTGATTTGCAACACCTTTTTCAAACCAAATACCATTCTGTGTGGTTGCGTTTGTTTTAATCCAAATTTCAACAGATGGGGTTTGAGTATTCAATACAGTACTATTAGTAAATAAAACATATTCATCTGTGCCATCAAAATCAAAATAACCACCATTTGAACTATTAAAACTTGGTGAATTATTTATTGTTCCAACCATTCCATTGCCACTCACATCAGACCATGATGTTCCTGTACCTCTGTAACTATTTCTATCCGCAGAATCTGAAATAAATACCAACCCATTGCTAACCACACGACCTGATGCATATTCTGTTGCCATATTTAATTTATTGTTTTCACCCTAAACTTTCTTCCCGTTGGGTCCAATGATTCAAGTTCTTTTGCTTTTGCATCCGCTTCTTCATATGTTGCAAATGAAAAAATTAAATCGGATGGTAATAATCTTTCAACCCAAGCAACATCAAGATTGGGTACATATTGCATTTCTACTACGTACATAATGTTTGTTTATATATAAATACTACGATAGACCAAAACGAGATTTTTGTGAGTTGTAGTTTTGGAGGACTTCTGAATCAGATAAAACTTTGTAATATATGTATACATTTGCAATATTTCCTGAAAAAAATCTGTTTTTATGTCCTTGCCGTGCTATTTTCAAGTCCCCATTTGGAGTAAATGAAGTAAAAGTCGCTGTTATTGTGGAGTCTAAAATACCATTGATGTAAAACTTAACTGTTCCAGAAGTAAATGAACAGACCATGTTATTCCAATTTGCAGTATTTATTGTGCCATTAGCACTTACCGATGATATGTTAATTGCAGTTAATGTTAAACCATAATTATGCCATTGCAAAGAATTTGTTGGGTTCTGACCAATATTACCTTGGTCTATAATATACGCATTAAGTGTATTAATTACATTTGGTTTATGCCAAACGGATAATGTAAAATTATTACTCAATTGAATAGATGAACCACCCATATAGATATAATCATTTGTTCCATCAAATACAATACTCCCACCATTCGCACTACTAAATGTAGGTCCATTTGATAAATATCCGTTATTGTTATTCCCACTCAAATCTAGCCAAGTAATTCCAGAACCGGGATAACTCTTTGTATTAGCTGCATCCAAATGAAGAACCAAACCATTGATTACAATATTCGGACCTCCTGACGTTGTACTCATGGTATCATATCAAGTTTTGATTGCCATTCATCGGTTGACAATATTTCAAGAATCTCCTCATGTATGAACGGACCTTCCAATGTTGTCAATTCGGATATGCATGATGGTTGTTCACCAGACCACTTGACGAATGTCTTTGTCCCATCAATGGATTTTCTAACGGTCTCCGAAGATGTCTCCAATACCTGATTGAAATCAATCTTGTCAAGTTCTTCCACAAGGAAGATTGCGTAGTTTCTATTATCGTACATAATAATTGTTTGTATATAAATATTATGGTAGTCCGAAACGAGATTTTGTTGCGTTGTAGTTTTGTAGGACTTCTTGTGCCGATAATGCTATATTATGTATTTTTGCATTTCCTAAAGTAAACGCTAAATAAGAATAAACATTTTCACCGCCACCATCTACTTGTGGTTTATTAAAACCAATATTACCTGCACTTGGATAAAGGCCTGAATTGTATTCTTGTGTTGGTCCAGCAACAGAACTATAAAGCGCACCATTCACATATAATTTTAAAGTGGTATCAGACCGACTATTTACTAGTGTTAAATTAAAATATTTGTTTAATGTTGTTATTGAATACACTACAGTATTCCTATATGAGTCAGCACCTCTGATGTAACCATATACATCAAATCCAGTTCCTGTTGCATTGCCAGTCCAATAAATTGCAACACCTGAATAATATGTTGCGCCCATAATTACACCATTTCTAATAACTTTGTTGTATGCATTTGGAGCGGCTGCAGTAGGATATGACGCAATTTTAATCCAACAATCCATAGTAAAACTAGAAAGTGCTGATAATGTTATAACAGGAATAGGTGTAGTAATTGTATCGTCTGTTGCATCAAATGTAATTGAACCATTATTATCATTACTAAATGTTGGTC
>Ga0172372_10001235_pt1 | contig 39705 bp, 44 predicted proteins | sample LakKiv5m_2_FD_114544 | JGI IMG/M metagenome (GOLD analysis project Ga0172372, IMG submission 114544) | Freshwater microbial communities from Kabuno Bay, South-Kivu, Congo - kab_092012_9.5m | ecosystem: Environmental > Aquatic > Freshwater > Lake | place: Democratic Republic of the Congo...
TAAAAAAATAAAAAATAAAAAATCAAATAAAAATCAAACAAAAATCAAACAAAAAAAAATAAAAAATCAAACAAAAAAAAATAAAAAATCAAACAAAAAAAAAATAAAAAAATAAAATTGAATAAAAAATCAAATAAAAAAATTGAAAAAAATTAATTTAAATATTAATAGCTATATATAACTAAAAACTAATTTAAAAACAAACTTTTAATTTTAAAACAAATGGATCTCAAACAAAAAAAATTATCAAAATCTGAATGGAACTCTATTGAAATTCCAGTATCAAATAATGAAAAAGAAATTTTAATTTTAATGACAGAAGGATATAATAACGTTAATATTAAAATTAATAAAACTGAATCTATTTTTAGTTATTTGAAAATAGATTTTAACAACTCACTTGAAGATTATTTATTCAACAAATATTTTTCTGAAAAAGTAAAATATTTAATTGAAAAATATAAAATAAATTATATTCAATTTAACACATCTAAAAAACAGCAAAAAGAAAATAATAATAATAACAATGATAATACAAATTTTATTTATTCAATTAACATCGCATCAATTGTTAAATTAAAAAGTGCTGACAATGTACGTGTATCAAGATTTGACATCATTGACGAGACAGTGTCTGAAAATATTTATGAATATATTTTAATTCATAATTTGGAACAATTATTAAAATATTTTAAAAAAAATGATAATAAATGGCATTATTATTATTACACAATTAATAAATTGTTAGAAAATAACATTGAAAAAATAATACATTATGTAAAAGACATTTGTCGTATTGTATTATCAAAATTAGAGAATAATTTAGATTTATTGTATGTTTTAAAAAAATCATCTGATATAATTGAAAAAAATAAAAATTTATTAAAATTTGCTGATTTATCTTTATATACACATCAAAAACAATTATTTACCTCAATCAAGCAAAGTGGAGCTAAATTAATTTTATATATTGCACCAACTAGTACTGGAAAAACTATTTCACCTCTAGGAATTTCTACTTCTAAAAGACTCATATTTGTTTGTGCTGCTAGGCATGTTGGGTTATCACTGGCTAAATCAGCTATATCAATAGAAAGAAAAATAGCATTTGCATTTGGTTGTTCTACTTCATCAGAAATACGTTTGCATTATTTCGCAGCAACTGATTATACAACAAATAAAAGAACAGGTCAAATAAAAAAAGTTGATAATAGCATTGGAGATAAAGTGGAAATAATGATTTGTGATGTTAGATCTTATTTACCAGCAATGTATTATATGTTGGCTTTTAATGAAGCTGAAAATATAGTGACATATTGGGATGAACCAACAATATCAATGGATTATAAAAATCATCCTTTACATAGAATAATTAAAAAAAATTGGAAAGAAAATGTAATACCAAATATAGTATTATCTTCAGCAACATTGCCAAAATTAAGCGAATTAGAATTAACAATCAATGATTTTAAAGAAAAATTTAGTCAATTAAATCCAAATATCATAAATATATCTAGTTATGATTGTCGTAAAACTATTCCACTAATTGATAATAATGGATTTGTAATTATGCCACATTATTTATATGAAAATTATGAAAATATTTTAAATGTTGTTAAACAATGTGAAGAAAATTTAACATTATTAAGATATATTGATCTAGATGAAGTTTCTAAATTTTGTATTTATATTGAAGAAAATAATTTTTCAAAAAAATCATGTAAATTTGATCGTAATTTTGAAACTATAAATGACATTAATATGACAACAATTAAAATATATTATTTAAAAGTTCTTAAAAATATTTTACCAAATAAATGGGAACAAATTTATAATTATTTCCAATTAACAAGAATTAAAAAAATTAATATTAATACAACAATTGATTTAAAAGGAAATAAGCAAAATAATATTAAAAAAATATCAAGCGTTGGTCCAGGAACTTCAATAAGTGCAAATACAAATAATTCATCTTTATTAGAACAACAAATTAATAATATTGGAATATATGTTACTACACGAGATGCTTATACATTAACAGATGGTCCAACAATCTTTTTAGCAAAAGACTTAAATAAAATTGCAAAATTTTGTATTCAACAAGCAAATATTCCAGCAAGTATAATGCAAGATATACAAAATAAAATTAATATAAATAATCAAATCAATGAACGTGTTACAGAAATTGAAAAAGAAATTGAATTTGAAGAAAATAAAATAACTGATAAAATTACAAATGATGATCCAAATGCTAGTTCTAGAAATAAACAAAATAAAACTAAAATTGTCAATAAAATATTAAATAAAAGTGATAATAAACAAATTAATCAATTATCAGAACAATTAAATAATTTAAAATCAGCAATTCAACAAGCATCACTTGATGATATGTTCATTCCAAATAAATTATTACATAAAAATAAATGGGCTGAAGGATTAGATACAACAAGATCATTTACAAGCAGTATTGATGATGATACAATAACATCAATAATGATGTTAAATGTTGATGATAGTTGGAAAATATTATTATTACTTGGAATTGGAGTATTTACACAACATGAAAATATTGAATACAGTGAAATCATGAAACAACTTGCTGATAAGCAAAAATTATATTTAATAATTGCTGGTGGAGATTATATATTTGGAACAAATTATCAATTTTGTCATGGATATTTAAGTAAAGATTTAGATGCAACACAAGAAAAAATTATACAATCACTCGGAAGAATTGGAAGAAGTAATATACAACAAGATTACACTGCAAGATTTAGAGATATGCAACAAGTTACAACATTATTTCAATATTTAAATTTTAATGAAAAACCTGAAGTTTTAAATATGAATTGTTTATTTAATTCTAAAAATATAATATGGAATGAAGAATTAGAAGAATATCAAGAAATAAATGAAAATAATAGTGAAGATGGTTTTATTTCTGAAGAAAGTGATAATGAAGATAACAATGAAGAAAAAATAATTGAAAAATATAATAATGAAGAAAAAGTAAATTCATCAAATTTCAAAATTAATAATAAAAAAGATGTCAATGATGTAAGTGATGATGAAGATGAAAATTAAAAATATTTTATAATATATATTTATTTTTTATAATATATATTTATTTTTTATAATATATATTTATTTTTTATAATATATATTTAAAATTTATAATATTTATTTATTTTTTATAATATATATTTATTTTTTATAATATATATTTAAAATTTATTATCATTTTCTTAAAATTATAATAATGGGAAATACACAATCAATACAAAAAGTAAATTTTGAAGATGTTCAATATGCAATTAAAAATATTGATAATCATTTATTAATAAATACATTATCTGAAAATTTACAAACTTGTTTAATTTTAAATACTTTACCATTTGATAAGGAAGAAATAGTAATAAATAAATTATTAAATAATTCTGATAAAATGAGAACAATAACAATTATTATTTATGGAAAAAATTCAAATGATGATACAGTAAATAATAAATATAAACAATTAATTGATTTAGGATTTAAAAATGTATATATTTATCAAGGTGGTTTATTTGAATGGTGTTTATTACAAGATATATATAGTAGTGATTTATTTCAAACAACTGATAAATTAACTGATTTATTAAAATTTAAACCAAACAAAGTTTTAAATGTTTCATTAATTGAATATTAATTTTATATATATATGTTATAAAATATATATTATAAAAAATATATATTATAAATATGCCATATTATTCAATAACGCTTGATGGACAAAATAATTTACAACGAATTGGTTATTTTATAACAACAAGTATTTTTTCCGATAACTATTTAGATGCAATAAATTATGCTAAAAATAAAATTAAAAAAAAAATAAAAAAAATACATGGCATTCAAACAGATCATTTTGAAATTGTTAATATTGAAGAAATATTTTTTTTCAAAAAAAATACAAATTTTTATTTTTATAATTTATAATATATTTATTTTATAAAAATATATTGTTTATTAAATAACTGGTAAATATCTTAATGTACTATTTTCATATTTAGTAACCTTAAACACATCTTCATATCCTTCTACATAAACTGTATCTCCATCAAATAATTCATCAACACCATATTCAGAAAGTCCTGATTTTCCATTAACAGACACTGGAAGTTTTACATTGTTATGTTGATTGCTTATTGTATAATATTGAAATTTACTTCTATTCGATAATAATGGTCTTCCCATTAACGGTAAAATATTATTTTTTGTTGTTTGACTCACTGGTGTTAAAATTCCAACTTGTGAATAATTTGATGAAACATAACCTACATTAGTTGGTTGATTTATTGAAACAACAGGAATTGGTACTAAATAACTTTCATTTTTCAATGGAGGATAATATGGGCTTGAATAAGAAGTTGCATAATCACTGTAATTATTAACATTTATTTGATTTGGTTGTGGGAAAGATTGTATTTGTTGATTTTTTATGTCATTTTCAGAAATATGTAAATTTTTTGGTGATGATTTATATATTATATATCCAATTGAAAATATAACAATGATTCCAATTATAAATGTAATATTTTCAAAACAAATAAATCCATTTTGACATTTATATTTATTACGCATTTATTAATATATATAAATATTGTTTTATAAATATTATTTAATATTATTTGATGTACAAATGACTTCCTTATTACGATATTTTTCTATTCTTCCAGGTTTAAAATTTCCTTTTTTTATTCCTAAAAAATATAAATCTTTTGACACATTATTGTAATAAGTATCCCAAACAGAAAATAATTCATTTAATTTTAAAACTTCATTTAAATTAATTTCAGTAAGATTTTTATAATAATCTGACATATCATCAAGTCCTCCAATAGTTCCATAAGAATCATTTGGTGTTGTTCTTCTAGTTCCATGTTCTGGCCTATCAGTTGAGGCACAAGTAAATAAAAATAAACCATCTGGTTTTAACATATTGTAAATTTTAATTAATGAATCTTTATATTCTGGATCATGTTCAAAACATTCTGTTGATATAATGGTATCAAATGTATTATCATCAAAAGGTAAATCTTTTGTTTTTGATACAATTGTTACATTATTTGCTTGTATTACATCATTTGCATCATATACACAATTTTCAAATAATTCTCTATTATTTCCATTTATATCTCCAGCTCCAACATCAAGCACACGTTTATTATTAAAATAATAATAAAGAGTGCGTTTAACAAAATATGTAAAATCTTGTGCTTGTATATGCATGTTATATAAACACAACATAAATAAATATTTTTTAAATTTGTTTAAAATATTTTTCTAAAAATATATTTATATTTTCAGAATATTTACATCTTAATTGATGATTATCTATTTTATTATACATGTTATGTATTTCTTCACTTGATGGTATATTTGGTTTTGTTCCATCATCCATTATTCTTCCTTTTCTAAATTTATATTGTTTTTCAGATTGAACATAGTAATGTGCTAAATATATAGGTGATTTAAAAAAAGGTAGTGGAATTATATTGAATGGCCCAATAACCATTCTTAGTCCCATTCCATTATAAACACGTGCATCATCATAAACTATGTAATAATGAGGATTAACAATTGATTTAACACATTCTGGTCTAACAAAACATTTTACATGTTGGTCTAAATTTATTTCACTTTTTGTAAAATTTTTAATTAATAATCCATCTTCAGGTTGTTCAATTAAATTATTTGATCCAAACATTAACCAATTTATACCTATCATATCAGCATTGCTAAAATAATTTAAAAAACTTTTAATATTAGTATGACTATTAATACATAAATATTCATCAGCGTCTAAATAAAGCATCCAACTAACATCATTTTTTAAAGCTATATTTAATGCACGTTTAATAAAATCTAATTTAATATTATTTTTAGTTTGGTTAATACGACAAATTGTTAATTTTCCTCCAAATCTTGGTGCAGTTATAGGAATAACAGATAAATGATCAAATATAAAAATTTTATCAAATCCTAATAAAAAATGATGAGCTATCCATTCATTTATATTTTTTTCATCACGCGCATTAGTAAATAGCATAACTTTATTACAATTATTTTTTCGTGGTTTACGAATAAACATTTTATATATAATATTTTGAAAGACATTAAATATATTTTTTTATCTTTAAATAATTTTTATAATATATATAATTTTTATTATATATTTTACAATAATATTTTATAAATTGTTTTTATTTTGTTGTTTTATCATTGCTTGCTTTAACATTATTTCCACTTCCTAACATATTTTTTAATTTACTTTGAATATCACTTGCAGTACTTGATAAATTTGTATATTTATTTAAATCCATACCTTCTAACATTGACATTGTTTCTTGAACTGCAGGAGCTAATTGGTTCATTGTTTGAAATAAATTTTTTTGTTGATTCATTAATTTTTTAGTATCATCAGTTAATTTTGTTATACCATCACTTCCTAAAATATTTTCTAAATCACTATATGCAGTTTCAATAGTAGCAGCATGATCTAATCTCACTGTTCCTTTTTTTCCACCTTCAAAACTTTCTGGAACTGGTTCACCTGTTGTTTCTGATGTTTCATTCATATCTGGATTATTTTGATCTTTAATTTCTTTTGCTTTGTCTATTTTTATTGTTTTTGCATCTTTAATTTTTTCTTTATTTGTTCCATCTAATTTTTCAGCAGCATTTCCTAACTCAGCATCAGTATTTTTTAATTTATCAATTTTTTCTGCATTTTTTACTTTTGTAGAAGTTTCACTATTATTTTCTAATCCTTCATAAAGATTTTTTGTTGCTGTATAAAAATGAGTTATAATAAGACTGATTAATAATACTAATGTTTTATTTTTTGTAAAATTGTAAATAATAATTCCAGTTAAAAATAAAACCCAAATTGAATTATATGTTTTTCTCATTAAATATGCTAATACATGAATTATTGTTAAAAATAGAACAACATAATAAAATGTTTTATTATCAATTACCTTATTTATTAGTTTTTTTAAATTCATTTATTATATTATAATTATAGAAAAATTAAAATATATATTTTATTAAAAAATACATCTATTTATTTAAATTTATTTAATACAAATATTTCTTTTTCAATTTCAACCAAATCATTTTCAATGCTTTCTTTTAATTCATTTTTTTTATTTTTCAAATCCTCCAAATGAATTTTTAAAACATTGAATAATCTCAATTGTTCTTCATTTGCATTTTTAATCGTTTTTTCATATTCCTTAAATTGTGTTTTGACATTTGATAAATATTTATTTGTTTTTTCTTTTTTTGAAATTTCTTTTACATTTTTATTTAAAAGATCATTAAGTCCATCTAAATGTTCTGTTATTTGTCTAATTGCTCTATCTCTTTTTGCTAATTTTTTTAAATCCATTTATTATATATTTTATTTATTATTTTATAACATAAAAAATATAAAAAATATAAAATATAAAAAATAAAAAAAAATAAAAAAAATAAAAAATATAAAAAATATAAAAAATATAAAAAATATAAAAATAAAAATATAAAAACAAAAAAATAATATATATAATATTTAAAATGACTGAACCATTATTAATTCCAGATGATTCTAGATTTGTTATGTTTCCAATTCAACACCAAGATATTTGGAAAATGTATAAAAAAGCAGTTGAATGTTTTTGGCGTGCAGAAGAAATTGATTTAACAAAAGATAATATTCATTGGAATAATAAATTAAATGATGATGAACGTCATTTTATATCTCTTATTTTAGCATTTTTTGCTGCTAGTGATGGAATTGTTTTGGAAAATTTAGGATTAAGATTCATGATTGATGTTCAACTTTCAGAAGCTCGTGCTTTTTATGGTTTCCAAATTGCTATGGAAAATATACATTCAGAAACATATAGTTTGCTTATTGAAACATATATTAAAGACTCATCTGAAAAAAAAAGATTATTTAATGCAATTGAAAATTTTGATTGTATTAAACAAAAATCTGATTGGGCTAAAAAATGGATTTATGATGAAGAAAGTAATTTTGCAAAAAGGTTGGTCGCATTTGCTTGTGTTGAAGGAATATTTTTCTCTGGTGCTTTTTGTAGCATATTTTGGTTAAAAAAACGTGGATTAATGCCTGGGTTAACATTTTCTAATGAATTGATTTCACGTGATGAAGCATTACATTGCGAATTTGCAATTCTTTTATATTCAAAATTAATAAATAAATTAGATCAAAATACAATTCATAACATTATAATAGAAGCCGTGAATATTGAAAATAATTTTATTTGTGAATCATTACCATGTAGATTAATTGGTATGAATTCTGATTTAATGACACAATATATTAAATTTGTGTCTGATAGATTATGTGTTCAATTAGGATATGATAAAATTTATAATGTCAATAATCCATTTCAATTCATGGAATTAATAAGTTTAGAATCAAAAACAAATTTTTTTGAAAAACGTGTTGATGCTTATGGTTTAGCAGATACTTCAAATATTGAAGAAAACTTTGAAATTAATGATGATTTTTAATTATTTTTATTTTTAATTATTTATTTAAATTCGTTAAAATATATATATTTTTTTCTCTTTATATATATTTAGGAAATTCTTTTGTAGAACCATTAAAAAATATTGGAAGCCCAGCATATTGGAAAGTCGAAAATTTTTTTAACCCCCATTTGAAACTGAAAATTTGAGTTTGGACATTTTTAGCAAAATACTTACGCTAAAATAATTTTGTATATGACACTATTTTAAATAACATTTTATTATTTAAATAATTAATTTTGTTACCATAATTTAGCAAAATACTTACGCAAATACTTACATATTTTTTATAAAAAATAAGACCATTTCAGTAAGAAAATATTTAAATAAATAATAAAAGTTGAGAGTGTGTTGGTAAGCGTAAGTATTTTGCTAAAAATGTCCAAACTTAAATTTTCAGTTTCAAATGGGGGTTAAAAAAATATTTCGACTTTTCAGTATGCTGGGCTTCCAATATTTTTTAATGGTTTTACAAAAGATTTTCCTAAATATATATAAAGAGAAAAAAATATATATATTTTAACGCATTTATTTTTTTACAATTTTTAATAAACATTTTCCTTCATTTTTTATTGATTGTTGAACATGAATTTTATTAAATGATAAATTTATTTGAGAAATTTTTACAACCTTTTCATTATTTTTATTTTCATTAATTTCATTGTTTTGATTTTCTTTTTGTTCTATTTTTTTTCTATTTGGTTGTCTGTGTTCATATCCATCAATTCTTTCATTTTCTATTATTTTCCAAATATTTTCTATATCTTTGATTATTAAATTAAACCATACTTTATTTCTACAAACTAATACACAACTCATTTTTTCTAATTTCCAATATATATTTTTAATGAAAGAATAATTATAAATATCATTTTGATATTTATCTAATGAATTACTAATCCATTCATCTATATCATCTTCATCATATAAATCAAATGGCATATAATCATAATATGGTGAACCATCTTGTTTTAAATATTGCATCATCATTCCTTTAATTTTATTATCTTTTGACTCAACCATATTAGTAAATTCATTATTATCTTCATCAACATCAATTATTGAATCATTTTTAAAATCATCATAATTTTCGTATTCAATAAATTTTGTTTCTAAAAAATCACATTCATCTAATCCACAAACTTCCATTTGTAATTGCATTTGTATCCAGTATTCCTTTTTTGGAATTCCGTCAATTTCGCGATTTACAATATTTTTTATTTCTAATATTCTTCCGTATCTGTCATCATTTATTTTTACATTTATTCCATCTGGTGATGCACCTAAAAAATAATATTTATCATGTTTTATACATCCAAATTCTTCTATTTTTGTATTAAATTTTTTTTCATATATTTTTATTGATAATGGTTCATATTTATGTCCCCAATGAAGTGTTGAATCAGTATTTACAAATGTTCCAATTTTTATATTTTTTATATCTTCATTATCTTCATCAAATATTTCTTGTTTTAATGGTTTGCATTTTTCATAAATTAATTGATTTTTCATTGCTTGACTTTCAAATACTTTATAAGCATTGGAAGCTGTAATTAAATTATATCTATAAGAATACCATTCATTAGTTCTTTGAGCTGGTTGTGGAATATTTCTTAATTTATTTATTATTGATGATATTTTTTCTATTTTTGGTTTGTTCAAAACAATGGTTGATGGATATGAACGTGGTGGCATAAAAAATCTATAAAAATCATCCATACAATAATTTATCATTTCGTCAATTTCTTCTTCAACATCTTTTGTATAAAATATTGAATCTTCAAAATGACAATGTATCATTTCATGTATATTTTCTTCAAATATTTCTTCAAAATTTGGTTCTGATATTAATGTTGGATATTGTTCTACAAACTCAATCATTAAATCAAAACACATGTTATATAGTTCAATTTCATCATCATCTGAGAAAAATTTTAAATTTTCATCTGGTATTATTTCATTCAAACAATCTTCTAAATTTATTTCATACATTATATATAAATTTATATAAGTTTAATATTTATATAAGTTTAATATTTATATAAATTTAATATTTATATAAATTTAATTTTTATTTTTTATATTCAATTTTTAATTAATTTCATCATCATTATTTAAAATTTCACTTAAATTATTATTTTCAAAATTCATTTTATTTTTTTTTTTTGATGATAAACATTTTGCAGTAATAACTTTTTTATATATATTTTTTAATGTAAAATTATGATTATTTTTATTATGTATTAATGCTGGAATTGAAACTATTTCACCAGTTTCTCTATTATAATCAACATCTTTTACTCTTTGTAATTTTTTTTTATCCAAACAATTTTTAAAAAATAATATTAATTTTTCTTGTTCATTATCAGATAAATTATGTTCTAATTTATAAACAGATGCATAAACTATTAATTTTTTTAATTTAATTGTTTTACTTAATTTTGTCCATGTTTCATTGTCATTATTATTTCTTTCAGTTTCTAACATTGTTTCCAAATTATTTAAACTAATTGTTTTTTTTGAAGAAGTGTTCATTACAATATTTCTTGTTTGATACATTTTTTTTTTATAATCAACATTTGTTGATTTAGTAGTTGCATCTATTGATTCATTATTTACATTAATTGTTTCATTTTTATTTATTTCATTTTGTTCTTAATTAAAAATCATTATTATAATATATTATATATCTAATTAGTTTTATATTAAAACATTTATATATATAAATTTTATTTTTTTATATTCATAATAAAAATTATTTATATTAAAATATTTATATCAAATAATATTTAAATATAAATGTTAACAGTAGAACCTGAAAATTCAACAAAAAACATTTCAATTGTAAACCCATCTGAAACATCGAATGTAACAAAAAGCAAAGAAAGAAAAATGAGAGTTGAAACACATACTTGGGATATTGATGATATGGAACTTTCTTTTGAAACACAGTTGCAAATTCTAAACAAAATACATTCTAATATATTTAAAATTAATAATTATTCAGATAATAATGATAATAAAATTAGTAAAAAATATATTAATATATTTATTAACAATATTAAACATAAAATATCTAGTTACAAACAACAAGATATAATAAAAAAAATATTAAATATTAATAATTTCACTACATTCAATAATGTTATTTCTTTATTATTTGAATGTGAATTAAAATGCATTTATTGTCACAAAGAAATTTTTATTCTTTACAAAGAAGTTCGTGAAATGTCACAATGGACTTTAGACAGAATTGATAATGATTTGGGACATAATATTGGGAATTTAGTAATTTCTTGTCTTAAATGCAATTTAAAAAGAAGAAGAATAAATAAAAATGCATTTTTATTAACTAAAAATTTAATAATAAATAAGCAAAATTATTCAAATGAAAATAAAAATGAAAATGAAAAAGAACTAAACAATTTGTTTGAATTTGAAGAATCATCGATAAAAAAAATTTACATTAATTCTGAAATAAATTTAAAAAAATGAGATAAAAAATGTTAGATATTTTATAAAAATATATTAATTGAAAAATATTTATAAATCAAAAAATATTTACAAATTAAAAAATATATATTATTTTTATAAAAAACATATATTATTTTTATAAAAAATGGTAAAATAAAAATAAAATATTGAATAATAATATAAAATGGATTTTATGAATTATTTTTTCGGTCCTTTACCAAAAGAATATTGCTTGTATTATTATTTTTTAGCAGTAATTAGTGGATGTATTTTTGTTATAACATCATTCTCTTTTTTAATTTTATTAATGAAATCAAAGAAAGTTAAATTTAATACACTATTAGGAATGTTTAACACATTATTATCTATATTTATTGGATATTTTGTTAGCAGACTATTATACACTATGTGCATTCGCTCACTTTAAATTTGAAACATAAATATTCAAGTGTTCAGAAAATGTTAAATTTTGTAAAAATGGGTTTTGACTAGTTTGAGAAATCATTGAACGATTAGATAATTTACTATCGATATCTTCACGTTTATTTGCATTTATATTTGCATTTGCATTTGTATTTGCATTTGTATTTGTATTTGCATTTGTATTTGCATTTTCAATTATTTTTATTGAATTATTTTTATAACTTTTATAATATTCTTCATCTTTTTTCCATTTCCAAAAAATCATTGAAATAAATATATAATTTATTAAAAAATATATATTTATATTTAAAATGTATATTTTTGAAAAAAGTATTTAAAAAAAACAAATAATTTTACACAATATGAATTTAAAATCGACAAAAATAACTCAAAATGATTTGTTATTGGATAATTTAAAAAAATATTATAAAACAACTATTGATGGTGTTTTTAATCCTGATAATAATTTAGATAAAATGTTAAAAATTATAACAGGAGAATCAAAAATATCTTTAAGAATTATTGATTGGTTTACTACTAATTATGCAAAAAAATATTTTACGATATATATGCTAAATGGAAAAAGATTCATTGTTTATAATGATTATAAATTAAAATTAAAAGCATATTCTAAAAAAAGATTTGACCCATTTTGTCGATATGAAAAAACAATGTTTCCATATAATGATGAAAAATATATTGAAACAACAATAGGTCAATTAAATTTTTTTAAATGGTCTATTGAAAATAAAATTGTTGATTATATTGAAGAAAATTATGAAATAATTGAAAAAGATATGAATACAAGAAATAGTGCTTCAAAAAGAAAAGAAATGATGATTAAAGCAATTGCTGAACAGCAAAATTCTACACAGCAACTACCACAAACACAACAAACAATTCAAAATATTGCATCAAAAACAAGAAAAAAACGTGAAGAATTATCTGTATCAGCAACAAAAAGTATCAAAAAAGAAAGAGTAGAAATTATTGTAAAATTCAATTAATATTTTTATTTTACATCTTTTTACATTTCAAATGCTGAATTATATATTACAGAAAAACAATGCAAAATTATTACCTTATAATTTATTATAATATATAAAGAGAATATTACGATCAATGCGAAAGAAATTGTGACGATATACATAGTAATAAAGTAAATAATACTGAAACATGAATAAAAAAATGGTAAAAATCATTCAAAGTTATGGTGAAAAAGTGGTTGATGAAATAATAAAACAAATATATATATATTAATCGACATTTGAAATGTAAAAATGTATAAATATATATTTTCGTAAATATATATATTTTTTTGTGAATCAAACTATTTTATTAATTTTTGAATATTCATTTCATCATCATTTAAAATAGTAAGTAATGTAAATGCAACCACCTATATAAGATGTTGATGATGTTGGAAAATTTATTCCTGCACCAGTTCCACTACCTCCACCGCCCAAAGTTGCGATATCATAAATTAAACTATCGTTCATTATTATATTATGAGAAATTAAACTATGTTAGTTCTCGTCATACTTATTAACATATTAAAATTAGAAGAAACAGGATTATCAGCATACCACCAAAGTCTCCATTCTAACGGAGGAGCAACACCGCCTATTCCATTTAAATTAACATAATCAGTTAAAGTAAAAGTAAGCATATCAGTTGCGGTATTATTATAAGTTGACCCATTAGAATGTCTCGTAAATGGAGTATTTAAATTGAATAAAAATGGATTGTAAGGATTTCCATTACTATCCCTAAATTCAAAATAAAACGCCATCGCCTTATCAGTAGGATTAGAACAAGCATTCAAATTTAAAGATATTTCTAATTTGTAATCCCAAAAAAGATTAGCACTACTATAAAAATCGTTAGGCAATGAATTTATAGTATCACTTCTTACCATTTGCCAAGTAGTAGGAGTTGAAAAATTAAATCCACGACTATATTTATAAGTATAACAAATCGGTAAAGTATAATTGTTGCTATAACTCGTTAAATTTAATGTCTCTAAATTTATTTGTTTGTTATTATCATCTAAAAAAATTAATGTTCCATTTGCCGATTGTTTAATAGTAAAAGTTCCAGTTTGAAATTCTAAATAATCAGTTGATAATGTCATCGTTTCAGTTGTAGGAGCAATAATATTTAAATTACTTGGATATAAACTACTTCTATAACCACCCACTGATGATTGGTCTATTGTTAAATATCCATAAGTTAAATCAGTAGTTGAAGTTGGAGGATTTGCTAATATATCATTTTGTATTCTCAATCCATCATTAGCATTTAATCTTGTATATGAAGAATTACCTACATCATCAATGGATAAATATGATGATGTTAAATTAGATTGTGATGAGGATGTCGTATTAAATTGTGCATAATCACTTGTAATTTGTGAAACATTAATAGAACCATTATCATTTATAGTCATATCCCCAGCAGTTAAAGTGTTTGTTGGTCCGCCTAATGTTGTTATTATAGCAGATTGACTTGAATACGTTGCTCTCGTATCAGTATCATCAGTTATTAATAGTCCAGGACTTCCAAATGCTGACCCTTGTGTATTCAATTCAATTCTATAATTATTTCCATTATTATTCAATGTCATATATTGTGCTCCATAAAATGATGTGCTTGTTCCACCTAATTGACTTGGAGAAGATTGAATAATATAAGATTGTGGAAAAGAATTTTTAATTTGTGTTAAATATGTTCCAGTTCCATCAGTCATAACTATTTGACTATCTATAATATTTGTATTTGATAATCCATTATTATTTATAACTGATATACTATTAGGATTTATATTTGTTTTAGAACCAGCATAATTTCCAGAAGGGTCTATATAATCTGTCATATATAGTCCAACATAATTAAATTGTGGATTATCGCCACTATCTAATGTTAAATATCCATTTTGTATATCATTATTGATAACTATTCCACTATTATTTATAGTATTACTTGCTAAACTCATAATCGCATCTTGTAATAATATCGTATTATCAAACCAAACAGTAGTAGCATTTGGCGGGACTGGTTGTAAAGCATCTAATGCTACTTTTAATTGTGCTAAACGATTGATTGGAATAAAATTTCCATTTTTTTCTATAATTTCTTGATTAATTATTGTTTTTGTTAAAAGCGGAAAATCTGTGTTTTCAATGATTATATCTTTAAAACTGCAACTCATTATAATACATCAATAGATTATATTTTATTTTTATGAACCAATATAGTAAGTTATAGAACAATAACCACTCAATTGTGATGTTGCTGGAACTTGTTGCCCACAACCATATTTAGATATGTTCCAAGTTTTGACACCGAATGGAGTTGCTCTCGTAATTGGTTGTCCTGTTCCAGTCATATCTGGAGGATTTGATGTTCCATTTGCGCCTATATTTCCGTATGCGAAGGACCACATGCCGTAAGTTGTATTACCAAATCCAACATTAGCAGTATTGCTAGTCCCAGCTGGGCCACCATTCGATCCTGGATTGCCATTGTATGCTCGTCCTAATTCTCCATAAATAGTATTAACTACATGAACTAAACCAGTATAACCAGTAGTATTAGTAGTTGATAAAGTCAAATTCAGACTTTCTCCTTCATACATTGGAATACCATTACACCAAGTACTATTTCCTCCACTACCAGATCCGCCGTATATGCCTCCACTGAAATTACCAGCGTCCCCCCCTCGACCTACTAACAAAACGTCTATCCTTCTGCAACCAGTAGGAATTGGAATAGTTTGATTTGAATAATAATTTATAGTGTATGTAGCACCATTTTGTGACCCAGTGTATGCAGTTGTTTGTTGTGTTCCATCAGGAAAGCGTAAATAATTGCTGACACCATTAATTAATAAACTTCTGTTGATATTGACAAATGAACTGTCTAATGTCATTGTAGATGACGCTACATTATAAGAACTATTATAAAAATCAATGACTCCGTTACTCATATCATTAGCGAAAAATATTGTATTTCCAAGAGCATAAACTCTTCCTTTGTATGATTGATTTGTTACTCCTGTTCCTCCATCTGTAAAATTGTAATAAGAAGAAGATATTTGTCTATTCAAAGGATTTGTACTAACCATAGTTAAAATTCCTGAAACATCAACATTTGAAATAAAAGTTGCATCATCAACACATAATAAATTACCACTACAATCAATACCACCAGTTCCTACATTCATACTATTGACTGCCAATTTGCTGATATTTAAAGTTCCTGAAACATCAACATTTGAATTAAAACTTGCATCATTGATACACCAAAATTTACCAGGAATTTTTGTTCTCTCACTTGATGTTCCTAAAACTATTTGATTACTTAAATCAACTACTGCATTGTATCCAATTGCTGATGAATACGAAATGTTTTTTGATAAATCTACATTTGAATTATAACCAATTAAAGTATTATATGATCCTGTAGAAATATTTGTTCCACATATACTACCAAAACAAGAATTATGTGATCCCTTTACCCTTCTTCCAGAATCAGTTCCAATAAATGAATTATAACTGCCATCTTCCCATTCATATCCTGAATGATATCCTAAAAATGTATTATTTCCACCAACATTTTGATTTGGTAAATTAGAATAATATCCTGATTCCATACCTAAAAATGTATTATTTGAACCACTAAGTTCACTACCATTATCTGAATTATTCAATGTATTACCACATCCACTGCCTATGAAAGTACAATTATTACCATAATTTTTTCTGCCAGTTTCAAACCCTAAATATGTACATTGAGATATGCTATTAGAATAATCACCAGATGAAGTTCCAATAAAAGTATTTTTATCTCCACTTGCAATTCGTGTACCAGCAGTATATCCTAGCAATGAATTATTGCTAGTTGTAGCCATTGTTTGCCCAGCCTGAGAACCAATGACTGTATTTCGATTTCCAGTTGTTAAATTTAATCCAGATGCTCTACCAATTAAAGTATTATATTCTCCTGTACTTAATTTATTACCAGATGCCCAACCTACACCAACATTAAAACTACCAGTAAAACTTGATGAACCCCTTCCAGATAATGATCCGAAAAAACTATTTTGTATTCCTGTTGAATTTGTTCCAGCCAACGCACCAAAAAATGAATTCTCAATACCAGTGGTATTTAATAAACCTGATTCAATGCCAAAAAATGAATTATAATAACCAGTTGTATTATCTCGACCACTTAAATAACCCATAAAACTGTTACTATTGCCACTAGTTATTTTTGAACCTGAATTTACACCAAATACAGTATTTTGAGCTAAATTATTATTTCCTTTTCCAATTCTGAGACTATTTACCAAAATATCTTTTGTTCCTGAATCAAGTGAATAAGATACATCATTATTACCACCATTAATTCCAACAAATTGTAAAAATGAATTTCCTGCATTGTTTGTAATTTTTGGTTTAACTTGCAAAGTATTTGAAACAACTTCTAGCCCATTGCCTATTGAAAATGTAATTTTATAAAATTCGGTGTAATTTAATGCATCAGTTCCAACAATTGCTTCATTTGTCAAAGTATTATAATTATTTTGTGAAAAAAGAATTGATTTATTTAATGTACCATTTCTTATAAAACATGTTTGTCCTTTTACATTGTCACCATTAGAACAATCAGTTGCTCTCACGAATCCTGTTGAATAATAAACATAAATTCCATTATTAATATTTGAAGAACTAACATTATTTGAACTATCTTGACATTTAATTAAAACTCTCATTCCATCATCTAATGAAACATCATCAATTGATGTTGGAATATTTGGTGGATTTAAACTAATGTCTTCTATTGTTGCACATTCACAAGGAGTAGTAATTTGAAGACCACCAGATACATATGTATCAACATATTTTTTTGGAACAATGCTTTGTTCTGTGTAATTTGTGCTTATATTTGTTAAATATCCCATTCCGGGAATAGTAGTTGAAATATTTTCAGTTCCAAGCATAATTTGATTACTTGAATCAATTAAAGAACCATATCCTATTGCAGTAGAATTTTCATAATTCACAGTTGTATTTGATACACCACTTTTAGCACCTAAAAATGTATTTTTAGAACTATTTGTTTCATTTAAACCAGCTTCAAAACCTAAAAATACATTTTCACTTCCATCAGTATGATAAAATCCAGAATAACTTCCTAAAAATGTATTTTTATTTGAATTTATATTATTGTACCCACTTTGTACACCAATTGCAACATTTTCACTACCAAATACGTTATTTTCCATTGAATTTGAACCAACAACGGTATTAGAATTACTTTTTGTATTTAAAAGTGTTGCAGTTCCAACGGCAGTATTATAACTACCACTTACATCAAGTAACAATGAATTTGTTCCAACTGCAACATTACTTACACCAGATACATTTGACATATTAGCATATGCACCAACACTTGTATTCCATGAAACATCTAAAGTTTTTGAAGAGCAAACACCAAAAGCACTGTTATTTTTCCCATTTATGTTATTTTCTAGAGATCCATTCCCATAATTAGTATTTCCATTTGACATTTTATATATTTTATATATTTTATATAAATTAAAAAATATAAATTAAAAAAATTGATTTAAAATAATTTTATTAATGAATGTAATATTTAAAAATAAATTAAATGCAAAATTCAAATACTTTATTATCATTTCAACCAACAACAAACCATGAAGAAATTATGAATATTTTAGAAAATGAACGTTTGAACTCAGAAGTTAATGAACCATCATGTCCAAGAGAAATTAATTCAGTTAATTTGATTGAATTAATTGATTTATTAAGAATTGAAGAACCTACAATTGTAAATGATTATGAAAATAATTTTTCAATCATTTTTAAAGCATCAAATGATGAAACTTCTAAAATAACTAGATGCATTCAAGAAGATCAAATATTAAAAACACGATTATCTTTACAAAAAAAAAATTTTAATACTGGAAAAATAGAAACTATTTTATTAGAAAGTTTTTGGGATATTTGGAAATCAAATTCTTCATTTAGAAATGAAATTTTAAACTCAAATGATCCAAATGAAGAAAAATGGAAATTAACTCGCAAATATAATTATAAAATTGCTACAACTTTTATGCCAATTTATGCAAAAAGCATTTATCAATATTTTGGTTGTCCTAAAATTGTTCTTGATCCTTGTTCTGGTTGGGGTGATAGATTATTAGCAGCTGAAATATCTGGAATTGAAAAATATATTGGTTTTGATCCAAATATTGACTTAAGATACGGATATTCAAGACTTATGTCATTATTAGGACATTCAGTAACAGAACTATCACAAAATTATATGAAAATTAGCAATTCTTATCAAATACATTCAGAACCATTTGAAATTGGTTGTCAAAATGTATCATCAAATTCTGTTGATTTCATATTTACATCACCACCATTCTTTGAATATGAAGTTTACACAAATAATAATCCAGTTTATACTAATTGGATTACTGAATTTTACGAGCCATTCTTTATCCAATGTGACAGAGTATTAAAACCAGAATGTTACGCATGCATTTATATTTCAGATACATCATCTGGAAAAATTGATAAATTTATAAAAGAAAGAGTTGGAAAAATATGTAATTTAAAATTGCAAAAAAAATGTATTGGATTTCAAGGAATATTTTCTGGAACAATTAGAAAAATGTGGGTTTTTAAAAAGTCATTCAATTAATTTTTTATTGTAAATTTATTTTTAATAATTTTATAATAATAATTTTACATTAGTTTATATAAAAATTAATAATTATATTTCTACTAATATTTTAAAAAAATATATATAATCACAAAAACAATTTAAAAATAATGATTTATAATTAATGTATTCAATAATATTTTTTTATAAAAATTTATTATTTGGAACTTATTTAATCAGTTTATTTAGTTTTGGTGCATATTCATTTGGCAATTAATATAGAAAATTTTGCAAAAAAAAATGATAATAAACATCATTACACAGTGAAAGTTATTGGGAGTTTAATATGTGGATATATTTTTATATTATCTGTAATTAGTTTAGCCGGACTTGGGTATCATATTGTAAATGTTGAAGATAAAATATGTTACGGTAATAAAAAATAGAAAAAATGCAAATAACTATAAAACAATATTATTAAATATAAATATTAAATAAGTAAAATAGTATCACTATGATGATAATAAATATAAAATAAATGATAATATTAAACAATAATTATAGTATTTACATTAATTAATTTTTATTGTAAAATTGATAATTCATATATATAAATTATATATAATTCATATATATATATATATAAAAACAATTTATATATAAAATTAATATGATGAATTTAAATTTATTTTTTATGTGTGGTTATGTATTTAGTTCTTTTACTTTTGGGGCATGTTTATCACATATTGATTATTTAATTTCATGTAAATATAGTCATTCATATTGTAATCAGTCTGATTATTGTAATTGTCGTTTACACAAATATTCTTATATTCATGATTTTTTAAATAGTTTATGTGGAGGATTAATGACAATATTTCCACCAATATTTTTAAAAAAAATATATGATTATAAAAACAATTTAATAAAAGATTTTTAAGTATGGATGATATGTTAAATTATATATTATGTGTTGGTGATTAGTTTTTGTTTAGTTGTAAAAAATTGAAATTATTTTTAATTTAAAATATTATTCATGAATAATATTTTAAAATGGATGAGTTTTTGCAAAAAAATTGCATTGAATATAAAATTATTGGAATTGATAGAAATATTTATAAAATTGAATTGAATAATGTATCAATTTATTGCACCATCTATCAAAATAAAAAAAATTATAGAAAAAACTACTATAATTTAATTGTTTATGTTCCACAAGAAATACATGAAAATAAATATATTTTATTAACAAATAAAATAAAATTAATTGGAATTATTGAAGACATGAACATATATAAATATTATAATGAATATGATGATGTTAATAATGTAATTGACATAATTAAATTATTTATATAATCTTGATATTTATATACATAATTTTAATTATGTATATTTTAATTGTATTTAATTAACATTTTTATTTTTTTTATTTTGTAAATGATAATCATAAACTTGTTGTCTTAAATTTATATATTTTTCATATTCTTCTTTTTCTAATTCAAATTGATGAATTTTTACATTTCCTGTTGATATGTTTTCAACAATTTTTTTTGTCAACTTTGTTGATGGTTTTTTTTGAATCATTGTGTTATATATTTTTATCACTTTCCATCCTTCAATTACACATTTAAATATATATATAATTTCTTCCGGTGTTGCTTTACGATTTTGAATGTATTTATTGTTTTTATTTTTGATATTATTTTGTTGCATTTTATATAAATATTATTAAAATACTTTTAAATTTATTTATATAAAATGCAACAAAATAAATTTAACACATGCATAATTTTTCTCCAAGCATTCGATAATAATGTCCATTGTAAAGAGCATTATTTTCCAAACTTTTTTTTAATGTTTTATCACTCATTTTTATTTCTTTTTGGCAAGAATATTTATCTTTAAATTCTTTTATCAAAGTATTATTTTCATCATATTGTCCAACTCCATTTTTATATAATAATGGTTCTCCATATATTTCTTCAAAATTTTCAATTAAATTTGAATCACATCTTTCATACAGCACATAATAATTTCCTTTACTTAAAGTTTCATTTTTAACTGGATTATCCAATGCTGAAGAACTTTGATAATTGTTCATAATAGATGCTGTTTTTCTATCCAAATAAACATTTAAAATTTCAGTTTTATTGGAATTCAATTTTGCAACATATCCTAAATTTTGCTGTTGAATTAGTTTAGTTGGTTCAATTGAATGTATTATATTTGGATCCAGATTTCTTTCAACTAATAGCCAACGAAATCCGCGATAAATTGTATTTCCATTTATTGCTTTATTAATACTCGGTCTTTTTATAGTTTTATCTTCATTCATTGCTTCTGTTACACATTCGTAAACTTTAACCAATTGTAATGTTTCTGGATTAATTTTTTGAAGACGTGGTCCTAAATGAGGCATCTGATGTCCAAATCCTGTAACTAATTTTGTTTCTTTTATTATAGGTTGATTTTCATCATTAGTTTTGAACTCATTTAATGGTATTGTTTTTAGTGGTTGTGTATAATTTTCAATCAATATTTTTACAGTATTTTCAAGAGAAATCACATTTTCAGTTAATTTTTTATTGGATTCAATTAATTTTTTATTAGATTCAATTAATTCTCCTAACAATTCCATGTCAACGTTGGAAGTTTGACTATTTTGTCTTAATTTCAACATTTCAATTTCCAATAATAATTCTCTAACAGTATAATTATAATTATCAATATTATCATCAATAATTTTTAATACCATTTGATATGTCAAATTTTGACCAATTAAAAATAATTCATTTTCTCTTTCATGATTTTGTAAATTTTTAACTCTATTTGGACGAATTATATTATTATGATGTAACATATTTTCAAATTGTTTAGATTTTTGCACTTGAAAACAATCCAATAATAAACATTCATCGTATCTACTTTTGTGTTCATTATATCTCATTCTTATTCCTTGTCTTGATTCGCCAATTTTAATGATATATGTTCCATTTTCAAATGTTTTAACTCTTATAATATAAATTATACTTCCAATATTAGCAAATTTATCTAATAAAACTCTTTCATTAGTAAGTTGATTTTCATTTTGAATTTGCATTTTAGTTTCTTCATCTTTTAATTTAAGTTGCTTTTGCAAATTATAAACTCCAGTTAATCTTATTTCTTTAATAACTTCATAAATCCAATTTTTAAATTTTTCAGCAATTGGTTTTCTAGATCTAAATAATACTTCATATAAACCAAATTCTGTTAAAAATGTAACATTTTTAGGACCAGTAGATGTTTCTACTACATCCACAATCTTCAAATTTTCATTAAAATTTTGAATTGTTGCTCTAATATTTGACATTTCTAATATTTCTCCAATATCACTAGCTCGAAAAATTGGATTTTCAGGTGTTCCTTTTATTAAAATTTCTGTATGTAAGTTATTTTGATTGAAGGCTCTAACTACTTCCATTTAATTATATGTAAATATATACATGACATGTCTTTAAATTGATAATTAACAAATATTATTATTTCAATTCAAATTGAATTATATTTGATAATTTAATTTGAATTCAAAAATATTTTATATTTTTATGTTGCGAAACATCATTTTTTAAAGAGATAGACATGTAAATAGTATTGACACATTAATTTTTAAAGAGATAGACATGTAAATAGTATTGACACGTTAATTTTTAAAGAGATAGACATGTAAATAGTATTGACACATTAATTTTTAAAGAGGGTAGATATGTAAATAGTACGTACACATTCATTTTTAAATAATATATTTTTTAATGAAATTATATTATTTTTTATATTTTTTATAATTTTTGTAAAATAATTGTAACGAGTGTAATAACTTAATTTGAATAAGCACTCTAATTCCCAATAGTTTCCCATTGGGGAGGACTGTATCTTAAGCCAGCTCAGATTGACTAGATCTTCAACGCTGACCCATATCCGTTCAGTCTCTGACGCCCTACCATTTCCTATCATATCGGATTTAGGTAGTAAGCATGCGGATCGCCCAATCTTTTTCATTATTACCATACCCAAGTTCATTACTCTTGGCCAGATAATTCTTTCGATATTATCCTTGGTAGAAAAAGCTCTAAGGGTTTCCCCGAACAACAAGATATGTTGCAATAATTTTTTCAAATTATCACTAGCAGTTAGCTTTTTTATACGACAGCATAAATGATTTCCCACAGCAAGAGGTCGTTTTGCTACGGCATACTGCTTTTCGGCCCTGGTTAAACAAATTATTACATTTGTTTCGTTAAGGCCACCCCAAACACATCAATTAAGATGTGAGTGGACTATACCTTAAGGTTTCACAGAAAATTGTTAGTTTTCTCCACCCCATTCCATTATAGTCTCTGAACCTTCTCCATATGCTTACAATAGCGCACTTAGGAGCTTGGCTGCGGATTATCCAATTCTTTTCGTTATTACTATGCCATAGGTCATTACCCCTGGTATTCATACAACTTTCATTGCATGAAGTAGTAGAAAAGACTATAAGAAAGTTCCCGCAATTTAGAAATGTTGCCTCTGTTTGATTTAGTCAAACACAGACTAGCTGATTATATGATGCAATTTTGCATATTTGCTTTACACTGTTTATCCATATTAGAGAGCAAATACCTAACATGGCAGTCAACTGTTTGGCACAGGTAATATTTATGCCTGACATAATTCTTAATACGTTATAGTTAGTTGCGTAAACACGTACCTTAGCAGTTTTTGTTCCTTCAACTGTTGCATTTGAGAGCACGAGTTGTAGGGTGGCATTATCGATACGTGAGAAATTGCATGACCCGCTTGGCTGATGTTCTTCAGGTCTTAATGCGAAGGAATACACGTTAATACCTTCATCAGGACAACGTGTATGTGATTGGTATGGTTGAACCCAAGAGAAGTAAGAACCTTCACGTTCTGAGAAACGATCTTGTCCATTTAATTGTAATTTTGCAGTAACAACTGGATTTTGTCCCCAACAATGGAGATCTAAAGATGTTTCAGAGAGGACAAATGTTCCAGCATCAGAAACACCAGTATTTTGGTTATGTCCTGCAGCAGATAAATCTTGAAGTTGTTCTAAAATAGAAGCTGGAAGATCTCCTGAAACTGCTGGAACTGCTGGACCACCAAGATTTGATTCATTGTATGGATTGTTTGGACCATGCCAGTATCCTGTGAAACTTTCTGGAATATTATAATCAATTGCCCCAGCATCTTGAAATAATCCACGAGCATCAATATATGAACGACTATCAGCAGCAATAGATGCTGGGCCACCAAAAGCATGAATTGCATTTGGAAGAGCATCAATTGCATCAGTGTAGTTAAATGGTTGAGCTCCAAGAATTTTGAATAATAAAGCATCACAAACAAGGGAAGAACAATAATCAACATTTTGATCTGGTTGAACTACCCAAATTAATTCTTTAACTGGATGATTGAAATTTAATTTAATCTTATTTGAAGATGAACCAACAGATTCATCACCAGTAAATTGAAGTTGTGTAATTAAATATTCATGTGGATTTTGTGCAAATCTTCTACGTTCATCAGTATCTAAGAATACATAATCAACATATAATGATGCAGCAACAAGGGATTGATTATATGCAATAGCAGCTGGAACAGGACGTCCTGGTGCATATTGATTAGCTTTATATGCAGCTGATGCTTGACCACCAACAACTGGTTGAGCTGAATCAGCGCCAGAATTGCAACTGAGTGTTGTAACAGCCCATAAACATTCATCAATTGGACGAATATCTAAGTTAATTTTAACTTCGTGATATTGTAAAGCAATTAATGGTAATGCTAAACCAGGATTGCAACAAAACCAAAATTGGAGTGGAATATAAAGTGTTGTTTCTGGGAGAGCATTACGAGGAGCACAAACTTGACGTGGTGCTTGTGAGTCACAAGGTCCATCAACATCAGAAAATGATGGATCAGTGATGAAAGTTAATTGGGTTGTATTACCAATCATTTTGAAATAACCGCGTTGTTGTTCTGCAGTCATTGTTAATTGGTTCCAAATATGCATCCAATCACCATATTGTCTGTCAATTCTTTGACCACCAATTTCAACTTCAACTTGTGCGATGAGTTGTTCACCTGGGAAATCTAACCAACGAGCATAGACACCGCTTCCAGTTCCAGTTGAAAAGGAAGCATTACCCATGAGTTGATTAATTTCTGGTAATGTAACTTGTAAATATGTTCTATAAGCTAAATCACCATTTCTGCTGATAGTGCATTGAACACGACGACCGAAATCGGCTTGACCATTGAATGTTTGTTCAATTGATTCAATTGCAAAATTTGTTGGTCTACGATATGTGACCTTCCAAAATGTGATTTGTGGATTGCCTGTGAGATATACATCTTGCTTTTCACACCATTTATGGTGTGGTTAGAATACACCTTAAGAATTCTCCAGTGTGGCTAGTACTTTCATAGAATCCCGACTACCGTCTACTCGTTGAACGTTCAACTTATTTCTGCCGTATAACTATTTAAATAATTTAAAGCTAATTCATAATTTTCTTCTAGGGTCATTTTTTTGTTTTTAAAACTTCGACGCTTTAAAACAGGATGTCGCTGTATCATGTATCCTATTTTATCACCTTCTTTATTTCTAACACATCTGACATATTTTGGTAAATAATCATCTTCATCATATTTTCTTTTTCTTTTTGGAAAAATTTTTCCAACATTTTTTCCAATCATACTTTTAGATTTTAACATTTGTGTTTCTTCTGATTGTTTAGAATTTGATCCACCAGATGTCAAATTATATCCATTTGGAGATAATGTATTATAAAAAGATATGTAATATTTCTCTTTATCATTTAATTCTTCAACACTACATTCATGTATCAATTCAACTGTCAAATTTTCATGACCATATTTTCTAATGGCATTATTCAACAATCTACAATAATTTTTTGTTTTAGAATCAACTATATGATCTCTCCATCTACTAAGATAACCCCATTTTTTACCACTCGATAATTTTTTTTTAGCTTGTCCAATATATTTTTTTCCAGAAGGACTTGTTATACAATAAATATCACCCATAATAATAATCATATTAAATTATTTTTATATTAATATTCTAGACATTTATTTAAAAAGTTTTTACGAAATAAGATGCTTCGCTGCGGATTATCCAATCTTCAACGTTTTTACTATTCCATCAGTCTTTCTCTGACAGCATTATGTATGTCACCATATATAAGAAGTAGTTGAAGCTATAAGGAACTTCCCGCAATTTGGAAGTCTCGCGAAATTTATATTGCAATAATTATAAATTTCACTAGCGAGTTATATATAATTGTTTATTACAAAAACAATTACCATGTATTTACACTGTTGATCCACTATGGTGATACACGGAACCATAGTGGCAGCTCACTGTTGATGCCCAAAGACGTTAAGCACCATAAGCGACTAATTGCATTAAACCACCTGCCATTTTTATAATATGTGCCAAGAAAAAAAAATTAAAAAAATACGAATAATTAATTTTAATTAAAAAAAATATTTCACTAAATATTTTAAATATTTTAAATATACATACAATTTTAAAAATAATATTCTACTAATTACATATAAAATGAAAAAATATAACGAACAAAAATGCGATAAAGGAAAATATTATGAAAAAATGATGAATACTTATTGTTGTAATATCAAATATCATTGTACAGATTATGATGTAGAAAATAATTTAAATTGTGATAAAATAAAATATAAATGTCAATATGTTAAACGAAAATGTAAAGAAAAACAACAAAAAAATGAAGAATAAAATAATTTTCTAAATATATCAAAAAAAATATATTAAATATATATTTAAAATATATATATTTAAAAATGTAAATATAATATTTTTATTCTAAATGGAAAATAAAGAATATGAACATTGTTTTGATATGGCAAAATTATATTGCGATTTAGCAGTTCATTGCTTAATTCATAATTCAAAAAGTTATGAAAAAATGAATTGTATGGATTATCAGTTTAAATGTGAATATTATAATGAAAAAGTTAGACAAAATTCATGTAAGAAAATATTTGAAAAATATATTAAAAAATAATATCAATATAAAAATAACTTAAAGATCATTGATCATTGATATTCATAAAATAGAAAACATTGAAACATATGATGATACTACAAAAAAATATTATTGTGAAATGCAATTTGAGTATCTTGAATTAGCACTTTTAAAAAAATAAAAACCACATAAATATCATTAAAAAATGTAATGAAAAATAAATAATTTTCTAAATGAACATAAAATTTAATTTTACCCATTAATTTTAATTATTTTATTAGTTATATAATAAGTATTATATATTACACGTAACAAAATATGAATATTCAAAATAATAATTTTTTATAACATAATAATATAATAATATAATAATAAAAATTTATTTAATATTATCATAAAATAATATTAACGACACTTTTTAACTGAAAAATTTATTTATATTTGAATTATTTTTAATAAAATTTTCTAAATAATCTTCATTGTAAACTTCTCTTTTTCCTTCATGATTTTTTGAAAATATATATTCTTTATTTTTTTTCTTAATGCTCCATCCATTTTCTAGTGCATTAAATAAAAAAATCATTTTGTGAATTTTTTGTTTATCTATATTCAATCTAATATCATTTATTTCAATTTGTAAATCCATAAATATAGTTAAAATAAAATGTTATAAATTATTTTATCATTAAACGAAAATGCAAATGAATTATTTTTATTAATTAATCATCAATGTTATTTAATAAATTTTCTATTTCTTGGTTAGAAATAGATGCCCAATTAATTTCTATTAAATCATCATCCGATGATATGTTAGAAATGCTTGAAGAAACTGATGAAATATAATTCATGTCACTTTTTACATCAGAAATTGTAAAAATGGTTGAATTACTTTCATCAGAAATTGTAAAAATGGTTGAATTACTTTCATCAGAAATTGTAAAAATAGTTGAATCACTTTCATCAGAAATTGTATAAATAGTTGAATCATCTTCATAATTATTTTTATCATAACTAATTGTTTCATATTCATCAATAAAAGAATTACTTAAATTTTGAATATTCAATAAAATATCTTCATTAGTAGGTTTTATATTTATCCATTCATCATTTTTTACATAATGTGCTTCCCAAACTAAATAATCATCATATTTTTTCCAAAAATTTTCTATATCACAAATAGAATTAAATTTTTTAGAACATGAATTATTTATTATATATTCTGTTAATTCATCAATCATAAATTGATACAATTCATTTTCTTCAATAGTATCTTTTTTAGTATGAACACAATTGTAACTAATATAAACAATTAAAAATGCAACTTTTGGCATTTATTTTATATTTTTATTGTTTTATTATGATATATTTTTTAATGTTTGTTTGTTTTTTTATTTATTTAATAATATTTATTTAACAATAATATTTATTTAATAATAATATTTATTTAATAATAATATTTATTTAATAATAATATATATTTAATAATAATATATATTTAATAATTATTTTATGATTATTTTATAATTATTTTATAATAATATTGAATTTGGTAATTTTAAATATGGTTTATCTAAGTCAGTCATTAATTTTGTATAATTTGTATTTTTTTTTTCTATGTCACTATATCCTTCTCTTTGAACAACTGTTAATGGTATTATTAAATACCAATTATGTAATTGTTGTAAATAAAACCAGTATTTATCAATAGCAAAATAATAATGCATATGTGGGCTTTTAATTAATTTATTTAATCCTTCTTTCATATTATTGTATAAAGTTCTAATGTAAGGTCCATTGACTAAATATCCAGTTGTTGTTTGACATCTTGTTACTTTAACACAAGTATCATCAATATGAAAATATGGAGGAATATTATTTCCAGCAAATAAAATAACATCCCAATTATTTTGATGAAGCAATAAAAAATCATTAAATTTAATTTTAAATAATTCAGGATCTAAAAATTGTATATCATCTTCTAAAATAAGAATATGTGAATATTCATTCTCAATTGCTATTTCTAATAATTTTAAATGACTTAATGTGCAACCAATTGCACCATTTGTTGCTTTTATCGCATTAAATCTTTGGAAATTTGTTAATCCAAGTATATTTAATTCTTGTTCTACTTGTTCTTTTCTATCAGTTCTATTTTCCAGATTAATATAATAAACATGTTCTAAATCATTTAAATTTTGTAACATTTATAATTTATATTTTTTAAATAATTTATATTTTTTAAATTCTTTTTATTTTTATATATAAAATATAAAAATATATAAATATATATATTTTTATTTATATTATCACAAAAATGTTTAAACCAAAAATTAATTGGACAAAAAATAGGAAGTAAAATAATTAAAGAAATAAAAATTGAAATACTTGGTAATTTTATATACCAAACGCAAAAAACGTGCATAAATGCAATCATCAATTCACATATGAAAGAACAGATGAAGTTAAAAAATGTTTTAAATATTACAATCATCAAAAAAAGGAAATTTAGATTCGTGTTTTGATTGTGATGAATTAAATATAGATTTAAAATGAATTAATTAGTAAATACCTCCGAGTCTAACATTTGCTGATGTTGTTGCACGTTTTTTTGGTGTAATTATGTCAGCATATTCTTTTGAAAATATATTAACATTCGGTGGAATTATTCTTGAATTTGAACCAATTTTTTGTTGATATTGATTGTATTGTTTAATATTTAATTTATTTAAAATATTGTCATAACTATTTGTTGGTTTAAATTCATTTTCATTTATTTGTGTTTCTTCTTGTGTTTGTTGTAAATGATGTGCATTTGATTGATTTAATTGATGTTGTATAATTTCTTCAGCTTTTTCTTTTCCATATTTATTTACAATTTTTTTTTTATCTAATACTGTTGGATAATAAGGAATATTTGACCAATCATTTGTAATATGATTAACAACTTTTGCTTTTATTTTATTTGGATGAATAATTTGTCTTGGAGGTTCTCTTAAATCATAATTAAAATAATTTTCATTTTCAAATCTAACTCCTGTTAAAAAATTTTTAATATTAATAAAATAAATATTATTATTTGTAGTAAGAAATGTATTAGAATTATTATATAAATTATCAATAGGATTATCAGATTCTATATTAATTGAATATTTTAATGAATTTATTGTTCTTATTCCATCAATTCCATTATCATGTGTTGCTCTATAAGGATCTTTTCTATTTATTATTCTTGAAACACCATCAAACAAATGAATTATATTTTGACTACCAATTTTATGAAAATTGGTTCTATCAATTATTATATTGTTTAATTCACATCTTTTTTGAAGAACATTATCTTCCATACCCCATCCCCAAAAATTTGGATAACCATTAGTTTTTTCCATATCTTCACCAGTTATTGACACTATTCCTCCTAAAGCATAAGTAAATCCATAAAAATGTTTTACTGTGCTAGGTTTAGTCTCATAATCAAATAAATTTGTAAAAGGAATTGTATCAATATCATTAAAAACAAATGTAATATTTTTGTAGTGATTAGGATATTTATTTTTTATTGCAATAAATCCAATGTTTTTTACAGCACCTCGATTAAAAGAACGAATATCACATTGATGAGAAAAATATATTTCATATTTCAATGATGATGGTAAAATTGAAGTTAAATATGTTAAAAAAAATGCTTTATGTTGATGTCTATTTCTATAAGGAACAATAAACACAACAGATGGTATTTGTGAATCAACATTTTCCATTTCAAACTATAATAAAAAAGTATTTTAATTTTTTATTATAAACTTATTTTTTTGTTTGATTTTTATACAAAATATTTTTATTTAATTATGCACAATAAAACATATTATAAAATATATATATAAAAATATTAATTAATTATTACTTAAAAATGAATATTTTATTTGGAAATGTATGTTTATATATAAATTATTTGATAAAAAAATATATTTTAAAAAAAAATATAATGATTGAATATTTAGATATTTATAATTATTTAAAAGATGAAGATGGAATTATGTGCTACTGTAGTAGTTGTAATTTTTTTAGATTTTTATTTACACCATTTTCATATGTATTTATAACAAAACCAATCAATAAAAGTAAAAAATATAAAGAATAAAATGTTGCATTTTTAATTTAATAATTTTTATATTTTTATATTTGTATATTATACTTTTTAATTATAACATCAGGAACTAATCTTGATGTCATATCTTCTAATATTTTGGCGCATTTATTTATTGTTACTTCGGATAATTCACTTACATTTTTTATATCAAATTTTGTTATATTTAATCCACAAATTTTACATATAAAATAAACTATTCCGGCTGCTATTGAATTAGGAGTATTTGATTGCATTAAATTTTCTTTTTCTATTTTTATTGAAATAAATTTGCATAATTGTGTTAATTCATTATTTATGTTTAATCTGCTGCAATATCTTTCAATAAAATCAATTGGTGTTGTTTTTACAAAATTTGTTTTATCATCTGATGTAACATCATGTTCTAAATTGTTAAGTATTGACAATGCTATTTTACATCCTTTTGTTGCAATTCCAACATCAACATTAAACATTGCTGCTAATTCTTTTGCTGTTCTAGGATATTTATTAATTCTAAATGAAATATAAATAGATGCAATGATTAATCCGCTTTTATTATCACCTCTAAATGATTGTTCATATTCTGATATTTTTTTGTGATATTTTATTGCATCATCAACAATTTTTTTTGAAATTCCTGCATTTTGTGCATATACAATTATTCTTTGAAATTCTTCATACATCGCTTTTTCATCATAGGGTATTGATTGCCATTCAGTATATCTTCTGAGTTTTCTAGTTTCATAAGATGTTTTTCCAATTGAAATAACTTTACAACCAAAAGATGATTCTTCAAGAAATGGATTTGTTGGCATTCCACATCTTGTTGGATCATTATTTTGATTATCATCAGCTCCATAATATCTCCATTCAGCACTTTGATCTAGTGTATCTTTGTATATAATGCCACACTTATTATTAGTACATGATAGAAATCCTTCTTCAGAATATTGTAATATAGAATTGCACTGATCACAAAATTCTCTGTCTTTTATTTCACTAACTATGCATTCCATTTTTTTAGAATTTTCAATTTCTACATCATTTTCAAATATATTCCATAATTCAGCTTTTTGAACAGCTGACATTTTTGTTTTTTTCTTTTTACTTTTATTATTTTTTAAATTTAAAGAATTATTTTTAACAAGTTCAATTGTTTCATTATCTTCTTGAAATATTAAATCATTGTTAGTTATTTCACTTATTTCATTGAATTCATCATTTTCATCAATTAAATTATCATCCATTATTATAAAATAATTTATTGTCAATTAAATTAAATAAATAAATTTCAATTTTTATTTTTAAATAAAAATAAATTATATTTATATTCATAAAATTAATATAAAAATTAATTAATATATTTATATTTTATAAAAATATTTAATTATTTTATGATTTTAAACATTTTATTTAATTGTGTTTATTTTCCAAAAAAATATCAGCATCAATTTCTCCTTGTTTAAACCACTCTTCTCTAACTGATTTTTCTTTTAATATTGATATAATTAAATCAATAGATAATGGATTAAAATTTATATTACAATTTACAAGATTAGTTATATTATATGTTTTTATACTATTTCTAATGTAATACATTGAATTTACAGAAATTGATATTATATAATCTAATAACGAAGAATTTTCATTGATTATTGAATTAATTGTTGATCTTTCATCAGAAGAAACATAACATACATTTACACCTAAGCATTCTTCTTCATTTGGATGATCCCTAATGCATTCATTAATTGGATAATTGCACAAAACACCACCATCAATATAACAACATCCATCTTTCAAACTTGGAATAAATAATCCAGGTAAACTAGAACTCATAGTTATTGCATCAATTAATTCAATATTTGGATGTGTTGTATGTGAAAATTCCACAGTTTTAAATGAATTAACATCAAATGAAAATATATGTAAATCAATATTTGAATAATTGTAAAAATCTTGCAATGTAATATTTATATTTAAATCTTTAGCTTTAAATAATGGTGTAAATACAATTTCAATTATTTTTCTATCAAACAATCCTTTATTGTAATAAGATTCAAATAATTGTTTTGGAGTTAATTTTATTGATTCATACCAAGGACGATTAATTAAATAATTATTTAATGTTTCATAATCATATTTAAGACAAAAAAATGTAGCAATGAAAGTTCCGATTGATGTAGAATAAATACTCTCAATATTTTCAATATTCCAAAAATTTTTATTATGCAAACTTTCTAATGCACCTAAATAACGTAATCCCATCGGACCACCACCAGATATAATTAAATGTTTGATTGTCATGTTTATTTATTTAATTTTATTTTTTATTTTGTATTTTTTCAAATTAATATGCATATTTTTTAAATTAATATATATTAAATAATAAAAAATACGTAAATAAATAATTCTATTTTTTCTTTCCTATAATTAACAAGTATAATGGCAAATATATTCAATCTTGAAAATTTCCAAGATTTTTCTGAAAAAATTAACATTGATGAATTGTATGAAAAAAAAAGAATAAAAGATTTGCAAAAATTAGAATTATTTAAAAAAATATTGAATCGTGTTCATGTTAAAATTAAAACTGTGTCAAAAACATCACATGATAAATTTTGTTGGTTTTTTATACCAGAAACTATAATTGGTGTTCCAAGATATGATCAAGCAGCTTGCATTGCATATGTTATGAATCAATTGCAACAAAATGGATTTCAAGTTCGTTATTTTCATCCAAATACAATATTAATATCATGGTCCAATTGGATACCAACATATGTTAGAAATGAATTGAAGAAAAAAACTGGAATAATTGTTGATCAATTTGGTAATAAAATTGAAGAACAAAATGAAGAACAAAATGAAGAACAAAATGATACAAATAATCCAGACAATTTATTGCACAATAAGGGTCAATCAAATCAAATTAAAAACAGCAAAAAATATACTCCAATAAATAATTACAAACCTTCTGGAAAATTAGTATATAGTTCAAATTTAATAAATAAATTGGAAAGTAAATTAGGATAATATATTAGAATAATAAAAATATTAATTACTATTTTTATTATTTATCTTTATTATATATAAAATAAATGCAATCGCACAAAAATAAAAATAATAATCACAATAAAACTTTAAAAAAAATAAAAAAAAAACAATGCAAACCGACAATACAACAAATTAAAAAATATTGCGATACAAATGCAAATACATTCAGCACATTTGAAGAAGAATATGAAAAAACATTGGATAAAAATTTAAATAAAGCAAATCATGACATTGAAAAAGAATTGATAAATTTATTTAAAATACCATTTACACCAGGTCATATAACTCCACAAGATGATTATTACACATATATAAATTATCAATGGTTAGAAAAACAACATGAAAAATTGAAAAAAGAGCAAAAATATTATGTTCAAGTTGATAGTTTTCGAGTAACACAAGAAAAAGTATATTATGAATTAATCGATATTGTAAAAGAATTCATTAAAAAAAATGGTAATTCGAGAAAAGGAAAAGCAATTAAAGCTGTTTATGAATCATTGTATCATTTGGATACTAAACATGCTGAAGATTATATTAAGTGGATTACAAATATGATAGAACAAATAATTGAACGTGGTAATTTATATGAATTATTAGGAAGTATAAATACAAATGAAATAATATCTTGGGGATGTCCTATTGTTTGGGGTGTTATGAGAGATGAAAAAAATGCAAAAATATATAGAAGCACTGTTTCTGCTCCTCAATTATCTATTTATGATTATGAAATATATATAGATGATCCATATGATAAACCTGAAACAAAAAAATATAAAAGAGAATTTAAAGAAAAGTATTTTAAATTTATTACAGATATGTTCAAAGAAATTTCTGGAAAAAATAATCCATATGAAGCACAATATGTTTGGGATTGTGAATATGAAATATTGAATGCTCTTGGATGTAATGAAATAAAAAATGATAATTTAGAAGGTTATAATGTTATGACAAATGATATTTCAAATATTGAATGTAATTTTAATTGGTCTGAATTTACTAAACATATTGGATATAAAAAAACACCAAAACAATTTATATGTACTAGCAAAAATTATATTAAATGCATTCTTGAAATTTTAAATAAGGATGATGCATGGAAAGGAATAAAATGGAAAACATATTTTTTATACATCATTTATCGTCAAGTAATGAGATTTCATGATGATTGGCGTTTAATTTATTATGAATTTCATGGAAAATATGTTGCAGGACAACCTGTTCCATGGCCTAGAGAAATATTTCCAATTGTTGGATTATCTCTTTGCTTTAATACATTTTTAACAAATGAATATATAGATAGAAATAAAAAACAACAACACATTGATTATGTTCATAATATGGCAACAGATTTATTAGTTGTTTATAAAAGAATAATAAAAAGAAATAGTTGGCTTTCTCCATCGACAAAAAAATATGCATTAAAAAAATTAGAAACTATTAAGCTTGAAGTTGGAAGTCCAAAAATATTAAGAGAAGACCCAATATTAGACTATAATAATCGTGGAGCTTATCAAAATATAAGAAAAGTAGCACTTTGGAGAACTAAAAAATTGATAGAATTAGATGGAAAAAGTACCAATGTAGATATACCAATAATTGATTGGCAAGAATTTAAAATGGTTGGAAAACAATCATATATAGTAAATGCTTATTATACTCCAACTGAAAATTCAATTTATGTTCCATTGGCTTATTTGCAAAAACCATTCATAGATTTAGAAGAAAGAGGTATAGAATACAATTTAGCACATATTGGTTTAACTTTGGGTCATGAAATGTCACATTGTTTAGATGACATGGGAAGTAAATATGATCATGAGGGAAATTTACATAATTGGTGGACTCCAAATGATAGAAAAAAATTTAATAAAAAAGTTAAAGATGTTGTAGAACAATATGAAAAATTTGCAAGTTATGATGGAATAAAAATGGATGCTACTTTAAGTACTGGTGAAAATTTGGCAGATATTTCTGGATTTGCAATTTGTGAAGAATATTTAAGAGATTTTCAACAAAAAAATGATGATATTGTTCCCATAAGAGCAGTTTCTTTTCATGCTTTTTTTATTTATTTAGCAGTTCAAGCAAGACAAAAAATATTTGATGAAGCAATTCAAGCACAATTAAAAACAAATCCACATCCTTTAGATAAATATAGAACAAATTGTCCTTTATCGCGTTTAGAATTATTTAGAAGTTTATATAATATTAAAAAAGGTGATAAAATGTATTGGAAAACAACAGATACAATTTGGTAGTTGATATTTTATGTTATTTTAATATTTTGTAATATTTTGTAACATTTTATTTTTTTGCATTTTTAGGAATTTTTGATAAAAATTAATAAATTGATTTAAAAAATATATTTTTATTTTATTTTATTTTTTTTAGGAATTTTACAAAAAAATATATTTTAGTGAGTTTAATTATTATTTATTTTAAAATCTTTTTAAAAAATATTTATTTTCTTAAACTAATATATAATATGGGAAGATCACATCGTCGTCGTTCACGTTCTGCTTCAAGAAGTCGTTCAGCATCTAGAAGTCGTTCTGCAAGAAGAAGCAGAGCTCGTACAATGAAACGAATGGCAAGCCAACAAGCAAGCAAAGCAAGAGCATTAGCAAGACAAGCATCTAAAAGCATGCAAAGGGCACTTGCAAGCGCTTCTTCTGCTTCCAGATCAGCTTCCAAATCTCAAGCAAAATCAGCAAGCCGTATGGCAAGACGTTCTCTTGCATTAGCTAAATCCGCAAGTCAAATGGCTCAAGCCTCTGCATCAAAATCAATGCAAGCTTCTGCTGCTTAAATATTTTAAAAAATTATATAAATTAATATAAATAATATATATAATGATCAAAACATTAAAAATACATAATAAAAAAATTAATAAAACACAAAAAAATAAAAATTTAAAATATAAGAAAAAAAATGTTAATGAATGTAAATATAAATCATGCAAATCACAAATGTATAAATCATTGTATGGAGGAAGATATACAACAAATATGTTTATTTAAGAATCATAATATAATTTAATTATTTCAATTAAATTATTATTCAATTCATTTTCAATTCTATAACATTGCCTTTTAATTTCATCTTTTAATCTTTCTAATCTTACATTCATTGTTGGGTTATATTTTTTCCCTTGAATTTCAAATTTATCTGGGTTAAAACGAATAAATATAAATTTTCCACTATGTAGCATATATAAATCATTGTATCTTATTTCTTCATCATACATACTGTATCTTTTGTGTTGATTTTCATCAACTTCTACACACAATAAAGTATTACTAATTAATTTACGAAAATCTATTCTTCTTCTGTGACTACAATCACAATTACATGTCCATAGTGGTTCATCATGAATGAATCCTTGAAATTCTTGAAATAAATAATCACGAACTTTTAATTCTTTGCTTTTTTTACGAATTTGTAGTGTTAAAGGTGCAGTTAAAAGACATAACAGACAACCAGTAGCATATAAAATTAAACAAAATGAAGTTAAGTTTATACTTGACGAAATCAAAAAAGATAAAACTATTACTATGGAAGATTTATTAGCAAAAATCCAACATAAATATCCTAATTTTAACATTACAAGAAGACACTTAAATCGTGTTGTTAATGACAATAATATAACTCTAAAAATGACACGATTTAGACACGAACCAGTTAAAAGATTTGGTAAGGAAATAAATATCAATAGTAAAATTAAAGAATTTTATGATGAAATTAAAAAATATAATGTTGATGATATTATTTGTATCGATGAAACAAGCATAAAATCATTAGAAAAACGACATCATTGTTATAGTGAAAAAGGAAAAAGATGTGCAATAAAAACACAATCACAAGAAGTATTCACGATATGCAGTGCCTTTGGAAAAATATACAGGGATATTTGCTATTTCAACAAAAGGAGTTTTGTGTTGGGAATTATATGAAAAAAGTGGAATAAATGCTGATAGATTATATGAATTTTTAGAAACACATATAACAAGTAAATATAAGGATAAATTAATCATTTTAGATAATGCGAGTAGTCATAGAAACGATAAAATAAAGGAATTAGTAAATAAGAATAATAAACTACTTTATGCTGTTCCATATCAACATTTTCATTACGCAGTTAGAAAATTCAATTGAAAATTATTTTAGTATGATGAAAGCAAGATTAAGAAAAATAGAAGGTTTAACTCATAGCGAAATAAAACAAAATATTTCAAATGTGGTAAGAAATATTCCAAA
>Ga0172372_10001237_pt1 | contig 39666 bp, 38 predicted proteins | sample LakKiv5m_2_FD_114544 | JGI IMG/M metagenome (GOLD analysis project Ga0172372, IMG submission 114544) | Freshwater microbial communities from Kabuno Bay, South-Kivu, Congo - kab_092012_9.5m | ecosystem: Environmental > Aquatic > Freshwater > Lake | place: Democratic Republic of the Congo...
AACTTCATGTTCACCGGCAGGCGGCCGTTCTGCTTCAGGTGGGCTTCCACCGCCTTGAAGTGCATGAAGACCTGCCCTTTGTCGTCGGCGGCGCCGCGGGCAAAGATCTCGCCGTCGCGCACCGTGGCCTCGAACGGAGGTGAGGTCCAGAGGGCCACCGGATCCACCGGCTGCACATCGTAGTGCCCGTAGAACAGGATGGTCGGTGCGCCAGGCGCCCCCATCCACTCGGCATAGACGATGGGGTGGCCCGGTGTCTCCTCGAGGCGGGCCTGCTGCAGCCCGATGCGGGTCATCTCGTCGCGGGTCCACTCGGCGCAGCGCCGCACATCGGCCGCGTGGGCCGGCAGAGCGCTGATGCTCGGAATGGCCAGATACTGCTTCAGCTCGTCGACATACCGGTCACGGTGGACGTGGATGAAGTCGATGACGTTGCTCATGGCCGTAGTGTACCCTGATGCGATGCCGCCTCTCGACGTGGACGCGACAGTGATCGAGAACCGACCGCTGTCGCGCGATTACAACGTGCTGACCCTGTCAGCCGGCGAGGTGGGTGCACGCACCGTGGCCGGACAGTTCGTGATGGTGCGGCCCGCCACGATGACCGACACCCTGCTGCGCCGCCCGTTCTCGGTGTTCGAAGTGCTGCGCGATGCCGCCGGTACCGCCACCGCCATTTCCATTCTCAACAAGCGCGCCGGTCGCACCACCCAGGCCCTCTACGATGCGCGCGTCGGCGACCGTGTGGCCACGCTGGGGCCACTGGGGCGCGCATACACGCCGCCCGCCCCAGTCCAGGAAGCCTGGATGGTTGCCGGAGGCGTGGGCCTCGCACCGTTCTGGACGCTGGCCATGCGCCTCGTGGCTGCCGGCACCAGGACGACCCTCATTTACGGCGCCCGCTCTGGTGCCGAGCTGTTCTACCTCGACTTCTTCGAGCGTCTCGGCGTGCGCCTCGTGCTCACCACCGAAGACGGCTCGCGCGGCGAGCACGGCCGCGTCACCCTGCCGCTCGACCGCGATCTGGCCGGCCGCGATCCGCAATCGATCATGGTCTACGCCTGCGGGCCCGAGCCCATGCTCGAGGCCGTGGCACACGTGTCTGCGCGACATCACCAGCCCTGCGAGGTATCGGTGGAACGCACCATGGGCTGCGGCCTTGGCGGCTGCTACAGCTGCGTGGTGAAGGTGCAGCACGGCACAGGCGCACCGCACTATGTGCGGTCGTGCATTTCCGGTCCCGTCTTCGACGGCGCCGAGATCGTGTGGGACTGATGGCTCGCGACTTGTCTGTAAGCATCGGCTCGCTCGAGCTGCCGAATCCTCTCATCTCTGCCAGTGGCTGCTTCGGCTACGGGCTCGAGTATGAAGACGTCGCCGACCTGTCGGCCCTCGGGGGCGTCTGCGTCAAGGGGCTCTTCCTCACCGAGCGCGAAGGACATGCCCCGCCGCGCATCGTCGAAACGCCTGCCGGCATGATCAACGCCATCGGCCTGCAGGGCATCGGCGTGCACCGGTTCGTGAAGGAAAAGCTGCCGCTGCTGCGCGAACGCGGCGCGCGCGTCTTCGTGAACGTGTGCGGCACCACCATCGACGAGTACGCCGAGGTCACACGCATCCTGACCGACGCGGGCGGCGTCGCGGCCATCGAGCTCAACATCTCGTGCCCCAACATCAAGGAGGGCGGCATTCAGTTCGGCTGCTCGCTGCTGGGCACCGGACAGGTCGTCGAGGCCGTGCGCAAGGTCACGCACCTGCCGGTCATTCCCAAGCTCACGCCGAATGTCACCGACGTGGCGTCATTTGCCCGCGCCGCTGAAGATGCCGGCGCCGACGCCGTATCGCTGGTCAATACGTTTCTCGCGCTGGCGATCGATGTGGAAACCCGGCGACCCACCATCACCAACGTGCTCGGGGGACTCAGCGGCCCGGCCATCAGGCCCATCGCCGTGCGCATGGTCTGGGAGTGCGCCCGCGAGGTGAAGATACCCATCATCGGCATGGGCGGCATCACCAATGCCCGCGATGCGCTCGAGTTCATCCTGGCCGGGGCCACGGCCGTGCAGATTGGCACGGCCAACTTTGTCGATCCGTTCGTGTGGGGCAAAGTGCTCGACGGCATTGATGACTACATGGCTCGGCATCAGGTCGATCGGCTGAGTGATCTGATTGGCGCGTTCGACCCGACGCCGCCGAAGGTGGTGCACCGATGAACCGGATTCTTGTAGCCCTCGACGTCGATTCGCAGGCGAAAGCCCTGGCGCTGGCCGACACGCTGCGCGGGTCGGTCGCCGGCTACAAAATCGGCAAGCAGCTGTTCACCGCCGAAGGGCCCGCGATCGTGCGCGCGCTCACCGAGCGGGGTGATCGCGTGTTTCTCGATCTCAAGTTCCACGACATTCCCAACACCGTGGCCGGCGCCGTCACCTCGGCGATTGGCACCGGGGCCTGGATGGTGAATATGCATGCCTCCGGGGGCTCGGCCATGATGCAGGCCGCCGCGAAGGCCGCCACCGACACGGCCGGCCGCCTCGATGTGCCTCGGCCGCTCGTCATCGGTGTCACGGTGCTGACCAGCATGGACGAAGCGGCGCTGGCGGAAGTGGGGACGACGCGCACGGTACTCGAACAGGTCGTGCATCTCGCACGGCTCGCGCAGAAGGCCGGGCTCGACGGGGTCGTCGCGTCGCCACTGGAAATCGCGGCGATCCGCGAGGCCTGCGGTCGTGACTTTGTAATTGTGACACCGGGCATCCGTCCCGCCGCGCAGCAGGGCACCGACGATCAGGCACGGACGCTGACGCCCACGCAAGCGGTGAAGGCAGGGGCGACCTACCTCGTGGTCGGCCGCCCCATCACCGGGGCAGCCGACCCACGTGCGGCCGCAGAGGCCATGGCCCGCGAAACCGGGGCCTGACCTCGTCTGTGCGTTACTTCGCGGTGAACACCGGGTGCCCGCGGCGGTTCTGCTGCCAGCAGGTCTCGTTCGAGTCGGTGCACTGCGGAGCTTCCTTGCCCTTCGAGACCACCGTGATGCGGTCGGCGCTGATGCCGAGGCCCACCAGATAGTCTTTCACGGCGGCCGAGCGACGCTCGCCCAGACCGAGGTTGTACTCGGCCGTGCCGCGCTCGTCGCAGTGTCCCTCGATCGTGATACGCGTCGAGGTCCAGCGCTTGAGGAAGTCGGCGCTGCGGCTCAGCACCGCGCGCGCGTCATCACGAATCGCCGACTTGTCGAGATCGAAAAACACATCGCCCAGCGGCCGTTCGTTATTCAGCTGGTCGAGTGACTTCCGGGCAAACAGCTCGTCTTCAGTCGGCGCCGGAGGGGGCGGCGGCGGAGGAGGAGGAGGTGGCGGGGGCGGCGGCGGCGGCGGCGGCGGGGCCGGCGCGGCCGGAGGAGGCGGTGGGGGCGGGGCCGGAGCCGGGGCCTTCTTGGCACAGGCAGCCGCGCCTACCACCAGCACGAGGGCAATGGCCGTGAGCTGGAGAGTCCGTCGAATCATAGTGTCCGGAGGATACGGCGGCATGCCGCCGCTGTCAACGTAAACCCTGTGTGTCGACCGTCACCCCGAAGATACGCAGACCCAGCGTCCGGCGATCGGTGGCCCCGCTGCGCTCGGCCGGTGTGAAGGTCTGCGAAGTCCCGACGCGGACCACACCCCCCACAGCCTCGAGTGCGGCCAGCGGCACGGTGGCCTCGATCACCCCCCCGGTCTCAAATGCCTGCTGCTCCGCCAGCACCTGGTCTCCCACCATCAGGCGCACGCTGCTGGGCGATGCAAACGAGAGCCGGGGTGCTTCATACCGCACCGCCACCCGGACGGGCGCCGAGGCCCCGACGATGCGTAGGGACGCCTGGGCCGCGGTCCAGCGCCACACGCCGAGGGCGGGGCGATATTCGGCCTCGTGCCACCCCTCGTCATAGCCCCACATGAGGGTGTCAGGCGTCTGCACATCAAACTGCTCGATGGCCGAGACGATGGGCTGGGTGCCGCTGATCGGCGCCGATGCGACCTGCAGGGGCGCATACGGGCCATCGCGTCCCGACTCGGGCCCCCCGGGGGCCACCGCGCCAGCGGGCAGCATCACGGTGCGCAGGAAGAACCCCGGCGACACCGTGAACGCGTCGACCACCGTGTCATCGATGCTGATCGTCAGCTGGGCGGCGGGGGCACCGGCGGCACCAAGGTGCCGACCGCCAATCAGCAGGCGCAGGGCCTCGGGCCCTCGGCGCACCTGCGCGACGATCGGCGCCACATGCGGCCCCGCGTGCATCAGCTGCGCCATGCCGGCCGTCTCGGGCGTGAGCGCCCAGCCGATCTCGGCGATCCACCGGGGGAGCTGCATCTCGATCCACTGCACCGCATTCGGGCGCACCCCTGAGAACACACGCGCCTCGGTCGGCGCCCACGAGTACTCGTGCCGGACGGTCCGGCTGCGCGGGTCGATGAGGGCCAGGTCAGAGCGGCGGGGATCGGCCAGGAACCACACCGGGCCCTGTCCCCCTTCCCGCCAGTGACCGACCAGTTCCAGCCACTCGCGCCTCGGCGGCGAGGGCAACATCGGACGCACAGGTACCGTTTCCGCCTGCAGCGGACGCCGGAAGGCCTGGTGCATGGCGAGGGCCGCGGGTGCCTCGGTGGGAGCGGCATCGCGCAGGGCACCCAGCACCTGTACGGCCACGCCCGGTGACGCGACCGCCTGCATCGACAGCGGCACGGCCATGGCGAGGCCCGCTACCACCAGCCCCCCCGATACCGCAGGCATCGCGCGCGGCAGCAGCATCTGCTGGCCTCGCACCGCAAGCAGTGCCATCACCGGCACCAGCGGCATCGCATATCTGATGAAGGGCGTTTCCTGGAACAACAGATGGAAGGTCAGGTACGGCAGGGTGAGTGCCGACAGCAGCACCAGGGTGCGGCGGTCATGCCTGAGGAGGGCGATGCTGCCCGCGGCCGCCAGGAGCAGCACCACCGCCCCTAGCACCGGATGATTCCAGGGATCGACGAACGTGTGCACCAGTCCCTGCGCGAGCGCCCGCAGTGACCCGCTGGTAAACAGCATCTCGCCGCTCGAAAAATCTTCGCCGGCCTGCATGCCGAGCACCGTCAGGTACTCGCCCAAACCGCCGGTCGCCACCACCATCGGCACTGCCCACAACAGCGATCCGAGCGCCGAGGTCATCAGCGCCCCGAGCAGCGCGCCAGCCGCGCCGCGCCCGATGCGGTCGGCCAGCACCAGCGCCAGCAGCGGCACCGTCAGCCAGAGGGTCTGCGTACGCACGCCGATGGCGAGGCCCGCGAGGAAGGCCCCCCGAACGATAAGGCCACCCGACGCTTCAATCTGTGTCGTCGTCAGCCGGCGATCACCGTCGGCTGGTGGCGTCTGCCACCACCAGGCGCGTGCGAGACAGGCCTGTGCAGCCACACCAAACGCCAGCCCCACCACGTCGCTCATGGGGCGGGTCGTCATCGTGAAGATGAGCGGGCTCGACACGGCGAGCAGTGCCGCCGCCGCAGCACCGGTGTCGACGGTTTCCCACGGGCGCTCGTCGCCGCGCGTGGCGCGCAGCGCACTGAACAGTTCGAAAAGTCCCCACAGCAGGGCGAGACCTGCCAGCAGCGACACCATCGCCAGGGCGCGGGCTTCGACCGTGGATGCCTCGGCCTCACCCATCACGGCGCGCACGGCCGGCACCGCCATCTTTCCCAGCGCGATGTAGACCGGATAGCCGGGCGGATGCGGCTGATGGTTCGCCACATCGAACGAGCGGACCCCCAGCGCGAAGTTGACCGAGTCGATGTCTTCGAGCGTCGACGGCAGCAGCGGCAGGTGCAGCGCGCCCAGAACGACCGCAGCCGCAATCAGAAGACGGAGGCGCGTCACGGGATCGGCCGCAGGGTCAGGGCATCGTTGAGGCTGCCCAGCCGGTAGCCCTGCAGGTCGAGCGCCACGTAGCGGTAGCCCGCCGCCTTGATGCCTTCGACCACCTGGCGGTTCACATCCGCTTCGAGCATGCGGGGCATCTCGCTGCGTGCCACTTCCAGTCGGGCCACATCGTCGTGATGCCGCACACGGAAGATGCGGAAGCCGAGCGCGCGCACGGCGGCTTCGGCGCGCTCGACCTGCCGAAGGCGTGCATCCGTCACTTCGGTGCCATACGGCAGCCGCGACGACAGGCACGCCGAGGCGGGCTCGTCCCATGTCCGCATGCCGGCCTCTCGAGCCAGAGCCCGGATGTCGTCCTTGCCGAGGCCAGCCTCGTCGAGCGGGCTCAGCACACCGTGCTCGCGCGCGGCCTGACGGCCGGGGCGATAGTCGCCGCGATCGTCCGCGTTGTTGCCGTCGATGACATGCGCGAAACCGCGGGCACGCGCCAGCGCGGTGAGATGGTGATACAGCTCGTCCTTGCAGTAGTAGCACCGGTTGGCCGCATTGGCCCGATACTCGGGCCTCGACATTTCGTCGGTGCTGATGAACTCGTGGGCGAGGCCGAAGTCACTGGCGACGCTGAGGGCCAGTTGCCGATGCGTCTCGGGATAGCTGGCACTCACGGCCGTGACGGCCAGACTGCGCGGGCCCAGCACACGTGCGGCGGTCACCGCCAGCAGTGCGCTGTCGATGCCGCCGCTGAAGGCCACGATGACCGACCCGAGCCCGGACAGCCGCGCGTCGAGGCGCGCAGACCGTGCCGCCCGCGTCTCAGTCGTCGTCGTCGTCGTCGTCGACGTCGTCGTCTTCGTCGCTGTCCTCGTCATCATCATCCTCGTCATCGTCCTCGTCGTCTTCATCGTCGAGGTCGTCCTCATCGACCGCTTCAAGTTCCAGCGGCGAGAGCGAGGCGATGGCAAGCAGCGATCCGCATTCGGAACATGTCAATTCGTCGTCGAGATCGACTTCATCCTCATCGATGTCGAGAACGGAATCGCACTCGGGGCAAATGGCGGACATCAGCGTGGCTCCTTACAAACGAACGGTGACGGGAATTATATACTCGGCCCGCGATGACGTCACCGGGTCCGGCACGACGCGCGGTCGTCGTGATGACACACGACACCGCACTGCAGGCACGCCTGCAGTCGGCGCTCGCGCGCGCCGGTCTCGACCTGCTTGCGGCAGACCCGTCGCATCCGCTGCCCGACGTGCTGACGTCGTCGCTGCTGCTGGTGCTGCTCGACGTACGGCACAGTGCGGCGAGCGCGGCAGACCTCGCAGAGGCATGGCGCACACAGCATGACGCGACACTGCCGATCATCGTGGTGGCCGAGTCGGTGCAGAGTGCCGCCGATGCGCGGGCCCTGCACGCCGTTGGCATCACCGGCTATCTCAGCGCGTCGACCGAAGAAGGCCAGCTGATGTCGGCACTGGCACCGTGGCTCTATCCCGACAACTTCAACCGGCGCAGCCATCCGCGCCTCGAAATCAGCCTGCCCGTGTCGTACCGCAGCCGAGACGCCGTGGCCGCGGCGCTCACGAGCAACATCAGCCGCGGCGGCATGGCCGTGCGCACCACGCTGCCGCTGGCGCCGGAAACGGCCGTGGCCGTCAGCCTACGCCTTCCAGGACATGCCGAGGACGTGGCACTGGAGGCGCGTGTCTGCTGGCGTGAACCGGGCGTGGCCATGGGGCTCACGTTCACGCGGGTACCTGCCGACACTCAGGCGGCCATCGATGCCTGCGTCGACACCCGGCTCGCGCTGTCGGGCCACTGAAACCAGCGCAACCGCAGCGCATGGGCCACCACAATTACCGAGGCCCCGGTGTCAGCCAGCATCGCCATCCACAGCGTCGCCACTCCGAACGCCGCAGCCACCACGAAGGCGAGCTTGAGGCCCAGCGCGATGGCGACATTCACCCTGATGTTCGTGAGCGTCGCGCGTCCGAGCCGCACGGTGGCCGCCAGTCGGGGCAGGTCGTCGGTCATCAGCGCGATGTCGGCGGTCTCAACGGCGACCCCACTGCCCATCACACCCATGACGACGCCGACGTCGGCCGCGGCGAGCGCGGGGGCATCGTTGATGCCGTCGCCCACCATCGCCACGGGGCCATGCTGGCGCAGCGTCTCGATGCATCGTACCTTGTCACCGGGCAGCAGCGCAGCCTCGACGCAGTCGAGTCCCACCTCGCGCGCAATGGCCTCGGCGGCCGGCGCGTGATCGCCTGTCAGCATCACCGTCGGGTACACGCCGAGTTCGCGGAGGGCAGCCACCGTGACCGCGGCCGACGCCCGCGCACGGTCAGCCACGGCCACGGCTCCGCGCACACGTCCATCGCAGACCACGACCATCGGCGACGTGCCTGCGGCCACCAGGGCATCCACACAGGCCTGCGCGTCGGGCGTCATGCACCCCTGCTGCGTCACCGAGCGCGGTGACCCGCAGTGCACCTGCTGACCATTAACCTCGCCGCTGACGCCGAGTCCCGGCGCCACGCGCACACCATGGGCCTCGGGCACCGCGAGAGCCTGCGCACGTGCGGCCGCGACGACCGCTCTCGCAATAGGATGATCGGAATAGCGCTCGACCCCTGCCGCCAGGCGCAGCACCTCGTCGGCGCTGACGCCGGGCATCGGCACCACTGCACGCACCACCACCTCGCCGTGCGTCAGCGTACCGGTCTTGTCGAAGGCCACGGCACGCACACCGGCCAGGCGTTCCAGCGCCGCACCGCCCTTGATGAGCACGCCGTGGCGCGCGGCCGAGGCCAGTGCGGACATCAGCGAGACCGGCGTCGCGATGACCAGGGCGCACGGGCATCCCACCACGAGTGTGACCAGGCCACGGTACAGCCACGCGCCCGACTCGCTGCGGTCGATGCCGGGCCAGAACCATGGCACGAGCGCCAGCGCGGCGGCCACCGCCACGATGGCCGGCGTATACCACTGGGCAAACCGATCGATGAACTGCTGCACCGGGGCCCGTCGCGCCTGCGCATCCTCGATGAGGTGCACCATGCGCGCCAGCAGCGTCTGCGCCTGTGACCGCGTCACCCGCACCGCAATGGCCCCGTGGCCGTTGATGGTGCCCGCAAATACTTCGTCACCCGCATGCCGATCAACCGGCGTCGATTCCCCGGTGATGGGCGCCTGATTCACATCGGTGTCGCCCCGAACGAGTGTGCCGTCCACCGGAATGCGTTCCCCGGGAAGAATCCGCACGCACGTCCCGATGGCGACCTCGGCCACTGGCAGCGGCGGCCCGTCAGGGTTGTCGTCGAGGCGCACCACATCGGGCGCGACATCCAGCAGCGACCGAACCGCCATGCGCGCCCGGCGCACGGTCTGCGATTCCATCCACTGCGCCACACCGAAGAGGACCACCACGGCAGCACTCTCGGCGTACTCGCCGATGGCCAGTGCCCCCAGCACGGCCAGCACCATGAGTCCGTTGATGTCGAGCCTGCCGCGGCCCGCCGCCGTCAGTGCCCGTCGGGCCGGCCGCACGGCGCCGGCCACACTGATCGCGATCAGCACCCAGTCCACAGGGTTAGCCTACCGCGGTTTCCCCACGCACGACACCCGAGACCGCACGGATGGTCGACCCGCGCGCTCCAGACCTCGCCCCGGGCGCGCCCGGGGACTGACCCACCGGAGTGCCCGGCCACGACGCCGGGATCACGCGAGACCCGGTGATTTTTTCGGGTGTAACCTCGCGACGTCTTGCCGCTCGACACTCCGTTTCGCTACGATGGTGGGCCGATGCCACTGTCTGGCATCCGGCCTGTCGGCAGGCAGGCCTCCCAAGTATCGGAGCAGCACCGTGATTGAGGTGGACCACCTCTCCAAGCGTTACGGGTCGGTGACGGCCGTCGACGATGTGAGCTTTAAGGTCGAGTCGGGACAGATTCTGGGCTTCCTCGGCCCGAATGGCGCCGGCAAGACCACGACGATGCGCATCATCACCGGCTATATGCCGGCCACCGGCGGCACGGCCCGCGTCGCCGGATTCGACATTTTCGAGCAGCCCATCGAGGCCAAGCGCCGCATCGGCTACCTGCCCGAGACGCCGCCGCTCTATCCCGACATGACGGTGCGCGAGTATCTCGCGTTTGTCGCCCGCATCAAGGGCGTGCGCCAGCATGTCGGCGACCGGGTGGCCGAGGTCATGCGCAAGACGCAGACCGCCGACATGGCCGACCGTCACTGCGGCAAGCTGTCAAAGGGCTACAAGCAGCGCGTCGGTCTCGCGCAGGCCCTCATTCACAATCCCGAAGTGCTGGTGCTCGACGAACCCACCGCCGGCCTCGACCCGCGGCAGATCATCGAGTTCCGCCAGATCATCCGCGAACTCGCCGGGTCGCACACCATCGTGCTCAGCACGCACATACTTCCCGAGGTGTCGCAGACCTGCCAGCGCGTGGTCATCATCAACCGCGGGCGCGTCGTGGCTGTCGACTCGCCCGAAAATCTCACGCGCCGCCTCAAGGGCGCCGCCACCGTGCTCGTGCACAGCGATGGTCCCGCCGATCAGGTGGAACCGCTGCTCGCCGGCGTGCCCGGCGTGACGCGCGTTGGCCGTGGCGAACCGGTGGCGACCGGTGCCAGCTTCGAGGTCGAAACCGGCCAGGGCCTCGACCTCAGACGCGAACTCGCGGCGGCGGTCGTGCAGCAGGGATTCGGCCTGCTCGAACTGCGGCCCATGCGCATGAGCCTCGAAGACATCTTCCTCAGCGTGATTACCGACGAGACACAGGCGGCTGCCCCCGCCGGGGAGACTGCCGATGCGTAACATTCAGGCCATCGCCGGCAAGGAACTGCGCGGCTACTTTGCCTCGCCCATCGGCTATGTGCTGATTGGCTTCTTCGCCCTGCTCTTCGGGTGGTTCTTCTACACGCTCGTGGCCTTCTTCGAACGCCAGAGCATGCAGATGGCCGGCGGCCCCGGCGGTGCGATGAATGTCAACCAGATGCTCATCACGCCACTGCTGCTCAACTCGACGGTGGTGATGCTGCTCGTATTCCCGCTCATCACGATGCGCACCTACGCGGAAGAGAAGCGCTCGGGCACCATCGAGCTGCTGCTCACCGCTCCCATCACCGACTTTGAAATCATCATGGGCAAGTTTCTCGGGGCCCTCGCCCTGTTTGCCGCCATGCTGTCGGTGACGCTGCTGCACATGGGCCTGCTCTTCTTCTACGGCAACCCCGAGTGGAAACCCATCGCCACCGGCTACCTGGGCCTGCTGCTGATGGGTGGCAGCTTTCTCTCGCTGGGCCTCTTCATCTCGAGCCTCACAAAGAACCAGATTGTCGCCGGCATGATCACCTTCTCGGTGTTCCTGCTGCTGTGGGTCATCAACTGGGTCTCGAGCTTTGTCAGCCCCGAAGCCCAGACCGTCATCAACTATCTGTCGGTCACCGAACACTTCGATGATTTCTCGCGCGGCATCATCGACACCAAGCACATCATTTACTACCTGAGCTTCATCGCCACCGGCCTCTTCCTCACCATGAAGTCGGTCGACAGCGAGCGGTGGAGAGGCTGAGTCGCCATGGCATCCCAGACATCCCCGTCCTCATCCTCCAGCGTCACGATCTTCGGCCTCATCGGCTGGCTCGGCACGCTGCTTGTCTTTGCCTCTGTCGGCATCCGCTTCCTGCGCCCCGAGTGGGCCCAGTACCAGCAGTACGCCGCGTGGGCCGGCCTGGCCATGGTGCTGGTCTATGTGGCCAGCGAATGGCGCGATGTCGTGACGCTGCTGCAGAGCCGCAGCGGCCGCTATGGGTCGATGTCGGCCATCGGCCTCATCGCGTTCCTCGGCATTCTGGTCGCCGTCAACTATCTGGCCTCGCGCCAGAACAAACGCTGGGATCTCACGGCCAACCAGGTCTACAGCCTCTCTGACCAGACCATCAAGATCCTCAAGGAACTCGACGCCCCGGTCACCTTCACCGTCTTCGACCGCGAACTGGCACTCGACAACTATCGGAAGCAGATGGAGTCGTACACCTACCAGTCGTCGAAGGTGACGGCCGAGTACATCGATCCGGAAAAAAACCCGCTGCGCGCACGCGCCGCGGAAATCACCTCGCTCGGCACGGTGCTGATTCAGTACAAGGACCGCACCGAACGGGTCACGTCGATGCAGGAACAGGCCGTCGCCAATGCGCTCGTCAAGGCCATCACCGGCGAAACCCGCAAGGTCTATTTCACGCAGGGCCACGGCGAGAAGGATCACGTCAGCACCGAGCGCACCGGCTACAGCGCCATCGCCCAGGCACTGTCGACCGACAACTACGGGGTCGAGAAGGTTGTGCTCGCGCAGACGCGTGAGGTGCCCACCGATGCCACCGTCCTGATCGTCGCCGGTCCGACCACCGATTTCCTGCAGCCCGAAGTCGATGCCGTCTCGCGCTACCTCGCCAAGGGCGGCAAGCTGCTCGCGCTCATCGACCCGCCGGCCGGTTCCACCTCGACGACGCCACTGCTCGATGGCCTGCTGCAGTCGTGGGGCTTTGCCCTGGGCATGAACATCGTCGTTGATGCCAGCGGCATCGGTCAGCTGCTCGGCACCGATGCGTCGGTGCCCGTCGTGGCCAACTACCCGCCGCATCCGATCACCGAAAACTTCCAGCTGATGACCGCCTTCCCCCTGGCCCGATCCGTCGTGGCTGGCGATGCGGCCACCAGTGGCGGACGCATCCCGGAGGTTTTCGCGCAGACGGGCGCGCAGAGCTGGGCCGAGTCTGATCTGGCCGCGCTGAGCTCAGGCAGCGGGCGCGTCGAACTCAATGAAGACAAGGGCGACAAGCCCGGTCCCATCTCGCTCGCCGCCGCAGTATCCGCACCGGCGACCGAGGTGCCCCCCACCCCGCCGCCCGCCGAAGGAGCCGCTCCGGCGGAACCGAAGCCCACGCCGCAGTCACGCGTGGTCGTCATCGGCGATTCCGACTTTCCCACCAACGGCATTCTCGGGGTCCAGGGCAACCGCGATTTCTTCCAGAACACGGTGAACTGGCTGGCGCAGCAGGAAGGCCTCATCTCCATCCGCCCGCGCGAACCCCAGGACCGCCGCATCACCATGACCGCCGAGGCGCAGAACATGGTGTTCTGGCTCTCGATCTTCGGCATTCCGGGCTTCATCTTCGCGCTCGGGCTGCTCAACTGGCGCGGGAGGCGCTGACACCGTGAACCGCGGCTGGTCGACACTGGCGCTGGTCGTGGTCCTCGGCGCGCTCGGGGGCTACATCTACTTCGTCGAACGCGAGAAGCCCGCGTCGGGCACGACGCCCACGGAAAAGGTCTTCAGCGTCGAGGCCGAAGCCATTCAGGAAATCACCGTCACAGCCGGCGGTGAGACCACCACGCTGCAGAAGGGCGACGCGGGCTGGCAGCTGACCGCACCCGTCGCCGCAGCCGCCGATGCCACCGAGACCACGAGCCTGACCACCAATCTGGCCTCGCTCGAACAGACGCGCGTCGTCGACGAGAACGCCGCCGATCTGGCCCCCTACGGCCTGCAGACGCCGAAGGTGACCGTGTCGTTCAAGGCCGGGGCCACCAGCGGCGAAGTGGCGTTTGGCGACACCACACCCACGCAGGGCGACATGTATGCCGTCAAGCCGGGCACGCGTCGCGTGTTTCTGGTCGGGGCGTACCTCGACACCACGTTCAACAAGAAGACCTTCGCCCTGCGCGACAAGCGTGCTCTGGTGTTCGACCGCGATGTCATCGATCGCATCGAACTGACACGCGGCCGCGACCGCATGCGGCTGGTCAAGGCCGATGGTACCTGGCGCATCGACGGCAACGGTGCCGGACGGGCTGATGGGCCTTCCATCGACGCACTGCTCACGCGGCTGGGCACCACCAGCATGGAACGGGTCGTCAGCGATGCGGCCTCCGATGACAAGTCTTATGGACTCGATGCCCCGGGCATGCGCGTCACCCTGGCCGGTGGCGGCAAGGAACTGACGCTGGCCATCAGCACACAGTCGCCCGAGTCGGGCGGACGTCCCTACGCCCGCGACCTCTCGCGGCCCGTGCTGTTCACGCTCGACACCACGCTCAACGACGACCTCACCAAGTCGTTCGACGAATACCGGGTGAAGGAACTCTTCGAGGCCCGGCCCTACTTCATCGACCAGCTGCGGCTGTCGCGCACCCGTCGAGGCACGTTGCACACCTGGACGTTCACCAAGACCGGTGGCGCCAGCGTCGATGCCACCTGGACGGTCGCGGTCGACGGTGGTGCAGCCACGGCGGTTGACAAGGGCAAAGTCGACGCGCTGCTGACCGCTCTCAACGGACTCCGCATCGCCGAGAGCGTCGATCCTGCAAAGGCGGCAGCACTCGCCGCGCCAGTGCTCACCGCCAGCGTCAGCTATGACGAGGGGAAGTTTGAGCGCATCCGCATCGGACAGGTGGCAGGCACATACGTCGGACGCCGTGACGGCGAAGACGTCATTGGCGCGGTGCTGACGTCGCTGGTCGAGGGCGTCGACACGGCACTCGATGCCGCACTGGCCCCGACTCCGGCGCCCGCTGCGTCCGAGGCCGGCACTGCACCCGCGGCCCCTGCCGCAACCCCAGCCCCGGCATCACCCACCCCACCCGCACCATGACATCCGCACCCGCAAGGCGCCTCGCCGCATTGCTCCTGATCTCAGGCACCCTTGCGGCGTGCGCCGCGCGAAGCACTGCGCCGTCCCCCGCCGGGCCTGCGGCCTCACCCGCCGCAGCTGGTCTGGCAGCAGGCGCACCCACTGCGGCAGCCAGGGCCACCACCGCCGCCCTGCAGCCCATTTTCACGACCCCCGATCTGAGCCATGCGCACATCGCAGTGCTGGTGCGCTCGCTCGCGACAGGCGACACGCTCTACGCGCTCAACCCGCAGCACCTCCTGGTGCCCGCCTCCAATCAGAAGGTGCTGACCACCGCCGCCGCGGCCCGTCGCCTCGGCTGGGACTTCCAGCTCACCACCACCATCCGCGCCCTCGGGCGCGTCGACGCGCGAGGCGTGCTCGACGGTGATCTCGTCATCAGCGGATCGGGTGACCCCACCATCAGCCCCCGCTTCCCCGAACGCTGGGCCGTCATCGATGCGTGGGCCGAGCGCATCGCCGCACGCGGCATCACGCGCATCACCGGCCGCATCATCGGCGACGATGGGGCGGCGAAACCGGGATGGGGCTCGGGCTGGTCATGGGATGACCTGACGGAAGACTACGGCTCGCAGGTCGGGGCCCTGCAGCTCAATGAGAACGAACTGCACCTGAACGTGACGCCGGCAGCACAGGTGGGTCTTGCCGCGACTGTAACCGCCGTGCCCGGGCAGCACGCCCTCACGCTGGTGGCCCGCGTGACGACCGGCGAGGCCGGGTCGGCCACACGTCTCGGCGTCGAGCGCGCACCCGGCAGCGATGTGCTGACGCTGTCAGGCACCATCGCACGCGATGCCCGTCCACGCATGGTGCGCACATCCCTCGCCAATCCCACCCGGGCGTTTGCGGCCACGGTGCGCGCGGCCCTCGTGCGCCGCGGAATCTTCATCGACGGCGCGGCCCTCGACATCGACGACCTTCCCGCCACACTCGACCTCTCGCAGGCCGAGACCTGGATCTCCGATCAGTCGCTGCCGCTGCGGACCATGATTGACCCGGTGCTGCGGCACAGCATGAATGGCTACGCCGAGTCATTGCTCTGGGCCCTGTCGCCACCGGGTGCACCGGCGAGTGAGGCGGCGGGCCTGACGGTGCTGCAGCGGACGCTCACCGAGATGGGCGTCGACCCGGCAGGCTACAGGGCCTTCGACGGCTCGGGCCTCTCGCGCTACAACATGCTCTCGCCACTGGCGCTCGTGCAGACGCTCACGGCCGTCTGGAACGATCCGGTCCTGCGTGACCCGTACATGGCCGCCCTCCCGCACCCCGGCAAGCCCGGCTCATTCGAGCGGCGCTTCGTCGGCACGCCGGCCGCGGGACGTGTGTGGGCCAAGACCGGGTCGATGTTCAACATCCGCACGCTGTCGGGATTCATCACCCCACAGGCCGGTGAACCGCTGGTCTTCTCGATGATGGCCAACCAGTACACGACGCCGACATCGCGCATCGACGAGATGATGAATGCGGCGGTCATCTGGCTGGCCGGTGCGTCGGAGCGCGCGTCCATCACGACCCCGCAGTAGACTGGCGCCATGCGCCTGCGACTGACTGCCCTTATGGTGCTGGCCCTCGGCACTGTCACCGTCATCACCTCCGCCCAGGGTCCGGTGCTCTCGGCGCCGGCCAGAGCTGCCGCTGACCGCATCTCCGCGCCTCAGCTGGCGTGGGACGTGGCGCAACTGGCGTCCGATGACCTCAAGGGGCGGAACACGCCGTCTCCGGGCTTTGATGCGGCCGCCGACTATCTCATCGCGCGGCTGCAGAAGGCCGGCCTGACGCCTGCGGGCGACCAGGGTGACTTCCGTCAGCACTACGACCTCGATGACACCCGGCTCGATACCGCGCGCGCGGGTCTGACCATCGGGGCACGCCGCTTCGCGGTGGGCCACGACGTGGCCATGCGCACCCTCGGCCTGCCGAAGTCGGGCACGGTGCCGGTGGTCTATGTCGGGCACGGATGGACCGTGCCCGCGCGCGGCATCGACAGCTTTGCGGGTGTCGACGTCAGCGGGGCACTCGTGCTCGCCCACGGGCCGCGCGTCACACCAACCGGTGTCGGCATCAGCCAGGTGGGCCGCGTGACAGTCGGTGCACGATCGGTGATTGATGAAGCCGCACGTCGCGGTGCCATCGGCGTGCTGTTCATCACGCAGGCCAGTGAACTGCTCCGGTGGGACGACCTCCGCAGCGGAGGACAGGTGCGCCGCGAAATGGTGCCCAATGTGCCGTCAGCCTACGCCACCCCGGAAACTCCCTCGCTGCTGCTGTCACCCGATGCGACCCGGGCCCTCCTCGAGGGCGAGATGCTGGACGGATATGCGGCCCTGCAGGCACCGGAGGGCGGGCCCTATGCTGCGTCATTCCGCCTGAAGAAGTCGGTCACCCTCGACCTGCCGCTGGCGCAATCGACGCGGTTGCGCCCCTTCAACGTGGTCGCGCGCCTCGATGGCACCGACCCGACGCTGCGCGCCGAGGTCGTCACGGTGGCTGCGCACCTCGACGGCGCTGTGGGCACCCGCGAGGTCGCCGGTGATGCCATCTACAACGCCGCCGATGACAACGCCTCGGGCAGCGCAGGCCTGCTGGCGATCGCCGAGCAGATGGCCACGGCCCGTCCGAAGCGCAGCATCGTGTTTGTCTGGGATAGCGGCGAAGAACAGGGCCTCTGGGGCATCCGGTGGTTCGTGCACGCGCCGCCCGTGCCCCGCAGTGCCATCGTCGCCCACGTCAATGTCGACATGATTGGCTCGAGCCGGCCTGATACGGCGGAACCGGCCGAGGGCGTGAAGGGCGTCACGCGACGCGGCGAGGTCTATATGCTTGGACCGACCGTGCTCAGCCGGCAGGCCGATGCGCTCATCACCCGCGTCAATGCGGAATATCAGGGCGTGCAGCTCAACCGCGCCTTCGATCGCACCGACAGCGAGTTTTTCTATCCCCGCACCGATGCCGGGCCGTTTCTCGAACGCGGCATTCTCACAATCGGCTTCAACACCGGCACGCATGAACGCTATCACCTGCCGTCAGATGAAGCGCGTGCGCTCGACCCGGTGCAGATGCAGCAGGTCGCGCGCCTGATGTTCTCGGTGGTGTGGGCCGTGGCCGATGCGCCCCAGCGCATCGGCATCGATCAGCCGATGCCGGCCAGTGTGCCCCGGCATCCGTAACGCGTCAGCACGACACACACTTGTGATTGTTGACCGCACCCAGTTTCTCGAGCAGTGCAATGGTCTCGGGGAAGGGCTGCGTGCGCTGCACCGGCCCGTTCGCCATGTCGACCGTCGTCTGGCCGGAGCGGTTGACATAGGTCACAACCGCACCCTTGTCGATGAGGTACTGAATCATGGCGTTGTCGCCGCGTGCCGCCGCATGGTGCACCGCCGTGTTGCCGTCGGCATCCCGCGCGTTCACATCGGCGCCCGTGACTTCCACCACATATTTCACGGCGGCCAGCAGGCCCGTCTTCGCAAAATGATGCGAGTTGGCGGCAAACCCGAACCCGTACCCCACCCCGGACGCCGCCTGCAGCGGCGTCACATTCGGCCCGCCGACGGGCACGGGAGGCAGACCTGACTTGTCGGCATCAGCCGCGCCCCCGCCGCCAAAGCGGCGCGACATCGGCTTCATCGTCGAGATCGACGGATCGGCACCGGCCTTCACGAGCAGCGTCATCGCCTCGAGATCGGCCGCATACGCAGCACGCCAGAAGGGCGTGGCCCCGACTTCGTCGACGCTCGACTGGTCGAAGTTATAGCTCGAGTACCACACCTTGCGATTGACACGCACATTCGGGTCAGCCCCGCGTTCGAGCAGCAGCCGCATCATGTCGAGATAGGTCATCTGCTGCTGCAGGTGCGCGCGCGGCTGCGGATAGGCCGCAATCGGCGCCCACTGCACGTTGAGCGCCGCATACAGCGGACTCACGCCGGCCTCGCTGACCTGGTTCGGATTGGCCCCCTTGTCGAGCAGATAGCGCGCCACATCGAAGTGGCCATTGATGATCGCCACGAGCAGCGGCGTGGCACGGTCGCCGGGGCTCGGCTGATCAATCGACGCGCCGCTCTCGACCAGGGCCGCCACAGACGCCGCCGCGCCCTGCCGCGCGGCGAAATGCAGCGCGGTGAGGCCGCCCTGCGCGGAAATCAGTTCGTTGTAGGTGTAGGGACGCGTGAGACCGGCCACCTGCGTCGACTCGCTTGCCGTGGCCGGGGCGTTGCGCCGCACCTGCCCGTTGAGCGGATCGGCCTCAACCTCCTGCGTCAGCTTCGCCAGGTTGACCACCGTCGAGGCCAGTCCCGTCTGCGCGCCACGAGCCACCAGGGCCCGTACCACCTCGGCACGATCGAGGCCCGCGGCCACCATGAGCGCCGTCTGCCCGTTGGCGGTGTCGGCCGCGTTGACCGGGGCACCGTTCTCGATGAGCCGGTTCACCGTCTCGACGCTGCCCGATCGCGCTGCCAGCATCAGCGCCGACGCGCCGGTCGTCGTGCGCGACTCCGCCGACGCTCCAGAGGCGATGAGCGCTGCCACGGCTGACGCATGCCCGCCGAGACTCGCCAGGTGCAGCGGCGTATAGCCACCCAGCCGCGTCGTCGCCCGCACATTGGCACCGGCCGAGAGCAGCATCCGCACCAGTTCGACCTGGCCCGACTGCGCCGCGTAATGCAGCGCCGTCATGCCGTCACCCTGCGCCTGGTTCACGTCGCCGCCGCGCTTCAGCAGCGCTCGCACCGCCTCGACGTCACCGGCACGCGCGGCCTCGACGACCGTGTCGACGCCGTCATGCGCGCGCACCGCGGCGCCGAAAGGCGTCGCCGACATCAGGGTCAGCACCAGGGTCACCACAACGCCGCCCGCGCAGCGTCGCCACAGACCCGCCGCACCGGTGTGCGCCACCGAGTGCACTCGGCCCGCGGTCATTACAACGCCTCCGCACGCGTGGCTGCCACGCCGCCGCTGTTGAGATCCATCGCTGCCGAGCTGTCACCGAACTGCGCAACGTCGACGTTGAGCCCCTGCAGCATCGACAGCATCGCATTGGCCATCGGCGTGCCGTCGGCGGCCCGCACATGCATGTTCCCCTTCAGGGCCCCACCCGCATGGCCCAGCATGATGAGCGGGCAGCGCTTGTGGTTGTGCACGTTCGAGTTGCCCATCGACGACCCGTACACGACCAGCGTGTTGTCGAGCAGCGTGCCATCCCCATCAGGAATCTTCATCAGCTGCTCGACCAGATACGGCAGCAATCCGACGTGATACGTGTTGATCTTCTGGAAGTCGGTGATGCGGTCGTCCCGGTCGAGGTGGTGCGAGGCAGTGTGGAACGCCGTCGTCGATCCGCTCGGACGGAACACGCGGTTCGACACGTCGCGCGACAGCTTGAACGAGAAGATGCGCGTGATGTCCGATGCCAGGGCCAGGGCCTGCAGGTCGAACATGATGCGCACATGGTCTTCGTAGGAATCGGGCACGCCGACCGGCGCGTCCGGCAGTTCGCGCGGTTCGCCTGTGCGGTTGGACGCCTCGACCTTCTGAATGCGGCGCTCAATTTCGCGCACGTCGTCGAGATAGTCGGCCAGGCGCACCTGATCGGCAGGCCCCAGCGTACGCTTGAGGTCAGCCACCGCCTCGGTCACCCAGTCGAGGATGCTGCGGTCGTCGGCGCGGCGCAGCTGCCGAGCCTCGGCCGTGGCGCCCACGCCGAAGAGCTGATCGAACACCGCGCGCGGATCGCGGATCATCGGCAGCGGATCGGTTGGCGACGCCCAGCTGATCGTGTCGGTATAGACGCACGAATAGTTGTACGAGCAGCCACCCGCCTGATCGACGTTTTCGATGCACAGTTGCATCGAGGGAATGGGCGTCTGATCGCCAATCCTCTGCGCGTAAATCTGGTCGAGCGACGTGCCGGCATAGACGTCAGACCCCTGCGTCTGCTTCGGGCGCGCCTGCGTCAGGAACACCGCCGCCGAGCGGAAATGGTCGGCCCCGATCTCGGGCGGCAGAAACGCCTCGGCATTGCGGCAGTCGGTGTTGCTGACAATCGTCAGCGCCTTCCGGTAAGGCTCGAGCGGCTGCAGGCTGCTCGGGCTCAGGTCAAACCCCGAACCCACGTCAGCCGGCGCCCACATGTTCTTCCTGATCCCGAAGGCGGTGCTGCCGGCGGCCCCATGCACCATCTCCATGGCAATCATCCGCACGGGCGCCTTACGGCCCTGCGCAAAGGCGCGTCCGGTCGGCCGCATGGCATCAAGGAACGGCAGCGCGATGGTGACGCCCAGGCCCTGCAGGACCGTGCGCCGTGACAGCGGTTGACGAAGCAGCATCATGGTCGTTCTCCGGAAAGGCTAGCGGTCCACACCCTGCGCCAGGGTGGTCGTGGCAGGTGCCGGTGTTTCGCCCGGCAGGCGCACGCGCTGGAACGCGGCACTGTCGATCACGCCCTGCACAAATGCACTCACGCGATAGTCACGGCGGGCCGCATCGCGGATGATGCGCCGCACGAGCGGCATGTCCGTCGATTCGACGCGACGCCCGAGGGCATACGTCAGCAGGCTCTCGGTGAAGTTCGTCAGGAACACATCCTTGCGCCGCAGCACTGCCTGCCGCAGGCTGTCGGGGCCGTCGATCGGCGTGCCGTCATAGAGCGTGCCGGCCGTGTCGACCTGAGCCCCTCCGTCCTTCACACGGTACTTGCCCGTCGCATCGAAGTTCTCGAGTGCCAGGCCCAGCGGATCGATGACGCGGTGGCACGAGTTGCACGTCGGATTGCTCCGGTGCTGCTCCATCCGCTGCCGCACCGACAGCGTCTGTCCCGAGGCCCCCGTCCCGGAGGTCTCCTCGAGCGCAGGCACGTTCGGCGGCGGGGGCGGCGGCGGCGTGCCGAGCAGCACCTCCATCACCCACTTGCCGCGCATCACCGGCGAGGTGCGATCCGCAATCGACGTCAGCATCAGCACACTGCCGTGCCCGAGAATGCCGCGCCGCGTCGGAGGCAGCGTCACGCGACGGAAGTGCTGGCCGCTCACATTCGGCAGGCCATAGTGCCGCGCCACACGGTCGTTCACATATGTGAAGTCGGCCGTCAGCAGATCGAGCACGCTGCGGTCTTCACGCACGAGTGCATCGAAGAACAGCTCGGTCTCGCGTTGCAGCGCGCGCGTCAGCGTCTGATCGGCATACGGATACAGAATCGGATCGGGCGTCGTGCCCTCGAGATCCTGCAGGCGCAGCCACTGCGAGGCGAATCGTGTCGACAGGGCATCGGCCTTCGGATCCGCCAGCATGCGACGCATCTGCGCCTGCAGGCCACCGGGTGCCGACAGGCGCCCCGCACCGGCGGCCTTCAGCAGCTCGTCATCGGGCCCGCTGCCCCACACAAAGAACGACAGCCGTGACGCCAGCGCATAGTCGCCCAGCCGGTAGCTGCCCCCCGCCGTGCGGGCCGGCAGCTCCTCGGTCCGCAACAGAAACTGCGGGCTCACCAGCACCGCCTCGAGGACCTTGGTGATGCCGTACTCGAAGTCGCGCGAAGCGCGGCCGCGCGCGTAGAACTGCATCAGCCTCGTAAAGTCACGCTCGCTCACCGGACGCCGGAACGCCTGCGTCGCCAGGCGGCGAACGATCGATGAGGCGCAGGCCACTTCCTCGTCGGACGAGGTGGGGCGGCACGAGAATATCTGGCGCCGGGTCGGCGTGTCAGACACACCCGTCACGCGGTGCGGGCCGACCACACTCAGGCTCCGCAGGTGCGGCAGCGTGGTGATGCCGTAGGCCGTGCCGATTTCCGTGTCGGCCATCGTGTGATCGATGGGGGCAATCAGATCGTTGATGAGGCCGTCGGATTTCTGCAGGAACGCCGCGCTCACACGGTGCGACCCCGCGCGCACGTGTAGTGGTGCCGACTTCATGGTCAGCCCCGTCTTTTCCTCGCTCATGCGGGGATCGAGGGCAAAGATGCCGACGCGCGCACCGTCGACCGACACTTCGATCTGTTCATTGGCCGACGTGCTGCCATAGAGCAGCCCCAGCGGTTCCGCATAGAAATCCATGCTGAACACATAGTCACCGTCGGCCGGAAACGTATGCATCACCGACAGGCCGCCGCGCGTCCCGAGGGGCGCACCGTCGGCCCGCTCGAGCTGCGAGGCCGTCTTGGGCAGCGTATACGTCGCCTGCGTCGCCGCGCTCTGCGGATCGCCTACGGCCAGCGTGGCCACGCGGCTGGCAGCGCGCAGGTAGCCTTCCATCAGCGTCGGCGAAAACGCCTGCACATCCGCCACGTTGTCAAAACCGTCACTGATCGTGTCGGCTGGCAGGAACGCCGTCACATCGAGGTCGAGTCCGACCAGTTGCCTGACCGACCGTGCATACTCGGCGCGATTCAGTCGCTGGAAGGGTCGCCAGCCCGGATCAGGCGAGGCCGCCGACAACTGATCCATCCGCGCTTCGAGCGACGAGGCCAGCCGCAGCAGCTGCGCCTCATCTGGGCGACGGGCACCCGCCGGCGGCATCATGCCCGCGCGCAGCTTCCTGATGATTTTTTCCGTGGTGACGCGGTCGCGCTCGGCAACCTCTGAATTCCAGCCCTGCAGTGACAGGCTGCCGGCTTTCGCCCGGTCGCTGTGGCACCCGGCGCAGTACTGGCGCACCATCTCGCCCTGTTGCGGGCCGGCCAGAGGCACCTCATGGGCCGCCGACGCCGCCACAGACGCCGCTGGCCGCGCGGCGTCGGGCCGCGGCGTGCCGACGGCCGCAGGCGCGGCCACCGCAGGGGTCGGTCTGGCGGACTGCGCACGCGCAGCCACGGTAGCGCGGCCACCTGGCCCCGACAGGACCGTCACACCGACGACAGCCGCACCAATTCCCACCAGCAGCGTTCTCATGCAGCACACTCCACGCACGTCACCGTTCCTCGCCGCAGTATAGGCGAGGCGCCGGGGGATTCGGCGCACGATCAGCTGCCGGCCAGCCCCCCGGTTACAGTTGCACAAACTGACCAAACACGACGGCCGAGATCAGCCCCACGAGGCCCACCACCAATGCGCCTGCCAGACCCACCACGAAGGGCCTCAGGCCAACCCCTCGGAAGACCGCCAGGCTCGTGTTGAGGCCCACGGCAGCCATCGCCGTGCCGAGCAGCCACCGCGATGCCCACACATCGCCCACTGTGGCAGTCGCCCGCGACCACCCGGCCGCATCAAACACCCCGAGTGCCGCACCTGTCGCCCCAAGGGAATAATCGCCGACCGATCGCACCACCGCCATCAGCAGAAACCCGATGACAAAGCCCGGCACATGCCGCGTCCAGTGCGCCGTTTCCGACCCGCTCGTCGATGCACCCGGTCGCGTGCCCGACTCGCGCGCAGGCCACCACGACAGCAGGGGAATCACGCCCGCGAGAAACAGGTTCCGCGTCAGCTTGGTGACCGTGGCGGTCCGCAGAACCACCTCGTCCCCGTAGACCTGCCGATACGTCAGCGCCGCCCCCATCACCTGCGAGGTGTCGTGCACGGCCGTTCCGAGAAACAGGCCAATCGTTTCCGAGTGTGTCAGCAGCGCATGCGCCAGATACGGATAGGTCAGCATCCCCAGCAGCCCGAAGGCCACGACGTTGGCCACCGCATACGCCACTTCCCGTTCGTCCGCGTCGATGGCCGGGGCTGTCGACACAATCGCCGTCACGCCGCAGATGCTCGTACCGGCGGCAATCAGGGTGCCCAGCCGGGGCGGCAATCCGAGACGACGATTGAACCACGTCACAAACAGCAGTCCCGAGGTCACGGCCAGCACCACGACAGGCAGGCCCGCCACACCGAGCCGGAGCACGTCGAACACGCTCAGGCGGATGCCCACGAGCACGATGCCCGCACGCAGCGCCGTGCTGGTGGCCCACTTGAGCCCGGGGGTCAGCGCTGTCGGCAGCGGAAGGCTGTTGCGCAGCAGCAGCCCGAGCACAATGGCGACGGGCACGCCCGACACGGGGCTGCTGCCCGTCAGCCCCTGCGACGCCAGCACGGCCTGCCCCACCGCCTCGGCCAGCGAAACACCCGCCAGCATCACGGCCACGGCCACAAGCACGCCGGGCGCCAGCGCCACGACCCCCGTCATTGCTGGATGGCCTTGGTCTGAAGGTATTCCTCGAGCGCGAGGGGTCCGTTCTCACGGCCAAGGCCCGACTTCTTGTATCCCCCGAAGGGCGCCTTCGGATTAAAGCGGCCGCCGTTGATGTCGACCTGCCCCGCTCGTATCTGCCGCGCCACTGCCAGCGCCCGCTCGGACGTCCCCGCCCACACACCCGCGGCCAGGCCATACATGGAATCGTTCGCCAGACGCACGGCCTCGGCTTCCGTGTCGTACGGCATCACGGCCAGTACCGGCCCGAAGATTTCCTCCTGGGCAATCACCATGTCGGACCGCACGTCGGCAAACACCGTGGGCTTGACGTAATACCCCACCGGCAGGTGCGCCGGCCGTCCGCCACCGCGCACGAGGCGCGCACCTTCGCTCTGGCCTTGCGCAATGAACCCCAGCACCCGATCGCGCTGTGCCGCCGATGCGAGGGGCCCCAGCCGCGTGCCTTCCGAGAACGGATCACCGAGCGGCAGCCGATCGAGTTGCGCCGAGACCAGGGCAAGGGCCTCGTCCTGCCGCGCGCGAGGCACCAGCAGGCGCGTGAAGGCCGAGCAGGTCTGCCCCGAGTTCTGCATGGCGCTGTTCACGCCCGCCGCAATGGCCCGTTCGAACGGCGCATCCTCGAGCACCACGCACGGTGACTTCCCGCCCAGTTCCAGACACACCTTGCGGATGCCGTCGCCGGCCAGGGCCGCCACCCGGCGCCCCGCGCGCAACGAGCCGGTGAAGCTCACCATGTCGATATGCTCGTCGGTCACCAGCGCCTCGCCGACCACCGGTCCCGTGCCCGACACCACATTGAACACCCCGGCCGGCAATCCGATCGCGTGCACCGCCTCGGCCAGCATGAACGCGCTGAGCGGCGCAATCTCCGCCGGCTTGAGCACTACCGTGCAGCCCGCCGCCAGCGCCGGCGCCACTTTGCACATCACCTGATGCAGGGGATAGTTCCACGGCGTGATGCACGCCACCACGCCCGCCGGTTCCCGCACGATGAGCGACGAACCCAGCGGGTATTCCAGCGTTGCCTCGCGCAGCCACGTCGCAGACAGCCGCAGCATGCTGATGGGAAACTCAGCCTGCACTTTTGTCGAAAACCGCAGGCTGCAGCCGACCTCGTGCGTCATCACGGTGGCGAGCGCCTCCACGCGCGGCGCCAGCGCATCGGCCAGACGCTCGAGCCACTGCGCCCGGTCCTCACGGGGGGTCTGGCTCCAGCTCAGAAAGGCGCATCGCGCCGCCTGCACCGCCCGCTGCACATCGGCAGGTGTCCCCTCGGGCACCCGGCCCACGACAGCTTCTGTCGCCGAGGACACCACCGTCATCGCACCGGCACCCAGCGGGGCCTGCCAGTGCCCGTCGTAATACACACGATCGTAGGTCAGCATCAGACTAGAATCATTCTAGTCGTCTCGTCATTCATTCATCCGTCACGACCGTCAGTCCCATGCAGATTCCAGAGTCCACCTTCCTCGTCACAGGCGGAGCCTCCGGCCTCGGACGCGCCGCCGCAGAAGCCCTCATCGCCGCCGGAGCCCGGGTGGTGCTCGTCGACATCAACGCCGAGACCGGAGTCGCCACCGCCGCCACGCTCGGCGATGCGGCCCTGTTCGCACAGGCCGATGTCGCCGACGAAGCCCAGGTGCAGGCGGCCATCACGCTGGCCGTCACACACTTCGGCCGGCTCGACGGCATCGTCAATGCCGCAGGCATTGCCCCGGCGGCCAAGGTGCTGGGCAAGAACGGCCCCCATGCCCTCGACCTGTTCGAACGCACACTCCGCATCAACCTGCTGGGCACGTTCAACGTGATGCGCCTCGCCATCGCCGCCATGGCACAGAACACACCTCGCGAGTCAGGGGAACGTGGTGTCATCGTCAACACCGCGTCGATTGCCGCCTACGACGGACAGATCGGGCAGCCCGCCTACGCCGCTTCAAAGGCCGGCATCGTCGGACTCACGCTGCCGGTGGCCCGCGAGTGTGCGGGGCTCGGCATTCGCTGTGTGACGATTGCGCCGGGCATCATGGATACGCCGTTGCTGGCCGGTCTGCCGGAAGCCGCCCGCGTGTCACTGGGGCAGCAGGTGCCGTTTCCGTCGCGGCTCGGACGCCCCTCGGAATTCGGCGCACTCGTGCGTCACATTGTCGAAAACGAACTGCTCAACGGCGAGACCATCAGGCTCGATGGCGCCCTGCGGATGGCGCCGCGCTGACGCGGGTCTCAGCCCAGCAGTAATGCGCGGGCGGCAGCCACGAGGGCATCGGGGGCTGCCGTCAGGCCTCCACCCTGCGCCAGGTCAGGACGTCCGCCCCCTCGGCCGCCGAACGCCGCAATGAGGGCCTTCACCAGGGCACCGGCATCCACCGGGACCGACGGATGGCGGGCCACCACCACGAGAGCCGGCGACTCTGCCGAAAACAGCGCCGCGGCCAGTCCCTCCCGGGTCACCAGGGCGGCAGCCTGCGCCTTGAGTGCCGTGGCATCGAGCCCGGGCATCACCCGCACGACCACCGCACGATCCGGTGCGCGCTCAGCCGACGCCGCCAGCGCCTCGGCCTCGAAGACCGCCAGCTGCTCCTGAAGCCCGCGCATCTGCTTCTGCATCTGGCGCTGCTCATGCTGCAGGCGCTCGATGGCCGGGGCCAGCTCCTCTGGCGACACCGACAGCACCCGCCCGGTCGCCGCCAGCGCATCACGCCACAGCGCAAACTGCCGCAGTACCCGGGTGCCGCACAGGAAGGTCACTCGCGTGCCGCCGCGGAATCGCTCGGCATGGCTCACCGCAATGATGCCGACACCACCCGTGCGATCGACATGCGTTCCGCCGCAGGCCGACAGATCGCAGTCGGCAATCTCGATCAGCCGCAGTCGTCCCGCACGCGCGGGTGCTTTGCGCAGCGGCAGGCGCGCCGCCTCGTCGGCCTCGACAAAGCGCACCGTCACCGGTCGGTCGCCCCAGACCACTCGGTTCGCTTCGGCCACGGCACCAGACAGTTCGCCAGCCGTCACCTCGCGTGCCAGGTCAATCGAGCTGCTCTCGGTGCCCAGGTGAAAGCTCTCTGTCCGCACCCCGTACCGTGTGTCGAACACGGCCGACAGAATGTGCTGCCCCGTGTGCTGCTGCCGGTGATCAAAACGACGGACCTCATCGATCACGCCGCGCACACTCGCCCCGGCCTCCATCGGCTGATCGACCACATGCACCACCGTATCGGCGTCTTCATCGTCGCGGACGTCGTGCACGATGGCAGGCCCCAGCCGGCCCATGTCGAACGGCTGGCCGCCCGAGGTGGGATAGAACGCCGTCTGATCGAGCGTGACGGCAAAGCGCGGCGACTCGCCCGTCGCGTGCTCGAGCGGATGGCAACTGGCCACCGTGGCCTCGAACTCGAGGCACGAGGCATCGGTGTAGTAGAGGCGTCTGGTGCTCATGCCAGGGGCAGTTCGAAGAAGAACACGGCACCGCCATTGGCCGACCGCCGATACCCGATCCGCCCGTGGTGCGCCTCGATGATGCCGTAGCTCGTCGACAGCCCGAGGCCTGTGCCTTCACCCACCGACCGCGTGGTGAAGAACGGCTGGAACAGCTTCGGCTCGTCTTCGTCCGGCACCCCTGACCCGCTGTCCTCCACTTCCAGACGAACGGCGTGGGGGCCATCGAACGTGCGCACAATCAGTCGGCGCTGCGCAGCCGGCACATCCCGCATGGCCTGCTCGGCGTTTGAGAGGAAGCCGAGCACGACCTGCTGCAGTTCGGTGAAGACCCCGAGCACGGTGCCCTGCGACCGGTTCGAAATGTCGAGCCGAATGCCCTGATTCTCGAGCTTGCGGCCGCGCAGCTCGAGCACTGAGCCCACCACCTCGTGCAGGCGGACCGGTGCCGGTTCGGATGACTGTCCGGCAAACCGTTGCAGGTTCCGCACAATACCGCTGGCACGCTCACCTTCGCGCTGAATGAGGGCGAGCTCGCGTTTCACATCGTCGGGCACACCCGTGCGAAGGGTCAGCAATTCGGAAAATCCGAGGATGGCCTGCAGCGGGTTGTTCAACTCGTGCGCGACGCCGGAGACGAGGTCACCCACCGCGGCCAGACGTTCCTGACGAATCAGCTTCCGCTGCAGCGCGTCCTTCTCGCTGCGAATCCGCCGCTCTTCCTCGACCTGAGCGCCCAGAGCCTGCTGCGTGTCGCGCAGGCGGCTGATGGTGTCGGTCAGGCTGTCGCGCAACTGATTCAGCTCGGCGACCCCGAGGTCTGAGGTGACCATCGCCGACAGATCGCCCCCGGCCGCACGCTGGGCCAGGTCGCTGACCCGCGTCAGAGCCCGAATCGCGCGCCAGCTGAGTGTCAGCAGCAGCGCCAGCACCAGCGCCATGATGCTGAACGCCACGAGGGGAATCGAGGGCGAGGTGCGCGCGCGAGCAACCGAGACGGGCATGCCGACATTCAGCACCCACTGACCCTCGGAAATCAGTACGTGCGCGAAGATGCGATCGATGCCATCGAGACCCTCGCGCCGCTCGACCGGCGGCAGTGATGCCGGCGGGCGGGCCGCCGATGCATCGCCCTGCGTCAGTGTGCCCACATAGCGCTCGGCCTCCACACTGCGGGCCAGAATCCGGCTGTCACGGTCCGTCAGCGTCAGCACTGACCCCTCGGGCAGCGGCAACTGCTGGAACAGCGCCGATACGGAGGCCACCGTCACATCCGTCGCCCCGGTCTGCCGCACCCGGTCCTCGATCTGCACCGTGACGACAGCGGCCAGTCGGGCCGTTTCGTCGCGCAGGTCCTGCACCTCGGTCTGATAGTCGACCTGATGCGCGGCAATCGCGCTGAGTGACACCAGCACGGCGAGGGCCGACATCACCAACAGCACCTGCTGCCACAGTGGGCGCGACGTCGCCATTCAGTCCTGCCCCTCCGTCAGGGGATCGGCCACGCCCGCATCGGCGAACCCGGCCGCACGCAGCTGACAGCTGTCACACCGCCCGCATGGCAGGCCGTGGGGGTCAGGGTCATAGCAGCTGCGCGTCAGTGCATAGCGCAGCCCCAGTGACAGCCCGGCGCGGATGATGTCAGCCTTTCGCATCGCAATCAGTGGCGTGTGAATCGTGAACCGTTGCCCGTCAACGCCCGCCCGGGTGGCCAGTTGTGCCACCCGCTCGAACGCGGCAATGAAGTCAGGGCGGCAGTCAGGATAGCCCGAATAGTCGAGCGCGTTGACACCAATCACCAGATCGGTCGACCCGAGCACCTCGGCCCACCCCAGGGCAATCGACAGGAAGATGGTGTTGCGCGCCGGCACATAGGTCGATGGAATCTCGTCGGGCACCACCGCCCGATCCTTTGGCACATCCATCCCGGCCGACGTCAGTGACGATCCGCCCAGCGCGGCCAGATTCAGATCCAGCACCAGATGGCGCGCCACACCCAGGTCGGCCGCGACGCGTGTCGCCGCCTCGAGTTCCACCGCGTGTCGCTGGCCATACTGCAGGCTGAGCGCGTACAGCGTGAACCCGTCACGTTTCGCCAGCGCCCCGGCCGTGTACGAGTCGAGCCCGCCACTCAGCAGCAGCACGGCCCGACGCTCGGTCGCAGCCCCCGGTGACTCCGGTGCCGTCACGATCGTTCCCATGGTCGCATCCTAGACGCCGCGCGTCTGCGGGTCCCAGATGTACTTGTGCAGCTGCACCTGCAGGCGCACCGGCAGCCGATCGGCCAGAATCCATTCGGCCAGGGGCTTGAGGGCCAGTTCGCCGTGGACCGGCGACAACAGCACGGCACCACACCGCGCGGCCAGGTGTTCACGCGTGATGACCTCGCGCGCATACTCGTAATCGGCACGGTCGGCCAGCACGAACTTCACCTGATCGCGCGGCGTCAGCAGCGCCAGATTCGTCCAGTCATTCCGGTCTGATTCCCCTGACCCCGGACACTTGAGATCGACAATGCGGATGACCCCCGCAGGGACGCTGGCGATGCTGCGGTGCCCCCCGGTTTCGACCATCACCTGATACCCGCGCGCCAGCAGCGCCGACATCAGCGGAATGACATCGGCCTGCAGCAGCGGTTCGCCGCCGGTAATCTCCACCGTCGGGCATCCATAGGCCTCGACCTGGGCCACCACCTCATCCACCGAGTGCTTCCGGCCTTCATGAAAGGCATACGGCGTATCGCACCAGCGGCACCGCAGGTCGCAGGCCGTCAGCCGCACGAAGACGCACGGCACACCCGCCAGCGTCGACTCGCCCTGGATGGAGTGGAAAATCTCGTTGATGGTCAGCACCGGCAGACCCTAGCTCGTCCCGCGCACCGTCACGCGCACGATGCGATCGGTCACAGCCAGCTTGCCGACGACATCCATGCCGCTGATGACCTTGCCAAACACGGCAAACTGCCCGTCAAGCTTGGGCTGCGGCGTCAGCGTGATGAAGAACTGGCTGTCTCCGCGCGTGGCATTGCCGCTGTGCGCCAGGGCCACGGCTCCGCGCACGTGCTTGCGCAGCTTCGAAATCTCGGCCACCCCGATTGGCGTACCGCTGCCCTGCCGTCCCCACCAGTCCTGCTTCGTCATGTCGCGCGAGGTCGGGTCGCCCATCTGCACCACGAACCCGGGCTCGACGCGGTGCACACGCTGCCCGTTGTAGAAGCGCTTGGCGATGAGGGCCAGAATGCGTTCCACCGTCTTGGGAGCCTCGTTCGGATATGTCTCGAACTCGAACGTGCCCTTGGCCGTCTCGACCACAATCACCGGACCGGCACCCGGCGACGTGACACCAGGTTTGGCCGGCGGCGTGGACGGGCGGGCCTGAGTGCCGCCGAGGCGCGACGCCGGAGCCTGAGCCCCCACGGGCACGAGCGCCACTGCCAGCAGCAGCGCACACAGCAGAAGGTGACCGACCGGAGAGATTCGTGGCTTCATCATGACTGCCTCGATGGCGTGGAGACTCCGAGGCGCGGGCAGCTGGCCGCCAGCGCACACGCCCCGCAACGGGGATAGACCGGACGGCACACATTCTGCCCCCAAGTCACCAGATACAGATTAATCGAAGGCCACCAGCGCGCATCCGTGTTCCGGTAGAGCGCCTGCTCGGTCTCGTCAGGGGTACGCGTCTCCACCCAGCCGAGGCGGTTGGAAATCCGGTGGACGTGCGTGTCCACGCAGATGTGCTGCTGGCTGCCGAACGCCAGAATCATCACCAGTGTCGCCGTCTTGCGCCCCACCCCCGGCAGCCCCACGAGGTCGTCCAGACGGTCAGGCACGCGCCCGCCGTAGGTCGTCGCCACAATCTCGGCCGTCGCCCGCACATGCTCGGCCTTCGTCCGGTAGAAGCTCACCGGGTAGATGAGCCGCTCAATCTCGCGCACCGGCAGGCGGGCCAGCGTCCGCGGCGTGCGCGCCCGGCGGAACAGCCGCGTCGAGGCCGCCAGCGTCGTCGCATCCTGGGTGCGCGCCGACAGCAGCGTCGCAATCAGAATCTGGAAGGCATCCTCCTGCTGGCTTTCCGACAGTTTCTCGATGGCCGGCAGTTCCATGCCGTCAATCTCACGGGCCAGCGTCCGCATGACCCGCTCCACGACTGCCGCCTTCGGTCGCCGATGCGCCATCCGCGTCCCCATCGTCAGACCGGCGTGACCGCCGGCTGGCCCGCCAGCACCGCCAGCGCATTCGACGCGGCCAGGTCGGCCATCGCCGTGCGCGTCTCGGTCGTCGCACTCGCCAGGTGCGGAATCAGCAGGACATGTTCGAGGCCGAACAGCGCCGGATGAATCTCCGGTTCCCGTTCATACACATCGAGTGCCGCCCCGGCCAGCTGTCCCGCCTGCAGCGCATCTGCCAGCGCACCTTCGTCAACGACCGGCCCGCGCGAGGTGTTGATGAGATACGCCGTCGGTCGCATCAGCGAGAGGCGTGCGGCATTCATCAGGTGCAGCGTGTCGGGCGTGCTCGGGCAATGCAGCGACACCACATCCGACGTGCGCAGCAGGTCGTCGAGGGACAGATGCACGGCCCCGGGCAGGTCCACCGGCCGTCGGCTGCTGTACGCGACCCTCATGCCGAACACCGACGCCTTGTCGGCCACCGCCATGCCGATGCGTCCCATGCCGACGATGCCCAACTGTTTGCCGCGCAGTTCCATGCCAAGCATGTAATCGAGCGCCCAGCCGCCCCAGCGGCCCGCCCGCACGACACGCTCGCCTTCCCCGAGCCGCCGCGTGACCGCCAGAATGAGGCCCCACGTAAAATCAGCGCACGCGTTGGTCAGCACATCCGGCGTGTTGGTCACCGTCACGCCACGCGCACGGCACGCCGCCACATCGATGTTGTTGTAGCCCACGGCCACGTTGGCCACGACTCGCAGCGAGGCTCCAGCCGCATCGAGCACCTCGCCGTCGATGCGATCGGTCAGCAGGCAGATCAGCGCATCGCGCCCCTGCACCCGCGACAGCAGCGTCTCCCGCGGAATCGCCTGCGGCTCGGCCCACAGGTCGACCTCGGCCGCCCCCCGCAGCCGGGCCAGCACAGGGACGGGAAGCGTACGCGTCACGAGAATCGAAGCCATCAGTGTCCGTGCGAAAGGCAATAGCCGCAGTGGTCACAGCGGGTGCCGGGTTCAATCACGCAGTCGGTCTCGCCTGCAGGGCGTGGCACGACATACAGAGAAAACGCTATCGGGGGATTCGAGGGAGCAGGTGGCGCCATCTGCCCGCAGTCAGGAAACGCCCCATGGCTCGCGCCCGCGACCGGCCGCGCGTCGACGCGTGGCATCGGTCCCGTGTGGCGGGCCACGGCCTCACGAATCAGCTGACGCAGCCCCTCGTCGGTCATGCGGCACCCGAGGCCTGGTCCGAGAGCGTGACGGTATCGACAATGCCGATGATGGCGGCATCGACCGGTGCCCCGCGCTGTCCGATGGCTTCACTGGCGGCGCGCCCCTCAATCACGACCAGCACACGCTCGCCCACGCCGGCACCCACGCTGTCCACCGCCAGCAGCGTGGCCCCGCGAGGCGTGCCATCGGGATGTTCCGGCTGCACCAGCAGCAGTGTCGCGCCGGCAAACTGCGGGCGCTTGTGCGTCGAGACCACCTGGCCCACCACACGCCCGAGCGTCATGCCGTCGCCACGTGCCAGTGATCGACGATGCCGACGATGCCGGCATCGGTGGGCACGTCCACGGGATAAAAGGGAAACGAGGCTTCTTTGCCTCGCACAAAAAACACGGTCTCACCCGCGCCCGCACCAACGCTGTCCACGGCCACCAGGGGACGCCCGATCGACTGGCCATCTGCTCCGATGGGTTGAATCAGCAGCAGGGGCACGGCCGTCAGCAGTGCATCCTTGCGGCTGGCGACCACATCACCAATCACCCGGGCCATCTGCACTGGCGCTACTCCACAACGTCCACGTGATCGACAACCCCGACCACGACGGCATCGACCGGGCAGTCTTTCATGCCGGCGGCCATGCGGGCCGAGCTGCCACTGACGATGAGCACCGTGTCGCCCACGCCGGCATCGACCGTGTCGACGGCGACCAGGTGGTTGCCCTCGGGAACGCCCGCAGGATCGACGGGGCGTGTCAGCAGCAGTTTGCTGCTCTCGAGGCGAGGATCTTTCCTCGTGGCCACGACCGTCCCCACGATGCGTGCAAGCAGCATGACGTCGGCCCTGACGGGCTAGTTCTTGCCGCTGGCCTTGCCGATCGGCAGCACGTCTTCCAGATTGGCCGCCGGCCGGGGAATGACATGCACCGATACCAGCTCGCCCACGCGCCGCGCGGCGGCAGCGCCGGCATCGGTCGCCGCCTTCACCGCCGCCACATCGCCGCGGACGATGGCGGTCACATAGCCCGCGCCAATCTTTTCCCACCCGACCAGCGTGACCTTTGCGGCCTTGACCATGGCATCGGCCGCCTCAATCATGGCCACGAGGCCCTTGGTTTCGACCATGCCCAGCGCTTCACCCATTGACTGCCTCCAGATCCCGGAGTCTCAGGACCGCAAGTGACGAACCGCGTCTTCAATGAGCGCGGTCAGTTCCCGGTATGTTAGCCGAATCTCTCCCGCTGTGCCGGAACCGGTCTCACGCACGGGCGCTCCCTCGGGCACCAGGCGCTGATCGATCACATCGGGAGCCTGCACCGTCTGGCACGGCACGCCTGTGACAGGGGCGCCGACTGGCACGTCCGTCGCACAGATCGGCGCAGGTGCGCTGATGCCGTACACCTCGCGCAGCCCCTGCAGCCTGAGCACCTCGCGGCGCGACAGCACATGCTCGCGTCCGAGGGTGCGCGCCACCAGACTGATGCGCGCAAAGTGCTCGATGGTCTCCATCCGGTAATAGGCGCCGAACAGATCGCCCGCCACCGCAAGCGCCCCGTGATTGGCCAGCAGCAGGCCGTCATGCGATCGGATGTGGCTACGAATCGCCGCCGGCAGTTCCTCGGTCGACGGCGTCGCATACTCGGCAATCGGAATGCTGCCCAGCGTGGTGATCACCTCGGCCAGCACCGCCCGATCGAGGGGAATGCCGGCCACGGCAAACCCGGTGGCGGTGGGCGGGTGCGCATGCACCACCGCGCGCACATCCGGCCGTTGCCGATAGACCTCGAGGTGCATCTTCAGTTCGGACGAGGGTCGTCGATCGCCCGCTAGGGTGCGCCCGTCCATGTCGGTCACCACCATCATGTCCGGCGTCATGAAGCCCTTCGACACGCCAGTGGGGGTGGTCAGCAGTCGGGAATCGTCGAGCCGCACGCTGATGTTGCCGTCGTTCGACGCCACGAATCCCCGATCCCATAGGCGTCGCCCGCATTCGACCATGGCGGCGCGCAGGTCCTCGAGGGTCGACACCGGCTAGGCCCGCGCCATGAACGTGCTGCAGCAGGCCGCCGAGCAGAACAGATAGCTCTGGCCCCGCACCTCGGCCCGCACACCACTGGCGGGCACCACGTATGTGCCGCACACCGGGCACGGCGACATCTTGACGGCGGTCGAGCGGGCGCCGGTGCCTCGGCTGCGCGGGCGGGGTTCGCCGGTCACGCCCCGCACCACGCCGTCGATCAGGCGCCAGAAGGTGCGCGCGATGACCAGAAAGAGCAGGCCGAGCAGCGCGAAGCGCAGCACGGGCTAACTGGCTCCCTGGGACGGGGCTTGCGAGTGCGCGGCCTTCAGGCCGTCGAGGCCTTTCTGCGCGGCCTGCGCCTCGGGGCTCGACGGAGCAATCGCTACCACCTGCTCCCACGCCTGCTGCGCTCCCGCCAGATCCTGCTTGCCGAACGCGCGCACGATGCCGAGGTTCAGCAGCGTCTTCGTGTGGCGGGCATCAAGCGACAGTGAGTGCGTGAACTGCTCGATTGCCCGATCGGGCTGGTTGATGTAATAGTAGGCCACACCGAGATCCGTGGAGACATTCGGGTCGCGGTTGTCCAGGGCGACCGCCTGTTCATACCAGGTGATGGCCTGGGGATACTGCTCGGCATCGAAATACATGTTGCCCAGCTGAATCCGGGGCTGGGCATCGCGGGGATTCTGCTGCGCCACGCTCTCGAGCGCCTTCACGCGTTGCGGGTCGAGGGGAATCGCCTGGCTTCCGGCCGGAGGCGGTGCCTGCGCCTGCGTCTGCTCCACGGGGGCAGGGGCGACCGGACCGGCCGTACGCGCCTGCTGACTGCCGAGCACCCATCCGACAATCACGCCGAACAGGATGCCCGAGATTCCAAAGACGATTGAATCGGCACGCATGACGAGCTTTCAGGATAGCAATCGGACACGCAGCCAGTCCACCAGCGAACGGGCCACCTCAGGGTCGGCGCGCAGCAGCAGCGTCCCGTGAGCGGGCTCGGCACTCAGCAGCTGCTCCACCGTGACAGGCCCGTCCTTCGACAGTTCAGCGATAGTCCGGGCCGCGTAGGGGTCCTCGCGGCTGGCAGCCATCCACACGGCCCGGCCGGCCAGCGCCTTGAAGGTCTCGGTCGATACCCTCAGCCCCTGATAGTCGAGCGTCAGCGACACGGTCGCCACCACGCGGGCCAGCGGCTGATCGAGCGCCGCCAGCACCGCCAGGCTCGCCCCCATCGACGCGCCGACAACCCCGAGAGCGTCGGGTCTCACCCCCGGCCGTTGCGACAGCCACTGCAGCGCCGCGCGCACATCCTGCACCGCATCGGTCAGGGGCCGTGCGCTGCCCCCGGACGCGCCGTGCCCGCGCACGTCGATGGCCAGCGCCGTCACGCCCGCAGCCGCCAGCACCGCAGCGGTTTCGTCCCAGTCGGCACGGCTGCGGCCCAGCATGTGCACCAGCACCACGGCCGGTGCCGGCGTCGCGGTGGCCTCGTACAGCTCTCCGCTCAGGGTGACCCCATCGGCCGCCGACAGCGTCACCGGGCGTCCCGCCGCCTCGGCCACGCCGGCGAGCAGCAGCCCGCACCCGAGCACGACCCCGCCGGCGATCGCCCGACCGCTCATCGGGAAGGCAGCCCCGCCACGGCCGCAAGATAGTCCGTGACCGACTGCCTCAGACCGACATACAGCGCATGCGCCATCAGCGCATGGCCGATCGACACCTCATCAAGGTGCGGCAGGGCGTGGAAGAGCGACAGGTTGTGCAGGTCGAGATCGTGTCCGGCGTTCACGCCGAGGCCTTCTTCGTGGGCCACATGCGCCGCCTCCGCATACCCCGCAAACGACGCCGCGGCTGCCGCAGGGCCGCGCTCGAACGCACGGGCGAACGGCTCGGTATACAGCTCGACGCGATCAGCGCCCAGCCGGGCCGCCCATCGCACGGCATGCGGCTCGGGGTCGACAAAAATGCTCACCCTGATACCCGACGCACGCATGTCGGCCACAAGCCGCGCGAGGTCATCGACCGGCGTGTCCGGTGACCAGCCCGCCTGGCTGGTGATCTCACCCGGCAGCACCGGCACCAGTGTGCACTGGTCGGGCCTGACGGCCTGCACGAGGGCCACCAGGTCAGGCCGCGGGTCACCCTCGATGTTGAATTCGACGCGCCCCCGCAGCGGCGCCAGTTCCTCCGCGATGTCATACACATCTTGCCGCCGGATGTGCCGTTCGTCCTGGCGGGGATGCACCGTGATGCCGGGGGCCCCGGCATCAATCACCACCCGCACCGCCTCAAGCACCGACGGCTCGTGCCCGCCGCGCGAATTGCGCAGGGTCGCGACTTTGTTCACATTCACCGAGAGTGTCGCCATCGAATCGTGTCCTACGACAGGTGCGTCCGCACTTCGGTCGCAATTTCTTCCGCCCAGGCCGCAATTTCGTCCTGCTGCTGACCCTCCAGCATGATGCGCAGCAGCGGCTCGGTACCCGAGTAACGCACCAGCAGGCGGCCGCGTCCCTCGAGGCGCGCCTCCACCCGTGACAGGGCGGCGGCCACCGCCGGCACGGTCTTCAGGTCGACACGTTCGCGCACCCGCACATTCACCAGGGTCTGCGGATAGGCCACGAGCGCCGAGGCCAGCGTCGACAGCGACGCCCCGGTCGAGTCAAGCACGCGCAGCACCTGCAGGGCCGTGCCGATCCCGTCACCCGTCATCAGGTGATCCGCCACAATCACGTGACCCGACTGTTCCCCCCCGAGCGCCAGCCCCTGCTGCCGCATCGTTTCCATGACGTACTTGTCGCCGACGGCACAGCGCTCCAGCCTGATGCCGCGCGCCCGCAGCGCCAGCTCGAGACCGATGTTGCTCATGATGGTGGCCACCACCGCCTGGCCGGGCAGCCGCCCGTGCCGGTGCAGGTCGTCGGCCAGAATCAGCAGCAGGGCATCGCCGTCGACGATCTGCCCGCGCTCATCCACCAGCAGCGTGCGATCGCCATCCCCGTCAAAGGCAATCCCCAGCGCCGCACCCGTCTCCACCACCCGCCGCTGCAGGGCTCCCAGATACATGGACCCGCAGTGATCATTGATGTTCCGCCCATCCGGCGTCACCCCGATGGCATCGACCTCGAGCCCAAGGCTGCGCAGCAGGGCGGGTGCCAGCCCGACCGTCGCTCCGTGCGCGCAGTCGACCACAATGCGTGTGCCCTTGAGACGCGTGACCTCCGGCAGCAGCGTACGCAGGTGTGCGGCATACGTCGACGACAGGTCCTGGTGGGTGAACGCCCGCGGATGCCCCTGCGGCGTCGGCCAGGTATCGTCATGCACCAGCGACTCGATGCGCTTCTCCGTACGCTCGCTCAACTTCTCACCAGACGGCGAAAACACCTTGATGCCGTTGTCCTCGAAGGGATTGTGCGATGCAGAGATCACGACCCCGGCATCAAATCCACCCGTCGCCGTCAGATAGGCCACGGCCGGCGTCGGCACCACCCCGGTGCTCACCACCTGGCCCCCCTCACTCGTCAGGCCGGTCGCCAGCGCCTGCTCGATCCACGGGCCCGATTCGCGGGTATCGCGGCCAATCAGCACGCGGAACGGATGCGTCGACGTCTCGCGCGCCCGGGCCAGGGACGCGCCCACGCGCGCCACTGTCTTCGGGTCGAGCGGCGCCTCCCCGGCCCTTCCGCGGATCCCATCGGTTCCGAACAGTCTCATCGCTTCACCGCCTCAATCGTCACCACCGCGGTCACCGTCTGCGGTCCGCGGATGCGGACCAGCTCTGCGTCCACCCCCACGGGCACCGATACGCGCACCGACTCGCGCATGCCCGCGATCGCCACCGGCTCTGTCGCCACCGACGTGATTCGGGACACCACCGAGGACGGACCGGAGATGTCCACTTCGTCAGGTACGCTGATCACACGCGTCACGCGGAACCCTTTCCCGGGTTCGCCATCCGTGCGCACATCCACCCGCACCCTCCGGGTCACCGTCTCCTCGAAGTCCATCGAGATCGTCGACGGCGAGACCTGCACCGTCTCGAGTCCCGACGGCACCAGCACCTGCGCCGGCCCCAGCGC
>Ga0172372_10001238_pt1 | contig 39642 bp, 36 predicted proteins | sample LakKiv5m_2_FD_114544 | JGI IMG/M metagenome (GOLD analysis project Ga0172372, IMG submission 114544) | Freshwater microbial communities from Kabuno Bay, South-Kivu, Congo - kab_092012_9.5m | ecosystem: Environmental > Aquatic > Freshwater > Lake | place: Democratic Republic of the Congo...
AGCGTCGAGCGCCTGGGCGCGAGCGACCTGGCCATCGTGGCCTTCCGCAGGAAGATGCTCGAGGCCGCGCGGGCCTTCGAGGCGGGCGAGCCGGCCGTGGGCACCGGGGCGCAGGCCGTCCCGGCGGGCACCTGCGCCTTCCAGGCCATCGTCCCCAAGAGCACCGACTGGCGCGAGCACCCGGTGGCGCCGGTATGGGCCGACGAGGTCGCGCCCGGCACCTTCGAGCCGTCCTACAACGTCGGGCGCTGATAAGCTCCCGAGTCGGGTCGAGCCGGTCTGGATCGGTGACGCCGCCCGGTGTCGCCGGCGCCCGGCAGCCCATCGCATCAGCCTTCCCCATCATGAGCAAGCTCCAACTCTCCATCGCCATGGGCGATTACGACCGCACCCGCGCGCTGCTCGACGGCCGCGTGCAGATCGACGGAGTCGATCCGGTCTACATGACCCTCTACCCCGAGGAGATGTTCTTCCGTGCGATGCGCGGTCGCGAGTTCGACATCTGCGAGCTCTCGTTCTCCAGCTACACGGTGAAGACGGCGCAGGACGACTGCCCCTATGTCGCGGTGCCGGTGTTCCTGTCGCGCGCCTTCCGCCACACCTCGATCTACGTGCGCAAGGACCGCATCCACCGCCCCGAGGATCTGAAGGGCCGGCGCGTGGGCCTGCCCGAGTACCAGCTCAGCGCCAACGTCTGGGCGCGCGCGCTGCTGCACGACGACTTCGGCGTCGCGCCCGAGGACGTGACCTGGGTGCGTGGCGGCATCGAGACACCCGGCCGGCCGGAGAAGATCGCGCTGAAGCTGCCGCCGGGCGTGCGCCTGGAGAACGCCCCCGAGGGCAGCACCATCACCGAGCTGCTGGACCGTGGCGAGATCGACGGCTTCATGGCCCCGCGCCCGCCCGGGCCGCAGGCGCTGGCCAACCCGAACGTCGGCTGGCTCTTCGACGACCCCACCGCCGTGGCCAAGGATTACTACCGCCGCACCGGCATCTTTCCCATCATGCACGTCGTGGGCGTGCGCAAGACGCTGGCGCAGCAGCACCCCTGGCTGCCAGGGGCCGTGCTCAAGGCCTACACCCAGGCCAAGGCGGCGGCGTTGGAGGCGTTGTCCGACACCTCGGCCACCAAGGTGACGCTACCCTTCGTCGAGGAGCAGCTCAAGGCCGCGCGGGAGACGCTGGGCGAGGATTTCTGGTCCTATGGCGTGGCGCGCAACCGCGCGACACTGGAGACCTTCCTGCGCCATCATCACGCCCAGGGGCTGTCGGCGCGGCGGCTGTCGGTGGACGAGATCTTCCACCCTGCCACCTACGAGACCTATTCGATCTGAGACCTGTTCCTCCATGACCTCATCCGCTGCCGAAACCGCGGCCCCGGCCGATCTCCAAGCACCCCTGCTCGATGCCGTGGCTGCCGACGTGCGGCGCGCGCTCGACGAGGACGTCGGCAGCGGCGACCTGACCGCCGCGCTGGTGCCGGCCGAGCGTCAGGCCGTGGCCACCATCGTCTGCCGCGAGGCCGCCGTGATCTGCGGCGAGCCCTGGGTCACCGAGGTGCTGCGCCAGCTCTCGCCCACCGCGCAGGCCACCTGGCACGTGCGCGACGGGCAGCGCTGCACGCCCGGGCAGACCATCGTCGAGATCCGCGGCCCCGCGCGCGAGCTGCTCACCGCCGAACGCACCTGCCTGAACTTCCTGCAGACGCTCAGCGCGGTGGCCACCAAGACGGCGCGCCACGTGGCCGAGGTGCACGGCACGCGCGCGGCCATCCTCGACACGCGCAAGACGCTGCCGGGGCTGCGCCTGGCGCAGAAGTACGCGGTGCGCTGCGGCGGCGGGCAGAACCACCGTATGGGCCTGTACGACGCCATCCTCATCAAGGAGAACCACATCGCCGCCGCCGGCAGCCTCACGGCCGCCTTCCGCGCCGCGCAGGCCGTGGGCGCGCGCGCGAGCTTCATCCAGGTGGAGGTGGAGACGCTGCGCCAGCTGCAGGAGGCGCTGGACGCCGGCGTGACCATGGTGCTGCTGGACAACATGCCGCTGGAGACCATCCGCGAGGCTGTGCGCATGACCGGCGGCCGCTGCAGCTTGGAGATCTCCGGCGGCGTCACCTTCGAGACCCTGCGCTCCTGCGCCGAGACCGGTGTCGACCGCATCTCGGTGGGCGCCTTGATCAAGGACGTGAAGGCGGTGGACTTCTCGATGCGCTTCGCGCAGCGGCCGGTCGAGGCGATCTGAAAGCCTGAGCGCAGCAGGGCCGCTCGGGTCCGAGCCAGCGCCCGGTGTTCACGACCCACTCGTTCGGGCCGACGAGCCCTTCGTCGTGGCTCCGTACAGGCCCTTCGGCTTTGCTCAGCACGGGCCCTTCGACGAGGATCTGGGCACTCCCATCGACGACGCTCTGGGCAGGCCCTTCGACGGTGCTGGTCCTTCGACGAAGCTCAGGACAGGCTCTTCGACGGTGCTCAGGACAGGCCTGTCGACGCCCTGCACGGGCACTTCGACGGTGCTCTGTGGGGACGGACACGGGCTGATCTCAACCACATCTTCTTGAGGTCGCGCAGGCCCGTGTCCGCTGCGGCGGGACAGGATGTCGTGTGGGCTGCATTGTGCGCACGCCCGCTCCAACCCATCGGGCCGCATGGATCAGCAGACATCGACAGCCAGTTCGCCGGCACTTGCAGATCCCGGCGTCGGCGCGCCTTCGGGTTCTCGCGGCGCGGTCCAGGAACTCGCGTCGGTGACGTCGATCTTCTCCGGCGCGCACGCGCGGTGGTGGAGCGAGCTCTACGTCGGCCCGGCCGCCACGCCCGAGGCGCACTTCTTCCGCCAGCGCCGTGACCGTGTGCTGGCCTTGCTGGCGCAGCACGTCGCGCGGGACGGGCGCGTCCTCGACATGGGCTGCGGCGCCGGCCCGGTGCTGGCCGAGCTGCGAGCCGCGGGCTGGCGGTGCTGCGGGCTCGACGCGGCGCCCGACATGCTGGCGCAAGCGCGTGAACGGCTGAGCGCCGCCGGGCTGCCCGACGACGATCTGCACGAGGGCGACTGTCGTGCAACCCCTTTCCCCGACGCCAGTTTCGACGCCGTGCTCTGTCTGGGTGTCATCAGCTATGTCGAGGGCTATGCGCCGGTGTTGTCAGAGATCCGCCGTCTGCTGCGGCCGGGTGGTCTCGCGATCGTGACCTGCAGGAACGCGGCGCGCCCGGTCTGGTCCGACCCGTGGTGGCTGGCCACCGGCACGCTCAGACGCCTGGTCGGACGCCCGCGCCCGCCAGCCCCCTTCAGCCCCGGGCGCTTCCTCGAACGCGCCGACGTGCGCCAGCACCTGGACCGGGCCGGCCTGCTCGTGGAACGCGAGATCGGCATCGGTTTCGGTCCGCCACGGCTGGCGGGCAGGCCCTTGCTGGGCGACGCTGCCGCGGTGCGCCTGAGCGACGGTCTGGCGCGCGTCGTCTCGCGCACCGGGCTCTGGCCGCTCGCGCGTCGGGTCACCGACATCAACCTGTGGGTCGTCCGCCGGCCCGTCACACCCGCCCACGCATGATCCCGATCGACGGCGTCCTCGCAACCGCCTTGCCCCGCCCCTGGGCGCTGCCCCGTCGATGAGGGCCGAGATCCACGACTCCGCTGATGCCCTGGCCGGCCTGCGCGCGCAGTGGCGGGATCTCGAGTCGCGGGCCCTGGAGCCCAATGCCTACCTGTCGGCGCGCTTCGTCCTGCCCGCCCTGGCCTGCCTGCCGGCCTCTGCCCCCGTCTGGGCGGTGAGCGTGCATGAGGGCGCGGGTTCTGGCGGCCCGCTGTGCGCGCTAGGCCTGTTCCAGGCCTGCGCGCCCCGTGCCCTGTTTCCCGTTCCCCATGCGCAGGTGTACACCACGGTGCACTCCTTCCTGGGCGGGTTGCTGGTGGATGCGCAGACGGCCCGCCCAGCCCTGCACGCGATGCTCGACGGCCTGTGCCGTCGCACCGGCGGTCTCAGGCTGCACCGGATGTCTGCCGACGGCCCGACCGCCCGCCTGTTGCGCAGCGTGCTGGCCGAGCGTGGCGCCACCTGGCATGAGGAGGTGCGCACCGAGCGGGCCTGCATCGTGGCGGCCGCAGAGGGCGCGGGGCGATGGCGTGCGCACGCATCTCCTTCCAGGCTGCGCCATCACGAACGCCAACGGCGCAAGCTCGCCGAACTGGGGCGAACGTCCTGGCACTACCTGCGGGGTGACGACGTGCGGGACTCGACGATCGACACCTTCATCGCGCTGGAGCATGCGGGTTGGAAGGGTGCCGAGGGCACGTCCCTGGCGTCCGATGCGCGCCAGGAGCGGTTTTTCCGGCGGATGATCTGCGAGTTTCGTCCCGATGGGGATGTCTTCTTCACCGAGTTGAGATTGAGGGACGAGGTCATCGCCTCGACCTGCAACCTGCGCTCGGGTGGCGACGGCTTCGCCTTCAAGGTCTGCTTCGACCCCCGCTATGCCAAGTTCAGCCCGGGCTTGCTGAACGAGCTGGGTTTTCTCGAGGCGCTGGACCAGGCCGTGGACCATTTCCGTTTCATCGACAGCGGGGCGGAGCCGGGCTCCTTCATCGAGGGGCTCTGGCCGGACCGCCTGTCGCTGCTGTCGGGTTCGATCGCGCTGGGACACATGGCCCGTGTGGCGGCACGGGCCGCGAAGCACCTGTGGCTGCTTCGCCGACGGCTGATGCCCGCACCGGCACGGTCCCCTGCCGGCATGGAATCGCCGGTGCCCGGTCGGTCCGAAGGCGCGGCCGCGTGACGGCGCAGGTGGTTGCCGTCCAAGGTGGGATCGAGGCCGGGTCGCGACCCGACGCCGTTGTGCTGTCCTGTCTGGGCGGCTCGCAGGGGGACCTGGGTGTCGTGCGCACGCTGGGGCGGCGTGGCGTACGGGTGGTGCTGGTCAGCGAAGGCAATGGCGGCCCTGCGGGCCTGTCGCGCTATGCCGTCGAGCACCACCGCATCGCCCGCTTTTCCGACGACGCCGAGGTCATGGATGTCCTGGCGTCGATCGCCGCCTCCCATGCGGGAAGGCGGCCCCCGGTGCTCTTTCCCACGGCGGACCCCGATCTCGAATTCGTCACCCGGCATCACGCCGAACTCAGCCCGCACTTCGGGCTGGTCAACCCGCCGCCCTCGATCGTCGAGCCCTGTCTGGACAAGTCCCGCTTCCACGAATTTGCGTCGGCGCACGGCTTCCCGGTGCCCGATACCTGGTGCCCGTCCGATGTCGAAGAGGTCCGGCGGATCGGGCGCTCGGCGCGGTTTCCCCTCATCCTCAAGCCGGCCTTCCCACCCAGTTGGGGTCGCGAGCCGCTGGCCAGCCTGCTGCAGCACAAGAAGGCGCTGACCCTGCACACACCCGATGCGCTCGTGGATGCCTACCGGCAGGTCGCCGCCATCGACCCGAAGGTCGTCATTCAGGACTGCGTGCCAGGCCGTGACGACCGGCTCTATTCACTTCACGTCTACATGGATCGCCGATCGCAGCCCCTGGCCTGGTTCACCGGGCGCAAGCTGCGCACCTATCCGACCTATGCCGGCATCGGCTGTTTCGTGGAGAGCGTGGTGGTGCCCGAGATCATCGACGTCGGGCTGGCGATGCTGCGACGCGCGCGCTACACGGGTTCGGCGCTGCTGCAGTTCAAGCACGACGAGCGTGACGGGCGCTTCAAGCTGCTGGAGATCAACCCGCGCAGCAGTTCCTGGAACCAACTCGCGGCCGCCTGCGGCGTGAACCTGCCCTACGTGGCCTACGCCGATGCGATCGGCCTGCCGGCCGCGCGCCCGCCTGTGCAGCGCGAGGGGGTGAAGTACCTCTATCTCGAGAACGACTTCCTCGCCTTCCTCGATTACCGCCGCCACGGCGACCTCTCCACCCGCCAATGGATCGCGTCGCTCACGGGCCCGAAGGTCTTCCAGCTCCTGGCGGTTGACGATCTGCGGCCCTTCCTGAGCGACCTCGCAGTCAAGGCGGGCCGGGCCTGGCGCAAGGCGGGGCGCGTGTTGGGAGGCCGTTGGCGCTCCAAGTCCGACAGCTTCTCCGTCGCACACCACGCGCCGCGCGCCGCCCCGGACCGGTCGGGGCGGGAAAGCTGATTCGGGTGCTCGAAGCGCGGGGGCACTCGAGTGCACCAGCGGGACAGACGGGATCGTCTCCAGAACCGCGCATGCCTCGGGGAGCACAACGAGATCGACACTTCCCGCGGTCGGGGACATAGCACAAAGTGCTATAAACTCATCGGGTGAGCAGGCGCGTATTCAAGCTCAAGACCTTCGCCCGTTGGGCAAGGAAGCTTCTGTCTGACGAGCAACTATGCACCGCCGCACGGGAGATCCAGCGCGGCGAATACGAGGCCGATCTTGGTGCCGGTCTGTGCAAGAAGCGCATCGCGGTTCCCGGGCAAGGCAAGAGCGGTGCGACACGTACGCTGGTGGCCAAGGAGGGTGTTCATGGGATCTTCTTCATTGCGGGGCGACAGAAGAGTGATCCTGGCACCGATTTCTCGGATGCAAGCGTTGCCCAGGCGCAGGTGATTGCGCAAGCCTTGCAAAAGACCAGTGCAAAGAAGTTGGATGCGTTGATCGAAGACGGTGTGTTGAAGGAGATCTGCCATGGCGGCCAGGAAATCTGATCGAGTTTCAGCAGAGATGGTCGAGATGGCCTTCCTGCTGAGCAAGCACGAGGTCCTTTCCGCTCATGACCTGGAGCGAATCAAGGCACTGTCATCGCCGCCCCCCGCCTACACACCCGAGCGCGTGGCGCAGATCCGCATCAAGAAGGCGAAGATGAGCCAATCGGTCTTTGCCGGTATGCTCAACGTGACCACGTCGACGGTACAGAAGTGGGAGTCTCCTGCTTCTGGAAAACATCCCGGAGGGGCGGCGGCGAAGTTGCTTCAGATCATCGAGACGAAGGGCATCGAGGTACTCGCGGTCTGAACCCTGGCACCCGAAAACGTGCCACTGATGCCTGATCCGGCCGGAACGCTTCACGATAACCTGATTCGGCTGCCGGTAGGCCATCAGGCCATCAGCGCCCCCGCTCCGACGGCCTCCCAGGGGCCGCTGTCACGTCACCGGCGCCGGGTTGAACAGCACCAGCGCGTTGTGCAGTCGGTGCTGCTCGGCCCAGGTGCGGCGGCCGCTGGCCACGTCCAGCAACAGGTGGAACAGGCGCCAGCCCATGTCCTCGACGCTGCACTCGCCGTCGGCCACGGCGCCGGCGTTCAGGTCCATCAGGTCGTGCCAGCGTTGCGCGAGTTCGGTGCGCGTGGCCACCTTCACCACCGGGCACTCGGCCAGACCGTAGGGCGTGCCGCGGCCGGTGGTGAAGACGTGCAGGTTCATGCCGGCGGCCAGTTGCAGCGTACCGCAGATGAAGTCGCTGGCCGGCGTGGCGGCATAGATCAGGCCGCGGGTGGTGGCGCGCTCGCCGGGCGAGAGCACGGCCGCAATCGGCATCGAGCCGCTCTTGACGACCGAGCCCATGGCCTTCTCGACAATGTTGGACAGGCCGCCAGCCTTGTTGCCCGGCGTGGTGTTGGCGCTGCGGTCGACCTCGCCGCGCGCCAGGTAGGCGTCGTACCAGGCCATCTCGGCCACCATCTTGCGCGCCACCTCGGGGCTGGCGCAGCGCGCGGTCAGGGTCTCGACCGCGTCGCGCACCTCGGTCGTCTCGGAGAACATCACCGTGGCGCCGGCGCGCACCAGCAGGTCGGCGCACACGCCCACGGCTGGGTTGGCGGTGACGCCGCTGAAGGCGTCGCTGCCGCCGCACTGCACGCCCACCACCAGCTCGCTGGCGGGGACGGTATCGCGGCGGCGCGCGTTCAGGCGCTGCAGATGGGTCTCGGCCGTGGCGAGGATGGCGGCGATCATCGACTCGAAGCCGACATGCTGGCTGTCCTGCAGGCGCACGTGGGACCAGGGCGTCTCGGCCGGCTCGGGCGAGGGAACCGGCTCCGCCGCAGCGCCAGAGGTGGGGCTCGGTGTCGCGCGCACCGTCTCCACCCGCAGCGGCAGGCTGCCGGGCGGCAGCAGGCGCTCAGGCTGCAGCTTCTCGCAGCCCAGGCTCAGCACCATGACCTCGCCACCGAAGTTGGGGTTGCGCGCCAGGTGGCGCACGGTACGGATGGGGATCACAGCCTCGGGCGCGTCGATGGCCACGCCGCAGCCGTAGGCGTGCTCGAGCGCCACCACGCCGTCCACGTGCGGGTACCGGGGCAGAAGATCGCGCCGGATGCGCTCCACCGCCACGTCCAGCACGCCGGCCACGCACTGCACCGTGGTCGTCACCGCCAGCAGGTTGCGCGTGCCCACCGATCCGTCGGGATTGCGGTAGCCCTCGAAGGTGTGGCCCACCACGGGCTCGACGGCCGGCCGTGGCGCGGTGGCCAGCGGCAGGCCGTCCAGGCTGCGGGCCGGCGGCATCTTCAGCAGCCGCTCATGCACCCAGCTGCCGGCGGGCAGGTCGCGCAGCGCATGGCCGATGGTCACACCGTAGCGCGTGACCGGGCTGCCCTCGGCGATGTCGACGAGCGCGACCTTGTGCGCCTGCGGCACCCGGTCGCGCAGCACCAGCCCGCCCGGCAGCACGGTGCCGGCCGGCAGCCCGCCTTCGTTGCCGACGATGGCGACGTTGTCGCTGGCGCCCATGCGCACGAGCACGGGGACGGGGGGCGCGTGGCCCGCGCCGCTAAGGCGGGCCGGGGCATTCGGCATGTCTGGTGGGCGCATGTCGAAATGATATGCGGCGCCACAGTCTCGAGCTGCGGTGCGCAGGTCGGGCCATCGGACGGCTTCAGCGCTCCCGCCTCAGGCTCTCAGGCCGTCCAAGCCGACGATCTCCGGCGGACCGAGTCGCATCAGCGTCAGACGCAAGGTCTCGACATTCTTCTCGTCCTGCGCCGTGGCCATGGCGTCAAGCAGCACCTCACGGATCTCGCCGCTCGTCACGAGCTCCATGTCCCAGTCGGGGAACAGCCGCTCGCGCACCTCGTTGCTCTCGCTCAGCGTCACGACCTGGCGATGGCGGGGGTCGGCGCGGATGCGGTCCATCAGGGCCACGATGTGGTCGCGCGGGCCTTCGATCCACTGGAAGAAGACGCCGCCGCCGAACACCAGCATCCCGGTGATGCCCAGCCCCGGGTTGGCTGCGTGGGCCTGTTCGACGATGCGCGCCACCGTGTGTTCGTCCACGCCTTCGGAAGCCAGACTGCAGTAGACGGTCTGGTACAGGGGTTCCCGCGGGTGGGTTGGGCTGTCCGGTCCAGGGCCAGCGCTTCGTACGGGACAAGGGGCGCTCATGGGGCGGGTCTCCGGTGGGTGCCACGCTGCGGGAGCGCATGTGCGCAAGACAATCCTGTCAGGGTAGCGCAGCCAGCGGCGGCGCGCGGCGCCTGGGGTCAAACCGCTGCCCGAACGGCCGGTCGGCGCGCGAGACACGGTCGCACGGAGAGGGGCGGTCGCAGAAGGCTCGTCGATGCGAGGCAGCCCGCAGGCTCGTTCACGGCGTCAGCAGGTGACCGGTCTTGACCAGGATGGTGCAGCCTTCCCTGCTGAAGGGCGTGTGCTCGCTCAGTTGCGGGCTGCGCAACCAGGTGCCCGCCGGATAGTGGCCGTGCTCGTCCTCGAAGACGCCGTCGACCACATAGATCTCTTCGCCGCCGTGATGCCGATGGCGCTGGAACCAGGTGCCGGGCGCCCAGCGGAAGAAGGCGGTGTGCCGGGCCCCGAAGGCGTACACGGGCAGCACGGTAAGGCCCGGCACGAGGCCGGGGCGCCAGGCCCCGCGCCGGCTGTCGACCACCACCCGACCGGCGTCGTCGGGTTCGAGGTGGCGCAGTTTCACGAAGAGTACGCAGCCGGGCTCCGAGCGCGGCGCATGCGCCGAGCCCGGGGGGTTCTTGATGAAGGTGCCCGCGCCGTAGCGGCCGGTCTCGTCGGCGAACTCGCCTTCGAGGACCAGCAGTTCCTCGCCGAGTTCGTGTGTGTGGGTCGGGAAGGTCGAGCCCGGGTCGTAGCGGACGATGGACGTGGCGCGCGCGACCTCACCACCGTCGCGCTCGACCATCCGCCGGTGCACACCCGGGCTGGGTGCCGCCACCCAGGGCAGCAAGGTGGTGTCGATACAGGCGCGCTGGCCGAGGTCGGCGTGGATCTGGAGGTGTGTCATGCCGTGCATCATCCCCGATCCGCGCGCCTTGGATCAGGCCGGGAGGCTGTCGGACTGGGGCGTCGCCTCCCAGCCCCTCCTAGCCTTGCGTGTTGACATACACCGCGTACAGCGAGTGGCTGGCCGCCATGAACAGGCGGTTGCGTCTGGCGCCGCCGAAGCAGACGTTGGCGCAGCGCTCGGGCAGGTGGATGTGGGCGACGGCCTGGCCTTCGGGGGTGAAGACGCGCACGCCGTCCAGCGCCGCGGAGTCGGCGCCGGGCGAGCCGTCGCTGCCCCAGCCGCACCACAGGTGACCGGTGGTGTCGACCGCGAAGCCGTCGAGGGCCCCCGGGCCCTGGGCGTCGACCGCGAGGCGGCGGTTTGACAGGTGGCCGTCGTCACCGACGTCCCAGGCCCAGATGAGACGATGCGGCCGCGCGCGGCTCTCCACGACGTACAGCGTGCGTTCGTCGGGTGAGAAGGCCAGGCCGTTGGGGCCGGCCAGGTCGGTCAGCATCGCCTGCAGGCGCCCGGTGTGCGGGTCCAGCCTGAACACGCCCTGGAAGGGCAGTTCGGGCTCGGCCGGCTCGCCCTCCCACCAGCCGTGCAGGCCGAAGGGCGGGTCGGTGAACCAGATGCTGCCGTCGCGCGCGCAGACGATGTCGTTGGGTGAGTTCAGGCGCCGGCCTTCAAAGCGATTGGCCAGCACGGTGAGCCTGCCGTCGTACTCGGTGCGCGTGATGCGCCGGCCCAGGTGTTCGCAGGTCAGCAGGCGGCCCTGCCGGTCGCGCGCCAGGCCGTTGGCGTGTTGCGAGGGTTGGCGGAAGACGCTGAGCGCGCCCGAGGTCTCGTCCCAGCGCAGGATGCGGTTGTTGGGGATGTCGGACACCAGCAGGTAGCGTCCGTCGCCGAACCACACCGGCCCCTCGGCCCAGCGCATGCCCGTGGCGAGTTGCTCCACGGTCGTGCTGAAGACGCGCAGCCGCAGGAACGACGCATCGAGCACCTCGATGGCCGGGTCGGGGTAGCGAGCGCTGGGCACATGGGGCACGCACCATTGGCTGCCCATGGCGGTGGAGGGGCCGGTGGAGGAGGTCATGTCGTCGTCCCCTTTGGCGGGTTCAGCTCGAACGGGTTCTCTTGCGAGCCCCGCGCGCGGTCATGGGCTCAGGAAGCACTCAATCAGACGGGCCCATCTTCACGAAGGCGCCGCCCTGGAAGATGGCCGCCGGGTCACGCCGGTCGATCACGGGTTGCCGGGCCTCCAGCTCGGCGCGGAAGGCATCGGCGCTGTCCTGCGGCCGGTAGCCGATGTGGGCCGCCGGGGTGTTGTCCCAGAAGCGTGTGCGGTTGTCGCTGAAGCCGTAGATCACCGTGTGGCCGACGATCGGTGCGGTCAGCGATGCCACGATCAGGCGCTCGGTGTCGTCGAAGCTCATCCAGGTGGCGAGCATGCGACGGTCACGCGGCGCGGCGAAGGACGAGCCGATGCGCAGGCTGACCGTCTCCACGCCGTGGCGGTCCCAGTAGAGCTGCGCCAGGTTCTCGCCGAAGGCCTTGGACAGCCCGTAGAAGCCGTCCGGGCGCACCGGGTCCTTCGGGCTGACCACCTGATCCTGGCGGTAGAAACCGGTGACGTGGTTGGAACTGGCGAAGACGATGCGCGGCACGCGATTGCGGCGTGCGGCCTCGTAGAGGTTGACCATGCCGACGATGTTGCTCGGAAGGATGCGGTCCCAGGGCTGTTCGTTGGAGACGCCGCCCATGTGGACCACCGCGTCCACGCCTTCCAGCAGGCGCATCATGGCGTCGGCATCGGCCAGGTCGGCGAGCATGATCTCCTCGCCGGGGCCGGCCTCGCCGAAGGGCGAGCGGTGGCTCAGCCGCAGGGTCTGGCAGTAGGCCTTCAGGCGCGGGCGCAGTTCACGGCCGAGGTGGCCGGCCGCGCCGGTGAGCAGCAGTCGGTTGACGCGCAGGGCGGAGGCAGGTTCGGTCAGCATCGTCTTCAGGCCTCATCGAAGGGGCGGGGGCAGGGGTATGCCGCAGACCTTGGCAGTGCAGTGTTGATCGAAGAAGGGATTTGCCTCGACAATCCTGCGGAAGGCGGCATGGAGATCAGTTGTCGTACAACTGTTCGTGTCGATTCTAGGGCAGCGTGCGGCGGTCTGGGGCTCATGACTGCCGCGCCACATCGAAGCGAGGCCATGGATCTGATGGAGCAGCGGGTGGTGGCGGACGCCTCGGGCCTGCCGCGGCGCCCGCGTAGCATGGCGCTGGCGCTGGCCGACGCACTGGCCGCGCGCATCCGGGACGGCCGTCTGCTGCCGGGCCTGAAGCTGCCGACCGAGGCCGGCCTCATGGCCGAGCATGGTGTCAGCCGCACCGTGGTGCGCGAGGCCCTGTCGCAACTGCAGGCCGCGGGGCTGGTGCGCACGCGTCATGGCATCGGCACCTTCGTGCTCGGCCCGCCGTCCGAGGACGTGTTCCGGGTCGACCACCAGCAACTCGAGACGCTGCGCGAGGTGATCGCGTTGCTGGAGTTGCGCATCTCCGTCGAGACCGAAGCCGCGGCGCTGGCCGCGCAGCGGCGCACCGGTGAGGACTTGCGGGTGATGCGGTCGGCGCTCGACGATTTCGCCCTGGCACTGGAAGAGGGCCGGGACGCTGTGGAGGCCGATTTCCGCTTCCATGCCGGCGTCGCGCGGTCGACGCACAACCCGCACTTCGCGGCCCTGCTGTCGACACTGGGGCCGCGCATCATTCCGCGCGCGCGGTTGCGTGGCGAGCCACCTGCCGTGCCTCTGGCGTCGGCCGATACCGCAGCGGCCGATCGACGCCCGGTGCTGCCCGACCAGGCCGAGGGTACCGGTACCGCCTCGGCGGTGGAGGCGGCACGCCTGGCCTACCTGCGGCGCGTGCATGCCGAGCACGAGAGCATCCACGACGCCATCGCTGCAGGCGATGCGGAGGCGGCGCGAGCGGCGATGCGCACGCATCTGGCCAACAGCCGGGAGCGGCGGCGCCGCGCCGCGGAGCAGGCGCTGGCCGAGGCGGGTCATGTTGTACGATGACTGATGCAGATCCCTGCGTTTCTCACCCCGCCCGGTCCGTTCTGATGCTTGCGTCCTCCACCCCCACCGTCACCCGCCTCGAGGCCATCCCCGTGGCCGGCCGTGACGGCATGCTGATGAACCTGTCGGGGGCGCACGGCCCCTTCTTCACGCGCAATCTGCTGATCCTGAGCGACAGCGCCGGCCGCACCGGCGTGGGTGAGGTCCCGGGCGGGCAGGCCATCCTGCAGACGCTGCAGGACGCGGCCGACGTCGTGGTCGGCCAGCCCATCGGGCGCTGGCAGGCGCTGCTGCGCGAGGTGCGCGAGCGCTTCGCCGACCGCGACGCCGGCGGGCGCGGCCTGCAGACCTTCGACCTGCGCACCACCATCCACGCGGTCGCGGCACTGGAGTCGGCGCTGCTCGACCTGCTGGGCCAGCACCTGGACGTGCCCGTGGCGGCGCTGCTCGGCGAGGGTCAGCAGCGCGACGCGGTGGAGATGCTGGGCTACCTGTTCTTCGTCGGCGACCGCACGAAGACCGACCTGCCCTACCTGGCGCCGCAGGACGAGCCGGAGGAGGCCGACGGCTGGCGCCGGGTGCGCCACGAGACGGCGCTGACGCCCGAGTCCATCGTGCGCCAGGCCGAGGCGGCGCATGCGCGCTACGGCTTCAACGACTTCAAGCTCAAGGGTGGCGTGCTCACCGGCGAGGCCGAGGTCGAGGCCGTGCGCGCGCTGCACGAGCGCTTCCCGCAGGCGCGCGTCACGCTCGACCCCAATGGCGGCTGGCTGCTGAAGGACGCGGTGCGCCTGATGCGCGACCTGCACGGCGTGCTCGCCTACGCCGAGGACCCCTGCGGCGCCGAGGGCGGCTTCTCGGGCCGCGAGGTGATGGCCGAGTTCCGCCGCGCCACCGGCCTGCCGACGGCCACCAACATGGTCGCCACCGACTGGCGCCAGATGGTGCACTCGCTCGTGCTGCAGTCGGTGGACATCCCGCTGGCCGACCCGCACTTCTGGACGCTCTCGGGCTCGGTGCGGGTGGCGCAGACCTGCCGCGACTTCGGCCTGACCTGGGGCTCGCACTCCAACAACCACTTCGACGTCTCGCTGGCGATGTTCACCCACGTCGGCGCCGCCGCGCCGGGCCGCGTCACCGCCATCGACACCCACTGGATCTGGCAGGACGGCCAGCGCCTGACGAAGCAGCCGCTGAAGATCGAGGGCGGCCTGGTGCAGGTGCCCCCGGCCCCGGGCCTGGGTATCGAGCTCGACATGGACGAGGTGCGCAAGGCCCACGCCCTGTACCTGCAGCACGGCCTGGGCGCACGCGACGACGCCGTGGCGATGCAGTACCTGATCCCCGGTTGGCGCTTCGACCCGAAGCGGCCCTGCCTGGTGCGCTGACGTCCGCCACCGCACACGCCTAGCACCGGACGCCTTCCGACACCCTTCACACGACATGGCCGACCCTGATGACCACCTCTGCCTACACCCCCATCCCCAACACCTTCCGCCAGGCGCTTCAGGCCGACCGCACCTTGCTGGGCTGCTGGGTGTCCCTGGCCAGCCCCATTGCCACCGAGGTCATGGGCCTGGCCGGCTTCGACTGGCTGCTGCTGGACGCCGAGCACGCGCCCAATGACGTGCTGACGCTGATCCCGCAACTGATGGCGCTGAAGGACAGCCCGAGCGCGCCGGTGGTGCGCCCGCCGTGGAACGACGCGGTGCTGATGAAGCGCCTGCTCGACGGCGGCTTCGTCAACTTCCTGATCCCGATGGTGGACACGGCGCAGCAGGCGCGCGACGCCGTGGCCGCGACGCGCTACCCGCCACAGGGCATCCGCGGCGTCTCGGTCTCGCAGCGCGGCAACCGCTACGGCGCAGTGGCCGACTACTTCAAGGTCGCCAACGACCACGTGACCGTGCTGGTGCAGATCGAGACCCGTGCCGCCGTCGCGGCCGCGGCCGAGATTGCGGCCGTGGACGGCGTGGACGGCGTCTTCATCGGCCCCTCCGACCTGGCGGCCGCCTACGGCCACCTGGGCAACCCCGGCCACCCTGAGGTGCAGGCGGCCATCGCCGAAGTGCACGCCGCCGCGCGTGCCGCCGGCAAGCCCACCGGCATCCTGGCCCCGGTGGAGGCCGACGCGCGGCGCTATCTGGCCATGGGCATGCGCTTCGTCGCCGTGGGCAGCGACCTGGGCGTGCTGCGCACACAATCCAAGGCGCTGGCTGACAAATTCCGCGACGCCGCCGGGCCGGCGCTGGCGGCGCAATACTGATTCTGTAGAGGACCCCCGACATGACCACCACACCGCTGCGCCTGGGCTTCATCGGCCTGGGCATCATGGGCGCGCCCATGGCCGGCCACCTGCGCGCCGCCGGCCACGAGCTCTACGTCACCACGCGCAGCCAGGTGCCGCAGGCCTTGCGGGACGCCGGCGCCGTGGCCTGCGCCAACGCCGCCGAGGTGGCGCGCCGCGCCGACATCGTCTTCACGATGGTGCCCGACACGCCGGACGTCGAGAAGGTGCTGTTCGGCGCCGGTGGCGTGGCCGAGGGCCTGGCCGGGGCGGGGCAGGGCAAGGTCGTCGTCGACATGAGCTCGATCTCGCCGATCGAGACCAAGGCCTTCGCCGAGCGCATTGCCGCGCTCGGCGCCGCCTACCTGGACGCGCCGGTCTCCGGCGGCGAGGTCGGCGCCAAGGCCGCGAGCCTGACCATCATGGTCGGTGGCGAGGCGGCGGTGTTCGAGCGCGTGCTGCCGCTGTTCCAGCTCATGGGCAAGAACATCACGCACGTGGGCGGCGTCGGCGCCGGCCAGACCACCAAGGTGGCCAACCAGATCATCGTCGCGCTCAACATCGCCGCCGTCAGCGAGGCCCTGGTCTTCGCCAGCAAGGCCGGCGCCGACCCGGCCAAGGTGCGCCAGGCGCTGATGGGCGGCTTCGCCTCGAGCCGCATCCTCGAGGTGCACGGCGAGCGCATGATCAAGCGCACCTTCAACCCGGGCTTTCGCATCAAGCTGCACCAGAAGGACCTGAACCTCGCGCTGCAGGGCGCCCGCGCCATGGGCGTGGCCCTGCCGCAGACGGCCAGCGCCGCGCAGTTGATGCAGGCCTGCGCCGCCCATGGCCTGGCCGACATGGACCACTCGGCGCTGGTGCGTGCGCTGGAGTTGATGGCGGGGCACGAGGTGGGGCAGGGGTGAGCAACGCAAGGGACTGACCCCGCACCCGGGGCCTGGGGCGGGCCCGGCTCGGCGCCCGGCCCCTGCGGCAATGCGTCGCATCCCTCGCTTGCCGCTCCATTCCTCGGCAGGGGGTGTTCGAGGCGCAAGGGGGTGTCGAAAAACTTGCCGTTCAGTCCGAGGCGCAGGTCGCCACCACCCCTTCGCGCTGCATTGAAGTGATCTCCTGCGGCCTATAGCCCACCTCGGCCAGCAGCGCCTCGGTGTGCTCCCCGACGGCAGGCGGGTCCAACCGCACACCGGGGCGGTGGCCGTCCAGGGTCAGCGGCAGCAGCGGCACACGGGTGTCGATCACGCGTCCGGCACTGCTGGCGTCGGCTGGCCAGGTGCTCGGCGCCAGGCCACCGGTGGCGTTCAGGTGCGGGTCGTCGAAGAGATCCTGCGGGCGGGTGATCGGGGCGTAGGGCAGGCCGGCCCGCTCGAAGCGCGCGGCCAGTTCGGTCGCAGGCAAGGGCGCGAAGCGCTCGCGCAGCAGCGGCATCATCCAGTCCCGTGCCTGGACCCGCGCGTTGTTGGTGGCCAGCCGCGTGTCGGCCTTCAGGTCGGCGAAGCCGAATTCGTCGCACAGCAGCGCCCATTGCGTGTCGCTGACGGCGGCCAGGAAGATCTGCTCGCCGTCGCGCACCGTGAACACGTCGTACAGCCCCCAGGCGCTGATGCGGCTGGGCATGGGCGACGCGGGGCGGCCGGTCACGGCGAACTGCATCATGTGCTGCGCCACCAGCAGCACGTTGTTCTCGAACAGCGCGGTCTGCACCGGGATGCCGCGGCCGGTGAGGTCGCGCTGGCGCAGCGCGGCCAGCGCGCCGATGGCGCCGAACATGCCGCCCATGATGTCGTTGACGCTGGTGCCGGCACGCAGCGGCCGGCCCTCGGGCCCGGTCATGTAGGCCAGCCCGCCCATCATTTGCACCACTTCGTCCAGCGCGGTGCGATGCTCGTAGGGCCCCGGCAGGAAACCCTTGTGCGACACGCAGATCAGCCGCGGGTTCAGCCGCTCCAGCACCGGTGCCCCCAGGCCCAGCGCGTCCATCGCGCCGGCCTTGAAGTTCTCGCTGAAGATGTCGGCGCCGGCCAGCAGGCGCAGCACCACCTCGCGTCCGCGCGGATGCTTCACGTCCAGCGCCAGGCTCTTCTTGTTGCGGTTGAAGGTGCCGAAGAAGCCGGCGCCCGAGCCCATCAGGCGCCGCGTGCTGTCGCCGCCGGGGGGCTCGACCTTGATCACCTCGGCGCCGAGGTCGGCCAGGATCATGCCGCAGGTCGGGCCCATGACCATGTGGGTCATCTCCACCACGCGCACGCCGGCCAGCGGCAGGCTCGCGGGCGGCGCTGGGGCCTGGGATTCGGCGGGGAGGGTGCCCGGGCCCACCGGGTCTGGGGGAAGGGCGCTGTCGTTCACATCCATGTCCTGCGGGGGGCGGGTCGCCCTGTCATCAAAGGGAAGTCCAGGCCGGGCGCGTGCGGGCCCAGGGCGGTGTGGTGCCTTCGCGCCTGGCCTGTCCTGCGCCAGGAGGAGGCTGCAGCCCCGGAAGGCTGCTCGGCGGGTCCTGTGCAGAGTCCATCATCGCGCTTCGGGCCCGTATCATCTTCGATCGCCGACATCGCAGCGCTGGCGGGTGCAGCCTGCACGGTGTCGGGCCTGCGCGGCCGTGTGTGGCCGTGCCCACTTCTGCGCCTTCCCGCATGCACCCGTCCGCTTCGAACCTCTCCGATTCGAACCTTTCCCCCGGGGCAGTCCTGGCGTCGATCGACGACCCGTCCCTGCGCCGCCGGGTGCAGGCCCTGCTCGACGCCAAGACCAAGCCGCTGGGTGCGCTGGGCCGCCTGGAGGCGCTGGCGCTGCAGTGCGCGCTGGTCCTGCGTGACGAGCGCGCGCGCCTGCACCGGCCGCAACTGGTGGTCTTCGCCGCCGACCACGGCATCGCCGCGCAGGCGGTGTCGGCCTACCCCCGCGAGGTGACGCGGCAGATGGTGCTGAACTTCCTGGCCGGTGGGGCCGCGGTCAGTGTGCTGGCGCGGCAGCACGGCCTGGCGCTCACCGTGGCCGATTGCGGCGTGGCGGCCGACTTCGCGTCGCATCCCGGGCTGGCGCACCTGAAGGTCGAGGGCGCCGAGCACGGCACGGCCGATTCGACGATCGCTCCGGCGATGACCGGGCCGCAGTGCGACGCCGCGATCGCGCACGGGAAGCGGCTCGTTGCCGGGCTGCCCGGCAACGTGCTGCTGCTGGGGGAGATGGGCATCGCCAACACCTCGGCCGCGGCGCTGCTGATGGCGCGGCTGACCGGCGAGCCGCTGGCGGCCTGCGTGGGCCGTGGCACCGGGCTGGACGACCGGGGGCTGCAGCGCAAGCACGAGGTGCTGGCGCGCGCGCTGCAACGTCATGCGACGGCCCGGTCGCCGCGCGAGGTGCTGGCGGCGCTGGGGGGCCTGGAGATCGCGGCAATGGTTGGCGCGGTGTGGCAGGCCGCGGCCGACCGGCGCGTGATCGTCGTCGACGGCTTCATCTCGACGGCCGCCGTCGCGGTTGCGGCCGCGCAGCACCCCGCGGTGCTCGGGTACTGCGTGTTCTCGCACTGCTCGGCCGAGAGCGGGCACGCGCGCTGGCTGCGCCATCTGGGCGTGGCGCCCCTGTTGGACCTGGGCCTGCGCCTGGGCGAGGGCTCGGGCGCGGCGCTGGCCTGGCCGCTGCTGGCCTCGGCCTGCCGGCTGCTCGACGAGATGGCCAGCTTCGACAGCGCCGACGTCAGTGGCGCCTTGCGCGAAGTCACCCACGTCGCGTACGGCGCCTTGGACGAGCCGGGCGAACCCGGCACATCGGGCGTGGGTGGTGTGGGTGGTACGGCGGGTATGACCGGTGTCGCCCGTGCGACGGGTGATGCCGACGGTGCTGATGGCGCCGGGCGTGCTGGCCCGGCTGACCCCTCCAACCCCTGCCCGGAGCGCTCGTGATCGTGCGCGCGCTCGCCCACGAACTGCGCCTGTTCTTCGTCGCGCTGCAGTTCCTCACACGGGTGCCGGTGCCGGCCTGGGTGGGCTACGAGCCGCACTGGCTGAACCGCTCGGTGCGGCACTTTCCGCTGGTGGGGGCAGGTGTCGGCGTGGTGGGTGCGGCGGTGGCCGTAGCGGCGGCCCAGCTGTGGCCGGCGCCCGTGGCGGCGACACTGGCCGTGGCCGCGACGATGTGGCTGACGGCCTGCTTCCACGAGGATGGCCTGGCCGACACCTTCGATGCCCTGCTCGGCGCGACGTCCCGCGACCGCGCCCTGACGATCATGAAGGATTCGCGCATCGGCACCTATGGCGCGGCCGCGTTGGGGCTGGGCCTGCTGCTGCGGGTGGGCTTGCTGGCCGAGATGTTGCGCCACGACGTGGGGCTGGCGGCCACCTGCTGCGTGGCGGGCCACGCCGCCGGACGGGCCTGTGCCGTCGCATTGATGGCCGTGCTGCCTTACGGCGGCGACGATGCCCATGCCAAGGCCAAGCCCCTGGCGCGCGAGGTGCGCGCGTCGGACGCCGCCTGGGCGGTGGCCGTGGGCCTGGCGGCGCTGTGCCTGCTCGGGTCGGTGTCGGGCGGCTTGGCGGATGCCGCCCGCGCCGTGGCGGCGGCCGGCATCGGCTTGCTGGCGCTGCTCGCGCTGATGCGCGCGTGGCTGCGCCGCCGCCTCGGCGGCTACACCGGCGACACGCTGGGGGCGTGCCAGCAACTGAGCGAGATCGTGGTCTGGCTGGCCGCCGTCGCGGTGTGGGTGTGAAGCGCGACACGGACGACGCCCTGCCGGCGGCTGTCCTCCTGGCCTGGCGTCATCCGCCCGCCCGGGGCGCCCAGGGACGCTGCATCGGGCGCACCGATCTGCCGGTCGACCCGCGGCGTGCCAAGCGCCTGGCCCACCGCATCCGCGATCGCGCCCGGCGCGCGGGGTTGCCCCGGCAAGTGGTGACCTCGCCGCTGCAGCGCAGCGCCGCCGTGGGCCGCTGGTTGGCCCGCTGGGGCTGGCGGCACCGCGTCGATCCGGCCTTGTACGAAGTCGATTTCGGGGTCTGGGACGGCAAGCCCTGGGCCGAGGTGCCGCGCGAGGCGGTCGACGCCTGGTGCGCCGATTTCGCCGGATACGCGCCCGGCGGTGGCGAGTCCGTGGCCGCGCTCTTGCAGCGTGTGCGCGCCTTCGACCCGGGGCCGGCGCGGGTGCTCGTCACCCATGGCGGCTGGCTCTCGGCCGCACGGTGGTGGTACACGCGCGGCGCCGCCGAGCCGGACAGCGCCGGCTGGCCTGCCGCGCCCCGCCATTGCAGCTGCACGACACTGCCAGCGTGGCCGATCAGCGCCAGTTGAGGCCCTCGGGCCCGGGTCTTGCTGTGGTCGAATCGTGCCCGCCGCGGCCCGTGGCGGCGTCCGACCGCGAGACTGGAATGGAAACCCTGCGCACCCTGCAAGCCCTGTTCACCGCCTACATCGGCCTGTTCGCCGCCTCGGTGGTGCTGAACAACATCACCGACTACGGCACCAACCTGCGCTTCGTGCGCCATGTGATGAGCATGGACACCATCTTCCCCGACTGCCGGCTCACCACCCGTCGCATCACCTCGGCCGCGCTGCACCACGCCGCCTATGTGTTCATCATCGCGCTCGAGGCGTTGACAGCGCTGCTGTGCCTGTGGGGCGCCTGGACGATGTGGGGCGCGCGTGGCCTGGATGCCGCCGGCTTCGGCGCCGCCAAGGAGATCGCCCTGTGGGGCCTCGGACTCGGCTTCACGGTCTGGTTCGCGATCTTCGTCATCGGCGCGGGCCAGTGGTGGTGCGCCTGGCAGTCCAAGGACTACAACGGACAGGACGCGACCTTCCGCTACTACACCGTGATCGGCATCGTCTGCCTGATCGTGATGCAACCGGCGTGAGCCTGCAGGGGGGATGCGGCGGCGACCGGATCGGTCGGTCCTCTGCGCCGCAGGGGCTGGTGGCGGCCCGATCGGCCCTCTGCGCCGTTCAGTCCTGCGCCTCCAGCACCGGGCGCCAGCCGATGTCCTCGTGCCGGTGCGAGCGGGTGTTCAGGTAGAAGAACCCGGCGGACCAGAAGCCTCTGCAGCAGCGCGCGGTCGGCCGCAGTTCGTAGGGGTCGCGCGTCCAGCTGTGGGCGCCGAACCAGTTCCAGACCTGGTTGTGTTGGCTGAGTCGATCCTCGGCGCTGGGCGTGCCGCGCAGGTCCGCCACACTGGGCGCGATCAGCCCTGGGAGGCCGGCTTGCGCGCAGACATGGCGATCCCACTCGTTGTCGGCGGGATCGCCGCCCTCGGTGGGCGCGTCGACCCGACGGAAGCGGGAGCCACCCGTCAGCAGACGGCAGACATGGCGGCGCCCGTCCACCACCACCGTGCGGCCCTCGACCAGACCGGTGGCGTCCAGATCGTCCCAACTCACCCGCATCAGCAGGACGCGATCGCAGATCAGCAGCGTCTTGTCGCCGTCGTGCACTCTGACCCATTGCAGCCGCAGCGCCGGATCGTCCGGCGTGTCGCCGAGTGTCCACGAGCCCATGTCGGGCAGGGCCTCGAAGTCGTGGACATCGCCGGCCTGCATGCCCTCGCACGGCTGGATCGTCGACAGATCGATGATCCATGGGCGAAGCGGCCGGGCCACCGCGACCCCGGCCCTCGACAGGCCTGCGTACTGAATCACCTCCGGCAAGGCCGAACTCCTTCGTCATCCGCGGCGCGACACGCGCCGACATGCTTCATTTTAGGCAGCGAGAACATCAGATCGCAGAACACGGTTCCGAAAAAAATGTACTCTTCAACCCTTATTTGGCCAAAAAGACGGTTGACATCCGGTGCCTATGGTAAAAAAATGAAATGGTGTTCCGAAATGTTCTCTGCGCTGATGTCCCGGCCCGGCTTCAGTGCTTCTCGTCACATCGTGGAGGTCGAGCCATGTCCCTGTCACCTGTCATTCGCGCCAGTCGTGTTGCCGTGCTGGCCCTCGGTGTCTGTGCCTTCACCGCACCGGTGCTGGCGCAGGGCACCGTCACCTTCTCCTCCTGGGGTGGGGCTTTCCAGGATGCCCTGCGCAAGTCCATGCTCGAGCCGGCTTCGCGCTCGTTGGGCATCACCGTCAGGGAGGACACCACCAACGGCATCCAGGACGTCCGGGCGCAGATCACCGCCCGCCGCGTCGCCTGGGACGTGACCGAGCAGGAACTGCCCACCTGCGAGACGCTCAAGCGTGAGGGTGCGCTCGAACCGCTCGACTACAGCGTGATCCGCACCGACGGCATCCCGAAGGAGTTGGTCAACAGCCACTACGTCGGCTTCATCAACTTCACCAAGGTCATCGCCTACCGCAAGGACAAGTTCGGCGACAACGGGCCGAAGAACTGGGCCGATTTCTGGGATGTGAAGCGTTTCCCGGGCAAGCGGTCCATGCACGGCAAGGTCAACTACAACCTGGAGGCCGCCCTGATGGCCGACGGCGTGCCCATCGCCGACGTCTACAAGACGCTTGCCACGAAGGAAGGCCAGGAGAGGGCGTGGAAGAAGCTCGCGGAGATCGCCCCGCACGTCACGGTCTGGTACCGTGGCGGGTCGCAGTCGGCGCAGTTGCTGCGCGACGGCGAGGTCGACATGATCCACATGGGGCACAACCGCGTGGAGAGCGTCAGGGCATCCGGCAAGGCGGTGGCCTACACCTTCGAGGGGGGCACGATGGACATCGACTGCCTGCTCGTGCCCAGGGGGGCGCCGAACAAGGCCAACGCGATGCGCCTGATCAACACCATGCTCGACGCCCGCGCCCAGGCCTCGCTGGCCAAGTTGATGCCGCTGGGCCCGGTCAACGCCAAGGCCTTCGACACCGGGATCCTGACGCCCCAGGAACTGCTGAACGTCAACACCCACCCGAGCAACTATCCGAAGCAGTTGCTGGTCGATCCTAACTTCTACATCGGGCAACTCGACAAGCTGACCGAGCGCTTCGACACCCTGATCCAGCGCTGAAGGCTGCTGCAGCCGCCGCGTGCCCCGCGGCGTCTGCAGCACGTTCGCTGATCGCAGCCCCACTGCCTGCCCCCCATGCCCGACGCTTCCGCCACCCAGGATCGCTCACTGCCGATCACCGTCAGGCATCTGACGAAGTCCTACGGCGACTTCAAGGCGCTCGACGACATCGGCATCGACGTACGGGCCGGCGAGTTCATGACGTTGCTCGGGCCTTCCGGCTCCGGCAAGACCACGCTGCTCATGGCCCTGGCCGGCTTCGTCAGTCCGGACCGCGGCAGCATCCTGTTCGGTGAGCAGGAGGTGGTGGCCTTGTCGCCCCACAAGCGCGGTCTCGGCATGGTGTTCCAGAGTTATGCGCTGTTCCCCTTGATGTCGGTGGCCGAGAACGTGGCCTACCCTCTGAAGCTTCGAGGGGTGCCCCGGCCGGAGATCGGCCGCCGGGTGCAGGCCGCGCTGGAGATGGTGCAGCTCGGCGCCTTCGGTGAGCGCCGGATACACCAGTTGTCCGGCGGGCAGCGCCAGCGGGTCGCGTTGGCGCGCGCGATGGTCTTCGAGCCGCGCATCATCCTGATGGACGAGCCGCTGTCGGCGCTCGACAAGAAGCTGCGCGAGCAGATGCAGATCGAGATCAAGTCACTGCATCGCAAGCTGGGGGCCACCATCGTCTACGTGACGCATGACCAGCGCGAGGCCCTGACGATGTCCGACCGCGTGGCGGTACTCGACCGGGGCCGCATCGCCCAGATCGACACCCCGCAGGCCTTGTACCGACGCCCGCGCAGCCTCTTCGTGGCCGATTTCGTCGGCGAGTCCGTGGCCCTGCCGGTCCAGGTCGAGGCAGGTGTGGCGCGACACCGCGGTGTGCCGCTGCACTCGAGCCGGGCCGTCGAGGACCCTGCGCTTCCGCACTACCTGATCCTGAGGCCCGAGCTGATCGAACTGCTGGACGGGCAGGCACCGCCCAGCCCGCCCGGCACCAACGAGCTGTCGGGCACCGTGCGCGAGCTGGTCTTCCAGGGGGACAGCGTGCTCGTGCTGGTCGATCTGGGGCAGGGCGAGGAGGTGGCCGTGCGCCTGGCCGCAGGCCGGGTGGCCAGGGGCGGACTTCCCCAGCAGGGTGCGGCCGTGCGCCTGGCATTCGATGCCGAGAGCACGCTCATCGTTCCCGCGACCGATCCATGAGCACCCGAGCCGGCCCGCAGGGCGACAACGCCGCGGCGCTCCTGCGGCAGCGCCAGCAGGAATCCCAGCTCTTCCTGGGCCTGTCGGCTCCTGCGCTGTTGGCCATCATGGTGATCGTGTTCCTGCCGATCTCCTGGCTGTCGGGCTTGTCGCTGTTCGACCGCGGCGGCGCGTTCACGCTCGAAAACTACTCGCGCATCTTCCAGAGCCCGCTCTACCGCAACACCTTCGTGGTCACCTTCCAGATCAGCGCGCTCGTCACGCTGTTGTGCGTGGTGCTCGGCTATCCCCTGTGCTACTGGATGGCGCGCATGCCGCCCCGGCGGGCGGCGCTGTGCATGATCTTCGTGCTCGTGCCCTTCTGGACCTCCGTCCTGGTGCGCACCTACGCCTGGCTGGTGCTGCTGCAGCGCAATGGCCTGGTGAACCAGTGGCTGGTGTCGCTGGGGATCGTCGACGAGCCGCTGCAACTCGCGCACAACCTCACCGGCAGCGTGATCGGCATGGTGCACATCATGCTGCCCTTCCTGGTCCTGCCCTTGTATGCCTCGATGCGGGCGATCGACACCGATCTGGTCCGCGCGGCCATCGGCATGGGCGCCAGTCCTGCGCGTGCCTTCCGGGATGTCTTCCTGCCGATGTCGCTGCCGGGGCTCTTCGCTGGTGTGGTGCTGGTCTTTGTCTTGTCGCTGGGTTTCTTCGTCACCCCCGCGCTCCTCGGCGGCGGGCGGGTGCAGATGATGGCGCAGCGCATCGAGTCGACGATCACGATCTACAGCAACTGGGGTGCGGCCAGCGCGCTCGGCGTCGTGCTGCTGCTCGCCACGATGCTGCTGGTGTGGCTGCTGCACCGGGGTTTCGGCCTGGACAGGCTGTTCTCGAGGTGAGTCCGATGCGCCGGACATCCTCGAAACCGCACCTCGGGCCTTCGACCGCGCCGGCAACCGGTGGGAGGAACGCCAGGTGAGTGAACTTCCGGTCGGGCGTCGCTGGTGGTCGGGACTGTGGTTGGCGATCTTCGGCAGCGTGGTCCTCTTCCTGTTGATGTTGCCGACGGTGATCGTGATCCCGATGTCCTTCTCCGCGTCCTCCTATCTGGAGTTCCCGCCACAGGAGTGGTCGCTGCGCTGGTATCGGGCCTACTTCGGCTCACCGCAGTGGATGGACGCGACCGTGACCTCGCTGCAGGCGGCCGTGTTGACCACCTTGATCGCCACGCCGCTGGGCACGCTGGCAGCCTACGGCCTGACCCGGATGGGTGCGCGCTGGCGGACCCTGCTGCAACTGGTGGTGCTGACCCCCTTGGTCGTGCCGGTGATCCTGGTGGCCGTCGGGGTCTTCCACCTCTACGCGCTGGTCGGTCTGAACTACACGCTCACCGGCGTGGTGGCCGCCCACGTCGCCCTGGCGCTTCCCTTCGTCGTCATCACCGTCATGGCTGGACTGCGTAGCTTCGATTTCAGCCTCGAGCAGGCGGCCCGCAGTCTGGGTGCCTCACGTGCCCGTGCCTTCCTGACGATCACCGTGCCGCATGTGCGCTTCTCGATCCAGACCGGCGCCTTCCTGGCCTTCATCACCTCGCTCGACGAGGTGGTCGTGGCCATGCTGGTGTCCGGAGGCGAGAACGCGACGATCACGCGGCGCATGTTCAATGCGCTGCGTGACCAGATCGACCCGACGATCGCTGCGATCTCCACCTGCCTGATCGTCCTGTCGGTGCTGGCGCTGGTGCTGGTGCAGGTGATGGCCGCGCGTCAGAATCGGAGGGGTTGAACATGGTGGCGCGCCTGATCCACCGCTACGGGGTTGCAGACCTGGCGTTCCCGGGTGCGCGCGACGCAGGCCTGGACGATGTCAGGCCCGGCCGTCTTGCCTTGTTCAGTCTGGGCCCGCGCCATCGGGATCCGTCGGCCCGCTTGGACGAGCCAGCCGGGCGCGCACTGCGCGACGCCGCGCACCTGGAGTTGGCGGCCCCCGGAGCCAGCTTTCGTCCCAGCGCGTCTGCCGCCCTGGAGGGACTGCTGGATCTCGGACATCTGTGTGCCGACGGTCCGAACGGGCCGGTGGGCCCGGCCGTCGCCGAGATCGTCCACCGTGGAGGGGTGCCGGTGCTGCTCGGCGGTGGCCTGGAAGACGCCTGCGACAGCTTGGAGGCGGCGTTCGCTGGCGGTGCCACAGCTTCGGCGAGGTGCGTCGTCGTCTCCGCGAGCCTGGCCTGCGCGCGTCGTGTCTGTTCCGTCGCGGCGGTGGGTCCCAAGCTGATCGTTGGCGCCCACGACCTCGTCCCGGCCGAAGACTGGCGCCTGTGGCATCGGCAACGGGGCGTCGTCATCACCGCCACGGCTTTCGACGCCAGTGACCCACAAGGCCTGCGGGACTGGCTGCGCGACGCCGAACACGTTCGGCAGCCGACCTTCGTCCTCATCGACATGGGCAGCGTCGACCTGGGTCATGCGGCGGGCTCGGTGGGCGACAACGTGGGCGGGCTCGATCCGCAGGCGTTCCTGCGCGTGGTCGAGGTCATTGGCAGCGAGGCCCGACTGGCGGGCGTCGCCGTCGTACAGCTCGACCCCGAAGGCGATTTCCGCGGCCACAGCGAGCGTCTCGGTGCCCGCGCTCTGTTGTCCCTGCTGGCCATGGCCGGCCCGTCGCGCTCGAGTTGGGCCCGCGCATGATCGCGACCTCACCCGTCTCGCGGGCGGCGAGTTCAGCCTGCCTCGCCAGGAGTGTCGGATGAGCCCGCATGATCCACTGGCGCCGGTACGGCTGCGCGGCATCGCCTCGTTCCTTGGTCGACCGATCGGCGATCTGGAGGACCTGCGTCCGGGTGACGTCGCGATGGTGGGCCTGTTCCACGACCACGATGACTTCATCGGCTTCGGTGCTCGCTTCGCTGCGCGCCAGATCCGCTATGCCTCGCGTCCGGCCTACGGTCTGGTCGATTCCGATCGGACCGCGCCGACGGCGGATGCGGATGCGGCGGGCCGGGTGTTCGACCTGGGCGACTTGAACGTCTTCCCGCTCGAGCGACCGCGCCAGTGCGCCGCACTGCAGGGGCAGTTGGCGGCGATGCTGGCGGTCGGCGCCCGCGTGGTGGTCGTCGGCGGCGCGATGTCGCTGCACGAGGTGGTGGCGGCAGCGATGGACCCGCCAGTGGCCGCCCCGAGCCTGCCATCGCTGCGGATCGGTGCGCCGGCGCGGTGCGGGGCGCCATCGAGTGGCTTCGGCGCGGTCCCGGGTCGGCGGGGGGCGCTCGGCGCGGCCTTCCTCGAGGTCGATCTTGGAGGCCTGTTCGACCCCGCCGCCGGACGGCATGCCGCATCCGGGCTGCTGGTGGCCCTCGGCGCTTTGTCGATGAGGCAGGTCCGGGTCGCGCACCTGACGGGCTTCGCACCGGAGCTCGATCTGTCGGCCCGGCACGAGACCGCTCTGGCGGCACGCATCCTGCAGAAGCTCGTCCAGGCCATGGTCCGTGGAGTCCGCGATGCCCTTGCGCCGTGATCCATTGCCCCGCATGGCCGGCCATCTGGCCTTCATGCGTGCGCCGCGTGTGGTCCTGGCCGATCTGGCACCGGGCATGGTGGCGGCCCTCGGCGTGGCGCGCGACGGCACCGGGGCGTGGGCGGGCCAGACCCGATTCGGCCCGACTGCGCTGCGCGAGACCTCGGCCTACTTCGGCTCGCACTTCAGTGCCAACATGAAGGCGGCGATGGACATCGACCGCCGCCGCGTGCTTCAGGGCGGGATGATGACCGGACGGCTGGTGGATCTGGGGGACCTGGCCGTGGAGCACCTGCCCGCGACGCAGGCGCAGGCTGTCATCCGCGAGGCGGTGGCCGCGGTGTCGGGCCGTGGCGCCACGGCCCTGCTGCTCGGCGGCGATCTGGATATCGTGCCTGCCGCCCTGCAGGGGGCAGCCGCGGGTGCGCCCGCCGCGCTTCGCGCCGGCGGCGTCGCCCGGGTGCAGCTCGGCGGGGGCGTGGTGGAGGGCGAGTGGTCGGCTGCGCCGGGCGTGCGGTTCCATACCGCGACGGCTGGCTGCGTCTCGGACGGCGTCGGCCGAGGTGCCGGTGGTGACGAGCTGACGATCTCTTGGGTGCGTCAGGCCGATCCGGTGCGGCTGCGCGAGCGCCTGCAACAGGCGCTGCAGGGATGGCCAGCCTTCGTCGTCCTCGATCTGTCCGTCTTCGCTGCCCACTGGCACGGGATGCACGCCGCCGCACCCTTGACCGGCCCCGGCCTGCGAGAGGTGCGACGGCTGATGGAGGCGCTCGGGACCCTGTCGATCGCGGGTCTGGCCATCACCGGCCTGGATGCCACGCGCTGCGGGCTGTCGACCGTCAAGACGGGACAGCGACTGGCGCTGACCGCCGTTCTCGACCTGTTGTACGGGCTGCTCGGACCCGACAGCGGCCGGATCGACGTTGCCTGAAACCTTGCCTGCGACTGCCTTGCCATGGACCGTCAACGCCTTCCGACCTTCGAATCGCCCGCAGCACGCTTCTTCGGCGCCCGACCTGCCACACCGGACGAGATCCAGCCGGGCGCGCTGGCTTTCCTGGGCATGCCCTCCGACGCCACCCATTCCAGCCGAATCGGCACGCGCTTCGGGCCGCGGGCGCTCCGGCACGAATCGGCCCGACTCGCGCGCGGGCTGCGTGCTTGCGGTCCGGGCGGTCTGATCGACACTCGCACGGGAAAACACCTTCGGATGGTGACGCCCGAGTGCCTGGTCGACCTGGGCGATGCGCCGATCGACCCGCTGGATGTCCAGGCCACGACCGAATCGATCGCCGCCCTGACCGCGGCCGTCGTCGACCGCGGCGGGTTGCCTGTGGCCGTGGGCGGGGACCACTACAACGGCTACCCTGCCTGCCTGGGCGTGTCGCGTGCGCTTGCACGCCAGCGCCCCGGTGAGCGCTTCGGCTACATCCAGGTCGACGGACATCTCGATTTCGGGGACCGGCTGCCAGCCTGGGGCATGCACAACCACGCGACGAATGCGCGCAGGGTCTCGGAACTGCCCAACATCGAGCGCGCCAACATGGTGTGGATCGGGATCGCAGGCTGGGTCGACGGCAAGGACGTCGAGGAGATCGAGGCCTTCGGCGGGAGGATCTTCTCGGCCGAGGAGGTGCATCGCATCGGTGCGGCGGAGGTCGCTCGGCAGGCTCTGGCGCACGCCTGCCGGGGGTGCGATCGGCTGTACCTCAGCCTGGACATCGATGCGCTCGACTCGGGCTTCCTCCCTGGCACCGGCTCGGTGGTGCACAGCGAACTGGCCCCTCGGCAGTACCTGGATCTGCTGACCGTGCTGTCCAACGGCCCCCTGTGCGGCGTCGATCTGGTCGAGGTCTCCCCGCCGCTGGACCCGACCGGGCGGTCCGAGAGGATTGCCGCACGGCTGCTGATGGAGGCCGTGCGCCAGCACCTGTTCGAGTGCCTGTCCGACGCGGTCGATTTCATGCCCTGAATGTGCGCCGAGGGAGTCACAGGAAGACGCCGGGCCGCCCCAGGTTTCCTGTGCCTCCGCGGGGGGTCAGGGGGGATGGGTAACGCCCGATCCTTGGGGGTGCTCGACGCCCGATCGGTTTGTGCTCGAACGCCGTGCGTCGGCAGGGGCATCGGTGGCTTTCGGGCAGCGTTGCGATTTCGCTGTACGCCGCTCGTGCCCGGCTGGTCGATACTCGTGCCGGTGGCCCTGCGCGCGGTCCGGCGTGCATTCCGGGTTCGGATCGGGGGTGGGGCCTGGAAGGCCGACAAGACGAGGGGACACTTTGGAGCAGACTTTGCAACCGCCATCGCAAGGGAGCGACGGCATGGACGCCGCTGGCGATGAGCGTGTCGGTGTCACGGCGCTGGAGCGTGGGCTGAACATCCTCGACACCTTGGGCCGGGCCGAGGAGGCACTTTCCCTGAAGGCCTTGGCGGCGCGTACCGGTTTGTCCAAACCCACCGTGCTGCGCCTGTCGGTGTCGCTCGAGCGCTACGGATACATCAGCCGGGATCGAGATGGCAGCTTTCGGCTCGGGGCCACCCTGTGGCGCCTGGGCATGGCCTTCCGGCGCCATCTCGATCTCGGTCCTTCGGTGCGGCCCGCCTTGCAGGCCTTGGTCGCGCTGACGCAGGAGAGCGCGTCTTTCTGGGTCCCTCGTGGTCAGGAGCGCATCTGCCTGTTCCGGGTCAATTCACCGCGCAGCGCCCGCAGCCATGTCGAGGAGGGCGAGACCTCACCCGTCGGCAAGGGCGCGGGTGGGCATGTCGTCGCGCATTTCACCGGGCGTGGCAGCCCTTACGTGCTCCAACTCGAGACCGAGGGGGTGGTCGCGACGGTCGGTGAACGCGACCCGGACGTCGCAAGCGTCGCCGCGCCCGTGTTCGGCCCCGATCGGGAGTTCATCGGTGCGGTCGTGCTGGCGGGCATCCTCGGCCGCTTCGAGCCGCGCATCCCCGACTTCAAGCCCATCGTCAAGCAGGCTGCCGCCACCATCTCGCAGCAGCTTTCCGGGATGCCTGCGCCGGCGCCTGTCGTCCTGTCGTCCGCACCCAGAGAAGGTTCATGAGCTCAAGGCCTTTGCCCGACCCCGCCGACCCGCGCGCCTTCCTGCGTGCGCTGTACGACGCCGCCGTCCACCGCGCGCTGCCCGAGCACACCATCGGGCCCTGGCTGCCGGCGCCGCCCAAGGGGCGAACGGTGGTCGTCGGCGCGGGCAAGGCCGGGGGGGCGATGGCGGCGGCGGTCGATGCGCTGTGGCCGGCCGGCGCCCCGCTGTCGGGTCTGGTGATCACGCGCTACGACCACGTGCCGCCGGCCTGGCGCGCCGCGCCCGGGCGGCTGGAGGTCGTGGAGGCGGCGCATCCCGTGCCGGACGAGGCGGGCCGGGCAGCCACGCAGCGGCTGATGCAGAGGGTGCAGGGTCTGGGGTCTGACGACCTGGTGCTGTGCCTGGTGTCGGGCGGTGGCTCAGCGCTGCTGTCGGCGCCGGCGGCCGGGCTGACGCTCGAGGACAAGCAGGCCGTCAACCGGGCGCTGCTGCGCAGCGGCGCGGCGATCGACGAGATGAACTGCGTGCGCAAGCACCTGTCGGCCGTCAAGGGTGGGCGTCTGGCGGCGATGTGTGCGCCGGCCCGAGTGGTGACGTTGCTGATCTCCGACGTGCCGGGCGACGCCCCGGGCGTGATCGCCAGCGGCCCGACCGTGCCCGACGACACCACCTGCGCCGACGCGCTGGCGATCTGCAGCCGCTATGACATCGACCTGCCCGCGGCCGCGCGCGCCGGGCTGCAGAGCGGCGCCTTCGAGACGCCGAAGCCGGGCGATCCCCGCTTCGCCGGGCACGAGGTGCACCTGATCGCCACGCCGCAGCAGAGCCTGGAGGCGGCGGCCGCGTGCGCGCGGGCCGCCGGGGTGGCAGCCCACATCCTGTCCGACGAGGTCGAGGGCGAAAGCCGCGAGGTCGGCAAGGTGCATGCCGCGCTCGCGCGGGCCGTGGCGCGGCGCGGCCAGCCCTTCGCCGCGCCCTGCGTGATCCTGTCGGGCGGCGAGACGACGGTGACGGTGCGCACCAAGGGCGGCAGGGGCGGACGCGCCACCGAGTTCCTGCTGGGCTGCACGATCGCGTTGCAGGGCCAGCCCGGGGTGTACGCGCTCGCGGCCGACACCGATGGCATCGACGGCGTGGAGGCCAACGCCGGCGCCGTGGCCACGCCCGACACGCTGGCGCGCGGTGCCGCCCTCGGCCTGAAGGCGCAGGACTTCCTCGACCGCAACGACTGCTGCAGCTACTTCGAGGCCCTGGGCGACCTGGTGGTGCCCGGGCCCACCTACACCAACGTCAACGACTTCCGCGCGCTGTACATCCGCGGCGGGTGAGAGAACTCAGCGCCCCCGCTGCGCGCGCCAGGCCGCGAAGTCGATGCGGCTTTGTTCGTCGGTGGGCGGGTACAGGCCGAGGATGCTGCGGCCGGCCTGCACCTGCTCGGTCACGAAGTCCTCGAAGGCCGTCATCTCGACGGCCTCGGCGGCGATCTCGTCGGCGATGTGGGCCGGGATCACGACCACGCCCTCGGCATCGCCGACGATGACATCGCCCGGGAACACCGGTGCGTCGCCGCAGCCGATGGGCACGTTGATGTCGAGCGCCTGGTGCAGCGTGATGTTGGTCGGCGCGCTGGGCCGGTGGTGGTAGGCGGGGATGGTCATCCGCGCGATCTCGGGGCTGTCACGGAAGCCGCCGTCGGTGACGACGCCCGCCACACCTCGCACCGCCAGCCGTGTGACCAGAATGGCGCCGGCCGAGGCCGCGCGCGCATCCTTGCGGCTGTCGATGACGAAGACGCAACCGGGCGGGCAGTCCTCGACCGCCTTGCGCTGCGGGTGGGCGCGGTCCTGGAACACCGACACCGGGTTGAGGTCCTCACGCGCCGGGATGTAGCGCAGCGTGAAGGCCTCGCCCACCATGTTGGGCAGCGTCGGGTTCAGCGGACGCACGTCCTGGATGAACTGGTTGCGCAGCCCGCGCTTGTACAGCGCGGTGCACAGCGTGGCGGTCGACACGCCTTTGAGTTGTTCGCGGGTGCTGTCTTTCATGATCGAAGTCTCCTCGGTTCGGGTTCTCGGGAAGACGCCGCGCCGCGGCGGTCTTCCCTCCCGCCGCGGCGGCGACGGGACGGGCGGTGCCCGGGTCATTGGGTCGCGGTCAGTAGATCGCCGGCTCCGGCACCGGTGCGCCGAAGTCGGTCTCGAGGAAGTCGAAGTCGCAGCCCTGGTCGGCCTGCAGGATGTGGCGGCCGAACATCCAGCCGTAGCCGCGCTCGTAGCGCGCGGGCGGGGCCACCCAGGCGGCGCGGCGCGCAGCGAGTTCGGCGTCGCTGACCTCGAGGTGGATGCGCCGGGCCGGCACGTCCACCTGGATGCGGTCGCCGCTGTGCACCAGCGCCAGCGGGCCGCCGATGTAGGCCTCGGGCGCGCAGTGCAGCAGGCAGCCGCCGTAGCTGGTGCCGCTCATGCGCGCGTCCGACAGGCGCAGCATGTCGCGCACGCCCTGCTTGAGCAGCTTGGTCGGGATCGGCAGCATGCCCCACTCGGGCATGCCCGCGCCCTTGGGGCCGGCGTTGCGCAGCACCAGGATGTCGTCGGCGGTGACGTCCAGGTCCGGGTCCTCTGAGGCGGCCTTCAGGCTCGGGTAGTCGTCGAAGACGAGCGCCCGCCCGGTGTGGCGCAGCAATCGCGGCTCGCAGGCGCTGGGCTTGATGATTACGCCGTCAGGGGCGATGTTGCCTCTCAGCACGGCCAGCGCGCCTTCGGCGTAGATCGGGCGGTCCAGCGGGCGGATCACGTCGTCGTCGAAGACCCGGGCCCCGGCGATGTTCTCACCCAGCGTACGGCCGTTGACGGTCAGGGCGTCGGCGCGCAGGTGGCCGCGGATGCGCTCCAGCATCGCCGGCAGGCCGCCGGCGTAGTAGAAATCCTCCATCAGGTAGCGCTCACCGCTGGGCCGGATGTTGGCGATGACCGGGATGTGGCGGCTGGCGGCGTCGAAGTCGTCCAGCGTCACCGGCAGGCCGGCCCGGCGCGACATGCCGATGAGGTGGATGATGGCGTTGGTCGAGCAGCCCATGGCCATCGCGCAGGCGATGCCGTTGTCGAAGTTGGCGCGCGTGAGCAGGCGCGCTGGGGTCAGGTCCTCCCAGACCATCTCCACCGCGCGCCGGCCGCAGGCCGCGCTCATGCGGATGTGTCCCGAGTCGGCCGCGGGGATGGAACTCGCCCCGGGCAGCGTGAAGCCGCAGGCTTCGGCGATGCCCATCATGGTGGCTGCCGTGCCCATGGTCATGCAGGTGCCGTGGCTGCGTGCGATGCCGGCCTCGACCTGCTGCCAGTCCTCGGTCGAGATGCGTCCGGCGCGTCGGTCGTCCCAGTACTTCCAGGTGTCCGAGCCCGAGCCCAGCGTGCGCCCCTGCCAGTTCCCGCGCAGCATGGGGCCGGCCGGCAGATAGATGAAGGGCAGGCCCATGCTGAGCGCGCCCATGACCAGCCCGGGCGTCGTCTTGTCGCACCCGCCCATCAGCACCGCGCCGTCGACCGGGTGGCTGCGCAGCAGCTCCTCGGTCTCCATCGCCAGGAAGTTGCGGTACATCATCGTCGTGGGTTTGACGATGGGCTCGGACAGGCTGATCGCGGGCAGTTCCACCGGGAAGCCGCCGGCCTGCAGCACGCCGCGCTTGACGTCGTCCACGCGCTGCTTGAAGTGCGAGTGGCACTGGTTGACATCGCTCCAGGTGTTGACGATGGCGATGACCGGCTTGCCGACCCAGTCGTCGGGGCCGTAGCCCATCTGCATGAAGCGCGAGCGGTGGCCCATGCTGCGCAGATCGTCGGGCGCGAACCAGCGCGCGCTGCGCAGTGTCTCGGGCGTCTTGCGGGTCATGTCCGGGGGTCTCCTGATGTGTTTTCGGGTTTGCGGTGATGCGGCGAGTGCTGGACGTGCGCGCTCCCGCGGGAGGCGAGACGGGCGAAGCCCGGCCCCCGGGGATGCTCTCAGGCAACGGCGTCCAGCGGCCGGGTGCGATCGATCAACCAGGCCAGCGCCGCGCCGTCCAGTCGGGGCGCCAGGCGTTGGCGCACCGTGGCGTGGTAGTTGTCGAGCCACCGCACCTCGTCGGCGCGCAGCAGCGTGCGGTCGATGCAGCGGGTGTCGATCGGGCACAGCGTCAGCGTCTCGAACTCGAGCATCTCGGCGAAGGTGTGGCCCTCGGGTGTGTCTGCCGGCACGTTCATCACCAGGTTCTCGATGCGCACGCCCCACTGGCCGGGCCGATACAGGCCGGGCTCGACCGAGGTGATCATCCCCGGCTCCATCGCCATCGTGGCGTCGGGAAGGGCCTTGCTGATGCTCTGCGGCCCCTCGTGGACGTTGAGGAAGTAGCCCACCCCGTGGCCGGTGCCGTGCCCGAAGTCCAGGCCTTCCTGCCACAGCGGCGCGCGCGCGATGGCGTCCAGCATCGGCCCGGGCGTGCCGCGCGGGAAGCGCGTGCGGCTCAGCGCCATCGTGCCCTTGAGCACCAGCGTGTAGTCGCGCTTCATCGCCGCACTCGGCGTGCCGATGGGCCACACGCGGGTGATGTCGGTGGTGCCGCCCAGGTACTGCCCGCCGGAATCGATCAGCAGCAGGCCGTCGCCCTGGATCGTGGCGAAGGACTGCGGCGTGGCGCGGTAGTGCGGCATTGCACCGTTGGCGGCGAAGCCGGCGATCACCGGGAAGCTCAGCCCGACGAAGCCCGGCCGGCGCGCGCGCGCGGCGCTCAGGTGGGTGTCGACGTCCAGCTCGGTCAGCGGCGCCGGGCCCGGCGCGCCGGCCTGCCGTCGCGCGAGCTCGACCTCGAACCAGGCATAGAACTCGCACATCGCCACGCCGTCCTCGATCATCGCGTCGCGGATGTGCACCGCCTCCTCGGCGGTCTTGCGACTCTTCAGCAGCGTGCTCGGGTTGATCGCCTCGACCACGCGCACGCCCTCGGGCACGTGCTCGCGCAGGCCCAGGGTCACGCGCTTGGGGTCGATCAGCAGCACCGCGCCGCCGGGCAGGGTGGACAGGCCTTGCGCGGCCTGTGCATAGGGGGCGATCGTCACGCCGTCGGCGGCCAGCGCGACCGCCAGCGCGGCATCGACCTTGCCCTGGGCGACGTACATCGTGGCCCCGGCGGCGTCGATCAGCAGGTGGGCCAGGAAGACCGGGTTGTAGCTGACGTCGGCTCCGCGCAGGTTGGTGATCCAGGCGATGTCGTCGACGGTGCTGACGAGGTGGTGGCTGGCGCTGTGGCGTTTCATCGCGTCGCGCACCTGCGCCAGCTTGGCGCTGCGCGGCAGCGGTGCGTAGGGCGCGCGGTGCTCGTACACCGGTTGCGGCGGCAGCCCCGGGCGGTCAGGCCAGATCCGGTCGACGAGGTCGAGGTCGGTGCGCACCTGGATATCGCTGCGCGCCATCGCCGCCTTCAGCGCCTGTGCCGCCGCCAAGCCGAGCACGGCGCCGTCGACCGCCACCGACTGCCCGGGCGCCAGATGCGCAGCCAGCCACTCCAGGTGCAGCGCCGACGAGCCGCCCCCGATGCGCTCCAGCGCGATGCCGCTGCCGGCGAGTTCGGCCTCGGCCTGCGTCCAGTAGCGGCTGTCGGCGAACAGCGCCGCACTCTCGCGCGTGACCGCCAGCGTGCCCATCGAGCCGGTGAAGCCCGACAGCCAGCGCCGCGCCTGCCAGCGCTCGGGCAGGTACTCGCTCAGGTGCGGGTCGGCGCTGGGCACGAGTACGGCATGCACGCCGGCCTGGGCCATCGCATCACGCAGCGCGTCCACGCGCAGGCGGTAGGGGGAGGTGGAGGTGTCCATGGGTCGGCGGTCGGCGGTCGGGGGTGGATGGGGTCGGATGGCTGGGCATGCGGTCGACGCGGCGCAGGGCTCGGACGTCAGCGGTCTGCGGTTGGCGATGACGGCGCGCGGTGGATCGTAGCAAGCCCGGCGCGGGCACTTCGGGTGGGCCACCTGGAACGCGTCGATCCAGGAGCCTCAGACCGGATCTTCGTCCGGCAACCGCCCTTCCATGGCTTTCCTTACCGCCTCCTCGATGGCGTCCAGCACTTGGGGCTGCACCCGGTCGGCGTAGCGCTTTCGGCGGTTGTTGGACAAGGCGCCACCGTTCTGGAAGATGGTCACGATCAGTGTGGCCAGATCACTGCCGCGCAGGTCGTACCGCTCATCGATGTGGCGTTTGACTCGGTCATGCAGGACCAGGAAAGCGACCTCCTGGCGCATGTGGATGTCGAGCGCGGCCTGTGCCATGTCCAGCGTGAAGGCCACGGCGTCGGTCAGGTCCATGTAGCGGAACCAGACGTCGGCCCCCTGTGTCCAGTCGTACAGGTAGTGCTCGTCACCCGCCCAGGTCACCTGGCACAGCTGGCGGGCCGGCTTGCTGAAGGAGGTCAGTGCCTGCAGATAGTCGGCTTCGTGCCTCTTCATGGCCACCGACACCGGCAGCAGGAACTGCGGGGGCAGCAGGCCCGACTGGCCCAGGCAGTGGTGGATGAGAAAGCGCGACAGACGGCCGTTGCCGTCCATGAAGGGATGGATGAACACGAAAGCGAACGACACCACTGCCGCATGCACCAGTGCATCCAGGCCCGCAGGCCGGTCATTGCCCAAGCGCATCAGACCCGTCATCAATTCCACTGCCAGATCGGGCGCCGGGGGCACATAGGTGATGCCGGCGGCCCCAGGCCGATCGCGCTGCAGGCGGTTCTGCTGGGTGCGGAACTGCACTGCCTGATCCAGGGGGTTGGTGATGGTGGCGTTCTGCAGCGCCACCAGCAGGTCTTCGGTCAGAGGATGTGGCTGGTGGGCCTGCCGCAGCAGTGCTGCATATCGCGCAGCCTTGTCCTGCGTCGGTGCCTCGCCCTCGATGGCGAACGACCCCTCGGTTTCGCTGAGGTAGGCCCAGGCCAGCGCGCGTTCCAGCATGGCGGTGCCCACGGATTCGGCAAACTGCCTGGCCTGACCCAGGGTGTCCCGTGCCATCCGGTCCCTCAAGCCGGGCGTCTTGCGCACCACGGGGCAGAAGTCCAGGTCTCCCAGCCCATTGAACTCGATGCGCCAGCGGCTGTCGCGCCGGGTGGGCCCCACGAAACAGTCCTCAGGATCGAACAGCGGCGCATAGCCGGAAGCCACCTTCAGGTGTTCGAGCCCTGGCAGACGCTGCCGATGCCACCGTTCCCACAGATGCCCAAGCTTGCGGACGTACACCCCGTTGGGTGCTGCGTGGACCAGCGCCGCCAACTCCTGCGGCGGGACCTGCCGCAGTGCGCTCATCAAGAGGTCCAGCCGAACGCCTTCGTGCTTGATGGCGAACAAAGCCTGCTGCAGCAGGGTGGACCCCGGTGCGAGTTTGTGCGGAACCAGCAGCAGCCCGTCTTCCAGCCGTTCGATCCGGCTGACCGACGCCAGTCGGGCGCGCCGTGGCCCGAGGAAATCGGGCGCTCGCAGCGCGTTCAGCATCCAGGCGTAGCCGATGTCGCTCATGTCAGAGCCAGTGCACCAGTTCAGGGGATGTCGGTGGAAAAATCCTCAGGCGTCAGGAATTATTGTCAGAAACTTGGGTTTTGAATACTTTCTTGCCAGATTTCACGATGAGGTCGGATTCGCCGGCCCCACCAAACTTCTGGCGGCAGCGGTCAAGCCCTGCGACGCGGTGTTCGCCATCTGCTCAGCGGGCTTGCGCGGCCAGCGCACGTTCGATCCGGTGGCGCGGCACGCGGGCCTTGGGCACGGGGAAGTCGAACCACTGCCGCACGTCCTCGTCCAGCCCGATGCCGTGCATGTAGTTGTACAGCGCCTTCTTCAGCCCGACGCCCAGCGCGTCGTGGTCGGTGCCCGTCGGGTCGACGAAGCCGATGTCGTTCTTCGCGAAGTGGCCTGGCGGCAGCGGCTGCAGGGTCACGCCGTAGTCCTGCGGCGCGCGGCCCACCGGCGAGTGCACGGTGCAGGCGAAGCGGTGGAAGAAGCCCGACTGGATGCAGCCGGCTGCGAAGAGCTGACGCACGTACTCGAGCGCGTCCACCGTGTCCTGCACCGTCTGGGTGGGAAAGCCGTACATCAGGTAGGCGTGCACGAGGATGCCGGCATCGGTGAAACCGCGCGTCACGCGCGCCACCTGCTCGACCGAGACCCCCTTCTTCATCAGCGCCAGTAAGCGGTCCGAGGCCACCTCGAGCCCGCCGGAGATGGCGATGCAGCCGCTGGCGGCGAGCTGCTCGCACAGCTCGGGCGTGAAGGACTTCTCGAAGCGGATGTTGCCCCACCAGGAGATGGCCACGCGCCGGCGCTGCAACTCAGCCGCCAGGGCCTTCAGCGACTTCGGCGGCGCGGCCTCGTCGACGAAGTGGAAGCCGGTGTGCCCGGTCTCGGCGACGATGGCCTCGATGCGGTCGACCAGCGTGGTGGCCGACGC
>Ga0172372_10001242_pt1 | contig 39622 bp, 61 predicted proteins | sample LakKiv5m_2_FD_114544 | JGI IMG/M metagenome (GOLD analysis project Ga0172372, IMG submission 114544) | Freshwater microbial communities from Kabuno Bay, South-Kivu, Congo - kab_092012_9.5m | ecosystem: Environmental > Aquatic > Freshwater > Lake | place: Democratic Republic of the Congo...
CCATTAGCAAGTTCTATGTTTTGTGCTTGAATTTGCTTTGTGATGTCCAGTCTTTTTCTCCTAGTTTCCTTGTCTTTCTCTGTTGCATCCTGCAAATATTTTTTGAATTCATCATCACCTTCTTCTGCCACCATGAATTTTAGAATGCTCCCTTCTATGGCAATACTTCTCCTTTTGTAGAGATCCAAAAGACAATCTCTCGTAATTTTATCTATCTTCATTATAGTTTATTTGTATACCTTAAAGGGTGAGGTTCTATTTACAAATCCGGAATAATCTCTTCTGAATTCTTCCAGTCTTGGTTCTATGTTATCGGACTTTATGATCCAGAATTGAGCTCCAGCTTTCACTGCTTTAGCCTGTTCTACTGAATCATTAGATGATGATATAATTCCAATTACGACGCCATCGCCATATTCGAAATTTATTTTTCTGACCAATTCAATGCCATCGAAGGAGGATCCGATGATATTAAGATCAACAAAAACACATTCTGGCTTTTCTGCTTTCCCATTCATGATTTTTCTGAATAGTTCAGCAGCTTCATCTGAGCTTGATATACATTGGAGGCTCAAAGATATGTCCAGAAGACTACATGCGTCTTCAAAAACAAGATGGAAGAGATCCTCGTCGTCAACTAATAGTATAGAGTCTATCATTTTTCGGTTCATTTTATTTTAATGGAGATTATGGTTCCACCAGATTTAGATTTTTTACACGAAACATCGAATTCATGTTCATTTAAAATTGCAACGCAAATATTTAGGCCAAGTCCGGATCCACTTTCAACCTGATCTTTCTTTCTAGCATATGGCTTAGAAAGATTATCAAAGTCTTCCTGCGTCATTCCCCTTCCATTATCCTCAACATTAATAACGTTTTCGGTTTTATATATCTTAACGCATTTCGTGGAATTGTCATTATATTTTAATCCATTTCTTATAAGATTGTCTATTGCTGTGCAGAATAGCGATTCATTAACTTGGGATATGCCGAGATCTTCTATAATTACCGAATCTGAATATGATGTTGAACGTAAATAGTCGGCGAGTATACTTTTCAAATTAAGCTCTTGAGTTTCCAGAATAGTGTCTTTTTTAACAAGATTAGTAAACTCATAAACCCCTTTATAAACCTTTTGGGTGTGTGAAAGACCTTCTTTAAGAAGCCTAAAAGGCATATCAAGTTTATACTGCTTCATCAGCTCAGGGGTAAGTCTTCTTTCCAGAGAAGAAATTCCTCTGGGAATATAAGTGTTGATTCCACTGTGCATATCATGTCTAAGAATCTTTGCTGCATGTTCAAGATACGCGTTCTTCTTTTCAATCTCCATTTGCTGATTAACACTTTGAGTAATGTCAGTAGCAATTTTCATAACACTGTAAGGTTTACCGTCTTCACCAATAATAGGATTGTATGTTGCCCGTAGATAAACTAGCGTTCCGTCTTTTTTCTTTCTAACTATATCCCCACTAAAATAGTTACCGGCTTTTAAGGTTTTCCAAAAATCGGTGTAACTTTCTGACCCCTTTTCTTCATCAACAACAAAGATACTATGATGCTTTCCGACCAATTCTTCTGAGTTATATCCCATTGTCTTTAAGAAAGCAGAATTTGCGTACATGATTATGCCATCTAGGCTAAATTCAATAACAGCATTTGAACGATTGATAGCGTCCATTCTATTAGAAAGCTGTGATTCTTTACCTTCTATGATGCTTATTAATTTGTTACTTTCTTTTACGGAATATGAAAATGAATAAAGAGACGAAAGTATTTGAGCAAAGTGAATCTCTTCAGTTTTCCAAGATCTTGTTGTTAAACTTTCAATACAAAAAACACCTATTATTCTTCCCCTGTGCCATATTGGAACATTCAGCATAGACTTTATTCCCAGAGGAATTAAGTATGAATTGAGAAAACATGAGGTAGCCGGATGGGATTCTGCATCGTCTGCAATAATGGGTTCGTCACCATTAAGATAAGAAAAATACTCTGGATAGTCTCTTTCAAAAAGCTGCAGCCCCTCGTGAAAAAGACCTGTACTCTTAATGTAGATTTTATCACAAACTATTCCATCTCTATCGGAATTATAAGTCCAAATTGATGCTCGATCCACACCTAAAGAATCAACAACTTCTTTGGTTATTATCATGGATCCAGCGGCAACATTCCCTGTATAAAAAAGTTCATTTATGGAATGTTTTACTAGTGTAGAAGTTAATTTTCTACAATATGAGGAATCATACATTCAGTATTCTTAGTTATGAATGTATATATCAAAAATCACTTTATAATAGTAGAAATTTCTCCAGCGACTAGGCTTTTTCTCTATTTTATAGGATTTAGGCTTTTCCTGCCGGTGTTTGGCTTTGGGATTGCCCTGGCCTCTACCAACTCAGATTTTGTCTGCATACTGGCTAGCGAACTTCTGAGATTTTGATCTCTGAACTTTGTCATTTTAGTACAGGTTTTATTTATTAATATTTGGTAGCGGGGGTGGGGCTCGAACCCACGACCTCCAGGTTATGAGCCTGGCGAGCTGACCAACTGCTCTACCCCGCAATGTTTATATTTTGAGTGCCAATACAAGTCCTGTTATCTCGGATGGTTCTGGGCCGGGCCCGGAGCGGAAGACGGGACTCGAACCCGCAACCCCCGACTTGGAAGGACGGTGCTCTACCAATTGAGCTACTTCCGCTTATTCTTTCTAGCCAATATGTCAAAGAGCTTGTCAATTATTTGATTGACAGTGCAAACGTAAAAAACTTTTTTGAAAGAAAAACATTTACATAAAAAAACCGGGATTTTTTAGGTCCCGGTCTTTCTGTTTATTTTTATTCGTGTCAAACGACGACGAAAAAAGAATATTCAGGATCCGGGCAATCATATCTTCTCACCTCCCCTAGAGATTCACCTATCGTTATAGAGGTTCTAATGTCTTCATCACCATCGGGAATTAGAACATATAGGAAATCATCCCAAGGAGAATCTGATGCTGTGTCGAAATCATCAAATGGATCATTATCGTCATCCAAGTCATCGTCCCATGATTTAGAAGATGCTTTCCCAAGGGCTGCTCCAAACTCAAAAATGTCTCTCTCTTGAGATTTGAGATCCTTAAGATCGGTATAGATTTTAACTCCCATTTTGTTTTTGTTGTTTTGGTTTTATCCGGTTTTTTTTTAAAAGTTTCAGAAGTATGTATCTAAAACTAAATTTTTCCCTCCCATTAATAAAAATATCAGTTTAGGGATCTCCAAAGGTGCATTTATTTTATGTGAGATTATGTTTTTAACCCAGCTGAATAAAAATCCATTATTCTCTTCCTTTGTCTCTCGCTAATCTCCTCGTTCTTCTGCGTTTTGAAGTGATGATGATTTCCCAATCCGGTCATTCCCAGGTATTGTTCAATCGCTTGGGAATCAAAATAATTGAAAATCTTGATTCTGGAATCTATCCTCCCACTTTTATCAATCAGAAAATCCGAATTGGGAAGATTGTGATTGTCAAACAGATGAGAATTTTCCTTGTTTAAAAATAGATCTAGGAATTCATCAAAGTTGCTGAAAAAACGAATGACTTCGGCTTTTCTTTCTCTGAGCCAAAAATATTCAGAGATTGTTCTCTCAACATCAGGTCTTAACACAGTAAATATCTTATCAGTCAAAACCCCGAGATCGTTCAGCTCCCTAAATGTGCAGTGCTGTGGGGTGTGACCATTTATGAAAACCGATCCGTTATCTGAGTAGAGAGACATTCTTTTGCCGCATTCTCCCATAAAAAATTCAACGGATGTCCCGCCGGATTTGGGAATATGTATAAAGGTGTATTCGTTATTAAATATTGGCATATTTCATTCAGATATTTGAACCCCGGTGAATTTGAATTCACAGTAAATGTTCATTTCTATATATGCAGAAAATATAAGAGGTCTTTACGATCGCTTGAAAGCAATTTTGTTTTAGAGCAGTAGAGAGTCCATCTCCACATTGGCAATGTGGTGTAATAGCCATTATACGACTACTGCATTACTGGTAGTACCTAGAGGATTCGAACCTCCATCCCACGATCCGTAGTCGTGTGTTCTAATCCATTGAACTAAGGGACCATCGTATTCTTTCCATTGGTTCCCGCGATGGTTTTTCCATGATCTGTTTTCCCCTGCCTTTACTGTTTCCTTCTGGGCCACAATATGCGTGGTAAACTCCAGCTCTTCTGCAGCAAATGTAGCAGTACTGATCTGTGTTTTTAAGAACCATCGTGTAGGTTCTGCTGTCTGAAGCCTCGCTGAGACTCTTTCTCTTTTTGTTTTTTCTCATTGGAATTAGGTTTGTTTACCTAATGCACATATTCTGTTTTTTTCATTTCTTATCTTTTTTGGTAGTTCCACCCAGACTCGAACTGGGATTAGAAGTTTAGGAAACTCCCGTTCTATCCTGTTGAACTATGGAACCATCTTATTTTCTTCCCTCCGCCAGAAATAACTCCTCGTTTCCCCTTAGCGGGATGATATTATATCCTATATTCCCAGATATTGGAAAGAATTTCTATATTAAATTTAATTTTCAAAATGATGATGACATATTATAATTTTATGTCCAAAAAACATTTTTTCATCTTTTCTTAATGAAGATCTACTAAACAGTCCGTAATAATATGAGTGATAGGATAATTTACATAATAATAATTTATTGCTACCCAATGCAAAAGGTACTAATGTAGGTTTATGCTCTAAAAATTTTACGGTTCCTTCTAAAACACCTAGCCAATGAGGATGTAAAATATCATCAATAAATACAATGCCTTCATTATTAATCATTGTATTTGCGAGTTTTAAGTCTGATATTGTATGTTCAGCCGTGTGTCCGCCATCTATTGAAATTAGTTTAAAGCATCCAGCATATTTTTCTAATTCCTTGCATAATTTAATATCAGTTGAATCAAAATTTAGTATTTTAGTATTTTTACCTTTATGAACGTCATATTTAACTAAATTATCCTTAAATATCTCTAAATTCCCATATCCTGAAGAATCTATGTTTAAATGTTGATTCGAAAAAATATCAATAGCAATGCTAGTTTCTTTTTCATCAACCAAGCTGTTTAGCAAACAATAAAATTTACCATGATGTATACCTATTTCTAAACAACCACCATTCTTGTTAATTTCGGCTTTATCTAAAAGATTAAGAATATTATATAATTCATTATTACACCAGCCGTGAATATTTTTAAATCCATCATTATAATATTGATCAATTAATTTCATAACTTACATCTTTACATTTATAGTACGCCTTTTAAGGGAGTTTCTAGGTTTAACTGCGTACATACTATTTGATTTTGGTAGTCCTGGAGGGATTCGAACCCCCGACCTTGACCTTGTAAGGATCCTGCTCTGAACCAACTGAGCTACAAGACTATTTTGGTAGCGAGAGGGGGGCTTGAACCCCTGACCTCCGGGTTATGAATCCGACGCTCTAGCCGGCTGAGCTACCTCGCCATAATGATCAGAGAAAGGTTTCAAAGAATCTTTTTAGTGCTCTACCACTGAGCTAACGTCCCAGATAATTTTCTTATTGGTGCGCCCGGCAGGATTCGAACCTGCGACTCCCGAGTTAAAAGCTCGGTACTCTAAGGGTTTCCCTAAACCAGCTGAGTTACGAACGCATTTGGTGGGAGCAGCAGGACTCGAACCTGCGAAGCCGTAAGGCGGGGGATTTACAGTCCCCTGCAATTGCCGCTATGCGATACTCCCAAAATTGTCGGCCAGGAAGGATTCGAACCTTCACCCCCCGAAGGGACCAGTTTTACAGACTGGCGAGCGGACCAATTGCTCAACTGACCGAATTTTTGCTCCCCGGGCAGGACCCGAACCTGCGACTCCATGATTAACAGTCATGTGTTCTAACCAACTGAACTACCGAGGATTGTGTGGGAGCTGGTGGAGGGAGTCAAACCCCCGTACCTGGTTTTGCAGACCAGTGCCTAATCCCTCGGCCACACCAGCATTATTTTTAAGTTCCTCTAAGTACCTTAGATTCCTCTTCAATTTCTTTCGTTCTAAGGTGTTTTCGAAGTCTTTAAGGAACGATCCCGGGATTACTATGCCCTTTCTCTTGGAATTGATCTAGAAGCTCGTCTTGAGTGAATAACCAATCCGTAATTCCATCAGTCCACTGATCCAGCCATAGCCCCAGCTTTTCTTTCCTATGATGACCGATTGAAGAACGTTAGGATGTCTTGATTTAATGGTCTTTCCCTTGAATTGCCCATCATCATACATCCTAAATCCCTCTCTCGAATCTGGTCCATTTGGATCATATTCTACGTCTACGGGAGATCCGCAGAAATCCAATAGTCCCTTTCTTTTTGACATCAGAAAGAAGTTGAATTTTTCGTGGAAGCCCTCTGAGTATTTTCTGAGTCTTCTCTGATGTCTTGTTCCTATCCTTCCGGATATTTCTCTTAGCTTCTCTTGCTTACTGCCCCCATGGTGATTGTTTTTTATTTGTTTTTAAATAGTGGAAGCTATGGCGGACGATGCCATCTGATTTTCTGAATGCAAATCAGACGCTCTCGGCCAGCTGAGCTACGTCTCCAAATTAGTAGTCGGAGCGGGACTTGAACCCACGACCCCCGCAGTATCAGTGCGGTGCTCTAACCAACTGAGCTACCCGACTATTTTTTTGATGTTCTACCCCTTTTCCATCCTAAATTCAAATATTCTTCCAGCCGATCCTTTTTTATTTTCTTATCGAAATTTCCGTCGTTTATCCATGCCGTATTATATTGAGAATTTAATTCGCCCCTTTGATTTATTGAATTGGCAGAACCTATCTTTAATTTAGAATCCTCTTTGTGGGTCTTCCCGGTCCAATCTATGGCTTTTAGAATTTTTTCCCTATATTCTGTATTCTTCCATAATTTTTTTAAGGTACTTGATGCAATATCTTTTCTTCTTTTATTATTTTCTGGAATTTTCCAATATACCTCATTTAGATGTTTACATTTATCACCTCCTATAGAAACACCAGTGCAGCACCATCCTTCTCCTCCCAGTTTTATATTCATGCAGAGCGGGTCTTTCAGTAGATTCTCGTTAATGATATTTCTTTCTCTTTCTACTAAAGCTTCCCTGGCGGTATGAAATTCAATGATATCTTTTCTGTGGGCATCTTTGCCGTGCTTCTTGATAGAATTTTTAATTATCTTTCCCCCTCCCATATAACCATCTTCTAAGTTACTAGTGGAGTGCATTCCAATATAGTATCTGTTATTCTTAAGACATGTTATCTTATAGATGTAATGATACTTGTGTGGTTTTCTTGCCATATTCGTACGTTACTTAGATTATATATCCAAGTAACGGTACGAAATAGGGGCTGCACGAGTGGAGGGATTCGAACCCCCATCGACGGTTTTGGAGACCGGTATGCTACCATTGCACCACACTCGTGTTTAGGAACCAATATGTCAAAGAACTTATATGCACTTTTTCGTGCATGTTCTGTGGTGCCTCCCGGTTTCGAACCGGGCTCTCAGGATCTTCAGTCCTGCGCTTTCACCAGATTAGCTTAGGCACCATATAAAAATAAAAAACCCGAATCTTTTTGAGATCCGGGTTTAATTTCGTTTTATGAATTGTCGTTTAAGTCATCAATACGTTTAACTCCGGATCGTCAATAGCTTTATAATTAAAGGCACAGATCATATTCCAGCCTTTAATCACGGCAGCTACTGCTTTGTTAAATCCTATGTTAAACTTCTTTTTCATTTGTTGTTTATATATCAAGTTAGATAAAAGTTTTTCGTTTTCTTGAAATTATTTCCTTTTTGTTTTACAAGTGCAAATGTATGAATTCCTATCTAAATTAAAAAAATAAAAGTTGATTTTTTCTGAAAAAATTTTAGATCGACTCTATAGCGATGGATTTAAGAGACCAAAGATCTCCAAAAATTTCATCCGTCATTTTTTCATATTTTCCAACTGCTGAGTATTCTCTTCCATCAGTTGCAGTTCCTTCGACTACTCCCATTTTTCCGAATCCTTCTCCAGAAATAGGCTCGAGAGATCTTGTCAACTCGATGGTGATGTATTCTCCATCCTCATTGGTGAAAACTGCGCTATAATCTGCATCTTCGCTGGATTTCATTACCATGAAATCTTCCGTCTCCGTAGCAAATTCAGTTGCTACCCCACCTACTTCATATTCAGAAGGCATGAATTGTCTGAACTCTTTAAGGTGTTTTAGTTTTTTGGCTTCTTTTTTCATTAGTCAAATTATTTATGATCTTCCCTGGCCTCTATACTTTTTCTTATAGTGCTTGGATAATTTATTGTTACTAGATTTCTTCTTGGATATAACTCCAGGATTCTTTCTTTTGGGTTTAGCTCTGTAAGAAGCTGAATAAGTTACCGCACTTTTAGATTTTGCCATTGTCTTTCCTTTGGTCAATTATATATCCAAAAGAATGGCGAAATCTTTTTTAGTGCTCCGCCATCAAATTCACCTTGGTCATTAAAGCTCCTATGGCATCCTCGAGGTTATTAAACAGTGGAATGTTTAATCTCGTACAGAAGATGTCGACATTTCCCTTCCTCCAAAATCCTTCAGGGCAGCAAACTATCATTTTACCTATGTTCCCATATGCTCCCAATTCCAGAAGAGAGATTGGGCTTTTGGTTTGAGGTGAAAAATACATGAAAATAATATCAGCCTTCTCGAGGTGATTCATTTCCCAATTAACCTGATAGTTAAATTGTGGGTCCGATTGCTCTTGAACCCACGAAGAATCCCAGTCATCCCTCCTTGGGTTAAATATCTCAACTTTATATTTGCTGAGCTCATTTTCAATTCTTTCCTGCCAATTTTCGGCCATTCCCATTTCGATAGAGCCAGCTAAAAAAATCCCAGGACAATCGCCCTGGGATTTAATTTCTGAATTTGGTTTAATTATTCTGTGCATCCTAGCTATTGATTTGTTCATCAGAAGACTTATTTTTTGAAGCTTCGGCTTTTGATTCGTCTTCTTTCTTTTTAGATCTGATCTGGCCTAAAAGTTCCAAGCCTAATAGTCCATTGATTGGTGAGGCATCGCTGCCGTTTCCGCCAGTGATCAGGATTTCAGGAATGATCTTGATCTTGTTAGTACCGATAGATTCAGTGAAAGATTTATTCTGTTATTAAATGAGAAAGCTCGGAGGTTCTTTTGCGAATCTCTGTCAGGGAATCCTGGTTGAAAAATTTACCATCCTCGTAAATAGTCTGTAAAAGTCCGGTGGCTTCTTGTTCTGGTGTGCACTGGGTTTCAACGTGGAATCCATGTTTCATAAAGAAAATCTGTTCCCGTTGCCAGCATTTTTTTGTGGACAATTTTATACCATCGGTATAGTAAGGAGATGTTGCTCTGAATGTTCTTTTTAGCTTTTGCATATTATATTGTTTAAGAGATTTTTTCTAATCTTTTCATAGTGAGATTCAAAATGGATAGGGATTCCATTAAACCTCCCCTATCATCCAGGAAAATATTTGCATACACCTTAGAGTGGTTACCAAAAGGGAGTTCAACTGGGTTCTTATTAACCGAGTCCACTCTGATCCCTTTTTCCGTGAGATATTGGGTCATATACTCGAATCTGTGGGGTTTTCCCGCGGTGAATATGACAAAGTGCGCTCCTATGGCTTGAGCTTTTATAATGAGATCTATCACCTTCTGAAATTCGAAATCATTAAAGCTCCAGGGATGAACAGTGTCATCAAAGTCGCAAGCTATGATGATCTTTCCATGCTTTTTCCATTCTTTTTCCAAACGATCCACGTATCTCCATGATTCGAGATGGATGGATTCAAATGGACCGATTGGCAGCCAAATTTCTTCTCTATATTTTGCTACAGTATCAGCCAGAGCTTCCTCCGCCTTTTGTGATTCCGATTTTTTCCAGAATTGCCACCATTTTCTTTTCCCGCCCACGGGAATTACAAATTTCATTACGCGATTCTCTGTTTCTGTAAGTGTGGATCCAAAAGGGTGACTTTTTTGAAATTGCAGCTGTTAATAATCTGGGCCAAGACTTTAACGGAGAGTGGTTCGCCCTTCGACATAACCCGATCCTGACGGGCATAGGGAAGATATGGCATGTAGAGGCTGATCTCCTTGTGGCCTGCTCCCTCCAGTGCATCATTTGACATAACCACCTTCATGAGATCTGCTGAATTATTTACTCGATGTACGATTGTGACCGGTTCGTAGGGAAAAAATTCCTTTAACTTAACATGGACTTCTCCGCCAGAGAATATGAATGACTCGTGCTTGATCTCGCTGGTGCCCCAGCTGAATGGTTTAAAATTGGGGTCTAAGTTGAGGTATAACATTTGCTCCTATTTTTATAGGTGCAAATATACGGGGATTTTTCAGAGAAAGAAATTATACTGAATAATTTCTCAGAATAGCTCCTTTTTCCCTGAACATATTCTGATTGACTCTAGTGCCATCTAGAGGATCTCCATTAGGATCCTTGTGTAAAACAATAACATATTCATCGGGAACTATGACATACATCTGTGATCCATAATAAGTGACCTTATCACCCTTCTTTAATTGGGATAGTGGAAATGGTTCTCCATAATTCTTTAGAAATGGTGAATATGGATTAGTTGAATTCATATGAACCCCCCAGCTCTCGAATAGACTAAGATGTTTCATCCTTATTTTTTCTTTATATATCTAACACTCATTAAAGTGGACTCAGGATATCCCTGAGCACTAATGCTTCCATAATCTGTGAAGTAGTAGTAAAGCCTATAATTCGGCATTCGCGTTTGATCCGATGCCCAAAAAAAAGCATTTACCACATCCTCTTTCAGATACTCCGAATCCTTGGTATAATATCCTCCAGGGAGAGCATTAAATCCGCTTATACCCATTTCATCCCTATTAAATCTTTCATTTTCATAGTTGGGACTAGCCAGGTTTTTAAATGCCATCTGATATTTTTCATTACCGGTTTTACCTTCGGCAAATTCTATGATCAGTTCCTGCCAATCATATTCATTTGGGATTTCCCACCCTTTAGGTTTAGCCATTTGAGCTGCTGCGAAGTTGTAATGAAATCCATATTCAGGAACAACAGATTTTCTAATCTCGGGGGATTCAATTCCCAGCATATTCCAGAACCCGGAATGTTTGTTCGTAGATTTCAAAGAGAAATCATGTCTAAAGTTCTCCGCCATCCATATAGTGTCATTAACTTTTATGGTTTTGTATTCTATTCCGTCTCTGTCATCTACGAAAGATCCAAAATCAGTATCAAAATTTTCAAATAGCTTTATTCTTTTCATTTATTCATTATTTTTACACAATGGGAATAGAAGTTTTTGAAAACTATTTGTCCCATCCATGCTTCCTCTAGATTTACCTCATCAAACTTCCAGGAATCAAAATCTATACCACAAGACGCTAGTTCTTTCTCAACATCCATATGAGGCGTACTCATATGGATGACTAGTATTTTTCTTCTAATCCACTCTTTATAGGAAGTAAAAAGACTTTTCATCGAATCTATATATCACAAAAAAAGAGCCTTAAGGACCTTTCCTGTATAAATCAGTTTAGTTTTAATTCATGCTGGATTTAATAAATTCCAGAATTTGTCCTTTGGATTTAGCACCTACAAATTTATCCTTTACCGATCCACCGTTAAACATAATCACTGTGGGGACATTTTTAATTGAAAACCTTTCCAGAACATCTTTTATCTCTGCACTATCAACATCAATCTTAGCAAACTTAACACCTGGCGTCTCTTGGCTCTTTTCAGCCTCCTCCAGTTGCGGCAGGAGAACTTTACAAGGTCCACACCACGAAGCAGAGAAATCCACTAAAACGTTTTTATTTTCGCTGATTAGCAGCTCGAATTGATCCTTACTTTCTATTTTTTGCATATCTATTATTTATTTATTGAGGATCTGTTAATTCCTCCTTATTCTCGGAACTAGCCTCGACATTCTCAGAAATAATCTCTGGGGTTTCAGCGATCACCTCATTTTGCTGTGCAGCCTGCATGTTTTTAAGAAGCTCAGTTATCTTTTGAATGTCCTTCATTGAAAACTGTTTCTTCTTAGGAGCTTGGTATTTTACTTTTTTACCATTTTTCTTTCTTACTCTACTCTTTGGCATTTTTGTGTTGTTTTACGTATTCTTTAAATCTGTCGAGAAGGTATTTCCTTTCTCTTTTTTCTTCTAGATATAATCCCCTATAATAATTCATGAAAATAAAACAAACAGAAAGCAGTAGTGCTAGAAAAAATTGTGTATAGAAGCTGTATGTTTCCATCTGAACTATTTATCTAGTAGTGGTAGAAAAAGAAAAAGGTCCGATTAAGAACCAATTTTCTATTTACATAGGGCATCCGCAACCCTGCTAGCAATAACTCCATCTGGCTTACATCTTGGGGTATATCCCATAGATGAAACAAATCCAAGAGCAGCTCTGAGCACAGTGTTCGATTGGAATTTGGGATCTGGATTAAGATCTATATCGATATACTTGGGCTTTTGAATATCGGCTTCTTTAAGCAATTCAGCAATATCCACGCTGAGTTCAACTTCCCTGAAAAGTCGGGTAAACTTATCATGTATTCTCGGAAATGATTTTCTATCATACAGGACGTGACCTCCCCTGCAGCTTTCATGTAACACTATTACCGTTGCATAATGAGTTAATCTTCCGGTATTATGAGAGTCGCACCCAATCAATAGATCTGAGTTTGGATTCTTTTCTAAAAAATCCCTTAAATAGTAAACAACATCCACATCTTTACCATCTCCTAATTTTCTGAATCTCCATTCTTTCTTTTCCATGATTCTATTTATTTAAAATAAAAGGGCCTGATCTATGACCAGGCCCTTCAAAGTATATTTACCATTCAATTACTTATTAAAGCCTGATCCCCACCATATCCGAGTTTGTCCAAATAAATTTACCCACTGGATATGAAGCTAAACATTCATTTAGTGATCTTGTTAGATAATTCCCTATATGTGATCTATGAGTCATTTCTCTTTATATATCAGCTTTACTAAAAAGGTTCGCGTCAATAACAACAAATATAATAATTTTAGAGCTGATGATATTTGACTGGATAAATATAGTATGAAAAAAGTAAAATCCTTCGTCGACTTCGTTGCAGAGTCATCAACATATTCTAATTATGATCTCAAAAAGGATCTGGAATGGAATGAAGAAATAGCTGGAAAAATAGATGTAATAGAAGAGCTGGCTAGATCGATGAGAAACGACTACGAATGGAACAGACACGGGAGGGATTATAGAGGAGACGGTTTTGAATTCAAAATAAAAGCCAGAAATTTTCCAGACATAGATGGGATAGCAAAGAAATATGATGTGTCCCAAGATGAAGTGTGGGATTTATGGGATGATTTTCTTAACGACAATTTAAGCGGATATGCAGATGGATATGTTGGGGATAATCCCGATCTCTTTAGGGAATGGCTTCAAGTCGGTAGATCCGGAGGATGGCTCGTTTTGATAGAAGAATTGGGCCTTGATGAGGAAAGAGTTCAGGAATTAATACAGGACGACCTCCATTATGTGAATGATGCTGCATCTGATCTTTCAGAGGAAGATATCGAGTCCCTTAATTTCCAATATAAATATAAAGACGACGAGAAGAAAAAGAAGGGATTTGGACTTCTTACATCCTTAAAAATTTCTGATCTTTCAGATGATGCTAAATATTATCTAAAGAGAAAAGACGAGACCATAGAATCATTAGAATCTATGCTGAATGAATATAAAGAGATGGAAAAGAAACTTGGAGAAATTCAAAAAGATATAGATAATTTCTGGGAAAATGCCCCAAAGAATTTTACAACATGGGCAGAAGAAGAAATACAGGAAAGAAATATCTAGATTAATCCCAGTTCTTTCCACTGATCCTTCCAGGTGGATCCTTCCTCTATAGGTGCCTCTAAGTGAGATTCTAAGCTATGATCTTTAAAATATATTTTTCCCTGTATTGAGTCGTTAACTAGAATTTTTTTACATCCCAGAATTGACGATATGGTCGAAGATATCAAATCATCCTTCGGAGGCTTAATTCCCAGCGTTCTATGAAATATTGAGTATATCCCTCTCCTCCCATATTTACTAAGACTATATCCCATGTAAATCCTATCAGATGAGTCAATTATTTCAGATCTGTTCTTATCACTAGAAGACAACACTCTGTTTTTAACATTCCACCATTTATCGGTCGATTCCTCGCAGATCCATACCGGTATTTTATTAGAGACTTCTTTTAGAAAAGCAGCTTGTATATTCTCGGGCGAGTCGAATGATTCTATGAAGTTTCTCCCGTCGGATGCGTTCATATAATATTTACCTTCATATATTCCAGTTATCGAGATTCCGTCTGAATATATTCCATCAATATCAAAAAGACAAAGATAACCCGGGATGTTTTTTCTGTGCAATTCGGAAAAAAGATTGTTTTTTCCCCACTTTCTTTCTTTTACCATAAAAATTATAGATAAAAGATCAAAAATATTTCAAATTAGTAGTTAGGAGGCAGAATTCCGGCTTCGTATCGACTTCTTCCGTTTTTAAGTAAATACTCTATTTCAATCCACTGCTTTTGTGTTAGCTGTTTTCTAGTGGTTATTTGCTTCCATAATTTGGAGAAAAATGGATTGTTATGATATTTGATATTCAGCGAGTTCCACAATCTTGTCCAGTATGGAATTTCATCATCACTGAAATATTTTCTATTATTGGAGAATTCCTCAAAGAGTATTAAATTTTTCATCGGCTATTTTACTTCTATCCATCCCTGCATGGGAGGTATTCCTAGATTTTTAGGATCTATACTAAATGTTTTAACCACATCATTCAAAGTTTCTGAATCCATTTTAATAAGATCAAAATCGCCGGATTCATAGTCATCAAATCCCTCGCCAACTTTTAATGTTGAAACGTTATCATTCACATACCTCTCTATAACATCTGCAGTGACCTCGAAATTATCATAGTCATAATCATAATCAGGATTCCCGTCTTCATCCTTACCAATATAACTCATTTCCACCTCACCGTAATCATACAGATCGCTTTTTTCTATATGACCACAATAAAAAGCATAATGGTCTTCGGTTCCTTTTTTCTTGAGAATGACCATTTCAACATTCTTTTTGGGCCCATAAGCCACATGAAAATATTCGTTAGACTTAGGTTCTATTGGGGTAGTAGTATCTGGCTCCTTTTGATTCCATGGTGCACTTGGGTCATACTCTGTCCCTGGAGGATAATTTTCGTATAGGATAAGGTGTTTCATTACACTATATATCAAAGTAAATTCTTTGAAGTGTGATTTATTACAACTACGCGACGAAAATAAAATGCCATATTTATTTTAGCAATTAAAGTAAATATGTTTATATTTTGGTGATCCGGGAGGGATTCGAACCCCCGACCCACAGCTTAGAAGGCTGTTGCTCTATCCAACTGAGCTACCGGACCATTTATTGTTTAGAAAATACTGAATGTATTGAGCTATTGAAATCACTGATTATTCATTGAATTTCATTTTTGATAAGATAAAGCTTCTATCCTGAGTGAAGATAGGAGTTTCAACAGAGACCCAAAATGATCTCTCAAAAAGATCCACCTTCGAGGAATCACCTAAAAGTTCTACTGCCTGCCTGGCCATTACTGCTTCACATGAATCTGACAGTCCTATAGCTTCCCCCTCTCCCTTAGTTCCTTTTTCTCTTTTGTAGAGTACACTTGCTTTAACTATAGCTGCTCCTCTCTTAAATCGAGTTGGATAGTCATTCCAATTAACTCCTTTTTCAGAGAACATCATTTCCTGCATTTCAGACCCGGATTTGCCCTGAAGTTGCTTGTGGGAAAACATAGACTGAGCCGCCATAGAAACGCTGTTTCTTGTGGCATCCTGCTGTCTCCATATAAAATAGTTCGCAACCTCTTCGGCTTCTGGAATAATAAAAACGCGAGAATCGAAGGTGGCGAGCTTCTTGTTTAGGACCTCACTTGATATTGTCATATCATATGCAGTAGGTCCATGTTCTAAGGGGTCCACATTTATGTTCCAATATTCCCTCTGCATTCTAAGCTGGTTGAATTTTGCTGTTGCTAGAGAAGCCGAGATGGAGCATATCTTCTGAAGGTTGTTATCGAACCACGGAGATGTGTCCAGCGTATCATAATCCGTGACCAGTATGCTGATTTCATCGGATTGGACATATCCCAATTTTGCTCCCTGAATATTCTCGCAGAGAAATTTAGTGGTTTCGTCCATATCGTCAGAAAGTCCGGTATCGTAAGGTCTTTTCAACCCCTTGGTATACGAGTGAAAAGCTTTCCCGTCAATTCTCAAGAGAATATTTGTTCTCCTCGGAATGTTGATTCTATATCTGTCCTCGTAATAGGACTTCATCCTATCGCCTAATGAATCTTTAGTTGCCATTTTTTAAATTGAATATGAATAAAATACCCCATTTTTTCCGGCAACAGATTTGAATTTAAGAATTTCCATTACCTCATACTCCTTGTAGCCTTTTTTGCCAGGAGTTCCCTCTTCTACCGCTTTAGAAATCTGAACGGTATGGCTGTCTATAACATCGTTAATCTCGCCAAAGTATTTTTTATTGATGTATAGGGAATCTCCTATTGAGTGTTCTTTGGAGAGATATAAAGGAGAGACATTGGCCTCTGAAAATATCTTCTCTTCCCTGTGCTTTCCTAATTTGTCTTTGGCGATCCTATAAACATCATGGCTTCCTCTAACCTTAGAGACATTGAAGACGCTTTCGAATACATCAGGAGCTTCCTGATGAATATTAACTTCCTGTACCACCGCGGAAACTATATCAACTGTAATTAGTTCCAGCTGGGATATGAATTTAATGGTTTCATCTTTAAACTCTGGAAAATTTAGCTTATCCTCTACAATCTCAAGAATGTTTTTCAATGTGAGATTGGAGAAGGTCTTAATATAACGGATTCTTCCTGGTCTCTGGATTAGGTTATCGTTTACGCGGAGGCTATTAGTGGTCAGAAGAAAGACCTTGCGGAACTCATTATTAAGTGCTCCGTCCATAATGGTGAGCATAGAATCGTCACCATTTTTAAAGATCTTTTCATATTCATCAAAAAATATAATCACGTCCTGCTCGATGTCCGCAATGAATTCCGCAACATTAGACATGTTCTCGAAAGCTTGATTGATCAAAATTACCGGGAGATTCAGTTCATTACAGATCTGTTTAGCTGTAACCGTTTTCCCTGTACCTTTAATTCCGTTCAATAGAACCCCGAGATTGGTGTTCCCATATTGATATGTTCGTTTAACCCTATCGATCAGGCTTCTTTCGAGTCCATAGATCTTATAGGGAAATTCAAATTTTTCTTCGATCATCTCTAGATAATATCCAAACATTGATTGGCCTATGAGATAAACTGCTGCTGGCAATTTCTCTACTTGGTGTGAAAATTTTTCGGGCGAATAGATCTCTCCATTTACTCCCCATACTCTTTTTACCGCTTGCATTTCGATTATATTTTTTGAGAATGCAAATGTACGAAATCCCTCAATAGGAAAAAAATAAATTTGGAGAAATATTTTAGGGATATATACAGAATGAAGAACACCGAAGCACTTATAGATTATCTCTCAACGAAAAAGAGGGTTTTGTTTCTAACCACATCAAATAGATGGGAGGGATCAGAAGAAACCCCCAAGTCTACCATATTAGCATATCAAATTCAGGAAAATTTAAAAAATTCCACTGAAGTAGTTCTTTTGGAGGTACCAAAACTCAAGATTTATCCGTGTGAAGGAAACGTTTCCACAGCAAAAGGAAACTCGTGCGGTCTTAAAGATGCTTTGCTTAAGGATAAGGATAAAAATCCCAGTGGATTACACAGATGCTGGGCGTCCATAAATAATGAGGACGACGAGCTCTGGAAGATTTCTAAGGAACTATTCGAGTCGGATGCCGTCGTATTTTTTATAAGTGTAAGATGGGGACAGGCAAATTCATTCTATCAAAAATTAATAGAGAGACTTAACTGGATAGAAAATATGAAAACCACACTGGGGGAAAAGAATTCTGTGGAAGGCATAGATGCGGGATGCGTGGTTATAGGACAAAATTGGAATGGCGAGAATGTCATGGAAACTCAAAGAAAAGTATACGAATTCTATGGATTCAATACTCCGGACGAATTATTCGTTCAGTGGCAATTCACAGATGACGAAAACGACGAATCCCAGGAATCATATAAAGAAGCTCCTAAGTCATTTGGAAAATATTTTGATATATCCCTTTCTATAATTTTTAAAGAAGCCAAAAGGATAATAGCAAGGCTATCCGATTTTCTGAAAATATAATCAGATATTTTTATAAAGATCGTGCGTGTCTATATTTGAATAGGTCTTCACTATTTTTCTCACATCTTCTCCGCATTTTTGTACCATATTTACTCGGTCCTCCATGCTCATATTTTCGTCGCTCTGAAGCTCCCATATTTTATCCATCATCGCGGACATAAATATTTTAATAGCTGCTCTGAATCCACCTTCGGAATAATTAGGCTTATCACCAATGCTGGCTTCAAATTCCCAAAGTGTCAATTCAATTTCCTCCAATATTGGACTAATTTTTTCTCCTATCATGACTCTAGTGTTCTTCTAATGTGAGCAAAAATTTCTTCGTAGAGAGGGGTGTAAAGTTTTTTCTCAAAATTAATGTTTTCTTTCTTGTATAGAGAAATCATTTTTCCGCCTTTCATTTTGGAATATTCAATATTTGCTACTCTGTCACATAATTTGACAAATGTAGCGAAAGGTGCGTTTCGTATTCCCAGATAGTACTTCTCGTTAGCTCTCTCGGCTCTATTCTTTCCTTTCTCGTTGGTTAGAGCATAAGCAATTTCTGCAACTTCCTCCGTCGTGTTGGATTTAACATCATTATAGGTTTGTCTAGTGTCTTCGATCGTATCATGTACCCAACAACCAGCTAAAACAATATCCTGATATTCGACAGGAACCAGATGGATAAACTTTTTGGCTGCATCCCTAACCATCTGAAGGTGAAATGAGTAAGGCTGATCATCATAAAAATGATTTGTTGATGAGTGGCAATATTCTGCATATTTTCTTGCTTTGACTTCTATTGGTCCCATAGATATTTTTGTTTTTGATTATTTCGCAAATATAGAAAATTAAAATTAGAACCCAAATTCTTAACTTTCAAGCTTCTAAATAATTATAAATCAATTAATTAAGGACACCTTCATATATATGCGAGTTATAAGTAATAAAAAGACTAGCCAATTCCAAAAAAACTAAAGTCGTCTTTATCAACATTTTCTCTTAAATACTTTATTTCATCATCAGAAAGATTATGTATAGCCCATTTGGCACCATTTATAAAAGCTCCTTGTTTAGTCATAGTCCCAAAAGTTTTAAGAGAATATGCAGCATCACTTATTTTAAGATTTATATCTTCTAATTTAGAATCTTTTTGTTTTTTTGAAAACCAACCCTCATTAGTCTTTTTACTACTTATAACATCAGATATATTCAAGTTTTCTTGATGTTCGCTGAAACTTTCAATGTGTTTATTATTTTTCATCTTCGTAAATTATTTTTTATGTATATATTAAAAATGAAAACCTAAATATATCTGAGGAACGTTAGCAGCCATTTATACGTCTATCAATATCGTGTAACTTTTCAACTTCACCTGTCTTAACAGCCTGTTCGTATGCAAAATCATAAAGCTCTACTAATAAATCTTTATAAATTTCAACTACCATTCTCTCCTGAACATCAGTTGTTTCATCAAAACGGCTGCTAACAGCAGATATATTCAATGCCGAGTTTTTCGGCTCATTTACTTTTCTGCTCTTAAATAACTTTTGTATCCAATTCATAATTTTGTTCTTTTAATTCGGCACTAAATATATCTGCAAAACGTTATGTTTAATTGAAACGGCTAAAATCCTTTATTTAAAATTTCAGCGAAAATTTCAGTTTCCCTCCGGGTCATCTCCTCACCCAGTTCCTTCCCAGTTAACCCAAGGCCCAGAAGATCTTGTCCCTTGACAGAGATATCATAGTTCAAAAAAGCTTTAACCATCTTTTGGTCCATGCCGGTCTTCTCTGAAAAATCTCTAATCGATGGTATGGTGTCTCTCAGCTTATATTGTCTCTTTTTAAGCTCATATGCTGTGCCTACGGACAACTTTTGGAATGAGACAAGAAGAGATATGAATTGCACCTCATCGATCGTATACGTGAGCTTATTGAGCTTTTTTGAAAGCTCAGCAGGATCATTATCACGGAGGAGAAGTGAAACGCAGCAGAGAGGGACGGAGCTATCGGAATTATTGGGATTAACCTCGAGATCAGGAAAGATCTGAGACATAAATCCAAGATCCCAAAGCATATTTATAGCTCCATCCACCGACTTGGCAGAGGTAAGGATCTTTAAGAACTCGTCCCTGATTCTTTCTCGGGAAACCCCCGAGATGTCATTGTTTCTCTCCAGAGATCTACGGGTTTTATCATCTATAGCATTTCCCATTCTGGACGCGAACCTTACGACCCTGAGTTTTCTGAGAGGATCTTCGGCTAATCTTTGGTCCGGATCCCCAACGGTTCTGACTATTCCCGATTCCAAATCGGAAAGACCTCCAACTAAATCTACAACCTCCCTTCTTTCTATATCATAGAAGAGAGCATTAATTGTTAGATCCCGACGTTTAACATCGGTCTCTATATTCGTGAATTCGACACCTTCAGGCCTTCTTCCTGATCCTAAATCTTTTCTAAATGTGGCTACTTCTATTCCATCAGGAAATTCCGGAGTGATTACGACAACCACTCCGAATGCTTTTCCAACCTCCATCACCTTATATTTTCCCTTCAGCATCTCAATTACTTCATCCGGTGTGGCTTCGGTTGCAACATCGAAATCCTTGGGACTCTTCCCGAGCACCGCATCCCTGACCGCACCTCCCACGAGATAGAGACTCTTTCCGCTATTTTTAAAAATTTGGGAAAGGTCCATTATATCCTTGGGTAGATCTATATTCATGAGAATTCTAGATTCTGAGATCATCCGAGAAAATTCCTTGAATGTTTTTTTAATTACCCCCATATAAAATTATTTTTCGAAAAAACGGCAATTGCATTATACTCTGAATATACCACCCTAATATATTTCTCAGAAACCCCATCCTGATCCGGATGAGTAAAAATTGGGGTATTAAATTCCACTGGAATGTTTGAGCTCTTGTTCCATCCCGCATCAATAAATGTTTTATTGGGAATTAACCTGGAGAGATTATTAGTACTTTCGTTATATTTTTTTATCCATGAGAGATTTACTTCCCTCTTTTTTTCTACGATCATTGCTTATATTTTTGCAATGTTAATAAAAAATTCAAGAAATCCCGATAAAATAAAAAAAATTATGACATGGCGATCAAGGATATGATTTTATCATCGTCCTCTATGTACTTGATCGGTATCGAATTTTTTATGGCAAATTCTATTTCCTCTGCCACGCCAGAAGATTTATTCCATCCATCCATCTTAACAACCCAAAGCTCTGACGAATTTTGAAGAAAAGATAAACAGAAATTTCTCCAGAATTCCCAGTCAGTAGGCATGGGAGTGTATGTTAATAGGGTGTGACCATAAGTTATAGGAGAAAGAGCCACTATTCCCTTTGAGTTTAGTATGGATGCTATAAGGCTAATTCTATGGAATCTTTGATCCACTATATCTTTTTCTGAATGACTATATGGTGACGCCAGGTAAACTATTTTCATATCATTATTATTTTATCTAGGAAGTATGATTTTTTAATGGACAAAACTTTAGGGGTCGAGTCCCAAACCGAATAATGGAATTCAAAATTATCATCAACTATATTCATTGAAAGACAGTATTCTATTTTTTGCCCTTCAAAAGAGAATGGCAACGAATAAAATATTGGCTTACCCTCAAGATCTGTAGCCACTATATAATGAAGATATGTTCTGGGAGATTCGTAATTCACACTATGAACCAAAAAATATTTTAAATTCCCGTCTTCTATTGAATTTGATGATCCCCTGAAATTTTTAAATATAAGGGGAGTCTTATAATCTCTAACTCTCATCAGAGAATCAAACGAATGTATGGATAGTGGAAACCATTCATAAATAAATTCATTATCATTTAAAAAGACCCAGTTTTTTTCACAGTCTCTTCCATAAGGACTTTCTAATACCCTATCAACATTAATTTCTCCAGCCTCGTGGTTATACCTTCCCGAGCACATTTTAATTTTTCCATCCTCCGAATGATCTTTTCCGGTGGCGGTAAATATCACAGAGCCGTCCTTTCTTTCAAACAGTCTTATATCTTCAAGTCCTCTTATACTGGTATCGGTATTATGGTAAACGTTTTGATGTTCAGCCATTAAAATTCCGTCTGACGAGTAATTAATAGTGGATACCGGATTGATCAGAGTTTCTTCAAAGCTCATGTGATTACCATTCGAATTGTAATGATATGCTCCATTGGATCTATTAATTCTGTAATTTACGAATCTAATATTTCCAATCGTTTCCCCAGATTTTAATTTTATAAAGCAAGGTGAAGATGGTTTATAATCATTATAATCTTCAATTCGAATTTTTTCTATAAAATTACACTCATTGGAAAGGCTTGAAGTGTAAAATTTTAAGTTGCTGTAAATATTATCAAAGTTCTCCGAAATTCTATTCATGTATGAAACGGAGGATCTAAGTCCATCTGTTCTTCTCTCCGGAAATAAATAATAGTGAATTATGCTGTATTCATATTCAAAGAGCTTCTTGGTGTAAATTGAAGAATTGATAAAAAGTCTATCTCCCTTAGGATACGGTATTCCAGATCCGAGTTTATAAAACTTATAGGATTTTTCATGCATTCCCTTAATTCTATATGTTTTACACATTAGATACAATGCTTCGGATCTGACCGGGTAATACTTATGTCCTTCTATAGCCCATCTTTCGGCCTCATCCAGATTATCAAGATGGACGTAGCATGATGAAATCATATAATAACTATACCAAACCTCTTCCCCCCATCCTCCAGCTTCAATCCTTTTTTTATACCAATCTATGGCATTTTGAAAATTACCAGTGTCCTTATAAGATTGGGCAAGATAGAACATATACCTTTCGTTATTAGGCTCATCCATTAATCCTTGAGTTAAAAGCTTAATGTCTCTTTCGAATTTATCTCCTTTAGAACCTCCATCTGAAATGTCATCAAACCAAAGGTGATCCATTGTTTCTCTCTCCGTAGATCCATCCGCACCATAATATTCATGGGTCACGCCTATACATTTCCATCTTAATCTGGAATTGACCAGTCTTAAATTATAGTAGGAAAGAGACCCATTTACCTGAAGGATCTCGTAAGAATCGACAGAATTCTTTATCATTGATTTAGTAAATGACTCCTTGATTCTTAAAACCATATCAGCATCAACAAGAAGAAGGAAATCCCCCCATTTTCTGCCAAAATCAAGAGCCTCCTGTCTATTGTGGCCAAAATTAATCCATGGCCTTTCTATGAGTTCGCCAGGAAGATCCTTTAGAGTTTCTCTGATAATATCCTGTGTTCCATCGGTGGATCCCGTGTCCACTATGCAATAGGAATCAATAAGGGGAAGAACAGAATCCAAACATCTTTTGATAATTTTAGATTCATTTTTCACAATCATGTTAAGACATATCTTAGTCATTTTTTTCGAAATATTCTCTAAGCTCGGTCAATACCTCGCCGAGCCAATTTAACCCATTCCAATTTAATGGTTCATGAATAGCAGGATCATCTTCACCTAGACCAATTCCCCAGATCCTGTCATATGGAGAAGCCTCGACCAGAAGAGTTCCCTTTGTTTCCATAAGCACCCTCTTCATCGAATGGTTTTGCGAGAATTTAAGTTTACACCCATCAAAAACTATCTGTTTGGCTTTGAAATCCCAAATTTTGGGATCAAAGTTTTTAACTCTTCTGCCTATCTCTTTTTGCTCTTTAGGATGCCCAGCAAATAGAATATCGTCAGCTGCATCAGAATCTCCAAAAATAATAGCTTTATGATACATCATATATTGTTCTGAGCAATTATATTCAATCCCATTTTCATCCTTAAATTTAGCTGGATGCCAATTAGAGAACGGGTGTCGGGTTTTATAAAAAAATGTGTATTTGTCGTATTTTTTCATTCGATCATTTTTTAACTTCATAGAGTCCTTTTTCTACAAGGACATCATATAGATTTTTAACGTTGAAATATTTGTATCCGTAAGTGACACTACCTCCATAATAATTTCCCTCAGATCTTATATCTGAACTTATGATTTGGTTACAGATATTTTTGTATTGCAAGAATGAAATATTCGGACAGGCCTATATGATCTACATGTTGGATTATATTCCATTCCTGCCTGTCTTTTTACCGTCCTTGTATGATTTGGCCCAGTCTGTCCTACCAGCTCCACGGAGCCCCATTGTTATATGAATAATCTTCCCCATTCTGCAAATATAATGATATATAGATAAAAACAACGATGAGCCGAATAAAAAACTGGAGGTCTTTTAATGAAGGAATGATGCTGGATCTTCTCACTGCACAACTTACAGGGGCTAATAATCCCAGCGAGGTAGCAAAAAAAGAGCTTGGCGATCCTGCAGTTACTGGATCCGTCGAAGTTAGGGATTTAAGTGGAGAGACATCGAAAAATGCAGAACTAGTAAAAAAGTATCTGAACAAATATGGAATGACAAATCCATATCTCCAGGTAGCAGTTTTGGGGTGTATAGGAAAAGAATGTGGATTCATTCCAAAAAATGAGTATTCATATTCTGGAACTTCGAATAACAGGCTAAGACAGATTTTTGGAAAAAGAATAGAGGACCTTACCGATGTTGAACTTGACCAGTTAAAGAAAAGCGATAAGGACTTCTATGAAAAAATTTACGGGGGAAGATTCGGCAACACTGAATATGGAGACGGATATAAATATAGAGGCAGAGGGTTCAACGGAATAACATTTAAAGCAAACTATGAAAATATGCAGAAAATGCTTGCGGGTGCTGGTGTTAATGTCGATATAGTAAATAATCCAGATAAGCTTAATGATCCGGAAATCGCCGCGGAAGCCGCAGTTTTATTTTTTAAATCGGGATTAGAAAATCCAAAACTTTACCAAAATTTTGGTATAAAAGATCCAAATCAATTTAAGAGTAAAGATGATGCCATACAAGCGGTGGTCAACGTAAATGCGGGGTGGCAAGACGTATCCAAATCAAACGACAACTATATTAAAGCAGTTGCGTATGCTAATAAATTCGATCTGGAAGCCGGACCTGCTATGGCATAATTACCAATCGTAGTTTCCCCAATCTATAATGCTAGTGACTCCCTTGGTTTTAATGTAGTTGTCTGGATCATCTATAACAGAGACTTTAACATCGGTGCTCATTGACTGCGGAATAACTTCCGCCATAAAACTCATAGGTCTTCCCTCAGGAGGATTTCCTGCGTTATAATTGCTCTCAATATAGTTCTTGGGATTTTCCAGTTCCTTCTCGTTTAGTAGATTCATCTTCTTTCTTTAATTTGTGCCAAAATCTTACAGGCAGGTGTATATTTGATATCTCAACAGCGCTCTCGAAAAGAGGTGCTATCTGTTTAGGTTTCATTCCGGCAAGACCGCAGCCTATTTCAGTGACCAAAAAAGTCATCTCGGGATGATCCTTAGCGAACTTGATGAAATTATCCACATAGGGTTTGATCTCATTCAACGAAAGTGTTCTTCTAATTGCAGAATCCTTGGTTGGTATTCCATAGGTTCTTCCCTGTAATCCCTGGGCTTGTCCCCATTTTGCTCCCCATGTCAGAGCAGTCTTTGCTGCGCCGGCTCCATGCTTTCCTCCTTCATTGGATCCAAAGACGAATATCTGACCTTCGATAAGATTTGATATATTATCGGGGGTAGTTCTATTTTCCATTTTTATTTCTTAATAGCTTTAGATTTTGAGAGCATTTATCACACTTCCTGAATTTGTCTTCATTCTTGTCTTTATAATACCCCGCATTTATCTCCCAAATTCGGATCGAAAATTCTAGTGGATCTTTAATTTAAGCTCTTATGTATGGGCATGCAAAAGGGTATTATCCAGCAAAAATAATCAAAAAAATGAAACTTCAGATGTTTTTTCGGTATAAAAGAAGTATATTAATCAAATAAATATTTTAAAGATGAGTACAACAACAAAAAGAGCTAAAAAAGCTCAAATCAGATCAAGTGCTACTCCGGTAGTCATTTTGAACTCTAAGGGTAATCCAAAGAGAAAATTTGCCTCTATCTACCAGGCTGCCACTAAAACTGGCGTAAACAGTGGATCTATCTCTAAAGCAGTTAGAGGTATCGTTAACACTGCAGGTGGATTCCGTTGGAAACTTGCTTAATAGCAAACACACAACAAAAAAGAAAGCCTTATCGAAAGATAAGGCTTTTTTATTGCGCACATTTTTAATATTCGCCATCTCTAATTTTACGATCAGATTCCCTATTTTTAATTGTTTCTCTTTTGTCGTAGTTTTTCTTACCTTTCGCCAATCCTATCTCCACCTTAATTAGGCCTTTTTCATTTTTAAAAACTCTACATGGAATTATAGTCATTCCTTTAACTAGATCCTTCTCCATTTTTTTAATCTCTCCTTTTTTGAGAAGTAATTTTTTAATTCTCATTGGATCATGCTGAAAATGATTTTTGTTGATTGGTATATTCAATCCGCGTACAAAAACTTCTCCCTTTTCTATTGTGCAATATGAATCGACGAGTGAAATATTTCCCCCCTTTATAGCCTTGACTTCAGTTCCGACGAGTTGTATACCAGCAATTTCGGTTCTCTCTATGAAATAATCGAAACTGGCCCTCTTGTTTACAACATTCAAGGATTCCTTTTTCTTTTTTTCCATGTCTAAATTATAGTTTTTATTTCCCGAATAATCTCTCTACGAAAACACCCGCGATTTTATCAAATATCCCCATTTTTATGATTTTATTATTAATTAAGAAAAGATTAGTACTCCAGAATCCTTGGCAATTTCAAAGCCTTTAGTGAAATCGTCATAGATTCTTATAGCATATCCAGATTCAGAAAATCCTCCCGAATCCTTGCCATATCGGGATTCCATAACAGAAACGAATTTATCTCGGTTCTTAGCGAAGTCGTTATAAAGCTTGGCTGAAACCTTAGGACCAAAAAATCCTTCGCAATCTGAGAAGTTTATGATCTCAATGAATTCTTTTCCGTCGTATTTCTCGGGTGAGTTCCAGATGATAGATGGCATTACTCCATGAATACTCGTTGCTAAATTTTCCCTCCATCTGTTATATTCTGAATAAGATCCTGCACGAAATTCATGGTAGATTGTATCACTGGATTCTGCATATTCCCCGTCAGTAAGATCATGGAGGGTTCCGAATTCATCGCGGCCGATGTAAATTCCGCCGTTTTCTTCGGGTTTGATTTTGCTGTAAGCTGAAATGTCTAAGCCCATGTATTTTTCGTTTTATAGGGCAAATGTAGATTATTCCCGAATAGGGAAAAAATTATTACTGATTCTTTTTATTGTTCTCCATCCACTTGATGGCTGCAGCACTCATGGCTCCAAAAAAGTCAATTTGATCTAGATCTCTTTGTTGCTTTTTAACCTCTCCGGGACTCGCTGGTCTTCCCTCTGCAACGTTCATTGCTTCGAGATTCTTCTTTATTGAATCTAAATATTCCTTAGATGGTTTCATATTATTCATGTACATACGCGGAGACGATGAAATCTCCATTCCTATAATTTATTAGACTTCTGTTGTATCCATCCAGAACCATTCCTTTATATACCACTATAGGGAGATAGAGATCATCCGGATCTAAATCTTCCTCTTCCATGAAATCCTCGTCTTCATATCTGGATTCATCTCCGTCAATATACTCCTTAAGATCCGGATCTGATTCCAGAAGATCTCTGATGTCCACCTCTTTTCTGGTGTAATCGTTTGGCAGGATGTATTTTTCAATGAAATAGTCGGGGACTGCTCCTTCCGGTGAAATATCGGTGACGTATCGTGCTACTTCTTTCCCTGATATTGAATCTCCCTCAAATAAAAATGACTCAAAAGTTCTAACGTGTTCCATGGTGGAAAATATTTGTTCATATTAACCTCTTAGTGGAAAAAATTCTCTATATAGAGAATTTTCATTGATACTAGTGGAAAATATTCACTCTATATATCCTCTACTTGGGGTATTTGATCACGAAATCAAATCTGTAGTCATATGGTCTTATGCTCTGATAAAGGTATGATGGATATGTTTGTACGATAGTTTCATTTCCTATTGACCGGAGAGTATTTCACAGAATCCTGAGCATATGATCCAAGAGCAAATCATAGGATCGCCATAATAAATATGAATTTGCGGATTATATTACTTTACGAGGGTTTCAAGTGTATAGTAGTTTCTTGTGTTTTTTCTGATACGAAAAACCCTGTGAGAATTTCCATCATGATCGATATGGATTTTTCCAGTGTCCTCTAATACAACATCGGATCCAGATTTGATCTTGGTGATTCCTTTTTCCATAAATTTAAGACTCGAGTAAAGCTTAAGTGGACCGTTTAGAGTCTTTTTGATTGTGCTGTGTGCCATTGCTGAATTGTTTTAAGTTTATAAATAACAGTGCAAATATATGGATCTTTCTACAATTAAAAAAATTTTAGGCGATTTTTTCTGTAGAAAATTTATCATTGGCCTTTTTATAACATTCGGATGGTGAAGACCCAAAAACTACCCGGAGATTAGCAAATCCCTGATCTGTGCTTCCATTTTTATAGCTATTCAGATCTTCCTGCGGAAAATAAGCGTATCTTTGGCTCTCCTCCTTATATTCATTATAATGTAAGAGCCAGCTGTAATGTGGATGTGTTTTTTTAGACATTTGAATTTATTTTTTTATTGTTAATAATTTATCTTCCAGAAAGAATCCACCAGTCAGGACCGGACATATTAGGACCATCTAGTCCATCATCCAAATGGATTTTCATTTTCCATCCTGCTTTTTTGTAACGGGATTCAAGCTCCTTGGACATTATGGTAGTTCTAGCTGATGGAAGCTCTATTACTTTCTTTTTTATTGGATCCCACGTGAACTTTGCCACTTGCAAAGGTATGTAAACCTCGCCGCCTTTGAATTTTTGGCGAATCTCATCATCTATATAGTTCTCCGCCCTATCAATTAATTCCAGTTCTTCTTTGGATAAAGTTGGATCTTCCAACTTAGCTTTTAGGTCTTTGTATTTAATAGCCATATCTTTTAATTTTCCGTAAATGTAAGAATAATCTACAGAATAAAAAATATTTCTCACTGTTTAATGACGGAGTTTATGATATATTGGGTTCTATCATCCAAAGATATTTCTCCCAGATCCTCGTGAGTTATTCCCTCCATCTCTAAATAAGATTTTATCCATCTATCCAATCTTTCTATCTGCTCGCGATCGTGATATCTGATACCATCTTCTATATTTGAAAAAATAGGGGGAACATAAAAGACGTGAGACCACTGGTTTATGGTTTTAAGAATTTCTTTCTGTAAATGATTTATGATCGCAATATCTTTATTAGATAATCTATTTGGGAATAGGCCTCTAAAATAGAAATAATTTAGAATTGTACTGGAATCACAGACTACGAAATCCTTGGAATCCAAATACATTCTTTCCCTGTTCAACTGTTTATAAAATATTACCACCTGGTCAACCGGTGTGTTTGGAATACCATATTCTGCTATATAATCGGTAGCGGCCTCCCCAACAAATATAGAATTCTTACCCATTTTTTTAAGCTCAGTGTGGACAGAAGTCGCAAGAGTGCTTTTACCGGAGGCTGGTGCTCCTATGATCGTGATTAATTTGGAATTTTTCATTCAGTATTTTAGACTTTAGCATAAAAGGGTTTCATAATAAATTCTACTCCACCAAAGAGTCATCAAAGGATATTCCTATTTTCATACGTATATAATTAATAAACTGTTGGTTTAAACCACATGTACCAATTCTTTTGCGTCCTATTCCATCCAATAAGCCAGGATGTTAATTCATCAATGTTGGAATTATTGATATTTCTAGTGATCTCTAACATGATTGATCCGGGAAGCATTCTCCTGGCACTTTCTTCTTTTTCCACGCTCTGAGAAAAATTGTGATATAAATCCCAAGCTCCATATAGGTGGAGGGTTTCATGAGCTATAGAGCCAGATATTATTGGATCTTTCTCATACAATATTGCTCCCTCGACAAAATTATAATCACCCATGTCCGTGCTATATGGCATCGCATATCCATTTCCATTCCCCTTAACAAAAATCAAAACATGAACCTGATCGCAGTCGGTATTTGATAAAACCCAATTATAAAAATTTAGGGATGAAGTATACCCCGCTTTTCTCAAGACCTTTTCTATTACTAAATTATCTTCCCTTCCCGTGGCTCCGCCTCTTTCTATACCATTGAATTCAATATCTTCATCAATACCAAAACATCCATATTGAAAATTAAGATCTACACCATACTTTTTAGATTGTGCTGATATCCAATTCATTCCCTTATTGGTTTCAGAAAGAATCTGGATCTTTTGATCTTTGGACCATCTATCGTGGCTTTCTGATATAAAACAGCTTAAAACATATATTTTACCCCTTAGTTCTTTTGCGCTTCCTGATTTCCACTTGCTAATATTTTGTGAGAAACACACGGGGGTAAAAGAGATCGAGAAAATAATTAATCCTAGAGCATTTAATATTACGGAAAAGATTTTGTGCTTTTTCATCTTTTTAAATTTTATACAAATGTAATGGAAATTTCTAAGATAAAAAAATAAAGGCCGGAAAAATTTTCCAGCCTTTCAAATATTTTCGAGATATAAATTATTATGAATTTTTTTCTATATAAAAAATATACATATCAAGATCTCTCATCCCGTAATAATCTACGTCGTTCTGATTAAACCAGTCTAGCACCGCCTGCCATGGAATTTCAGAATTGACTTTCTTCAGATGTGGAAGACATTCAACGATTTCTTGGGAAATTTCCTCCCCGTGCTCCTCATTGAGAAAATTATTATATCTTTTTAGTTCTGTTTTCATTATCCCTCGAAGTATTCTTTTTCATAGATAAGTACCGATAGCTTATCTTGTGGATTTATTAATTTAACGGCATTCAATAGATCCGAATATTCCGCAACCGAACCTGTCTGAATATCTCTAAGTTGTTTTAAGAAATCAAATGTTGCCAAACAAATTGGAAATATTGCATGCGAATCTGCCATATAGGCTTTAAATAAATCATACTCTAGTACATATGCTTTGTTAACTATATCAACAAGTCCAGTAAATTCAAATGCTGTTTCCTGTTTAGGTACAGTAGGGATAACATTCCAATCAACCAGATAATCCCTAACCATTTTTGCATGTGCTAGTTCGTCCATGCTTTCCTTTTCGAAAAATTCAGCGGCTTTAAAATATCCAGCATCTTTGCAGTAGTCTGTCGCTTCCCTGTAAAAATAGTGAGCTTTATATTCGCTGCCTATTCTTTCAGTCAATCTTTGTATAACTTCATCCGGCAGTGTATTTGGATTAATCCCAGATTCAAATGAAATTCCTTCCGTCTTATCAACAGGGTGCTTTTCAATATTAGATTGATCTATAGTTTGCTTAGGAGGTTCTGGATTATCTCCAAAATCCATTTCTCCCGTTAAGTCAAGATCTTCTTGCTCATTCAGAATCTTTTTTGTTCTTTTGTATTTATTAAAATCTTCCATATCCTATATATCTTTTTATAGTTTGTCTATTCTTATTTTTAGATCTCCAGATCCTTTTATTACTCTGTGCCAGACCCCGCTGGGAATTTTAATCATTCCTTTTATCTGACGGGGAAGCTCGTTATCCAATTGTATCATCCAGTCGGTTTCTTCTAGCGATTCAACTATTCGATCCTCCCTATCTCTATGCCATTTTAGCTCCTCTGATTCGACATCAGATTTGAATATCCTTATGGAATATGATTCTCCTGACTCTTTCTCTTCAAATGGAAGGTTTACCATGGGTTGCTTGATTTTATTCCTAGCAGTTTTCTATATCTTGCGACATTACAAGACCAGTATTTCGCCTTCCATTTAGGTCCAGGAGAATCGCATCTCATTCTTTTTCTAAAGGATCTCGCTTTTTTTGGATCTGCATTATTAACTCTCATTCCCGGCTGGCCAAATCCAACCTTTACTATATTTCCACTCTCATTTTTAGTATAAACTCCAAATTTTCTAGGTCCCCCCGGCGTTCTAAAAGGCTTATTAAGATCTACTTTTCTGCCTCTATACTCTGCCTCATCGATCTCTTCATCAATAAAGGGAATGTCAAGCAAAACCTCTTGTCCCTCAAAGATTCCAATTTTTCCTGCGTCGGTAGAAATAAGAAAGAGATCGTCATCACTTAGATTTAGATCCCCAGATTCCCATAAGGATCTGGCCTCGTTAACTAGATCAAGCCATGCTTCAGACTCTATTCTATAAACGCTCTCCATTAGAGACAGTGAATTGTCCAAATGATATTTTAATCCCTCGCTAAGGGGAACGTTCTTTTTTTTAAAAAATTCTTGAAATTCAAAAAGGTGATTCATGCTTTATATATCCCTTAATTTTGAAAAAGGATTATGCTTATAAATCCATTTAGCAGTGAGTAATCCTCCAATTCCCATAAATATGTGGGCAATATAAAGGGGAGATCCAGCTAGTTCATGAAGCATCCAAAAAACATTCATGAGGACCCAGCATGTTAATATTAGATTTAGGAGAATCTCTTTTTCCCCTTTTAATAATATTATGAATGTTAGAATAACGGTGGGAAATACCATAGGAATTGCTAAATGTGGTAAATGTAGACACCAAAAGGCATCTTTTAATAGCCAGCATATCACATGAAGGCCGTTTAATCTTGAGCTTCCCAAGTCCCCCGAGATTTTGCTTTGATTCCGTCATTTCTCTCTATGAATACCCATTCACATGAGATTAATTCAAATTCATTTAAGTGTTCTATAACTTCTTCAACTCCAAAGCAAGAACATGAATAGAGATCGAACTGAAACATAGGCGGCGAATACTTCTCCCATATATGTATGGAAGAATGACTTGTTGCCAATGTAACTGTTCCTGTAAGGCCCTCGTTTCCCGGATCACTAACATAAACGCTGGTAGGACCAGCGACAACTTTCATTCGAACTTTTTCTACTAATTTTATGAACCACTCATTCAGAATTTGTGGATCACTAGGTGGTGTTTTAGCGTAGCCTTTTACTAATAAATGTTGGTGATCTGGTATAAACATATGTACGTCTTTTAATTCTGAATTACCATTCAAAATTTAAGACTATATATTCAATACGTTGGATTAATTGCTTTCATATCGATATTCCCAGACCCCTTAAAAGTTTGCTCCCTCTTTCAACTTTTCTAAGTCTTTTCATATTACCGCCCTTTTCTTCTATTAGTTCATCATATTTATGATCTATTTTCTCATAAACCTTTATCGGTAAAATATCCATACTATTAGATGACTTGGCAAGATATAGGGAAGCTATTTCGCTCTGGTGGTAATTTTCGGAAATTAAGGAAGCATGACTGATCTGATCTTGTATAAGAAATTTTATAAAGTCAAGGGAGACATCCATTCTCTCGGGGTGTCTTCCATCGTAATGTCCAATCTGATAACCCAATATAGTGTCGACAAAAAGTTCGGTTCCTAAGGATTTTTCTTCGTCGTGTATAATAACACTGGATCTACCGAGCGTGAACCTGTTACCCATGTGTATTATGTCCATAGAATCCAATTTAACTCCATCAATGGATTTTATGGCTTCGAGTCTTTCCAGATCCTTTATATGTGTAAGATCTTTTATTTTCATATGGTGTTATTTGCCTCGGAGGACTCCCGTACTGTACCATATTCTCTCATGTATAAAATATAGTACCGGTTTAAAAATAAGCTCCCCAATTCCTATTGCTCCACTAACATTAAGATCTCCCGTCATTATATAAGCAGCCGTAAATGTGGTCAATGTTCCCAAAATTCTATATGTAATCGTTTTTAGTATATGCCTAATTACAGCATCATCTTCTTTTTTAACAGTGATATGGGCTATCCCATTTTCTACCATTAAATTACCCGTACATGATATGTGCCATTTATCTCCGACGTCTTCTATATGGTCTTTGGTGGTATATGTTTTGGAATCTATAATAATATTAGAGACTAAAATTTCACCACTGTCGCTTACAATCCTCCACTTATCTGAATCTAATTTGGACTGGGTGTTGAATCTTATCTGAAATTTTTTATTGGCTCTAGATTTCATAGAATTTTATGAGATAATTATAAACATCGCTGTGTATAGACTCTGGCACATATTCCTTCCATGAATCTGATCCTTTCTTAATGGAATTTCTAATTGATGTTGCAGATATCATTTTTATGTCGTCGGGCGGAAAAAATTCATTCGCCTCGTATCCAACACCCCTGCCCCAATTAACGGATTCTATATCAGGTATTATCATTGCGGTAAGGTCTCTGCCAGAAAAAACCTTTTCGATCAATCTAACCGTTTCCTCTGTAGTGAAAGGGTTTTTTTCATCTGGCTCAATATCTCTAACCATTATTAAAACGGGAATACCCAAATCCAATTTTTGATTTATTAACCAAATGTGGCCAAAATGAAGAGGCTGCCACCTCCCAATAAATACCGCATATTTCTTTTTGCTATTTTTCATAATCTTATTCTTATTTTAGTAGATTAAAAAGTTCATTGACATTTCTATCTATATCTAAAGGATCATTATTTTTCAATATGACTCCAGAACTTGACGCCTCAAAGGGAGCAGATATCCCAGTGAAATTCGCAATCTTTCCATCCATAGCTTTACGATAAAGTCCCTTTGGATCTCTATCTATACAAGTTGATAAATCAGCGTCTACGAAAACTTCTATTAGATTGTTTCCTAGAATCTCCCTCACTGATTTTCTGTTCTTCTCCAGCGGGGTTATGAAACAGGCAATAACTATAATTCCGGAATCATTTATTAGTCTGCACACTTCAGCACATCTTCTGATATTTTCATCCCTATCATTTTCAGTGAATCCCAAATCTTTATTCAGTCCAGATCTGACTGAGTCACCGTCGAGAACATATGAATGAAAACCATTCTCAAAAAGAATAAGGTCCAATCTGTTTGCTATTGTTGTCTTTCCCGATCCAGAAAGTCCATACATCCAGATGGTTTTTGCCCTCTGATTCTTTATGGACTCTCTCATCTCTCTAGAGACAAGTGGATCAATAGGATATAAATTCCTCTCCATATACTAAATTTATATGAATTATATTAGCTAAAAAGATTATGTTCCCGGATTCAAGACAGCTTACCCTTTCTAAAGAGATATGATGGAATTTCGCCATAAACTCCGGTTTCTCTTAGAATATTCCAAAGTGATTCATAGTCAAGCTCTATGAGTTGGACGTGCGAGCTTTTTTCTTTGGATGGATCCCATAAATGACTAGTGGCATCAAAATGTTTTCCTTTATATGAATTCCACGCATGTTCTATTGGAATTGAGTTCCATAGCATCATTATACCCTCCACGTACTTTATTTCGGGATCCAGATTCATGACCTGTGTGGCATTTTTATAGCAGTCTTTTACTCTTAATTTTTTTCGTACCCACTCCTGAGTCAATTCTGGAATAACAGATTCGGGTGAATGAATTTCAACTTGTATAGCAGATCTTCTCTGCCATTCATACCACTCTCTTTGTTTTCCACTGGTCATGGAAATTATCTGATCCAGATATTTGGAATATGCGTTTGGTTCGGAGGAATTTTCATTCAGAAAATCGGAGAGTCTTAGGATCATAGTTTATATATCCGATCATTTCCCCAAGTCATCGTGATATCCATTTAGAAGAGCAAGGATGTTTTCTTTTCCGCCGGGATTTAGGGAATGTACCAAAAAACGAGGCAGATTCATGTTGTTATTCCTGCAGTATTCTGTTAGCCACAAGGCACAGTCTAGTCCTGTTTTGTCGTGATACGAAAATGATTCCCGACAAGTCATCGGGTCATAATGAACGTCAGCTAGGTCATGGTCGAATGAAACAAGTTCCGGTAGTCCTCTCTCCAATATAATGTAAATAAAGGAATCATAACTTCTTACTATTTCCCATTCCCCCAATCTATATAGGGGTTTTATATCTACTGGATATATGTAATTTCCAACTTCCCCCGGAAGTCTGACATCATCAAGAAAGAGATTGTATCACATAAGAATATTTTATACGCAAATGTAATTGAAAAATACTTCTAGAATCTATTGAAGATTTTTCAGATCCTCTGGTGAATCAATTCCATGACTTTTCATGGTTGTAATAAAGGTTTCTATCTGATATCCATTATCGATCCATCTCAGCTGTTCGAGATTCTCCTCTATCTCATTCTTACTTTGAGGAAGAGTCGATAAAATAGGTAACACGTTTTTCTTGAAGGCATAGATTCCCACGTGGATGAATCTTGGAATGGGAGGATCCGTTAAATTTATGGAGAGATTTCTAGTGAAATATGATGTGCCCATTCTGCCAGTTATTACCTTAACAGAATTTTTAGATAGAAGAATTCTCGGGTCATTCTCTCTTCTCATTAGGGTTCCTATTAGACCATCAGATTTCGAAGAATTGATAACGAATAAATTTATTTCTTTTGGGTCAATAAATGGTTCATCCCCCTGAAGATTAACAACTATATCATATTCAGAGCCAATGGATTTTAGGACTTCTGCGCATCTATCAGTTCCTGAATTACATTCCGAAGTCATAACACATTCTCCGAATTCTCTCACGTGATCAAATATTCTTTGGTCATCGGTGCCCACTATTATTCTATCAAAACATTCAGACATTTTAGCCGCTTCATAAACCATGCTGATCATGGATTTACCCTTGATATCTGCCAGGGGTTTACCTGGAAATCTGGAACTTCCCCATCTGGCTGGAATTACACATAGTGACTTCATTAAAATTATAGATTTGACTAACGAATGTTTTCAGTATCCGGGGATTTTATCTTGAAAATACCCAATCCAAATACGTTTGCAGATGGATTTGCTTCGAGAGTGATTTTTTCCATTTGTCTCTGTGTGTTTCCGCCCGTAACGAAGTCATCGACTAAAAGAATTCTTGATCCTGATGGTATGTCAGACTTTCCGGTCTCTGTTAATCTCATAAATCTATCCACAAGATATCTATATCTTTTATGGAGAGGCCCTCCTTGGAATTTTACTTTCTCGCCGGGAATATTTCTCATTATTTTGTCTATATTAGATTCAAGTTCGATTTTAACTCGGGGCTGTAGATTTTCTATTTTATTCCAATACCATTCAGCATCTCTCCACTTAAGTTTCTCAAATGCTCCAGCAGAAACCTTTGGTAATTTTTTGGCCATACCAAAGCTGTCCTGCTGCCTCTCTATTTCAACGAGAATCTCCTCTATAAATATAGGCAGGATTTTAGACGAACTTAATGGTGAAGCTATAAGATCATATCCAACAAGATCCAATTTGGAATTAATAACACCAGTTCTAATCATTTTTCGTGTTAGATCCTCTCCGAATCTCATATATTTAATATCCTCTAGAGTCTTATCCTCTTCATTAGGATAATCCCATAGCGTAAATGTTTTGGTTCTTTTTCCGAGTTCTTTTATTGTGGGTCTAAGAATATTAAAGGGAGGGTCTAATGGAATCCCATATTCTTCGGCTTCCTCTGATTCTATTATTTTTTTAATATGTTCCAATGAAGAATTATAGAGATCCATAAAATACTGTGGTAGTTCACGATTGTCTACCTCCCTACCCATAGAAACATCAATAAAATATTTGCCCATTTTATTTATTATGCGATTAAGAGCGCTAACAGGAACTCCCATCTTAGCCGCTAGGTCATCAATCCAAAGAGAATATTCCCTTCTCTTCCATCCATCACCAAATATCATATTCATTATCTGGTGATCTGGAAGCCCATATTTTCTATAGATGAGTCTATTTTCATTTTCGGTTGGACTATCATCAGCTCTATGAACCCCCAGGATATAAGCAATTGCAGCGGGTTTTCTCCTGCTAAAATGAGCAGCCTCATTCAGATGTTCTGTAGATTCAAAAAATTGTAGGTATGGCTTGATGTGTATCATACAAGTCTATATATCTTGTTATAGCGGATGAAAAATTCATCTGTGATTTGTAGATTTATTATTGCGGCTATTAAGTAATAGGTACACCTGTATGAATCAGTTTATTTTTCACATGTATATCCAGGATTCTCAGTGACGGTAAAGATAATATTTTCACCATACGAATTATACGTGAAAACACCGGTGGGAATTTGATCGTTATTAGCTCCCACCGCTTGTCCCCAGACCATATTAAATCCGGGCTGGGTTGGAGAGAGATAATAGAATTCATATCCTATCTCATAATTTCCAGTCAAATTATTTAAAAGCACAGGTAAATCACCCATTGAAATGGCAGAGTCCCCACCGAGCGCTAAATATGTATAAAATTTTGTATTACCAAAAGTGTACACGACTGGAATCCAAGACTGAGTTTCTGAATATCCATTAACAGAATCTTCGATATTAATACATCTCGGAATATAGGGTCCGCATTCAAACTGTAGAGATGGATCCTCCGCAATGCCGAAATCACCGTACATGGTATCAAGTGTCCATGGGCCCGTTAGCTCTGGTGCACTTCCTGATATGGTCTCCGTATCAAAAAAGTTAGACGCTATGAATATCCACTGCGATCCGTCCCACTCCACAACTAAGGTATTTGGTCCAAATTGGGTTTCGAATTTTGGTGTTCCTGAATAACTTCCAATATATTCCAACCAATAATAAATGGATATTGTTGCTCCACCAAGATCTATAGCTTCAGAAGTAATATTGAGATTGAATATCATATTTATGCCGCCATTTGTAATGTAATCACAAACTGGGGTTGGACAGCATGAGTGTTCCCACATACATCCATCCCAGACCCACGCTCCTCCAAAATAAGCTTCAATTGAATCCCCTATCTGAGGGTTTTTGGGCCATTGTATTTTTGCCATACTTCTTGATGTTTTATTGTGTTATATATATTTATAGAGAATTATTTAGACATATTTCTTTTCTCCTCTGAATTCATCATACAATCTCTTATCTGTGAAATAGGGAGAAAAGTGTTGTGCCAGTGATCCAGTCCGGATTCGTCGGGATCCCTATTTAATATTTCCCTATAAAGAGAAGTGATCCGTCTTATTCTAATATTGTCTCTATAAAGTTTTCCCTCCCTCCATAAGTTATGATAATATTTTTTGGATGAA
>Ga0172372_10001243_pt1 | contig 39616 bp, 34 predicted proteins | sample LakKiv5m_2_FD_114544 | JGI IMG/M metagenome (GOLD analysis project Ga0172372, IMG submission 114544) | Freshwater microbial communities from Kabuno Bay, South-Kivu, Congo - kab_092012_9.5m | ecosystem: Environmental > Aquatic > Freshwater > Lake | place: Democratic Republic of the Congo...
CCATCTTCAGATTTATGTGTACGCATAGGACCTCCTCTTCTCTCATCATTAACTGCACGTTTTGTTGTGTTAAGCCCACCATCTTCATATTCATAATCACCTGTAAACATACCACCAGACTCTTTTCTTTGCAATTCTTGCATAATCTTAGCTTGGTAATACTTACGTTCTTCTGGTGTCAATTGATTAAGCTTATTATTAGATTGTCTTTGTCCAAAATGTTTGTTTGTTTCTGGATTAATTGCAGTTGAAAAAAATACATTTTCTGTTGGTGTAACATACATATATGAAGTATCAGATGGAGTACCATCATCATAGTCATCTATAAACATTGAAGATGAATTGAAATTTGTATTACTATTTGCAAGATTAAAATTATTAGATGCACGCACTTGTGTTCTGTAAGGATTCTTCTTTGGAGGATCTCCATACATTTCACCACCTTCTTCTTTAGCAAAGTTTTTAGCAAAGTTTGCTTTTTTCACCATAGCAGATGAGTAGTCTTCCTTGTTATTAAGGATGTGAGAAGCTGCTTCTTGTATAGACATACCCATACGCGTAGCTTGAGCTTTGAAAGTTCCTTTTTTACTTGGATCAATATGAATACCACCTGCTTTAAACTCTTGTCCTTCTTCAAATGGATTATGTTCTGATTCAGTATATTCTTCTTCAGGTGATTGCTGTTGCATACCTGGTATAAAAGAACTTAACCCTTGAGCCTGTGCTGAAAGCATTTGTTCTTTAAGCTGCTGCTTCATCTGTTTTTCTTGCAAAAGCTGTGCTTGGGTAGACACAAATCTTTTTAAAACATCTTGATACTTCATTATCTTAGACTATTTAAGTTTTTAGTATTACTAAGTTTCAATATCATTTTGTTATCCTTGCTGATATTTTTTCTTAGTATAATTTTATTTGCATAATGTCTGAATTTTTTATGTTCAGTCATAGGCTTAGTATAATCAACATACTCAGGATTTATTGTTTTTGAGTATCCATTACATTCTGTAATCCACATAGGTATTTTATTACCACTGAACTCACCTCTGTCATCTGTAATATCCCAAAATTGATTAAATCTAAATTTGTTTTCTTCCTTTGAATATAAGATATTAATTCCAACTGGGTCTACTGTTGGTACTTGAATTATGTCCAAAGGATTATTTTTAGCTTTAACTTTTAGTTTAAGTAATCCTGATATTTGCTCTGAGTTATAGATAATTGCTCTGTCAAACCCTTCATCTAAAACATGATGGAAATCATTACCATCATTGTAATATTTATACACATCCATGTAAAACTCAATGTTTCTTATGGTTGTAATTTGATTAGGTGTGCTTACAGGTAACTCTACTTCCCATGGATAAGTTTGTCCATAAAAGTTACAAAAACTATCCCATCTTTCATTATGTTTCCAAAACTCATTTTCTTTAATTGTATAGAAATGATTTCTTGCTGGTAATACTAATGAAGGCATCCATGAATGGAAACTTATCCAAACCTTAGCTTTAGGGTCATAACTTACTGTCCATCCACATTCTTGAAAACATCTTGGATCATCAAATGCACAAGGACATTTTGCTGGAGGAGGTAATACTTTGATTGTAACTGTACACTCTGTTTCACTATTAGCTCCTGAAGCTTTTAGGGTAAATGTTGTGTCAGCTGTAGGATAAACATCAATAGTACCATTTACAGGAACATTACCAACATCAAGACCTTTTGATGCTATGATCGCAGCACTTACTGCATCTGTTGTTGTCCAGTTTAGTGTCACTTTGCTTCCTTGTTTAACTTCTAATAAACTTGCACCTAAGTTACAAGTAACAGGACAAGGTATTTTTTTAATTTCATCAGCAATAATATTACCAATAACACCACTTGCAGATTCATTTGTTTTACCACCACTTATATTTGCATAAATATCATGATATACTTTTACTTGTGCTGCAACAGGTACACTTGTTACAGCATCACCAGTAGCTATAGGATAGATTTTTACACCTTTTGATTTTGCTAATGTTGCTAGTCTAGTTACTTCTGTAAGATCAGCTGCAGTTAGTTGATCATCACCGCCACTTGGAACAGCATCAGTAATCATTATAATCATTTTGATTGCATTACTTCTGAATACACCAAGTTGACCAACTAATACTGAATTAATACCAACATCTGTTGGTTCTGGTATACCACAACCTCCACTTACTTGCAAAGCATTTAACTTTGGAGTAAATTCATCCAAGTTATTTTGAGAAAATAAAACTTGATTTATGTTTTGTGCAGGACCATTACAATTTTCATTAACACTAATTAAACCAAATCTGTAATCATTGTTAGATTTTAATGCAGCTTCTGTTGCAATTGCTGATATGCTAGTTTTTAAATTGCTTAAAGGAGCACTCATACTACCAGTGATATCCAAAACAAATGCAATATCAATAGGAGCTACACATCCTTCATCAGTTCCTGATGATGTACTTGTTGTTGTAGTTGTATCAGGTGCAGGAGGAGTGGCCATGTATGCAGATGCTGCAGGAGCAGTGTTACTTGATTCAACATTTTCTTGAGCTTCAGCTTCTTCATCACAATAGTAATATGGTACACCTGAAGGATCATCAAAATGCAAATTAGTTTTCAATGGTACTAAATCTCTTTTTGTAAAGTATACCATTTCATAAGTAGGATCATATATAGCCTGAACACCAATTCCTTTTACAGGATTGTCATACAATGGATAATCAGGATACATTTCCAAAAACTTAGATGGCAAATGTTTTGCAAACCAATACTTCATTCCTAATTTGGATATTTCATCCATGTTAGAACCTGTACTTTGAAATATCTTACCAGCTTTCTGAGAAACAAAAAATAAACCATATGGAGTATTTATTGCAGCTCTTGATGATATAGAATGACAATATCCAACTGTGTCTTCTGCATTAGTCAAACTTTTATAGTTGTTAGTAAACAAACCACCATCACCAATAGTAATTTTTACACCACCTTCTGTTTTAAGTTCATCAACCCCAGTAAAATAAATTGGTTCATCATTTTCAAAAAGAATCATTGAACCTGATGCATTTAAAGATTTCATAGCATTTACCACACCTCTAAAATCTTTGTAGTTTAATGGTAAATAATTTCTCCAGTTGTCGCGTCTTAAACCATCTTGTTGTTGTAAAGAATAAACAACTCTTTTAGGGTAATACTCAAAACAAGTAGAGTAAAGTTTAGGGTCATAATCTTTTGGTAAAACTTTACCCCAACTAGAAACATTTGTGAATAATCTTGAAACACTTAATGATAAATCATATTTGTAGAATGTTGGTTTTGTGATGATGTCTGACCTAAACATTACATTAATATCATTAAAAGAAAAACCATAAGGATCATAAAACTTTTGTGTTACATCTTCACCATAATCTCTAAAAGCCATATTAAGTTCAGACTCAGTATAAAAATCACGCACACCATTATATGATAAATAAAACCATGCATTTTTCTTAACAAGTTTACCAGACTTCCAAGATGAACCTTGGTCAAATCTGTAAAAATCAGATGGTGTATCAGCTTGTAATCTAGGTATTAATTTACCAGGTTTGTTGACAAATTTTATTTTAAAATCTTGGGCTTCAAAATTGTAAAAAGCAGCAAAATATCTAGGTACTGGTCCATTGACAACAGCTCTATAATCAAATACAGTGCCATCAGGTTCACCCATTAACCATGTATTAAAAAATAAATATGGATTTTTTTCAGTATATCTGTTAATATAAATATCACCACCAAAAATAGGTTTAGTATTATTATTAAAACCAACAAGTGGTTTGGTTTTATAAACACAAGAGTTTACTGGTATTTGTACAATGTTATCTAATTGTCCATATTGATTTTGAAAATCAACTTTTATAGCACCATAATATTGTACTATTTTACTTATTACTGTTACATGTGGATTTTGATGAATAGTATCTTTTCCAGATTTATAAATATCTTGTAAACTTTTTTTAGAATCATCAATATTTACAGGATTAGGAATATCTTTTGCAACTTCTAAGCAAATGTATTTACTTCTGTGAACATTATTTATTCTATATGTATTATCAAAATCTTGCACATGCATTCCTACATACTTAGCTTTATTTGGTTTTACAGCTCTTCTGTAACATTTCTGGTACGTAGTAGGAATGGATGAATTTGTTACATTATTAAAATCATTAAAATAACCATGACTATTAAATTGTAATACATAGTCTCTTTGATTATTAACATTTTTAATAATAGTAAATATGGCATTTAAAGCTTTTGGAAAATAATAAGAAGCACTTATACTAATATTTACTAAACCTTCTACTAATGCAAAATTTATAGACTGACCACCAGATGATACAGCAGCCAGTACATTAGAACCAATTAAATCACTAATCCATGTACCAGAACCTGCATCTTTTGCAGCACTTGCAGTAACTGAAGCACTTGCAACACCGATACCTGCTTCAATATTATTACCACCTGTAATAGTTGTTTTACCTATTGCATCTACAATTACAAGTCCAACACTAATTGGTATACTCAACCATAATGCAGCATCTGTTAAAAATTGAAATCTAGGATGTTTATGTGGTAATAAAAATTTACCAATACTAGAACCTATTTCTTCAGTATATATTTTAACATAATTTCCTCCTAACGAAGGTCTTACAAAATTACCTTCTACTGAATGAAATGCAAATATATTTTTTAAGATATCTTGTGCTAAAATTTTTGGTGTATCTTCAGTTTTATAACTTGCTACAGTTTCTCCTGTTCCTGAAAATTCAACTGAACCACTTTCAGCTTTTCCATTCTCATCATCATCTGAACCTCCAGTTGCACCAGCTGCAGAATTTAAACCATTATTACCATTTTCAGAACCTGTTAAATCTAAAATTGAAAACTGATTTGTCAAAAATGGATCATCACCTAAATCATTGTAAGGATAATTTTGCATTAATCCTGCTTTTGCATTTTCACCAAGAATTTTAAATTTCATCATGTTTGTAAACAAACCTTTGGCAACAATACTTCTGTTTCCTTCGCGTGAACCTCTTAAAATTTCATAACCAACAATGTCTAATATAGGATTACCAAAATCATCTACAGGATGTTGAATATTATAAAATTCAACTCCTAGTATGTTTATTGTATCAACATTTCCACCTTTACCATGTATGTGAATAGTTTCATTAGATGGCATTTTATGATGACGTATAGGTTGATTACACAATGTACCCCATACAGCAGGTTTTACTGGATATCTTTCTGTAGATTCCCAATAAGCCATATCACCTCTAAACTTAATTATACCACCATCATCAGTAGTACCTGTTGCATTTTGTTTTGTTGCAGTGTCGTATACTTGCCAAGCTTTTGTTTCAGTTGGACTTACAACATCATCTCCTGTAACAGCTGTCAAATCTGAAGGCTTAGATGGTCTTCCAGGAATATGATATGATGCAGTTCTATTACCAGTATTGTAAATCCATCTGATAAAAAATGAATATACTTCATCTCTGTAATATCCTGTTTTGTTTCCACCATTCCAATAATAGTTTGAGTCATATTCAACAGAAACCCATTTTGCAGTAATCTTATTGGCTAATGGTTGATAATTAATATATGGTTGAGTAGTAACTGATGTTCTTATCAAATAATCATTGATAACAAACATCTTTTTACTTTTTTCATATATAACATTTCTTAATGGTAAATATTTATTAGGCACTGTTTCTAGTGCACCTGCTATAATATCAATTGTAACCTTAGTTTGAGATGTTGAATAATTACCAATCTTTTTTGCAATAGCTTGTTGTGTAATTACAGAAAGTATAACTAATTCATATTCATCGTATTCTGGATCCAAATTAGTAATTTCAAATTCTAAACCACCACCTATACCAGTATCCTGCCATAAAGATTGAACTACACTTGGCATTGAATAATCAGTCAATCTTATTCCATTCTCGCTGTAAGCTATGAAAGCCATATAACTACCATTATTTAACTGACCTGAACCTTTTGCTTTACTAAGTGTAAGACATGGTTGTTCAACTAATGGGTGTAATCTTATAGCATCACAGTCTAATTGATCTGTGCACGTTTCACCATCACAAGGATTGTCACTTTTAGGAGTACAGATATATGGTACTTTGTCTATATTCATTGTTCTGTCAGGATTTAAATCATCCTGCCAATACGCTGATCTAGTACAATCATAATTTATTTTTACATGCGCAGTAATCAAATTTGTTTGCTTAAAATTCAAACATCTTGCACTTACTATTTTTGTGTATTTACATTTTGTTTCATCAAATATTCCTATTTCTGAATCAATGTCATTTGTAGAAAAAATAAGCCATTCTGTTGTAGTAATATTTGCAAAACCAATTATTGCATAAGGAGCACTTGTACAAAATTTATTGGAAGGTTCATTACCAATAGAACCTACTTCTCCATCATGTGAATTGTTTACTGCATTTACAGCATTTATCCATAAACCTTCTGTTATGTAAATGTCAGTGTTATCTTTAAACATTCCTTTTGGAAAGGAATTTGTTTTAGCACCAGAGGTGTTTTGTGTATTAGTTCCTGCCATAATGTTTAATATTAACTGTAGTATGGATGATATGGCATTTTATGTTTGAACATATCATAATACTTAGAATACTGAGCTTTTCTATTTGTTTCCCAAAGTTGTTTTAGTTCACCAAAATCAGGTGTATTAATAAAGCCTAATGCTCTATTTCTAGCTTCTCTTAACTTGGCTGTCATGTATTGCATCAACTGAATAGTATTTTCACCTGCTTGCGCAAGATTTTCATATATTCTTTCCTTCAATGCATATTCATAATACTCATCAGCATAAGGATGACTTAAAACAAGTAAGTTTCCTTCATCATCCTCCATAAGACTTTCATACTGAATAAGTACTTCACCATCTTTGAAATTAGTTTCTAAGAAACCATTTTTTAAATGTACAGTATAATAATCTTTTGAATTTATTTCTACACAATCAGCAGATACTGATTTGCTTCTCTTTACATTCAGTCTGTATAATTGTTTAAATTTTCTCACCCTTCCATTACAATTGTTAACAGCTATTGGACAACCATTTTCAGAAGTAAGGCTTGTAATATTACATTGTTCTTGGACCACACATGGATTAGGTGGAATTACAACACCTACATCAGGACATGTAGAATCACAACTTCCTTTAGAACCCATTACTGTAATTTTAACATCAGAGTAAGAACTAGTAGCATCCAATTGAATTGTGTCTTCATCTACAATGATTACACCTAAAAGAATCATATCATTGTTAGCATCCAAAGCTTGAACAAGTACATGATTTGTTTTAAGATTGTGTACTACTGTATTTAAACCTGTAGATAATGACATTGTTGTGTCATATTGCTCTACCATTTTTCTATAGATTTCAAATTCAGCTTTATAGACACCATCTGCAACACCTTGATTATAAGTTTTATATGACCATAGTGGAGGATTATTCATTTCTATTAAACCAAGACATAACAATGCATGATTCAACACATAAAAGTCAGATGGAAGTTTGGCTCTGTAATTAGAAACTTCTAACATTTTTGTGCGATTAGGATTAATTCTCAAACCTAAATCATAATTTACACGTTGTGCAACTTTGATTAATGACTGGTTATCAATCATTCCTTCCAAGTCATATGTTCTCAAATCAATCTTAACACTGTCAAGAAGTTCATCAAATGTTTTATATTGTAATTCTGTTTTCATTTTCTTAAGACATTAAACTTGATGCATTTTGACCAGGGTCAGATGGTATTTGAATCATCACACCTAAATCACGTATAACTAATTGTTCTATTTCTGAGAACAGAAACTCTGGTACATTAATTTTTTGATCTTGTATAAACATGCAATCATCTTCTGGATCACAGTTAAATTTTGAAATATCTTCTTCAAACACACCTTCAACTTTAACAGCATCCCAAGATATGTTTGGAAAATACAAGTATCCATTTAAAAACCAATAGTATTTTTTATTGTTGTATTTAAAAGTAGATTGTTTAGATATTTGCTTGAATGTCATTGGAAAACTAGGTATCACCTGTTGTGACAAATCTATTGAAGAAACAGATCTTAATAGTGGACCATAATATCCTTCAATCATTCTAGGCAATTTATCTCTGGTTCTTTTAAATTTACATCCAGAAAAAACACCTTGACACTCTGCCTCTGCAGAATCAACATCAATTAGCTCAACAAAATTTATTGTTTGAAACACACTATTGTACTTCATTATGCGATTAAGATTATCTTGTCTATGCATAAAGAACCTTGCATGTTTCATAATCATAGAATACAAAAATCTGTTAGTAAGATGAGCATCTTGTTTAACAGACTTTACTTGATTTCGTACTCTTGATATTACTTCTCCTATTGTCATACTTTAAAATTCAAATTCATTATAAGTTTTTAAACCTTCCATATCTTGTTCAGTTCTTTCTATGTTATATAGTTTTTTTCTAAACAGACTGCTAATTTTTATATGTGGATCTACTTGAACATACATCTTCCACTTTTTTGGATACTCTCTTGCTACTTCTCTTTTAAATGCTCTAGAAGCTTCAAAAGACCATAAATCATTGTTCTTAAATTTTCTATACCTACTTGCAAAAGTTGTAAAGAATATTTTAGCCAAATGATTATCACTCTCCCAATTTCTATGTTGAACAACATGTTTGAGAGTTTTTGTTTTTAAATAATCTACATTTTTATTTACTGCTCTTTGACAAGTGCCAATAAACAAATGCCCAATTTGAGATGGTAATTCTACTCCATCTCTTTTTTGTACTACCAAGTTTGCTACTTCTAAATTAAACTCTTTTATAATATTTTTAATATCAGTCAGTGGCATAGACTTGCAAGCAAAAACTTCTTTTTGAATGTTCTTTGCCATTTCATCTGTAACAGTTTGTACTGATTCTTTTCTGAATCTAGGACTATGCACATCTGGAGAATATTTTAGAGTATTTTTCATAGACTTCCTTACAATAAAAATATAGACAAAAATATTGATATGAACAAATATAGCAATAAAAACAGAACCCTCACAGTGATGCAAGGGTTCATGTTTCTGAGAAAATTAATATAATATATTATGAACGTCTTTCATAATTAAATGTTACTAACAATCCTTTTGGTGGTGAACCTGCTTGAGTAACATATATCTCATATTTAACACCTTTTGTAAATGTTCTTTGAGTGTTATTTAATACATTTTGTACAGATGAGTTTAATGAACTTGTTTGTGCATTGTCTATTGTTAAGCCAGTTGTAAAGATTGTTGTTCCACCTCTTTTAATATCAATTGCAAATGCAGTACCAATTGATTGAGCTACATCTAAATCTGCAAAAACATCAGTAATATAACCATCACAAGGTGCAATCCAAAATGCTTTTTTATTTACAGTATCAGAAGTAATTGTTGTACTCATGTCAGAACACATAACTTGAGCAGTTTGAATTGGGTAAGCCCAGTTTGCTTTACCATCAGTTGTAACTGATTTTAAAACTTTATTTAATGCTTGAGAACCATCTTGCAACCATGCTGAATATTTTGCTGTTGTTGTACCTTGAGCATATGCATGTATACCGATTGATAGTCCAGGAGAAATGTTGTGAAATGATTGCACTTTAAGACCATATGCACTTGATGTCGCTAAATTTCCACTACCTATAAAATTACCACCAATATTTTCAGCAGAACTACTTTCTGCAAAAGCATACACACCACAATTTGAAGAACCATTTGAACCTTCTGCAGATGCATATACACCAGCAGCAATGTTAGGTCCAACATTAAGAGTTGTTCCAGATGCATCATATGTACTTTTTGCTCTAATACCATAAGGTGCTACTGTAGGTGCAGCATAAGCATCTAACATAGCCCATGCTGTTTGTATTGTACCTAAACCAATTGTAGCACCATTATCATAAATTGCAGAATCAGCTAAAGTAGTCGCAGCTGTCCATCTTGTAGCTCTACCATTTGTTCCAGTACCAGTGATAGTACCACTACTACCTGAAGGTGTAGCCCATGCCAACTGAGCAGGACTTCCTCCTTGAGATGTTAAAACTTGTCCAGCAGTACCTCCAGTTGTAGGAAATATAAAGTTTTTAAATGATACTTGACCATCACCATTGATTTTCAAAACTAAGTCATTAGGAAAACCAGAAGGTTGAGCAGCATAGTTATTTGTAGCAGCAAGGTATAGTTTAAATTCAGCTAATGCATCTCTTCTATAAACACCTACTGATTCTTCAAGTATTGTATAATTTGCAGCTGCAGACACTTCCATAATACCTACAGTTGTTCCAACCACATTTCCTACACTAACATTATCTGCTGTTCCTGTAAACAAAATTGCACCTAATTTATCATTTGTAACTACAGGATCAGGAAGTGCTATGCTTCCTCTAGATTTTCTAAATGATATAACACCTTTTCTTGTTAAATCATCAGACCAGTTTGCAAGTCTTAACGCTGAATCTTGTGTTAAACCTTCAGTTTCAACATTTAAGTAAGATACTCCTAATTGTACTTTATTAGGTGTACCATCATCAATTCTAAAACCAACTTCTGTACCAGGTACATCAATAAATTTAAATCTTGGAGAAGAAGTAATTGTGTTTGTTGAAGTAAACAAAGGTAATTCACCTGTTGTACCTGTTATAGCTGAAGTTTGTGTACCCCAAGTTAAAACACCAGCACCATCAGTGATTAATGTTTGTCCTACAATACCATCTACTTTTGGTAATTTATAAGTACCAGATGTATTTCCAATTTTTACATATCCATCTTCTGTTAACTCTAATACATCTTGTGTAGAATTTGAAGTGTTAGATACTGTTTTGAATATAAGATTTTTACCTTTAACAGATGACGTGTGGTTTACAGTAGCAAAAGAAGATATTAAAGCATGAGAACCAATCTTAATATCAGCTAGTAAATTATTCACTAAAAGATCTCCTGTTGCATTTTGTCTATTAAAACTAAGTGAAGGAGTTTGACCTTTAGTAGATGTTATATCAACTATTGGTGCAACTGTAGATGTACCTGTAGATAGTACTTGTAATGTAGATGTTGCTGGAGTAAATTTAACTCTAGAACCTCCACCAAGTCCAAAATCAGTATTTCCAGTAGATGTGTCAAAAGAAAATGCAGTAGTTCCAATTTTTAAAATAGAAGGTGCTGTAGAATCTACAAGTACAGGACTATTAGCTAATGTATTTCCTGCACCCCATATTGGCAAATAGTATTGTGTTCCAGAACCAGAAATTACACCTGGCACATCAGCAGCAGTTAATGAAGCCCAATTTGCATCTCCATCTGTAGTAATACATTTTAAGAATTTACCTACACCTTTTGAAGGATCATTCAATTGGATTGCATAATTTGTACCAGTACCAGAAGCTTCTGCTTTTACACCAATATTTTTAACTGTACCATTTGTTGCCTTTGCATAAACACCAATATTTGTTTCTCCACCATTTGCAAGACCATGCACACCAGTAGAAGTTCCAGTAGTTGAACCACCTTCACCAAGAACACCATATCCATTGTTTACACCATTTTTACCATAAATAGTATTAGTATCTACATTTGATATTACATAGAATCTAGTACTTGATGGTGCACTAGCATTAATTGAAACAGCATTACCATTATCAATAATTTGCGAGTTACCTAATGTTGTACCATTTGGTGTAAACTTAACAACAAAGTTATTACTTCCACCAGAAGCTGAAACAGTACCAGTTACATCAGCAGCTGTAATACTTGTCCATCTAGCTTTACCATCACCTACATCTTTAAGGAATTTACCACCTATTGCAGTTTCACTACCATCCTTTAATTGAATAGCATAATTGTTTAAACCATTAAGTGCTTCACCTTTTAAACCAATATTGTTACCAGTTGATGATATAATAGCAGCACCATGCACACCTATATTTTCATTAGTTGCATTTAATGCTACACCTTTCAAACCTGTATTTACAGCATTACCAGTACCATTTGTTGTAAAGATACCTGCAGTACCTCCTACTTTAGTACATATAGCTTCTAGAGCAGAGTTTTTAGTATCAGGTGCGCTGATATACAACATTGTTGTTGCAACAGGTGGCGTACCAATAGATACTTCTGAATTGTTGTCATATAAAACTCCTGTACCAATTGTAGTGTTATTTAACCATCTTGCGACAGCATTAGTGCTACCAGAACCAGCAATTACTCCACCAGAAATATCTGCTGCTGTGATAAATGCCCAGTTAGCTTCACCATCATTAGTAATAGACTTTAAGAATTTACCAGCTGCTTGCGTACCATCTTTCGCAACAATTGCATATTTCTGTGGAGCTGTAATGTCAGCCTCAGCAAGTAAACCATAGGATTTTAATGTTCCTGCACCACCAAGTGCTTTAACACCAATGTTTAATGATGAAGATCCTTCACCTTTAAAATTACCACCAATATTAGTACCAGCATTAGCTCCAGTTGCAGAACCATCAACACCAATTGCAGGAGAAGCACCAGTACCAGTTTTTGTAGTAGAACCACTTATTGCTACTCTGCTAACTGTACTACCAAACACACTTAATCTTGTATCTGCAACAGGAGTTCCATTTACAGCCAATGCTGCACCAGAATCAGTTATCTGACTATTTCCAAGTTGCGATGTTGTGTTCCATTTTGGCAAAGTGTTTGGAGTACCAGTACCAGATAACGCAGATGCACCAGTAGCTGTTAATGCAGCAATCTGTGACTGCATTGTAGTAATAGTAGTATTAATAGATGCTATACTTGCAGTATTAGTAGTACAACATGTTTGCAATGCAGATAAATCTAAAGCTCCTTGACCACCTACACTTATGTATGTTGCAAAATTTGCAAAAGATATTTTTCTTTGAGTACAACCAGTTGCATATACAGTTGTATATGATGTACTATTTAATGGTAAACATGTAGCAGCAGTTGTAGTAGACCCCCAAGTTGTATCATTTGTAATATTTGCAAGTGATGCACCAACATTGTTTTTTGTATCTTTTAAATCAGATGTTAACCAAACTAAATTATTGATTACTACACCATTGTATACATAACCAAAGTTATCTGTATATGCATTTGAAATAATCTCTCCATGAGTTTCATTACAATTAGCAGTTCTCACAAGTCTAACTCTTAAACCTGAAGTTTTTGGTTGAATTTTATTTCTTGCAACTAAGTCATCATTGCTTAATAATGAAAAAGAATATGCAGTAGTTGCAGTTGAGTTTGTAGCTGTAAAAGCCCAGTATTTAGCAACTTGTCCATTGTTAGTAGAAAACAATCCATTTCCTTCTCTATATACAGATGATATAGCATTAAAATAACTTGAATTTGTACCACCACTGTTAGGTGTACTCCAACAACCAGTAGATTTTAATGAACCACCTGCAACATTGTTCCATGCTGCGTCAGTTAAATTAGCTGCAGCATCTAATGCCTGAATTGTAACATTCCAATCAGCTTCTGAAGGAATGCGCCATTGGTCAGGGTTTACTGCAGGATTAATATTAACTAATCCATTTGCACCTCTACCATTACCTTCAGTACCACCATTTAAAGCATACCAGTTATACAATCTGCCATCATAAGGACATGTTGCAGTTTCTTCTGCACATAATATGATAAATTCAGTATTAGCAATTGTAGTTTGCTCAGGTACAGTACAGCAAGCATCTGTACAAGTAAGAGTAACAAGATCTTTAATAATACTTGTTAAAGATTCTCCATTAGATACAATTACCTGACCATTGCAAGCTATAGGAGTACCTTGATATCTCACACAATCAGTTCTAACTATATCAGTACAAACTTCTCCTATACATGCTGGAGGAGCTGTTACAGGAGCTTGTGGAGTAGGTCCACATGTAGGGCAATTATTAGTACTCATAATATATTATATTAATTTTTAATTTTTTTTTACTAAGGACATACAGGAACATTAATACCTAATGATTGTAATGCTTCTATAATTTTATCTTTATAATATGATGCAGTTCCACCTGCTGTAGTATCTAAATCATACAAAAATATATTATTAGCAGCTTGATCTGCCAAAGTGTATTGAGATGAATAAATACCACCAGTATCAACAAAAGTTTTTTCATTTAATTCTCTAAAAGCTCCAAATATACCTGTATTGCCAGTTGCTACTCTAAATTGATAACCTTTTATAACATAACCATTATTTGCAGCTTGTACTAAATTAGCTTTTGCATTAGTTATATGCCTATCATATCTAGTACTTCTTTCTGTTGTACTAATTGGCATAACAGTAGTATGATAACCATTATTTAATGTACTATATTCTGCTTCATCTGCAAATGTCAAATTAATTACTAGTTTAACATTTGTATCAACATTTCTACTGTAATTTCTTTTTTCAGATATACAAGTTATAAAAGCTTCATAGTATTCTGAACCAACATCGCCCATAGTTAATACTCTAACTTTTTTATCATAAAGTGCGGAATCATTATTATAAATAGGTAATAAACAGTTTTTTAATATTGTAGACTGCATTGTTTGCAAAGGTGCAAGAGTGCTATCCATTGAACCTGAATCATCAAACCATATATTTATTTCAGTGTTTTCATCAATTTCTATAATCGCATTACAGTCAGCAATTGTAATACAAGAAGGAGCACCATTACAAAAACTTACAGGAGAACCATTAGGACATGTTGGAACATATGGTAAACCTGTTGCTGGATTAATATCATTTACTTTTGGTACTTCTTTAAATCTCATATCTCTTGTAGAAAAAATAATATTTGGATCAAGTAGTGCACTTGTATCTCCTGTATGAGAAGTTGGTGATATTGTTGTAGTACCTGGTGCATATACAAAAAGCTCTTTAAATTTTTCAACTGGATTTATAGATGCAGAATTTGTTTTGTTAAAGTCATATATTTCTAATCCAATTGAGCCAACTTGTGCTGCATTTACACCTTTTAATTTAAGAATATGTGTACCTGCTGGTAGTTTTATTGGTAAAACAAACCAACGTGCCCAACCAGTTGAAAAAGCTTGTTCAATAAGTTTTACAAATGGACCTGTTTCATTTAGTTGAACATCAACACTACATTGATTATCAGCAGAAAACCCTATATGATAAACTTTTGTTGCAGATAATGTTAAACAAAAAGTAAATGAAAATTGTGAATATTCTTCATTAATATCAGCATTACTACCTTGAGTTGTATAAATAGTATTAACATTTGCAACAAATGACCATTTTGTAGTTGCTTGTTTTGGATTTAAGTTAAATGGTGAAGTTATATTTGCAGATACTGGAGAAATACAATTATATTTTTTCCATACACCAGCATCATTATATAATACAATTGTGTTTACTGTATAAGCTTTTTTCTTATTCCAAACATCATATTTATATTCCATTAATCCAACAGCACATAATCTATAAAACCAAAGATTGCTTTTAAATACAGAAGAACCTAATATATTAGGTTTGACTGCAACAATTGTTCCTGATTGTGTTCTTATATTACCATCAGGACTTGGACTTTCTAAATAGTTACCTGATGTAACATCTAGTTCATCAAATAACGCTAAACCATCTTTACCATAAGTACCTTGCAAATCAGAACCTGGTGACATAACACGCATTGTTCCATCATATTCAGGAACAGAATATTTAATACAATTGGTTTTAGTAGCTGGATTTAAGACATATCCATCAGGACATTTTTTACAAGGTTCAAAACATTCAATAGGACACCAACTATCACCATCCCAGTAACTTGTAGGACAATTTCTTGGGTCTAACTTGACCCAACCAGCAGGTGTTAAGATTTGAGCTTCACAATCACAAGGTGATATCCACTCAGAACCATTGAATATTTTATAATTATCTATTGCCATAATTAATTGTAAAAATAAAAATTATGCTGGGTTGTTGCATGGTTTAATCCAAACATCACCAGCTTTTATTTGATTACTTCCAGTTATACCATTTACACCAAAACCATCAACAGTACCATACTTAGTATTAAAAGCATTAATATCTGGTTGTGCTTCTTGAGCAAAAACAGCAATTCCTCTGCCTATTTTACCAGAAGCACCTGCTTGTCCTGTTTGACCTGTTTCACCTCTTTTACCAGCTTCACCATTTGTACCAGGAGAACCAACAGGTCCAGCAGGTCCAGGTGTACCATTACATCCATTACAAATAACATTCTCACCAATTAGACTTCCATCCGCACCACTTGTAACTTTTATAGAAACTCCTCCACATGGACATAATGCACTGCCTACAGCTAAAGACTTTACATCTATTAAATCACCATTGTCTCCTTTTGGTCCAGACAATCCATCTTTTCCTGGAGGGCCAGGTTGTTTTTCAATATCACAAATTTTATCTATAACTGCTTGGAATAATTTAATAAATGTATCAGGAGGACAACTTAAATCTCCAAAACATGATATATCATACTTTGAAGGATCTAATGTTTCTAAAACTTTACAATGATCTATTGCTAGCTTATAGAGAACATCAGTTACTGTATCACCCTTGCATAGTTTTAAGCAAGCTATGTTTGGTCCATCCCATACAACTGATGATGATGGTGATTTTATTCCTGTATATTTTTTATTAGTCATAATTTTAAAATTTAAACACAAGATGTTGTAGGCATATTAATTACAGTAGAATTGAAAGAAGCAGGTTCAATTCCAACTGTTATAAGTTTAGTACCAAGAGAAGTTGGTTTAGGAAACACACCTTCTAGCTCACCCCCTATTCCTTCATAAGCACCTAAATAACAAAAACCACATTGATTATATGCTCTACAATTTCTAGCAGCATCATGTCCTCTTACCTTATAAACTTTTACATAATTTGAATAAGATTGTCCTACAGGTATAATTAAATTTACAATATAATCTTGATAGTCACTTGGACTATCAGGAATACTAGAAACATTAGTGCGCCAGTATGCTCTTTTTACAGCAATTTTACAAACAATTGGTTTAGCAGTTGTATTTGTTGTGGTAAAATTAGAATTGTCTAACAACCCAACTCTAAATTGAAAAAATTTAGAAATATCATCTGTAGGATGAAAGTCATTATCTCCTCCCATTGAATTAAAAGGTATATATTTATTAGTCATATAACTACTAAGATTAGATGAATCACATGTAGAAGTTGAATAGACTGTATAAACTCCATTTGGCATATGATCATAAGCTGAATTCATAATTGCAAAATTTATTTTAGGACTAGTAGCAGGTTCACATTGACATGTTTGAGAACCACCGCTTCCTGAAAATGGGGTTGATTGTTTTTCTGTATTACCAGTATCTATCGCATCAGAATAAATATCTATACCACTTCCAGCAAAATCTAATTTTATTTTTAAACCTGACACTGTTTCACCACCAGATGTTGCTGTAGGTGCAGCTAACAATACAGCAGCAGCTGAATCTCCACAAGTATAAGAAGCTACTACTTCAATTTTATAAGTAGCAGTTGTATCTGTAAGATATGGTGCTAAATTATAACTTGTTGTATCAACTGAGTTATTTTGATGCACTTGAACATTAGTAGTATTATTTTTAACAGTTACTTTATAACCTAAAGGTTGTGAATATGTAGATGGTGCAGGACTAGACCATGATAAATTTTTTGCAGAATCAAGTATTATAGATGGTGCAGCTGGATAACATCCACTACCACCTGATGATGCTGAATTAGTAGTCAACTCATTTAATTTACAAACAACTTTCCATAAATTAGAAACTGAATCACGTGCTGAAACTGGATCTGCTATCCATCCTGGTAAAGAACTATATTTATCTTGACTGCCTGGTATCAATGTAGTGTTTGTAATACATTGACTATCTAACAAGCTAGTCCATTGTTCTGATGTTCCAATAGTAGTTATGTAACTACACAATGCAGTTTCTAAATTTTGAAATGCAGTACTAAGTGGGATTACTTGACCAGGTGTTGACGCACTTAAACATTTGGTTGTAATTGTTGACGCACTAGGATTGCCACTTGCAGAACCACCTCCACCAGTCAATGTAGCATTCAAAGTATTAATTTGAGTTGTCAAGTTTGTGACAACAGACTGTAAACTTTTTACGTCTACAATAATTTTACACATTGAATCTGCTAAATACTTTGCATACAAATCTAATCTTAGACTTGTAATAGTATCACCTTCAGAATTTTTATAATGTAGACATACTGGTAAATTTACTATTGGTAGACTTGTTGCAGCAGTCCCTCCATCAGGAAAGTCTAATCCACAATGCTTATTTATCATAAGCTGTAATGTTTCTAACAATGTATCAGGAGCACATTCTCCATCTGCAATTAAACATTTAAAATCTAATTTAGTAACATCTAATACATTCTCAGAAATATCACACAATATAAGAGCTAAATCATATACAACTTTTTGTATAGAATCACCAGTGCATAAATCAAGACATGGTATGTTAGGACCAGTCCATGCAATCAGTTCTGCTGACGTTTTTAATCCAGACTCTGATGGATCATTGCAAAATTCTTCATTTCCTTCTAATGGTCTCATTTTATAATGTTTTTATTTTTTCCTCAATAGCTTCTAGAGGACAACACGTACTTGCATCTTCTAAATTGCAGGCTTTTCTTTCTAGAGCTCTTTTGTATATAGTTTGTAGTTCTAAAGCCATTTCAGAGTCTACAGTATTTATACAAGATTCTATACCAAATCTATCAGCATTAAATTTCTGATAAGTTGATTCAGCTACTAAGTCTGCAATATGAAAATTAGGATTCATGTTTTATTTATTTTGAATTTTGTTGTAACTGTTGAGCTTGTTCACGTAGCCTATCTTCATAGTGTGCTACACAGTTTGAACAAACTTCTACTCCATTGCTTGCTGTTCTTTTTTGGCAACCACATGTAATTTGGTGGCCACAATTGGTACAATTCATATTCTTCTGTTTTTAAGTTATTATCTACATGTTAAACAACATCCACTTACATACTTATCTAAAAGTTTGCTAGCGTATGAAATCATTTGTATTCCCTGATTTGGTGCATGGCAATGCTCTACTTTTGCTTTTGCACCATCAATAAGAGATTTGATATATCTTAAATCTTCTAAGTTTTGTTTTACCTCAGATGTAGGTTCACATTCTTGAAGATGTATTTTACAAAGTTCAGCGTAGTATCTATTTAAAACTTGAGTTGTTCTTAAATGATAATAAGTAACATATGCATAATTATTTGGAGAAACACTATATTTAATTGTGTAAACTCCATCAGGTAATGCAGCACCTGCAGATGCTCCTGCTTGAAGATCACTTGCTCCTAGAAGCATGTTAAAACCAGGTTGTAATCCATCAGCTTCTTCAATATACACTGGTTGAACCATTCCTGGAAGAGTTATATCCAATCTTTGACAATCTACTGGTAGCAAAGTTTGGTCAGCATACAATGAAACATCAGTAATTTTTAGTGTTGTTTCACAAGCTGTTTCAGGTATATCTAATTGAAGTATGTGTTTTAATGCCATTAGTTTTAATATTTAAAGTACCTATCAATAAAAAATAGGAATTTTTTTTAAAGATACAAAATAAAAAAGAAAAAGAAGAGTGGTTAGCTCTTCTTTCCTTTTTATCAATCTTGTGAGAGATTACTTAATAACTCTTAGTGCAACTCCTGTGTTTGCAGACGCTAAGAATGTATTCCACCAAGCTTCAAAGTTAACTGCAGTAGCAGCAGATCTTGAACTTGTGACAATTTTAACCAAGTATTGATCATTGTCTAATGTACCATCAGAGTTACTCTTACGTGGAACGCTGTGTAAAATGTAGTATGCAGCATACTTAGCATTTCTTGCAACTTCACCAGCAACTACGTTACCAGCAGCATCAATGTATGACAAAGTAGTGTCATTCATTACTTCACGCATACGTGGATCTTGATACCAAGGTTCTTGTTGGTAACGCTTAGCTAAGATTAACTCACGTAAAACAGTTTCACCAAAACCTTTTCCTTGTTTAGCTTGCTGAGTTACATTCGCTGTAAAACAAGTAGCATCACAAGTAGCACCACCTAAATCATTTGAGTTATTAGCATATGCAGCTACTGAAGCGTAAACATACACAGGCTCTGTTTCAAAATAATCATTAGGACTGAAAGATGCATTTCCAAATTGAGTGTCAACATAAGCACCATAGATGTCAATGTTAGAATCAATTGAAGCAAAACCAGTTGTAGCTGGAGTATATGGTGTAGCACCTACAGAACTAATTTGTTTGTACGCTTTAACTGCTGTAGTAGAAAGTGCGACTGAAATTACATATGGAGTAGCACCATCAATTTGTACTAATGTAATGTTAGAAGCAGAAATACTACCTACATAAGCAGCATAAGTAACACCATTAATATCCCATCTCAATTTATCACCTACCGCTACTGCATTAGCACCAGTACCAACAGTTGACAATGCAACCACAGAAGAACCAGCTGTTCCTGTTCCTGTTGGGTTAATACTTGTTTTGTTCCACACTTTAGCACGTATGAATTGGTTAATAAATGGTAAAGAGCTGTTACCACCTAAAGTATTTGCAGAAGCTGTAGAAGGAGCAGCATATAAACCTTCACCATTGATTTGGTCAGCCCATCCTAACAATACAATGTTTGGATCTTTTGGATCAGGACTAGAAGCAGCACCTGTACAACATCCAGTGTTTACACTTAAAATTTGGTACAAGTTGTGTGTTAAGAAACGTAATGCAGGAGAACCTTTAACGTCTACACGTAAATCATAGATTTTGTCACACTCAATTGTACATCCAACTTGAGATACTTCAAGAACATGATTTACTGGGTTAGCAGGTTCAACTACATAGAAATCACTAACATACTTAGGATTGATTCCTTTAGACTTTACAGTCTCTTGGTATCCACCATGAAAAGGTCCTAACTTGTCGTTAGTGTGGAAACTACCTTGTGCTAAATACACTTGAGAAAATTGACCAGCAGCAGCACCATATACAGGTGTTCCTGAAACATCAATTGTCTGGTGTGTTGAAGCATTAACAACAGCAACTCGCCCAGCAGGTAATGTACCTGTTGCAACAGCAGCTCCAGCATGAAAAGGTGTTGCGTTTGTAGCAACTAGCATTTTTTGAAATGCATGTGGAAAATAAGCCATAATAAAAATAATTAAGGGTTTAACAATATATAATTTAATTTACTTCAAAAATAATAATTTATACTTTGCAGAATTGAATGTTGATTTAATTGTATCTAAATCATTTACAATTTCACTGTAAGGCATTATGCTTTGTAGTTCACAAATTTTACCACATAGCTGTCTTATATAAGATAATGCTTCTTCTACAGTATTTAAAGTTTTTAATGAACATTCATGTCCACAACTAATAATTTTCTCAGAAGCTCCTTGATAACCTTCTACTAATGCATCTACCTGATTTGGTAATGCAGTGTATAATTCATTTAATGCTTTATGTGCAGCATATGAACCTAGGTCTTTTATTTTCAAGTGTAGCTTATGGAAAGAAGTTGCTGCCATCAATAATTCTTCAGCTAATTCAGCTGTTTCATCATCAACAGGATTTGCAGAATAACTTTCTGTATCCATAGATGGTCTTCTTTTTAGTTTATATGATCCTGCAAAATCCATTTTATATACTTTTAATCATTATTCAATTCTCTTTGTTGAGCAATTTGCATTTGGTTAAATGATTCAATATCACCTGCCAAAATTGCTACAGTAGAATCTACAAGCAACTCAGCAATGTCATCTTTAAATTCACATGTGACATCCGCAGCATACAATGCACCTGTAGATATATTTACACAATTTTTAAATTCAACATTTCTAGGTCTTCTATAATAAGTTAAAGTTGGTTCAACTATATCAAACTTATCATTAGTGTATATTCTAATTCTATTGCTCTGCATTGTACAAAATGTTTCACCCCATTCCCAACTAGGACTTTTAAACTCATCAGATAATAAATTATCTACATCTGCAGTCTCATCAAGATATACAGTAAACATCTTTGCTGGACAACAATCTTTTTCAGCTTTTATAGAAACTCTTTTGAAGTAAAGATAGTTGGCTGGTAATAATTGTGTCTCATAGTACAATTCTTGTTTTGTTGCAACAACTGGTGCTGTAATTAGCAAGTTTTGAACATCATCAATCTGCATTTTAGAAGACTCATCATAATCCTTATGATTAGGACTAATTTGAATTTGTCTTCTTACCCATTCTATCTGAGCTTTATTAAATGCCTCAGCAACTTGCCAGCATTCAATATTATCATAATCAAATGAGGCAAGTTTGTTAAGACGTTCTTTAATTTTTATTTGTAGCAGATTGTTATCCATTTTTAGCTATTCCAATATTGTTCAACATTTTTAGAAAGATCCAATAAAATTTCTTCATTCAAAGGATTTTTCATGTATAATACTACATCAGATGGAGTTTTGCCAAGGATTGCTCCTGACTTCATGTGGTAAATATTACCATCTCCTCTAGTAGCTATTAGCTTATAGAAGTTTGCATCTTTAACAATAGCTCTTAATTTAAGAGTTTCCATGTCATAGTTAGCAATTTCCATAAACAAAGATGCAGTTTTTTTCTTGTCTTTGTCAACTAATTCACCATTGATGTATTTATCCATGTTATCATACATAACATCATTAGGTGTAGTTTTCTTGTATTGAGTTGAGTTTGCATCGACAACTTTACAAATTAAGAATAACTTATTAATGTTTTTGTCATAAAGCTTTTGTAATTCAGCAAGAGCTTTGTTACGTAACTTCTTAACTTCTGTTTTAATTTGTACAGTTTCTTCAAACTTGTCTAAATAAAACTTGTGTTTGCCAGAATTTCTAGCATGCTCTAATGATTTTGCAACAAGTGAAAAACCTCCTGCCTCAATTGCTCTTAATTTAATAGCATCATAAGGATCAATAGAAGGATCTAAAAACACAGGTTCATTACCAAATCTCATCACAATATTGTCCCAAAACTCACTGTTATCTGGTCTAAGTAATTTCACCTTATTCCAAAAATCTTCATCAGAAGGATCAATAACATTTGTAATTAATTCTTTTTCAAGTTGAGCAACTGTTGTTCTGATATCTTTGATAGCAGCTTTACGCTCATCTTCAGGTAATAATTTAATCTCAGGTGCAAACTCATTTAAACCAGTTAAGTATCTTTTGATACCATTTGCTTCCAAACAAGCTAGTGATTCTTCATGAACCACACCTTCAAATACAACCATCTCATATTTTTCTAATCCCATGTTGGCATCAGAATGCGCAGAATAAGGTCTAATAGACACTTGACTGTTGCGTTTTAGATTTCTGTCTTTTTCTACTAAAGTAACACTTTCCATTTTTCTTTTGTTTTTAGGTTTTTCTTTTCTTTCTGTTGTAACATTAGTTTCACATTTCTGCTACTTAGCTCCTAAGCCACGTCAGGGCTGTTACTTTTAGGAGTACCATAGGAAAAGATGTGCGAAAACTTTTCCTAGGTTAGCTTCAGGGGAACTGGTCAATTCCCCTTATTAGGAGATGAAGCTGTTAATATTGGTTAGAAAGAACCACCAGTGATAGGGTTTCTCATAACAATCTTCAACACTTTAGTTGGATCTTTAACCCAAATTGAAGGCATTACTTGAGACATCATCACTTTATAACCATTAAAGTTACCAGAAGACTGGAATCCTTGAGATCTACCCATATAGTCCATAGTACCATTTTGATAGAACCATTTCAATTCACTATCCCATTTCAATTTCAACAAGAAGATGTTGTCATTTGTATTGTCAGTGATATCAAAAATGATAAAGTTATAAGAAGATAATGGGAAACCATCAATGATAGGATTCTCAATGTCATTAGTGTGTACATTGTCAAATGCAGGGTTCAACACAAACTTAACATTTGCTAAGAAAGGAATTGTGTAACTTGTGAAAGCAAATCCAAAATTCAAGTCCATTGCATTGTTACCAGAAATTGCATTGATACCAGACTTATCCATATTTACATATGCACCAGCTAATCCTGTTCCAAATGCTTCTTTCTTGATAGCAGTGTTGATCATTTTCATACCAGCCATACCAGTTTGAACAATAAGTTCTCTTTGTGGGTCTGGACCTTTAAACTCAACTTTACCATTGTAGAAGTTGAAGATTTCAGCTCTGAACAAGTCTAAAGTAAATCCAGATTTGTTGTAGATTCTCTTGAAAGAGTTATCTAACTGAGCCCAAAGTCCTACTGATAATCTAATATCATCTGGACCATCTTGCTTAATTCTACCTCCTTGTCCCCACATTAAGTAAGTCTCAATGTCAGTTGCAATTTTAGTTAAGTGAGCAGCTTCCATCTTAGTTAAGAAAGAACGTGTCAATGAACCATTGTCATATGCTTTCTTGATGTAGTCTTTACCCATAGTTGCAACCATTTGGTCAATGTTTGTAATAGATGGGTCAATGTTTTTGTCAAATGATCTCCAGATCTCAGTTACAGGAACTGAACCATCTGCGTTAAGACCACCTTTTAACATCATCTCAGCTCTAGAAGAAACTGAATAGTGAACGTGAGCTTCAGCACCACCAACAAAGTTGTAGTACTCTCTGAAACCATTTGTTAATTCACCAATGTCTGAGAATTTCTCACCATATTCTCCACGAGCAGAACCTTTTCTAAAGAATTTAGTTCCTGGTTTCAAATATTTGTCAGCATCTAAAGTTGCATTGTTGTTGTTGTTCACTAATTGAACAGTGTAGATAAATCCATCAGCAGAAGGTAAAATATCATCTGCAACAATGAATAATTCTAAACCTCTGTATTTGTCATAAGTGATAATGTCACCATGTCCAAATACACGTCTGTTCAATTTGATTTTGAAAGTTACACCATCAGCACCTAATAAAGCTCCATCAGCTTCTACGTTTTCTGTGATGTAAGGTAAATCTTGAACAATAGGAGTTTGCCATTTGTACTCTCCTCTTGGAGTGTCAACTAGAATGGTATTTTTTCCTCCAAAAGACGACATTTGGTAAAGAGGCATCTCTACTTTTTGTGACATAGCCCAAAGATCTACAGGACCTAAATCCATAGGTTCAGCAGACTTAAGCATATTCACTAAGTGATATGAATCCAAGTGAGATGACACTTTATAATTTGTGTCTCTAAGGAACAAACCATTGTTTAATACAGGTGTTGCCATTTTTATTATAGTTTAAATTTAATTTGTGTTATCTACTAAATATGTTTCTTGGTTTAGACAAAGTTTTCTTAGCAGGTTTTTCAGTTTCCTCATTTGTACTTTGAGTAGAACTTAATTTTCTTGCCTCCTCTGTTTTCAACTTTTTAATTGTTTCTTGTGTTACTTCAGCTTTTGCTTGCTTTCTAATGTTTTCTTTATAGTCATCAGGATCAGATAATAACCAAAGTGTTTCAGCTATTAGGTCATATCTTGGTTTGTCACCAAACTGATAATCTTCTAAAAGCTTTCCTAGCAAGTTAGTTTGTCTTCCTTGCATACTTTCATATTTAAGTCCTGTTAACTCATCCCACAAAAACTTCTGACGTGATTTGTCAATCTTTACACCATTCAACTCAGCAGGTTTTAAAGTATTATATATGTTTTCCATATATGCTTCTTTTTGCTTTTGTTGTTTTAGTTTAAATTGTTCTTGTTGGTCAAGCTTTGCACGCAACACTTCATTTTGCATGTCATCTAATTTTGGTTTAAATTGATTAGCGCGTTTTGCAATAGTACCATTGCTTACCCACTCTTCAATTTGGTCTTCAATCAATGCTTGATCTCCACCACCAAAATTAGTAGCATTCAAATATTGTCTTACAATAATTTCTTGGTGATCATCATTTGAAGGGTCTAATGAGCGTTGTTCCTCAACTTGAGCCAATGCTCTAAATAAACCTTTCATATCTTTACCACCTTTTGCAACATATTCTGCTGCATATTGTAATTCATCAGGTAATGATTCAAAGAACTCTTTTGGAGTTTGCTCACGCAAAGCTCTTTCTTTTTCTTCAAAGTTTGCTTGGATTAACTCTTTCCAATCTTTTAAAGAATAATCCTCAAGTGGTTTGTCATCATCAAATCCAACAATTAAACCTTCTTCCATCAACTTAGAAAAAGTTTCAACCATTCCACTTTTGTCAACTTTTTTACGCCCACCTTTGTTTGCGTTTTCACCATCTTCTTCTTCTGCAAGTTGATCATCCAACTCTTGTAATGCAGAATCAATTTCTGATTTTGTTACTTTTGCCTTATTACCATCTTCATCCTCATCAGATGTAGCATCTAAAAAGCTCATGTCAGCTGGTTCAGGTTTTGAGAAAATAGTTTTAGGACTATCATCATTACCATCCTCATCTGATGTAACCACGCTTTCAGCACCTGGTAAAGGTAGAAAATCATCTATATTTTCAATCTCAACACTTGCTGCTGGTTTTGTTTTGTCTTCCACTTCCATGTTTTTTCTTTTTGGTTTTTCTTCTTCTCAATAATAATGTAACAAATAAACTTCAAAAATTTAAACTGACAATACACCTAAAAAAAAGTTTTTGTCAATATATGGCTATCTTATTTTTTGACATCATATTTATTTTTGTTTGCTAGAGCAATCTGTAAGTGTTTGTCTGCAATTTCCTTACGCGTCTGTATTTCTTGACGCTTGAGATCATTGCTTTGCTGGTTCTCTATCATTCTATTTGTTTCACGTTTTTCATTCATTAGCTGATTGTTTTGTCTCTCTTGACGCTTATCAAGATACTCTAATGAATCAAGGTAATCTGATTGTTTGTTTTCATTAATATCTTGCATTGCACCATAACCTGCAGAACGTATCTCAGCAATTTGAATATTAGCTTGTCTATCTTTCTCAGCCTCATCAGCTTTGAATTGAAGTTCAGCTTGTTGTCTTTGGTTTTCACCTTCTTGACGTGTTTTCTCTGCTTCTTGTTGTGATTGAGCCTGTTGTTGTTGCTGTTGTTGTACTTTTTGTTCTACAGCTTTTAGAGTGTGAGTAATTTCAGCTAATGACTCTGCTTTAACCAAGTTACCTAAATCATAAATAGATGCACCAGAAGTATTATTATTAAGAGCAAGTTGTCTAATTTGCTCCATGATTTGACGCTGATTTACTTTTGTAGAAATAAAAATATTTAAATCTCTTGCTAATAACTCAGTACCATTAATTTCAAAATTCACCTTTTCATCCATAGATGTTATGTAAGACAATCTTGCACTAGGTTTTTTAGAATAATAATATTGAGCTAAGTCTGTTCTCATTTGGTGTACTCTAGGCATTAAGTATTCTGAATGCTGTGTAAAATATACTTCTGTTTGAGAATAACTTTGGTTGATTGCTTGTTCAATTCCTTGTGCTGTTTCTTGAGCATTGACAGCTCCAAGACGTTGTGCAGAAATACCAATAGATTCAAAACACTGTTGTTTAAAGTGATTTGCCAATTGTATTCTTGACATCAATCTTTGTGTTTGCTCAAGGTTAAGTACTTGATAATGATTAAAGTTTAAAGCATTTTCAGTATTTGTGATAGATGTGTCTAATGCCAACATACCAAAATTCTTCATTGCTACATAAGCTTTACCTAAATTACCTTGTCCCCAATCTTCACCCATAGAATGTCTAGGTAAAGCATTTTGATCAAGCATGATTACAGTACCTAATTCATCAATTAAGATATCAGCAATCTGGTTATTTACCAAGTTGTATCCAATTTGATATGGTTTCATCTTATCTACAAGCGAGCGTGATTTTGTATTTCTATCAGAAAATACTGCACCCTCAATTGGAAGTTTAGAACCATATAATGTAAAGTCACCTTTAAATTGAAATTTGGTTGGTGCTACATTCAAATATATTGGAGAAAAATTGAGGTTGTCTGTATTACCATAAAAGGTAGGTCTGTTTGGGCCAATTTTAGTACCTCCCCAAACGTGGTTGATCCATATCCAATCAATGTGCTCTCCATAAGTCAATGTCTCTCTTGATTTTGTTTTTAATACACTTGTATCATATTCTGGTTTGTTTGTGACTTTGTAATTTTCATCTACAATTAAATCTGTCAACATTCCAAAATCATCAATCTTTGTTAAGTGTCCAACTTTACGTTGTGATTTCCAATAACAAGTAGTAACTCTTAACAATCCTGAATTATCAAAATCTACTAAGTCTTCTGACTCAGTAAGAATTTTTAAAATGATATCATCACCATAAGCATTTGTTGTATCTCTATAAGATGTAAATTGACGCATTCCAAGAGAAGGTCCTTCAACATTCCATTGATGGGATCTTGTAGCATCATAGAATGAACCATCATTTTGAACACCAGGTAAAATATAACCTGCAGATTTTACAGGATAGATAGCTTCTAGACTCTTTAATTGGTCAGCATTCATTGCGTATCCAAACTTGTCAATAACATCAGCAGGAGTCATTAAATCAATCTTTCCACCCCAGTTTGACTGTGATACGTATCTTGCTCCAGGTGATTTATGATAGAAAGTTAAAACAGGGTTCCAAACTTCAATTTCATAATCATCTTCTAACATGTGCAAATGCCAAAACTCTCTGTCTGTGATAAGACTATCTCTAAAAGCCATAGCTTCTAACTCACGCATGTTGAATCTTTCTTCATCTACTCTATGCAAGTGAGAAGCCCACTCTTCTATCATAGAACGATAGTTCTTTTTAAAGAACTCTTCTATTTCTGGTAATGTCTTTAGATTTTCCTCAGACATCATTTGTTCTACTTGTTTTGCTTGTTCTGGGTCTTGTGGATTTACACCCATTGACTCAATCTGTTTTTGCATTTTCATTTCAGCTTGTGAGAGTAACACTTGCTCTACCATCTGACGCTTCTGCTCTAACATTTCATTATAAGATGTTTCATCTACACTTCTATATGTAATCTTATCATTGCGTTTTGCAAATTCTCCAACCATAACATTTACAATGTTTGGAATAATAGGGAAAAATTTTAACTCAAATGCAGATTCATCTTCTTTAGTTAAAACATCTACAAGTTCTGCCATATCATTGTCTTCTTCAACAATGTAATCTGTCTTATCAATGATACCAGAAGCTAGTTTATAATTTTTCAGCAATCTTCTTGCATTACGTCTGATTTGCTTTAATCCTTGCGTTTCAAACCAATCCATATTCCATGCAGCCCAAGCTTCATCTTTATCTTTTGCTGGTAAAAACTGAACAGGTTGAGTAAATGTACCCATCTTGTTATAATCAGCTTTTGCTCCATTTTTTAATTGTAGTGCGTTAAAAACTTGCATATTATCTTATATTTTTAAATGCATTCCTTGGTTTCTTATTCAAGTTGGTTGTTGTTGCAGCCTGCATTCCAACATGACGAAAAGGATTCATAAATAAATTACTATTTTTATTTTTATTTTGCAACTGCTCAGTAGGTGATTCAACTCTTTTTGTGTATCCTCTATTTGACTCTTGAACTTTAGCAAAAGCTACTAAAGCACAAAATGCAACAAGTCTATCCACGTTAAGACCATCTCTATAAGCTTGCATTTCTTTTAGAAGCATGATATCAGGTATTCTTTCAACACCATATGTAACCTTAACAATAGTTCCATCTGGTTTTGTTTCTGTATCCATTTCTTCTTCAAGAAATTGTACTGCATATGACACAAGATTAGCTTTAAAAAGTGTACCTGTATTTTTCCAACCATATTCTTGGAAAACATTAGTATTACTTTTTAATTCTTTCAAGAACATAATCTGATCTTTTGGTACAAGATATTTTTGTTTTCTTCTTGAAATCATATACTGTATAAACAAATGTACGTTGTTTTCTACAATTGTCCACGCATTGTAGTACTCAATCATCAATTCTAACCTTTCATGGGTTTTCTTTAAGTCATCAAATCTACCACACCAAGAGGCAACAATACAATCTCTTTCTAACTTATGTTCTACACTACCATCTTCCTTTACTACTGTAACTTCCTGCATGGTTTTGTAAATAAAAATAGAACATAATGATTCTGAGGTAGTTGTATTATGTGTAACTAGTGCATGTTCCGTAACATAAAGATTATCTGGCGCATCAACAGATATGCATACTGCTTCTCCATCATCTATAGATTCTATATTAGTAATGTACCTATTAAACACTTTAGATATTTTATATTTGTCTTTTTTTCTAGATAGTAAAAAAGGTTGCAACCCTCTTGGTAAATTTACTCTTACAATATAAGAATTTAGATGTGTAGTTTTCTTCATTCTTATTTTAGCAATACCACCTAAACTTTGAACTAGTTCAACTACATCATATGCCAGCTGTTTAGAAGAAGAATAAAATTCTACACCATGATTTGTACAAGAACCATCTGTATCTAACAGTCCGTTTAATAAAACTATTCTTTGTGAAACTAAAGCATATTTATATTCTTCTGGTATAAATTTATGTTCTGATTTTAAACCCATTAAACCTAAATTTCTTAGTGCCTTTGTTAAAGAATTTCTATTACCTTTTTTTGTAACTATTGAGTAATCACAGTTATTGCCTTTCACTTTTTTTAATTCTAAGTCATCAGGTAAATGTAATTGTATTCCCTTTATTATTTCTTCATCAACTGAACTAAATCTTATTGATTTTTGAGATAACCCCCCGTCACCAATTAAAGCACCTAACACATAAGGGTGTATAGGTTGTTTATTTCTAGAGATGTTTATATTTACTTTTTTTAAATTTTTTGGTTGAAAGTTAATTGGTTTAACTATAGGTATTGACCATTTATTTCTATTTTGCTTATCTTTATAATAAGTAGAAATTGTGTATTCTTTTTTAATATTTCTACCTACACCATTATAAGTAATTATTTTAGTATTGTCTAATAAATCTTTTACAGAAAGAGTTATATAACCTTTAGTTCCTCCATTTAATTTTACATTCCACAAGTGATCTTCACATACTTTAATGCTATGACCATCATTAAAAGTAATTTTATATAATTTTTTAATACCTTGTGGATATACACCAATTACATTTATTGGTTGACCATTAGAACCAATTACCTGATCTCCTATTTGTATATCACCTATTCTTTTTCTACCTGTAGGTGTATATAACATATTATCCACATGTTCTGCTTTACCTTCTGATACAGGGTCAATAGAAGCATAGTACGTACCCCACTTAGGATTTCTAATAGGTTTCTCAAATATCACAACAACTCCTTCTTTGTCTTGAGTTTTTGGAGATATAGGAAATTCTAATATTGGAACTTTTCTTGTAGGTTTTGTAACTATTTTATCATCTTCACGTACAAGTTCTACATATTCTGTAATGTAGGTTTTATCTTCAATTCTGCGTATTTGTTGTGCTACAAGATGTTCAGGGAATCTTGCTTCTTTTCTATAATCAAATGCCTCTTTGATATTCATTGGCTTTTGAGAAATACGCAATCTATAATCTTCAGGTTTAAGTTTTTTCTTCCAGTCTTCTCTTTCTGCAATAATCATTTCTATTGCACGCTCCACTTCAGAGTTACCATACTTATCAATGCATGGTAGCATTGACCATTGTTCAGGTATAAATAAACCACACATTCCTTTTGTATCATGCTCATCTAACAAGGTTGTTTCAACAGCATATACATCTTTTGAATCAGGGTTCATTACCATTTCTTTTAATGGTTCACACTGATCTAAGTCACCCACAGAACCTGCTACCACAAACATACCAGTATATATCATACCTGATTTCATAGCTGGTAAAAGGTACTCTATGGTTGTATTCATTTTTGGTGCAATCCCTGCTTCTTCATGAAAGAATAATGTACAAGGACCCCCAACACCATTTGTAGGATCTTTATCTAAAACCACACCCATAAGTGCAGATTTTAAACCAATATCTACTTTTCTACCTCCTTGGGTAACTTCTGCTTTTTGTTCCCAGTTTAATACTTTGTCTGGGTTACATGGTCTGTACCATGCAGTATGTTTGTTTAGGAAGTTTCTGTATTCTTCCATAAAACGCCAGGTTCCTTTTTCATTGATATAATCTTTTAGGGAACCAGCCATTTTGGATACAGAACCTTCTTCAAACCAAAATAGATTTATAATTTTTCCAGCATGATAATAAGAAGATGCAATCTGACGTTTCTTCAAAATTGCTGCATGCTTATTGGATAATTGTGCAAGTTCTTCATATAGAGCCATGTGATACTGAGCATCACGCACATCAGCAAACGTAAATTTGTTTACTTCTTTGTTATAGATTGGTAGAAAGTTAAGCCACATGTAGTAATCTCTTGGAAGATACCATGTATTCTTTTTGTGTTTGATTAAGATACCATTTCTGCATCTATCTTTTTGAGTATTCCAATACTCAGTAAAATCTTTTGACCTTTCAGGAGCTATACAATATACTCTTGTTTTATTAAAAATTCTAGCTTGCTCATTAAACATCTCAGAACTCTCATCAAAATTATATTGACCTGGCTCTTTAAACAGAGGCAGCAAATAATCTAACAACTCTTGCTTTGTCTCAAAAGATGTTGTGGACCATGTTTTAGTCTCATACGTGTATGTAGGTATTTCTCTATACATAATTATAAATTTCTTACACTAAGCATTACAGTTCTTGCATCATTATAATTCCACAATACTGCTGTAACTATATAGCGTTCTTGACCAATTTTAATACAATCTTGTCTATGTGGAACCTGAGTCATTTGTCTTGTAATTAAGTGGTCTCCACTTACATGTTTTACTATAATGACATAGACATTAGAATTGGTCGTAGGCAAGGTTTTGTCCACCTCTGACTTGACTTTTTTGCTCTTCCATAAGGTCTTTATACGCTCCTTTAAAGGAACTGCGGATTGCTTCAAATTTTGCTGCTGCATTGACCAAAGCTGTAATATTCCCATCTCTACCATGTGTTATTGGAGTAGTATCCATGTAATCACCTAATCTATCTAACATGGATTTTAAACCCATGTATGCTCTGTATGTAGGTGTTTCATACATTTTTCTGCAAAAATTAAGAGCATCTACTATCTCATCATCTTCTGTAGAAAATTCAGCTTCTAGCTGAGCAATTATTAATTCTTCTTTTTCATGTTCGCGTACATCAAAGAAAGGATTTAAATCTGGATTTGGACATGTCATATAAAACAAGTAGCTGTATATTTTCATGAAATCTTCAGGATATTCATCCATAATTCTTTTGAGCACTATCAGGTTATGACAGTGCTCTGTAGGAACAATAATATTGTTTTGTATATCAAATAGCTTAATCATTTTTTTTGCTTTTGTATTTAACTATTTCATGTTTGTTAAACTTCAACCAGCTAAATAGTGAATTTACTTCTTCTCTTAAATAAGGCAATTGATATTGAATAACTTCTTTTACAATTGGTTCACCTTCTTCTGTTCTTTTTGCAATAGGATATCCAAATTCATCTTCTCCTTCTGTCTCAAACAACACATGCTGTAATGTAAGACTTCCAGGTTTTAATTTTGGATTATGCTTAATAATCATGTACATGTATATACTTAACTGCAAGGCATAATGGAAATAGTTACAATCATCTAGGTGATGCAATGGCTGAGTCATCTTTTGTGGAAGACCTTCCCAGTTTACAAATGAGGATGTCTTTATTTCTTTATTTGTCTTATAATCAAGGATATGCACACATCCATTAGCAATCTCAACTAAATCTGATTGACCACAGATGCCAGCTGATTTTAAATATACTAAATGTTCAGGATAAATACCTTCATCAAGCTTCTGAGAGGTAGCAGTTTTAACACCTTTTTCATCAACATCAGGAGCAAATACACCTAAGTTAACTCCATGTCTGTTTAAACTATCACATGCTAATAAATCTGCTTCTCTTTGGTTATGATACCAAGTACCTAAATCAGTAGCACGTTTTGATTCATTATTCCATGTGGCAATAATGTCTTCAGGTTTCATTCCAAACCATTTTGATTTTTTGCTTTTGGATACTTTCTCAGCAATTTTTTTTGAATCAAAAGGTTGTTTAAAATAAGAAACTAAAGTAGTAACACTTATCCAATCTATTTTTTCTTCTGGATTAATAGATTCATAAGAATGATTGTCTGGATGAAATACTAACATAATATTATTTGGATAAACTATTTAACAATGCGTCTTCTTCTTCTTGTGTGGTTATTGCAGACCAATGTCCAACAGGACATTCAGAAGACAATGAACGTGTTTTAAATGCAAGTTTGCAACCACATTGACCACAACAAGGTTGGGTTCCCTTTATATAACACTTGTCACCAGCATTATCAATCTCAGGACAGATGTTACAAATCTGCATGCGCATATCAGCAATCTCCTCAACATGTTCCTGTTTAAAGACACTATTTTTGATACCCTCAAAAATCTTACCTTTATCTTTCCAAAGTTTAATCAAGCTCATTTTTGTTGTTTTTGTAGTTGTTTTTTTCTTCTTCTTTTAATAATTTCTTATCATTTTCTTCCTTAAAGTTAAGAAGTATTTTCTCATATAGTTGCATTTCGCTTTTTAAATTGCTGATGCTTCTATACTCTTGAAAATTAGGTTCTTCTATCTTCTCTAATTTCTCTAAGGCTTGTTGGTACATTTTATGTTTTTCTATAAGCCTTTTTTTGTTGACCACAAATGTGCCTAGTTTATCTACTCCTATCCTGTAAAATTCAAGATTTCTAAGTTTGTGATAAACATGCTTGTAGTAACAAGAAACAATTTCATCAACAGTATCAGCTGAGATGTTAAGTCTATCTGCTACAATTGCTGATACTTGTTTACGCTTAATTGCTCTCAACTGATAAAAATTTATAGTCCAACAATACGTTACCTGCAGTGTGTACATCAATCTTTGATGAAAGTTGTATCATCTTTTTATATGTATCAGACTTTACAACTAGACCACGCTTTTCTAGCTTTGTTAACTTGTTTCTTACATTTTGAGATTTGACAGCAAAGTCTTCTGGTTCTATGTTTTGGTAAGTTTGTTTTACAATAAAATTACAGAACTTAGTTAAATCCACTGACCCATGCACGCCTAACCACGTAAGCAATTCCAAATCATTATCTGCTATTTGTTCTTTCTTGAAAAATACAAGGTCAGTTATGATCTGATACTTGATCAAATCATAACGTGACAATCTGTACTTTTTCTCAATTTTCGCTACTTCCATTTGAATTAAGAATATTTCTGAATGTTAATCCAGAATCTTTTGGGTATCGCTTTTCAATGCTTCTACCTACAACAGCACCTGTCTCATCAATATGTTGTGTGATGATAACATCTTCTACTGTGGTTAATGCTTCAGCTATTGCATACGAACCATCTGGATTCCTTTGTTGTGTGGTTACTTGAATAACCACGTCATTACCACATGGCATAGCTTTTGTAGATTTCATCCATCCCTCAGCCTCAGAAGATGCTTTTGATATTAATTTAAAAGTATCTCCATTGCCCCAAAACTGAATGTCTTTTACATTTTTTCTAGCACCATTTGCTGTGGTGTTGTGTAATGATTTACTTTCCATACTGTTTTGTTTTTACAATTAATATGTGATTAATCCAAGACTTCAATGCTTCCATCTTGCTTTTGTTACCTGATTTGCTCATGATTTATAGGGTTTAGGTTTTTCAACCTGGTTAATACATCTTTTCCAGTATGATGATCAAACTCATACTTTGCTTTTTCCACTTCAGGGATTTGGAATAAGTCCCAGTCTTTCATTTCATAATGATTGGTAATTTGTCCATCAGGCAACATTGCCACAACAACAAACCATCCGCCACCAAAACACAATTCACCATCATGGTGTCTTCTAGACTTATGCACATCATATTTTACTAAATGATATTCTTGTCCAGTAATTTTCCAGTTTGGGTTTAATGTTTTGATTTGAGCCCACTCATTAAACAATGCTGCATTGTACATTTTTTTAAATTCATACAATTCATTGTAAGTATGATATCTATTAGACAACTCATTAATAGCTGCTTCATCAGAGTAGGTCTTCTCAAAGATTTGTGGTTTGCAAGGATAAAACTCATTATCTACACCTTTGATAATATAATCATTTACGCTAGCACGCATAGATCCTTCTAAAGTGTGAATAAATAAAGCATCACCTTTAAACGTGTATTTTCTTTCAGGACCTTCACAAAATTCTACAACATCTAATGAATTATTACCTGTCCATTGGATAGCCTCAATAATAACTGGTTTTTTTACAAACTTACCCATAAGACTAATCCTTATAAGTAATTGCTTTGACTATATTCATCTGAGCATTTATAACCTCAGTAATTGCATGCTCTATGATAAGTTTCTTGTCAGAACTAGGATTATCTAATAAGTGTTTGTCCATAAGGTCTATTAAATATGCACAAGCGCGTTTTGCGGTTGCAACCTCATCATCACCACTTGGATTAAATGTTAATCCTACTAACTTTTCACCTCTAGTAAATTCAGGTATCTTAACCTCCATTACTTCTTTAATTCCTTCTTCCATTTTATTTTTTTTTACTACCATACAATAGAAATATCATATTCATTAACCAACATCTTTGTTTCTTCACCCACAGGGATTCTTTCTGCATTTGTCAATACACCTGCAGGAATATACACGCGATCTCCTTCTTTGATTTTCTCTACATCTGAACCAACAAGTGCAACCTCTAAACTTGTCCACTGTTTGATCATCTCTGTTTCCAATTGTTTTTCAACTTCTGGAGTCAACTCAATTATTGACTCTGGTCTTTTAGGTACATTAATCAATATACGTTTTCCTAATAATTTCATAATTTAAACTTTTAAGATTTATTCTTCTTCTTTGTCCTGGTTCTCTTTTATAGCCTCATCTATAGAAGCTGTGATGTTTGCAATCATTGCTGCATGTTGCAACCTCTCAGATTCATGCTTGACAGCACGCGCCTGTTGCTCTGCCAAGTCAGCACGTAGAGTAGCCAACTCAATCTGCTCTTTGTACCAAGCAACAACCTCTTCCTTGCTTGGAGCTTTTTTTTCTTCTTCTACCATTTTTTATGTTTTTGGGATTTGACACAAATATACTCAAAAGTTTAAACTTTCCAAATTTAGTATTATATTTACAGCATGTATGTAACAAGAGAACTTGAATGGGAGGCAACTCAACTTTTAGCAGAAGCATTAGATGGTTTTAACACGCATCCATCTAACACCCTAATGATAATAGTAAGTCCAGATTATAGTGCAAGCATAGGAATGCACATGGCTCATCACCTTAGTAAAGATGGCGAGATGCTAGACTTAGACTTTATAGAAGTACCATACCCAGACCAAGATGTAAACATATACATAAACAAATTCCTAAACTCAGGCAGCCTTGCCAAATACAAATCCTATAAACAAGTAATCCTAATAGAAGCAGGAGTAATCTCTGGCAAAAACTACACGTGGATTACAAACATCCTTGATCAACATAACATCCCCTACATTACCTCAACCCTGTTTGAACATACAAACAGCCAATACAAATCTAACGCAGTTGGTATGTACTACAACTCAGACCTAGAATTTTACTGGGAACGCCACAATAACCACTGGCTATAAGAAAAATTTTTTGGAAATTTTTTTGGAGTAACAAATACTGTGTGTTAGAGGGGTGGTTATTAACTATGTGTCTTAGAGAGGTGGGACTCCATAAGTAACAAGCCCCCACCCAAAACAAAAACAACTGCACCCCCCTATGCATTCAGATCAATGTCCTATATTATGTACAAAACGTACTACATAGCAGGAGTAAGCATTGTTGCTAAAACCTTGGAGGAAGCATACGCCTACTTCAGGGACTACTGCAACAATGCAAAAGGCTAGGCTGGATGTCTGGTGCCTGCGCAGGCAGAGTGTGTTATATATAATGTATAGCACACTCTTGTGATATTGATATATACCCATGTTTAGGACTTCAACCCCCTAAACATTCAAGATATAGGCTTTTGCAATGTGGCCTTGAGAATTATGTTGCACAGTTTATTCACTCATAAAATTCCTACATTATGAGCTCAAAAATTAAAATTGTACCAAGCGCGAATGGTACAGCAGTTAGAACGTATGCAAATAACCCAGTGTTTGGATACGTAGTCCTTGAATCTACAGACATGGTATTTGCCAATGGCTGGATAAAGGAAAAGAAGCGCACCTGCATCTTGCGTGCAGAGGTTAAGTTGCTAGGCGCATTTGCTGCAATGCCTTCCATTTCAGGAAGGATATGTGTCCAAGAGTTTCTAGCAAACTCAATACCTGCGCATGTGCAGAAGGAGCATGTCAGAGATGACATTCCATTTGCAGAGGCCATTGCAGACTTCATCAAGAAGGCTGGTAAGGATGGCCCAGCATTAACAATAGGTGGTGTGCCTATTGTGCGTTTTACCAACTATGACCCAAGTGGTCAAAGCACTGATTCTATGTTGCAGTATGACAATATTGATGAGGTGATGGAGTGGGTGAAGCGTAATGCTGATGACGCTGATGGTGAAGTCAGTGCGTCTCTTCCAGGTGGTGAGTAACCACCAAAACAGGTTAGTGAGAGGACACCTTAAAGTCCTCTCTTTATTTTAAATACTTATTATTATGAATACTTTTGAAATTATCATAGAAAAAATGACTGATGAGCAATTAAATGTTGCTTATAGTCAAAATCAAAATGCACGTCGCAATGAGATGACGTGTATAATTGAAAAACAAGCATCAATTGATTTAGAGATTCTCTATGATAGAGAAATCAGAAAAAGAGCCACTAAATTGATGGCTATAACTCTAAACAATTCTATTGCTGGGTTATAATTAAAAAAGGCATGTGAGGGAGAGCCTACAATCTCCCTCTTTATTTTAATATTTATTGTTATGATTAGTTTTGACAAAAGAGAGCGCAGATTTCTAGATGATACTTCTACTCTGTGCACAGCTTTCCTATCTGATAGAATCAGGTTGCATATAGATGCAACACTAGGTTTCATACCTAGAAATGCCTATATAGGTAATTCTGCTGGTGACTATGTATTTATCAGTGTTGTAGACAAAAATGGTGATGTCTACACTTACACTGATTGTTACTATCTAGATGATGAATTGCAAGACAAAGGCATCGTTTTATAAACTTTTAAATTTTCTACATTATGAAAAAAATTAACTTTTATATCATGTCTATAGCATTAGGCATGATATGCTTGATTTTCATTGAAGGCGCAATGACTTTAGGGTCTGTCTTCCAGTTTGAACACTATGGTGTATTTGCTTGGGTGTGCCAAGCAATTGCTGTAGTGTTCACAATAACCCTGTCTATGCACATAGCAGGGAAAGAATTAGAGGAGGGCAAGTAGTCCTCCTTATTTATTTATTAATATTTTAAAAATTA